>JAEEGI010000562.1_pt1 | contig 107573 bp, 85 predicted proteins | sample 8958751 | NCBI WGS metagenome assembly JAEEGI01 (sample SAMN16246545, study PRJNA631951) | gut metagenome | biome: gut microbiome; feature: rumen; material: KS-attached | host: Bos | place: Iran: Karaj | collected 2018-10
AGTTGGATGTCGTTGACGACGGCATCGTTTCCCGCAGGTGTCGTATCCGCTTTTGTGACAGCTCCGCTGCGGACAGAGACAGACAAAGATCCCTCCCCCGGCTGCGCGTCCGGTACGGTCAGGGAGTTGCAGGCTGCGAGGCCCATCAGGCCGGCCGCAGCAAAAAGAATGATTCTTTTCATGAGTACTTGATAATGAATGGATAATGGTTCTCAATAAATCCCTTGCAGATTGCCGCCGTCTGTCCAGTCTTCCACCGTCACTGTCGCCGCGATGCCGGAATAATCCGTCAAGGGATCCTCCGGATGTTCCACCCCATATCCGGCAATCGTCAGGTTTATGTGATAGTGCCGGTTACGGCAGATCCGTTCCAATGTGACAGGGTACCAGGTCGTCCTGCCACCTAATTGTGCCTTGACGACGAAGCGGGTGCAGCGGTTTCCCCAGTTTTCCCGATCGTGACTGTCCGGCGACGCGTTGGGATAGGGATAGAAGCTATGACCGCTTGCCAGGCTGTCGGAAGCCCCCAGTGGAATATCAAGTCGGGCGTAGAGCAAGTCTGCCGGGCAATCAGCCACCGGCGGCTCCTCAAAAATCATCCGGTTGTACCAGCGGGCAGCAGATTCTGGAATGGAGTCAGTGAGGGCCAGTGTGTTCTGCCCGACGACATTGGTCAGGCCTATTGCCTCAACCACAAAAGGCTTGCTGGCCAAGGCTCCGGAAAAAGCCGTCCGGATCGTGCAGGTCACCTTGCCGACCAGCCGGGTGACTTCGACGGTAATCTTCTCGTCAGCCTCGATGAGATGGTCGGAGAGCGCGCCCACCATCACGAAGTTCCCGACGCCATTCTCGGAAAGGGTTGTGATTGTGGCAAGCAGGTCGCTCTTCGTGATGGCAACCCGGGGCAAGCCCGTCTTGTTGGCGACCACGACAAAATCATAAACCTCATCGGTCAGGTAAAAGTCAAAACGGCCGTCGGTTGAGTCGTACGTATCGACCAGCGTTCCCGTGCGGCTGAACACATAGAGAAGGCAACGGACCACATTGCTTTCGGCAAGCGAAGGCACATCCAGCGCACGGGTCTGCAGGGCACTGCCGGCCAGTTCCAGGGAAACGTGCCGGGCGGCCAGTTCTTCCGTACATGCGGCGCAGGGCTCCTTGTCGCATCCTGCTGCGACAAGGAGTGCGCCGGTCACAAATAAAAAACGTTTCAAGAGTTTCATTTTCATATCGCTTCAGATTCGCGGTTCAGGCCATATTTCCGGATCAGGGCACTGATTTCCGGATCCAGGTTGCCCCGGTGCACGAAGGCACTGTTCTGGGCACAGGCGTGCAGATAGCACTCCACCGCACTGCGCTCGTCACCCTGCCGGGCATATAGCAGGGCGAGCATGTAATTCACTTCGGCATTGCGGTCGAGCTTCTCGAGAATGGCCAACGCGCTCGCGTTGTAATCGAGACAGCAGTAAGCAATGGCGGTATTGTAGTCGGCATACGGACGCAGCAACGTGAGCGCCTGTTTGTAATCCCGGTCCCGGATAGCCTGGACACCTGCCATGTATGTCGTATCGAGCACGGTTGTCCGGATCGTATCCTGCAACATGTTGCGCCGGTGGAGACGGAAAGCGAAGACTACGGTCCGCAGGCGCGGATAGAGTTCTTTCGAGAGATACGGATAATAGTCGTCCGCACGCATGGCAGTTTCGCGACGGTCCGGATCGGTCTCCTGCCGGCGTTTCTGATAGACCTGCTTCTGTTCCGTAGACATGTGTTCATCTGCATCGACGAGCCGGTCAAGTTGTTCCCAGTTCTCGGGAACGGCGTAGCTGCTGAAATGAATTTCAGGGCGCTCACGGCTTTCCGGATCGGCCAGCGTTCCATCCAAGTCCATCCGGACGCCTTGAGCCCGGTCCACCGAATCGGCGTAACGTTTCATGAAAGCGGCGAAATAACGGCCCACACTCCGGCTCCGCCGCTGGGAGAGTTCTCCGTTGGAACGCCACGATCCTTCCGGCGAGGCATGCGCCGTCACCACGATGCTGTCCAGGTCGAATTCCTGGTTTTCAAGCAGAGAAGCCAGCGTCGCACGGATACGGCCGATCTCCCGGAGATTGTCTCCCAGTTCCTCCCGCACGGCATCTTCGCCCACGCCGAACAGCAGCCGGGCCTCATCCTGCAGATCCACCCGCCGCGAGATGATTTGATCGAGATACCGTTCCCGGCCATCCACAAAAGCGCTCAGCGAACTGATGTAAAAGGTAAGCGGGTCGCTCTCCGGCACGGTATAGACCACCTTGTCCTGTTCACATACTTCGCCCAGAAGCCGGATATCCACCTTGCGCAGGCGGGGCCGGGTAGCGATGGTCTGCACATAGTTATAGACAAACTCTCCCGCCTCGTTGACAATCAGCGTGTCGAGCCGCAGATGGCCTGTCTGGAAAGGTGCTTTCACATATTTGCGGAACATCTTGTCCTTGTCCCGGATCTTTCTTTCATTGCGGCGCACCAGCAGTCCATAGGTATAGTAATCAATGGCCTGCCGCTCGGTCACGCCATAGACGGAAGCAAATTCGCCGTCCGTCACGACGGAGGTGTCGCGCCGGAACGCGTAAAGTGCCGGAATATTCCGCTGGATGAACACCTCCAGCTGATGCCGGTCGATGAACCGGGTCGAGTCGGTGACGATCGACCGCAAGAAACGCTCATAGTGTTGATAACCGCGCAGTTGTGCCTTACGATAGTCCTTGCCCGTAATCAGGATGTCATCGAGGTCCACCGTATCTTCCAGGATTTCCATCCGGGGATGGAACCGGACCTGCCAGCGGCTGTCCTGCATCGCGGCCGGTACGATGACCTGGAACTCCAGATCGACGCGGCCATGCCGTTCCGCCACATTCCGGAAACGGGCTGTCACCCGGGCGGCCTGCAGCGTTTCATTCGCTACCATCTCGCCGCTCTCCTCATCGCGGACCGCATTCATGATGATGACTTCATGCCCCATGAAATCGTGGACCACCAGGCTGTCCTGCTCGAAACGGGGCATGTCGAGTTCCTGAAACGAGGTGCTGTAATGGGCGGGCAGGGCCAGCGAAGCGGTCAGCTGCTGCTCCTGCAGTTGTTCCGCCTTGCGGGACGTTGCACAGGAAACGGCCAGGCCGACGGCCAGGCAGCCCGCCAGGATAAGCGATCTTCTCATAGGTTCAGAAAATATAGGTCAGGGATACTTGTACGTCATTCGAAGGGAGAAGAAACCATTTCCACGCATCCCGGATCAGCCGGCCATCCTCGGCAGAGAGGATCCGGCCGCAACGCGGACAGCGGTACAGGGTGTAGCGCGCCCGACCGGCCCATAGCCCCAACCCCAGGTCAAGGTTCCAATGGTCGGAAATCAGCCAGCTGTAGCCGGCGCCTACACCCAGGCCTGCCGCAACGCCCTCCTCGGTTTTCATCTTCCGAAAAAGACCACCGCGGTTATACTCCTCCAGTTGCGCTTTTGCGCCGAACCACCACGAGGAGGAGACATTCCAGGGCCACCAGCGCAGTCCGAGCGAAGCAGTCCGCGCACGGTTCTGAAAAGGATTTCCTTTTTCCACCGAACCGTAGTTCCAGTTATTGTAGCGGGCGGCCGCATGCAGGGATAGATGCCGGCTGAGTGAGACTCCGGCCTGCAGATTGGCCGTTCCCAGGTTCGCCCAGTCCAGTAAGTTCGTGGAGAGCGTGACTTCCTGCGCCGATATCGAAGTTGTCAGAAAGAGGCAGAGCGCCAGCAGGATGCGATGTTTCATAAGACCATATTGCATTTACGGCGGCAAAGCTAAGGCACCCCCACCCACAAATAAAAACTCGGAGAAGGTAGTTGGATGAAGTTTTCAGCATCCCGAGAAAAACGGGAAAAATCCAGATTCGGAGTGGCCAGAATGGCCTTTTCGGGTGTTTTTCTTAAAAAACTGACAAAATGTCGGCCCGGCTGCGTTGGTATCTTTTTTGATTTTCAGGGACGCAGCAATGAAAAATATTAAAAAACGATAATTATGATGAAAGGAAAAATCGGGGTGACTACGGAAAACATCTTTCCGGTCATCAAAAAGTTCTTGTATTCCGACCATGACATCTTTATGCGGGAACTCGTCGCCAACGCTGTCGATGCGACGCAGAAACTGAAAGCCTTGGCCGGGACCGGCGAATTCAAGGGTGAACTGGGCGACCTGACCATCCATGTGGACGTGGACAACAAAGCCAAGACCATTACACTGACCGACCGCGGCATCGGCATGACGGAAGAAGAAGTAGACAAGTACATCAACCAGATCGCCTTCTCTTCGGCCGGCGAATTCCTGGAGAAATACAAGGACAAGGCAGGCAGCATCATCGGTCACTTCGGACTGGGTTTCTATTCCGCCTTCATGGTGGCACAAAAAGTCCGTATCGAGACCCTCTCCTGGCAGGAAGGGGCCAAGGCGGTGAAGTGGGAATGCAAGGGCGAACCTGATTTCACCATGACGGAGAGCAAGAAGAGCGATCGCGGCACCACGGTCACCCTCTTCCTCGACGCGGACAGTGAGGAGTTTTCCGAAGAGGCGAAAGCGGGTGCCCTGTTGAACAAGTATTGCAAGTTCATGCCCGTCCCCATCTGCATGGGCAAACAGAAAGAGTGGAAGGACGGCAAGTATGTCGATACCGACAAGGACAACATCATCAACGACACCGAGCCCCTGTGGACCCGCAAGCCCAGCGAGCTCAAGGACGAAGACTACCTGACCTTCTACAACAAACTCTATCCGATGCAGGAAGATCCCCTCTTCCACATCCACCTCAACGTCGATTACCCGTTCAACCTGACCGGTATTCTCTACTTCCCCAAGATCAAAGACCGGCTGGAAGTCACGCGCAACAAGATCCAGCTCTTCTGCAACCAGATGTTCGTCACCGACTCCGTCGAGAACATCGTACCGGAGTTCCTGACCCTGCTGCACGGCGTCATCGACTCGCCCGACATTCCGCTCAACGTGTCGCGCAGCTACCTGCAGGAAGACGCCAACGTGAAAAAGATCTCTTCCTACATCACCAAGAAGGTGGCCGACCGGCTGGAAGAGATATCCAAGAACAAAAAAGAGGAATTCGAGCAGAAGTGGGACAACCTGAAACTCTTCATCGAGTACGGTATGCTCACCGACGAGAAATTCTGCGACCGCGCACTGAAGTTCGCGCTGCTGAAGAACACGGACGGTACTTTCTTCAAATACGACGACTACGCTGAAAAGATCAAGGAAGCCCAGACCAACAAAGACAAGAAGATCGTTTATCTGTACTGTACGGATCCGGTCGCCCAGTATCCCCAGGTCGAAGCGGCCAAAGCCAAGGGTTACGACGTACTGGTCTTCGATTGCCCGCTCGATGCCCATTTCGTGAACCTGCTGGAAGGAAAACTGAAAGACGCCACGTTCAAACGCGTGGACGCCGATGCCATCGACCGTCTGGTGGAGAAGGAAGAGCGGACGAAATACGAAATTTCGGAAGAAGATGCCAAATACGTGACCAGCGTTTTCGAAGAAATCCTGCCCAAGGAAAACAAATACGATGTAAAGGTGGAAAACCTGGGCGAAGCAGCCGCTCCGATCCTGATCACACAGAGCGAATTCATGCGCCGTTACCGCGACATGGCAGCCCTGGGCGGCGGCATGAACTTCTACGGCGAACTGCCCAACAGTTACAACATCACGGTCAACGCTGAGAATCCGGTCGTCAAGAAGATCCTGGGCGAAACCGGCATCAAGGCCCTGACCGCCGACAACACCCTGCTCAAGCAGGTTACCGACCTGGCACTGCTTGCCAACGGCATGCTGAAAGGCAAGGCCCTGGCTGATTTCATCAAGCGAAGCGAAGAGCTGCTATAATTTCTTCTTTCCGAAACCATCCACGAGCAGGATGGTAACCAGGCGCGTGAGCACGGCCAGCGCGATGAAATTCGTACCCATCTCCAGCCGCATCACGATGAACCGCGAGTTCATCTTGAAATTGAGCAGCAACATGGCCACCAGGAACACATCGATCATGTTCCACTTGTCCACCGACTGAAGTTTCAGGAACTGGCGCCCCGTCCCCAAGCGGAGCGCCAGTTCGATGTATTTGAGGATGGGAAGGATAAACGTGAAAACCAGAATGATGGAAGCCACCAGATACTCGCTGCTCTCCCAGAACATCTCCACGGAGTCGAACAGCGTCACCTCCTGGTGTTTGAGCGCAAACCCAAGCACCTGATACTTTGTGGACATCAGGGGATAGCAAAGTCCCAGGATATAAAACACGACCGATGCGGTCAGGAAGGCCACCGCTGCGAGATTCCGGGATGTCAAGAACTTGTACGGTTTTTTAAGCGGGATTTCCACGACTTACTGTTTTTTTTCTTACCTTTACAAAGATATCGTTTTTTATAATCATGTCCACAACTACGTTGATAATCTTGATCGCTGCGGTGGTTGCATGGGTGCTGGCGATTATCCTGACGCGGGCCTTGACACGGTCTTCGCTCCTGGCAGACCGGTCGCGGCTGGAGTCCATCCTGGATGTCCCGGCCCGTATCGAAAAAGCGGTTCAGGACACTGAAAAGGCCAAGGACGCTGTGATGGAGGCTCATGACAAAGCCCACGCAGAGGCCCTGGACGCCCGCGACCGGGCTCATGAAGCTGCGATGAGGACCCTGAAGGAACAGTTCGCCGAAGCGATGGGGCAGATGAAGGAGCAGGTCAAGAATGCGACGGACGAACTGCTGAAAAGCCGGCAGAAAGAATTCAAGGAGGCCAGCAGCGAAGCCCTTGGCACACTCCTGACCCCTGTCAAGGAAAAAATGGAGGAACTTCGCAAGGAAATGAACGCCAACAGCGACGTCCACAAGACCGCCCAAAGTGCCATCAAGAGTGACGTAGAGAACCTGATGAAATACACCGGCCGCGTGGCACGGAGCACCGACCAGCTGGCAGCCGCCTTCAAATATGGCAATAAACTGCAAGGCACCTGGGGCGAGACCATCCTGGAAGAACTCCTCTCCTCGCAGGGGCTCACCAAAGGCGTCCATTTCGACGTCCAGCCGACCATCGTCGACGCCGACGGCAGGACCGTCAAGAACGAGGACGGCTCCGCCATGCGTCCCGACGTGATCATCCACCTGGACCGCCGCCGTGAAGTGATCGTGGATGCCAAGACTTCCCTGGCCGATTACGTAAGCTACGTCAACGCCGAAAACGAGGAAGACCGGGTCCGCTACCTGCGGGCCCATATCGACAGCATCAAGAAACATGTGAAGGAACTTGCACGGAAAGACTACGCCTCTTACGTGCAACCGCCAAAAATGTCGGCTGGCTACGTCATCATGTTCGTCCCCAACATGGGTGCCCTCTGGACCGCCCTCAACGCCGAACCCGACCTGTGGCGATGGGCGGCCGAGCAGAACGTCTATATCGCTGACGAGCAGTCGCTTTACGGAGCCATCCGTATCGTCCAGCTCACCTGGACCCAGGTACAGCAAGCCGAAAACCACGAGAAAGTCTATGCCTTGGCCGGCGAGATGATGGACCGCGTGGACAAGTTCCTCGCTGCCTACGGCGAAGTGGGGAATGCCCTGGAAAAAGCCATGAAAGCCTACGGCGAAGCCGGCAAGAAACTGGCACCGAACGGTCAGAGCATCACCACCACTGCCATCAAACTCGCCAAAATGGGTGCCCGGAAAGGCAAACATATCGAACGTGCCCTGCAGGATGTCGATGATATCGGCGCCCTGGAAGAGGGCGACCGGGAATAATCTGAACTTTAAAAATCAAATAATGCGATATGGCTGATACCCCTACCCCCCACATCGGAGCAAAATACGGTGAAATCGCCGAGACCGTGCTGATGGCCGGCGACCCGCTCCGCGCGAAATTCATTGCCGATAACTTCCTGACCAACCCCGTGCAGTTCAATGAAGTCCGCGGAATGCTGGGCTATACCGGCACCTACAACGGCAAACGCGTCAGTGTCATGGGCCACGGCATGGGCATTCCCTCCATCGGAATCTATTCCTACGAACTCTACAACTTCTACGGCGTGAAGACCATCATCCGTGTCGGCTCGGCCGGATCGTACCACCCGGACCTGCACTTGGGCGACCTTGTCATCGCACAGGGAGCCTGCACCGATTCGAACTACGGTGCCCAGTTCGGACTGCCAGGCACCTTCGCCCCGATTGCTGACTTCGACCTGCTGAGGAAAGCCGCATCCGCCTGCGAGCAGCGCGAGCTCCACTACATGGTGGGAAACATCCTCTCATCCGATGTTTTCTATTCGGACAATCCGCAGTCGGAAAGCTGGCGGAAGATGGGCGTGCTGGCCGTGGAGATGGAAGCCGCCGCGCTCTATATGAACGCAGCCCGTTCGGGTAACCGGGCATTGGTGATCTGCACGATTTCCGACCATATCCTGACGGGTGAAGAGATGTCCGCCGACGAGCGGCGCACCACCTTCACCAACATGATGGAAGTCGCACTGTCGATTATCTAAGCACGAAGGTATAATGCCCGGAAGGCAAGGTATAACGCCCGGGCTGGTCGCCCGGGACTGCATATTCTGCCCCGTGCGTTACCTGCACATCCGTATCTTCCTCCACCGGCAGCGTCAGCGCCGCCGAGGTATTGGCCGGCACGGTGAATTCAAAAGCAAGGGAGCCGTCATCCAGATGTCGCCAGGCACTCTCAATCCGGCCATACACGGAATCATAATGCCCTTTCACGTACTGGAAGGAGCCGCCGACGCGCGGTTCGAGCACGAAGCGATGATACCCCGGATCCTCTTCCAACGGCCGGATGCCCAGCATGTAGGAGAACATCCACTCCTCGATGGCGCCGAATGAATAGTGGTTGAACGAGTTCATGTCTACCAGTCCGAAACCCCGCTGGATCGTATAGGAATTCCAGCGCTCCCACATCGTGGTCGCCCCCTGCATCACCGGATAGAGCCACGAGGGGTATTCACGCTGCTCGAAAAGTTGGTAAGCCACCTGATCAAAACCATTGCGGGAAAGGACAAGATTGATATAGGGCGTGCCGATAAAACCGGTCGTCAGTTTGTAACCATGCGCCGCCACGTTTTCCACCAGGTTCTGAAGAGCCAGCGGTTTATGAGACGCATCGAACAGATCGGCCTGGAGCGGAACGACATACGAAGTCTGCGTATTGGCCTTGAAGGAGGCATCGGCTCCGCCTGCGATCCATTCACTGTATGGCGGCACGTTCTTCGTCTCCTTCGTGATACCGTCCGGGCCCACGAACTCCCGGTTGAAGGCGGTCTTGATGCGTTCATACAATTCATGCCAACGGACGGCATCTGCATGAAGTCCCAACGCATTGGCCATCTTTTCCATCAGCATGGCGTCATAAGCATGGTAAGCCGTATTGGTGAGCGGCGTATTGGTGTGCTCCAACGCCACCCAGTCGCCATAACCGGTTCCGGGCTGGATGTCACCCACGGCCCGATGCTGGAGGTACTCCATGTACCGGACCATGGAGGGATAGTGGTCGCGCAGGAACTTCGCGTCGGCGTACTGGAGATAGATCTGCCAGGGGATGATGATGCCGGCTTCCATCCACCCCATGGCTCCACCACCCGGATTCGCTCCTTGCGGAGGTGCCGCGATGTTGGGGATGATGTTGGGATAACTGCCGTCATCGCCCTGGATGTCACGGATCGACTGGAACCAGCGCGTGAAGAACGGATCTACGTTCATATTGTAGGTAGCTGAACGCGAGAACACCTGGGCGTCGCCGGTCCAGCCCAGCCGCTCGTCGCGTTGCGGGCAGTCGGTCGGGATGGAGAGGAAATTGCCGCGCTGGCCCCACACGATGTTTTCGTAGAGCCGGTTCACGTCTGCGTCGGACGTCTCGAAGCCGCTGGTCTGCGCACCGATCGATTCGAGTACCAGGCCTTCCACATTCTCAAGTGGCAGGACCTTGTCGATGCCATGGATTTCAAGGTAGCGGAAACCATGGAAGGTGAAATGCGGCTGGAATACTTCTCCCCCGCCTTTGAGGATATAGTGGTCGGTCGACAGGGCACCGCGGTAATTCTCGTTATATACCCGACCTTTATTGGCCTCATACACTTCAGCGGTCAGCGGCGGGAGCGGATCCTCGGGCACTTCGGCCGGATAGATCATCTCGCCGTAGCGCACGGTGATTTCGGTTCCGGCCTTGCCCGAGAGCTTGATGCGCGGCACGCCCACCATGTTCTGGCCCAGGTCATAGACGAACACGCCGGGTGCGGGCTCGGTCACGGAAACGGCTTTCAGGACGATGTGGTTCCGGACGGGCGACCCGATGTAACTCGCGATCAGGATGCTGTCGGCCGGTGCTTCCACCACCTTCGCAGCGTTCCAGCCCGAATCATCGAAGCGGGCCTTGCTCCAGCCCGGCACTTCGCGCCGCGCGTCGTAATCCTCGCCGTTCTGGAAACTGTCGCTGAGGATCGGGCCGCCGCTGAAGGTCTTCCAACTATCGTCGGAAACAATGACTTCCTGTGTGCCGTCGGTATAGGTCAGCACGAGTTTGGCCAGCAGGGAAAGGTCGATGCCATACTGGTCCTGCCAGTTGGTAGCAAAGCCTGTAAAATCGCTCCACCAGCCGGCGCCCAACTGTGCGCCGAGGGCATTGTCGCCTTTGCGGAGCATGGGCGTCACGTCGTAGGTCTGGTAAAGGATCCGGTAGCGGTAGTCGGTGCAACCGGGATTGAACCAGTCGTCAGCCATCCGTTGGCCGTTGATTTCGTATTCATAGATACCGCGGGCCGTCGTGTAGAGCCGCGCTGAAGCCAGCGGTTTACTCACGGTAAACACTTTGCGGAGCATCGGTGCGCCGGTAATCTCAGCCGGTGAGAGCAGGCACCGTTCACCGCCTGGCACCTCATGGATCTCTTCGCTCCGATAGAGCGTGCTGTGCCACACTTCTTCGGTTACCGTCAAGTTCGAAAACGTGGCATCGCTGCCTGCCGGCTGGATCAGGCCCAGTTTGTTGAACCGGCAGTACGGCTTCCACACGTCGTCGGGATAAGGCGTTACGGAGAACTGTTCCTGGACCAGCTCCTTGCCGTCAAAGTACGGCTTGATGTAATAGCCGCGGGCATAATGGTGTCCCCAGATCTTCAGCGTCAAGTGGTGCGGCTTCAGCAGGTCCGCCGCGCGAACGCCGACAAGGGATTTTTCCCAGTCGAGCGTTTCCATGCCATCAGTCACGTGGGAGATGCTGAGCGTAACTGGAGAACCCGCCACAAGGCGTGCACGGACGAAATTCCCTTCATCGAGCCAACCCAGCACGAAATCAGCCTCCTGCGCCCCTGCGGCCAGACAAAGGTCGAAATCGAGGGTATAGTGGGAACGGTATTTCGAAAAATGGGGCTGCCCGTCGGAAATCCATTGTGCCCCCGACCAGCCGCTGTCCATCAGCCCCGTCTCAAACCAGGACGCCGCCTGGACCGTTACGGCTTCGGCACTGGTGACCTCCACGCCCCAGTCGTACCGCGTACAGGGTTTCAGCGACTCGCCCTGATACACGATACCCACCGACACATCGGAGGGAAGCACATTTCCCGCGCCCGAATCCCAAACCCGAGCACCCGAGACCGATTCGGTCACGACGATCCGGTATGATGCCTGCCGCTGGTCATAGAGGTCGCTCTCCATCTTCCAACTGAACCGGGGCTCCTGCGTATCGATGCCCAGGGGCGTGGTACAATAATCTACCTGCAAATCCGTCACGCGGAAAGGAGTCTCCGGTGTCCGGTTACAGGACAACAAGGCGAACGCTGCCAGGAGCGCGGTCAAAAAATGCTTCATGGTATTTATCACAGTCTTATTCAGCCAGGCGCTGGACTTGTTCCATCACCCGCAGGAAATTGCCACCGGCAATCAAGCGGATGTCATGCTCGGAATAGCCGCGTTTGCGGAGTTCGATGATGATCTTCGGCATCTTGCCGATGTCCTCCAGCCCGTCGGGGCAGGTTTCGATTCCGTCGAAATCACTGCCCAGGCCCACGTGCTTCACGCCGACCAGTTTCACGACATGGTCAATATGGTCCACGATCCGCTTGTAGGACGGACGCGGCACAGCGTTCATCGCCTCGACAGTCTCGCGCATCCGCTGCTGCAGGGCAGGATCGGCCGGGTTTTTCAGCCACTCCACTTGCGTATCTTCCTCGGCATCGATCAGCGCCGAGACTTTCGCGTTGTATTCTTTGTCCAAAAAAGGAGGATAGAAGTTGATCTGGATTACGCCCCCCTTTTCAGCCAGCGCCACGATCATCTCATCGGTCATGTTGCGGGGATGCTCATTGAGCGCCCGGCAGCATGAATGCGTAGCTACCACGGGCGCCTGGGAATACTTGAGCACATCCCAGAACGAATCATCCGAAATGTGGGAGACATCGACCAGCATCCCGAGCCGGTTCATCTCTGCAACCACTTCGCGGCCGAAGGGACTCAAGCCACCCCAGCGCGGTTCTGGCGAAGTGCAGGAATCACAGATCTCGTTGCTGCGGGAATGGGTCAGGGTCATATAGGTGATACCCAACCGGTTGAACATCCTCAGGAGCGACAGGTCCCGCTGAATCGGCGCACCGTTCTCCATGCCCATGAAAATGGAGATCAGGCCATTCTTGGCATTGCGGCGTGCCTGGGACGGCGTGGTGGTCAGCGCCACCAGGTCCTGGTTCTGTTCCACGGCGTCATAGACCTTGGCAATCAGTTCAAAGGCACGACGTGTCGCCTGGTCGGGAGTCAGGGCGCAGGACGTGTAGATGGCGAAGAAAGAGCCGTTGATGCCGCCTTTCTTCATCCGCGGAAAATCGACGTGGGTGATGGGGAAGCGGCCGGGGGTGTACCCTTGTTCCACCCGCCGGCCGAAATCGGCTCCTTTCGCCAGCATCAGCGGGGCGTCGCAGTGGGAATCGAGCAGAAACATCATGATCCCCCGCTAGTTCTCGTGCTTGAGCGACGAAGCTCCCTTGATCTTGTCGGCCCGGATATTCAAGTTTTCGTCATCCCCGTAGTACTTGCATTTCGAAGCACCGGAGAGTTCAACCGTCAAAACCCTGCTGACACGGACTTCCACATTCGAAGCACCGGCGGCCTTCACTTCGACATCCTCCGCATCCAGTTCGGAGGCCCGAACCCGGGATGCGCCGGCGACCTTCAGGTTCACATCGGTCGATTCACCGGACATTTCCAGACGCGAAGCACCCGCAAGTTCAGCCGAAATGTCGCTGCAGCGCAGGCTCATCAAAGCCTTGGACGCACCGGCCAGTTTGATATCCATTTCCGGCGCCTTTACATTGAGATTGGTGATTTCACTGCCTCCTTTCAGACTGACCGAAAACCGGTTCATCGTATTGGTGAACTGATCGTTGCTGCTAAGCTTAGAAGCGCCGCTCAAATCAATATATGTCAGTTCCGGCAATGCGATGACGGCCCGCACGATCTTGTTGCGGTTCATTTGCTTGAGGCGGAACGGAAGCCGTGTGAAATTCAGTTCCAGCACGCCGCCCCGGTTCTTGACCAGCAGGAACGGGAGGAATTCTTCGGAAATTTCGATTTCTACCTTGAATTCATCGGCACGTTCGACGATGACCTCAAAAGCGTTGGTCGCCTTGATTCCGGTGAAGTCATCGATTTCATAGGATTTCTTGACAGTGCGCGCGTCTGCCATCAGGAACGTGAGCAGCAGCGCAGCCAATACGACAAAGGTACGTTTCATATCGTTACTGTGTTTGGTTATTCTTTCATTCTCTGCCGGACCGCCTCGAACAGGACCAACGCCGCGGCGACCGACACGTTCAGCGAACCTGTCTCTCCCACCATCGGAATCCTGGCCCCGACCGTGCATAGACTCAGCACCGGTTCGGAAATGCCTTTCCCCTCCGATCCCATCACAATCACGGAAGCCTTCCGGAGATTGACATCGTAAATTTCATCTTCGGCCTTTTCACTGGCCGCCACGATCTGGAATTCCGAATCGCGGAAATAATAGAGTGCCGTGCGCAGATTCGCCACACGGGCCGTCGGGATACGAAGCAGCGCGCCAGCCGAGGTCTTTACGGCGTCGGCGTTGATGGCGGCGCTGCCCTTGGCCGGAACGACGATACCGTCCACGCCGGCACACTCCGCACTCCGGGCAATGGCGCCCAGATTCCGGACGTCGCTGATGCCGTCGAGCACCAGGAAAACGGGGTTGGCCTTGCGGGAGAGCGCGCCTTCCACCATTTCCTCGAAAGGGACATACTCAATCTGCGCGAGAAAAGCAATGACACCCTGGTGTGCGCCGCGGGTCAGGTGGTTCATCTTCTCGACAGGTACGAACTGGTATGGGATTCCACGCCCCTGAACTGCCTCCAGCAGCGTCCGGAACTGTTCCCCTTCCAATCCTTTTTTGAAAAGGATCCTTTCGAATTTGCGTCCCTGCAGCACCGCATCCGTCACGGGATGCATGCCGTAGAGATAGTAGGCTTCAGTATGGTTTTCCATGTCGTTTTCGCGTAACTGTCAAAGATAATCATTTTCCCGCGAAAAACCAACAGCCGAACCTCAAGCTGCGGGTCAGCGACGGTCAGTGGAAAAGCGCAAGACACTGCGCACAGTCATCGACTCATCACGGGCATCCAGACAAGAAATGGAATACCGTTTCCCACCAGGCGTGACGTCCAGCACGACATGCGCGCCATCAAAGCATGCGGGAGCAATATCTTCCAGCCAGGGGCTTCCGGCATCTTCGGCACGACGCTCTGCCGGAAAGATACAGGGACACAGCACCCGGTCACCGGGATAAAGGGAGCGGTCGGACAGCCGTTGCATGACAGGAGCGACATCGTGCAACTGGTCCCAGACACAAGTGACCCACACCCGCGGCCGCAAGGCAGCGACCAGCGGAGCCGGCATCGAGTAATGGCCGTGGTGATTGACTTTCGCCACATGCACGGGACTGCAGACTCTCGCCAATTCCGCCTCGACGTCCACCGCCGTACCGTCCGGCTTTTTAAAAGTGTCGCAAAAATCACCTGCCGTATAAAAACGGAAATCTCCGTAGGAAACGACGATTCCCAGGCTCATGCCGTTCTCGTTGAGTTCCTGCTCATCCGTCTCGACGAAGTCCGCATACAAGTTGGTCACCGATCCGTCGGGAGCCGCGATGCGGCCGCACCCGCAGAGGTTGCGGACAGAGAACCCCGGATAACGGTCCGGTTCATATTGCAGGGCAATCTGCCCCGTTTCCCCCACCCGGAACTTTTCGATTTCCATGCCCCATTTCTTTTGCATACGCTGATAGAACGAGCGGATATGGGCCACGATATCGCCCATATAGTCGTCGGGCATGGGCAGCGGGTCGTTATAGTCGGGCCAGGCCCGGTCAATGGCCTTCCGGAAAGTCAGGCGTTCGGCTGCGTGCGTAAAACCGCTCAGGGCAAATTCCTCTCCGTCCCGGACCATCGTTCCGGCATTGAAATGGGGATCGCCTGCGTGGTCGCAATGATAATGGGAGAGCATCATATAATCCACGTTGCTTCCCCTGGGATTGACCCGCTCCACATATCTTGCAATCCAGTCTCCCGAATGCCGGGAGGAAGACGGAAGCACAGGTACAGCCAGTTTACCACGGCCGATGGCATCATGGTCGCCGCAATCCAGCAACATCGACGTACCGTCGGGGAAAATCATGAACATGGATTCTGCCACGCCCGTATAGATGAAATGCACTTGAAAATGGCCATTTTTCCAGCCTTTCCACGGTCTTCCGACCGCCTTGTCGGATGCCCCTGCGGCGAACGCCTTTTTCCAATCCAGCATCAGAGCCAGGGAGGTCAGGGCAGATGTTTTCAGAAAATCTCGTCGATCCATACACAAAGATAAACATTATCTTTCGACTGCCTGCGAAAGAATGTGTAACTTTGCAAAAATGTATCAGCCTGCCGGAAAGTACCTATGATCGACTGCCACTGCCATATCCTTCCGGGTCTCGACGACGGTGCCGCCGATCTCGAGGAATCGTTGTTTTTGTGCCGCTGGTTCGTGAGACACAGTTACACCGAAGTTGTGTGCACTTCCCATCGGACCCGCCTGTATCCCAACACGGCGGAGACCGTAGAACAAGCCGTCGCAGCATTACAGCAAGTACTTGATCGCGAAGGGGTTTCCCTGCACCTGATCCCATCGCTGGAATACCGGCTCATCCCCGAGACCTGGCGGCCGGAGCGGCTGCTGCCCTGGCAGGGAAATCACCTGCTGGTGGAACTTCCCTTGAAAAAACCGGAGAAAATGGGGAACATCGTTCCGGAAGACGAGATCCGCTGGCTGATCGAAGAAGGCTATCAGCCGGTGCTGGCTCATCCGGAGCGTTATCTTTGGGCAAGTACTGCAGATTACGATCGCTGGCACGCAGCCGGCGCTCTTTTCCAGCGCAATTTGGGTGCCATCGAAGGCTTCTACGGCAATCCGGCCGCCGAGCGCGCCAGTTACCTTGTCCGGAAAGGCTGGTACGCCTTTCTCGGCACAGACCTCCACAACCGTCGTTACGCTGCGTTTTTTGACAGCATCCTGAGCTAGTCAGCCCCAGGTGCATTTCGGTCAAAGGCTCGCCCACTCCTCCATCTTGGCGTCAAGGTCACGCTTGAGCTCAAGATAGGCACGGGTGAGATCCATGATGTCGACATCAGGCGTGGGTGCCGCCAGTACTTTTTCAATGTCGGCCATCTTGGATTCCAGTTCAGCAATCTGCTTCTCCAACTGGTTTTGCCGATTCTTCGCCCGCTTTTCCTCCCGCGACTGTTGCTTCTGTTGTTGATACGAAGCTTTAGCCTGCGCGGGTTGGCATGGTGGAGCGGCAGGTTCTTTCAAGCCCGGTTCCATCCGGGCTTGAAAAGGTTCTGACGCGCGCTGGAGAGCAGGCGCTTTCTTCTCAATATCTCGAAATGACTCTGCCTTTTTATGGCGTAGGAAATCATCGACGCCGCCCAGATGCTCTTTCACCCGGCCGTCAATGAACTCATAGACCTTGTCCACCAGGCCGTTCAGAAAGTCACGGTCGTGCGAGACCACGATAATGGTGCCGTCATAGGCTTGCAGTGCCTGCTTCAGGATATCCTTCGAGCGGATGTCCATGTGGTTCGTCGGCTCGTCGAGCGCCAGCAGATTATGGGCCTTGAGCATGAGTTTGGCCATCGCCAGCCGGGAACGTTCCCCACCGCTGAGTACCGCCACTTTCTTATCGATATCCTCTCCCTTGAAAAGAAACGCCGCCAGAATATCCCGCAACTTCATCCGGATATCCCCCACCGCGATCCGGTCCAAAGTATCGTAGACCGTCGCCTTCTTGTCGAGAATATCTTCCTGATTCTGGGCATAATAGCCGATATCGACATTGTAACCCACCTTCGCTTCGCCGGAGAAAGGCTCCAGTTCACCCATCAAGACCCGCATCATCGTCGTCTTGCCTTCCCCATTACGGCCTACGAATGCCACCTTTTCCCCCCGCTTGACAATAAGACTCGCGCCATTCAACACCGTCTTTTGCGGATATCCGATCACCGCATCCTTTACTTCGAAAGCCACGTCCCCGCTGCGGGGTGCCGGCGGGAACTTCACATGGATGGCCGACAAGTCTTCTTCGTCGATCTCAATCCGTTCGATTCTCTCCAACTGCTTCACGCGCGACTGCACCTGGTTGCTTTTGGTCGGCTTGTAACGGAACTTCTCAATGAACTCCTCGGTCTTTTCGATCATCCGCTGCTGGTTGGCATACGCAGCCTTTTGTTGCGCAATACGCTCCTTACGAAGCTCAACATATTGGGAATAAGGAACTTTATAATCGTACAGGTGTCCCAGCATTACCTCGACCGTCCGTGTCGTACAGTTGTCCAGGAAGCGCCTGTCATGGGAAATCAGCACCAGTGAACCTGTAAAGGAGCCTTTCAGATAATCTTCCAACCATTGGATCGACTCGATGTCCAGATGGTTCGTCGGCTCGTCGAGCAGCAGCACGTCAGGACGGCGCAGCAGGATCTTCGCCAGTTCAATGCGCATGTTCCAGCCCTGCGAGAACGTCTCGGTCCTGCGCCCGAACTCAGCTTTCTTGAATCCAAGACCCGTCAGCGTACGCTCCACCGATTCCTCCGGCGCTTCGCTTTGGGCCAGGACCAATTGGTCGTTCACCTCGTTGAGTTCTACGATTAACCGATGATAAGACTCTGATTCATAGTCCGTACGCTCGGCAAGCTCAAGTGATATTTCATCTACTCGCCGATTCAGTCGATCGAGTTCGTCGTAGACCGTCATCACCTCTTCCAGGACAGTGTGCCCCCGGTGATGCTCCATGATTTGCGGCAGGTAACCGATGCGCTGCCCGGCCGTACGGGTTATCTTGCCGGCCGTCGGACTTTGCAGCTCCATGATGAGCTTGAGCATGGTGCTCTTTCCTGCCCCGTTTTTGCCAACCAGCCCAATGCGATCCCGGTCGCCGATGTGTAGGCTCACGCTGTCAAGCAGCGTAAAACCGCCGTAGGAAACGGTGATGGCATCTAATGAAATCATGCCGCTGCCTCCGATTCTTTTTCCTCAAGTTCTTCTTCAGATTCCTTCTGTTTCGGCTTGCATACCAGAATACTGATTCCATACAAGAGAGACAGCGGAATCGCCGCGATCAGCATGGAGAACGGGTCGGCCGGCGTGATGATCGCCGCCAAAACAGCAATGACCAGCACGGCCCATTTCCAGCCACCCAGCAGCGTCTGGCGCGAAAGCAATCCAATCTGCGAAAGCACAGCCACGAGGGTAGGAATCTCGAACACGATGCCGAACAACAGCACTGTGGAACTGACCGTCGAAATATAGGAATTCAGGGAAATGGTGTTGACTACCGCTTCGCTCACCTTGTAGCCGTCGAAGAAATTGACCATCAGCGGCAGGATGATGCAATAGCCCACCGCGATCCCCAGATAGAAAAGGAAAGAAGCAAAGAGAAACGCCCGTCGCGTAGCCTTCTTTTCATGCTGATACAATGCAGGGGCGATGAACCGCCAGATCTCGAACAGCACATACGGGCAACAAAAGATAAAGGCACACATGAACGTTACGCGCATATGCACCATAAACTGGGTGGAAAGCTCGATATTTACCAGTTGAAGACCGGTTTCCATACCGAACCAGCGATAAAAGAAGAAATCCGTCCGGGTCGGTGCCAGAATCAACGTGTCGAAGAGGAAATTCTTGAAGAAAAAAAGCACGACGAAAGCAACAAGCAAGGCAATGACCACACGGAACAACCCCTGCCTGAGTGCTTCCAGGTGATCCCAGAAGCTCATGTCTTTGGTCTCGTCGAGCTTCTCTTCCGCCACGGCCCCCTACTTCTCCTCCTTCTTCTCCGGCTTCTTGTCGTCCTCTTCCTTGACGATCTCTGCCTTGATCTCCTGGATGTCCTTCTCGGCATCCTTCATGCCGGCCTTGAAGCTCTTGACACCTTTGCCCAAACCATGCATGAGTTCAGGAATTTTCTTGCCGCCAAAGAGAAGAACAATCACGAGCGCGATAATGACCCACTGCCACGGGCCGATGACGCCCATCGGAAGCATTGCTGCAAATAAACTTGCCATATCCTTATCGTTTAATGTGTTATTTCTTTAGATCAGATAACCTAATCCGGAGATTCTCCAGTTTCGTCGTTGCGTCGGCCAGCTTCTTGCGTTCCATCTCAACGACCTTGGCCGGGGCATTGGCCACAAACTTTTCATTCGACAACTTGGCATTGACCCCACGCAGGAATCCTTCGTAGCGCTGCATCTCCGCCTCGATCTTGGCCACTTCTGCCGCTACGTCGATCATGCCATCAAGCGGCACATTGAACTCCGAAGTTCCCACCATGAAGACCTCGCCAGCCCCGGAGAACGCTTCGACCGAAACGATTTCAGAAACAAAAGCCATCTTGCGGACGACCGGCTCCATCGAGGCTGGGAATGTACCCTTTACCTGCAGTTTCAACGGTTCTTTAGGCGCGATGTTCTTGGCCTGACGCAGGGCACGCACGCCCACCACCACCTCACAAGCCATTGCAAAATCAGCGACCAGCTGCTCGTCGAAGGCACCGCCCAGCGGCATCTGCTGGAACATGATCGTTTCGCCCTCGGCCCGGTCTTCCAGCGCATGCCAGAGCTCCTCGGTGATGAACGGCATCACCGGATGGAGCATCCGCAGCAGCGCATCGAAGAACGACAACGTCGCTTCATAGGTCGTGCGGTCGAGCGGCTGCTGCACATTGTTCACGAATACAGGCTTGACGAGTTCCAGGTACCAGGCGCAGAAGTCGTCCCAGAAGCACTTGTAGGTGGCCATCACCGCATCGTTGATGCGGAAGTTTTCGTAGTCCCGGTGCGCTTGCGCGGCAGCCTGGGAAAGACGCGCACGGAACCACGCCACGGCCACGCGGTTGGCTTCGCTCTGCGGCACATCAGCCACCGTCCAGCCCTTCACGAGCCGGAATGCGTTCCAGATCTTGTTGCTGAAGTTGCGACCCTGTTCCACCTGCGTCTCGTCAAAGAGGATATCATTGCCGGCCGAGGTGCAGAGCAGGATACCCAGACGCACCCCGTCAGCGCCGTATTTCTCAATCAGGCCGATCGGATCAGGCGAGTTGCCCAACTGCTTGCTCATCTTGCGACCGAGTTTGTCACGCACAATCCCGGTGAAATAGACGTTGCGGAACGGCACGTCCTTCATATACTCCTCGCCGGCCATGATCATGCGGGCCACCCAGAAGAAGATAATATCGGGAGCCGTCACCAGGTCGCTGGTCGGATAGTAGTACTTGATTTCGGGGTTGCCGGGATTGCGGATGCCGTCGAACAGAGAGATCGGCCAAAGCCAACTCGAGAACCAGGTGTCGAGCGCATCTTCGTCGTGCCGCAGTTCCTCGGCCGTAAGTTTTTCATAGCCAGCTATCTGGTGCGCCTTTTCCAGCGCTTCTTCCCGATTCATCGCCACCACGAAGCGTTCCTCCTCCCCTTCCGGTGTCGGAAGGTAGTAGGCAGGAATGCGGTGTCCCCACCAAAGCTGGCGGCTGATGCACCAGTCGTCGATATTCTCAAGCCATTGCCGATAGCTGCCCACGAATTTCTCAGGATAGAACTTGATGTCGCCTTCGAGCACGGGTTTCAGCGCAATCTCGGCCAGGTGCGGCATTTTGAGATACCACTGCTTGCACAGGCGCGGCTCCACAGCCGTGTCTGCGTTGCGTTCCGAATAGCCCACCTTGTTCACGTAGTCTTCCACCTTTTCCATCAGGCCCGCGGCTTCCAAGTCCTTGGCAATGCGTTTGCGTACCACGTTGCGGTCCAGACCCACGTACAGCGGCGACTGGTTGCTGATTGTTCCGTCGGGATTGAAGATATCGATGGTTTCCAGGTTATGCGTCTTGCCGAGGTTGTAGTCGTTCACGTCGTGGGCCGGGGTCACCTTCAGGCAGCCCGTACCAAATTCGATGTCCACATAGCGGTCCTCGATGACGGGGATCATCCGGTTCACAAGCGGCACAATGACCTTGTGGCCGCGCAGCCATTGGTTCTTCGGGTCCTTCGGGTTGATGCACATGGCCGTATCGCCCATGATCGTCTCGGGACGCGTCGTAGCCACTACGGCGTAGTAACGGCCCTGCTCATCGCGATGCAGGACTTCCCCTTCCTCACCAGTCGGCCGGACGGCGTCCTGGTCGGCTACATAGTATCTCAGATAAAAGAGTTTGGAATGTTCTTCCTTATAGACCACCTCAATGTTCGAGAGGGCGGTCTGGGCCTTCGGATCCCAGTTTACCATGCGCAGACCCCGATAGATGAGGCCTTTATCGTACAAATCGCAGAATACGCGCAGGACACTCTCAGAACGTACCTCGTCCATCGTAAAAGCGGTGCGGTCCCAGTCGCAGCTGGCACCCAGACGACGTAATTGTTTGAGAATGATACCACCATGTTCACGGGTCCAGTCCCAGGCATGTTCGAGGAACTGTGCGCGGGAAAGATCCTGCTTGCGGACACCTTGCTCAGCGAGACGGCCCACCACTTTGGCTTCGGTAGCGATGGAGGCGTGATCGGTACCCGGTACCCAGAGGGCATTCTTGCCGAGCATGCGTGCGCGGCGCACGAGCACGTCCTGCAGCGTGTTGTTCATCATGTGGCCCATGTGAAGCACACCGGTCACGTTGGGCGGCGGAATCACGATGACGTAAGGTTCGCGTCCATCGGGTTCGGAATGAAAGAATCGATGTTCCAGCCAGTACTGGTACCATTTGTCCTCGGTCTGCGAGGGATCGTATTTTGCGGAGATCTCCATGTCTTTTCGTCGTGTCCGGCGGGACCGGACATCAAGGTTCATTAATCCTGCAAATTTAATTAAATTATCGTATCTTTGCATTCCGCCACTCGTTTATAAACGTTTTTACACGGATATCGCCATGCCCAATTCGATCAATCTCGTCATTTTCTCTTCTTCCCTCCACGATCACACGAGTGTCATCGGATCCCGGAAAGAACTGTTCGAAGGCATCCGCCGCTTCGCAGACCTCGATATCACCTATCCCTCGATGCTCGCATCCGGCCGGACGGCGCTCGACAGCCTGATTGACGGAGGCGGCTGCCCCGGATGTGAACTTCCTGACAGCCAGCATAGCAAAACCATCTGTTTCATCGCCACGGGTGGAACCGAGGAGATATTCAAAGATTACGTCGAGAGCCTGCCCCGCCCCGTCCTGCTGTTGAGCGACGGACTCCACAACGCTTTTGCAGCCTCCTTTGAAATCAAGACCTGGCTTTCACAGAAAGGCATCGCCTGCACCTTGTTCAATGCACCACTGGACTACAATCCCGCTTTTTTTGAGCAAATGGAGCAGGAACTCTTCGGTGACTCCAGTTCGGCTGATACCCTGACCGCTTCGGATCCGCTCCCTGCTTTTCCGAAAAACGTGATGCGGGCGTTCGAAAAGACGCGAATCGGTCTGATCGGCGGAGCCAGTGGCTGGCTCATCTCTTCCGGCATCGACCGGGAAACCGTAACAAAAACCTACGGGGTCAAGTTCGACGACATCACGCTGAGCGAATTGGAGCAGGACTTTTCTGCCGTATCTGCCTCTGATCCCGAAGTAGAAAAAGTAGGGAGCAGGATGGATGCCTACCTGACTGACGACCGTACACCCGCCGACCTGCGCGAAGCCGCCCGTATGTATGTCGCCCTGCGCCGTTTGTGCGCCCGTCATGCGCTGAACGCACTCACACTGAAATGTTTCGGAATTCTGGGAAGTTGCCGGACCACGGCCTGTCTGGCATTGGCTCTGCTCAACGACGAAGGGATCATCGCCGGCTGCGAAGGAGACATTCCCGCATTGTGGACCATGCTTTATGTCAAATATGTTTATGGGCAAGCGGCTTTCATGGCCAATCCCGCCTCATCGAACCGTCGGGAGCGCACCATCGACTTCGCGCATTGCACCATCCCCCTGGCCATGGTCCACGGCTTCCGTCTCCCCTCTCACTTCGAGTCGCAGTCTGGCATCGGCATCGCGGGCAGCGTCCCGAGCGGCCGCTATCGCATCGTGAAGATTTCTGGTGCGCGACTCGACCAGTTCTACGAAACGGAAGGCGACCTGATCATGAACACCAACATCCCGCAGCGATGCCGTACGCAGATCCGGTTCCGCTTCGCTTCGGAAGAAGAATTCGACCGCTTTTTCCGGGTCAGTAAAGGAAATCACATAATTCTGTGTAAAGCCGCTGGACCGGCAGGCCCATCACGTTGAAATAGGAGCCCCGGATCGCCGTAATTCCCGTGTAGCCGATCCACTCCTGGACCCCATAGGCGCCGGCCTTGTCATAAGGCCGGTATTTTTCAACATAATACGCGATTTCTCCCTCTGTCAGCGGCTTGAAGTCCACTTCGGTCGTATCGCTGAACGTGTGGATCCTTTCGCAGGTACGCAGGGCGACACCGGTCGTCACGGTATGGGTGCGTCCCGACAATTCCTGCAGCATGGCAACGGCTTCCCCCCGGTCGCGGGGTTTGCCCAGAATCTCCTGATCGAGGAAGACAAGGGTATCGGCAGTAATCAGCACTTCTCCGGGCAACAGCGCCCGGTGGAAGGTCTCGGACTTGTGCCGGGCGAGGAATTCGGGGATGGCATGATGCGGAAGATCCTCGCTATAAGCCTCCCGTTCGTCCTTGTTCACCTCGACCCGGAACTCGATATCGAGGCCTTTCAACAACTCACGACGGCGCGGCGATGCCGACGCCAATGTAAAACAATAATCTTCAAACATTCGATGATGTCGGCTTATACGTTCTTACCCGTATGTAAGGCGACTTGGGTGATGGCATCAGGATGGCTGCCTTTCCAAGGATTTTCGGGGTCGAAGAGCCATTTGCCCTGGGGTTTGAGGACGCTTTCAATCAGGTTGCGGACGCAGCCGCGGCCGCCGGGGAATTGCGACACCCAATCGGCGGCGGAACGGACTTCGGCTACGGCGTCAGCAGGACAGACGCCCAGACCCGCAAGCTCGATGGCCGGGATATCGGGGATGTCATCCCCGACGAAAGCGACCTGCGCTGGTTCCAGGCCGTTGCGCCGGCAGAAATGCAGGAGGTCTTCGGCCTTGTTTTTCGAGAGCATGTACAAGTTCTCATCGCCGATGCCCAGCGAGTGGGCGCGGTGAAGCAGGCTTGGCGACACACCACCGGTAATGAAAGCGCAAGGAAAGCCGTTGTCTACAGCCGTTCTCACGCCGAAACAATCTTTCGAATTAAACTGGCGAAGCAAATCGCCGTCGGGCATGGCCAGCACAAGCCCGTCGGTAAAGACCCCGTCCACATCGAACGCAAAAGCCTTGATATCCTCAAATCGTGTCATAAGCAGAAACTAACGGGCGACGGCTGGCAGGCTCGGCTGGCCGGCCGCAGAAAGAGCGCGGACGGCGAAGAAATAATTATCTTTGCTGAGCGGGCACTGGAAGGTTTGCGCGAACAGGGCCGGATCGGCCGGCACGGTGCCAAGAGACTGCCACGCTGGCTGGTCGGTCTCCCTATACAGAACCTGGTAGGAGACTGCCGGGTCGACTTGTCCGTTGCCGAGGCGAACCGGATCCCAAGCAATCACCGTATGGTTCTCCAGTGCCCGGGCATTGGCAATGCGGGCGTTCTCAGGACGAGCAGGCGCCTGTGCCAGACTCATGGCCGTAGCCAGATTGATGCGGATGTTCCTGGTCAGCGAAGGAATATCGACACCCGACAGGAGATCCCCGTAATCGATCCCGTTCTCCGTGCGGACATCCTGATGCGTCCGGTCGTAATTTTCACAATACTCACTCATGCGTACGGCCGTGAAACCTTCCCGCAGGAAAGGGGTATGGTCGCCGCTGCGTCCATAGCGGTCATTCCGGTAGATGAGCTTTACCTCTTGGTCAGGCACGTAAATCTGAGCCGTCTCCCGGATATAGCGGGCAAGCTGGCGATGATCGCTGTCCTCACCGTTGCGGCTCTCGGAGAAGACCCGGACCTTATGGTCTTCCACCAGGCCGGTGCCGCTTGCCTGCGCATTGCCGATCATATCATTGTTGATCATGGCCAGGACAGGCCACCCCTCCTCCTTGGCCCGTGCCGCCATAAACTTGGAACCGTCCAGACCCTGCTCTTCCCCGGAGACAAACAAGCACTTGACCGTCTGTTCCAACGGAATCTCTGACAGGATGCGCACCACTTCCAGCAAGCAGGCCAGTCCGCTGCCGTCGTCATTGGCGCCCGGCGCAAAAGAAGTGGAATCCATCACGTCAGCCACCCGCGTATCAATATGGGCAGAAAGCAGAATCTCGCGCTCGGCCTTTGTACCGGGCAGGGTGACCATGACCTGAGGAGCCTGGAGCACGCGGTCGTATCGCCCGCCTTTTTCCCCTGCCGGGTAGTGAATCACTTCCACGACAGGAACAGGACGGACACCTTCCGCACGACTCGCCCAAGTCTCGCAACGCGTGACGAGGTAATGCACAGCCGCACCGATACCCCGTTCCGGATCGGTCTGCGTGCTTAAGGTATGCCGGGTATGGAATCCGACCAACTCTTCAATCCAGGTCCGGATACTGTCGGAACTGACTTGGGCGACTGCAGCGGAAATGACGGGGTCGGCTGGAATTCCGGAAGGACACGCCGTGTCAACGGGTTTCTGGCAGGCAGCCACTACCGTCACGCAGGCAAACAAAAGGATAAAGAGGCGTTTCATGATCAAACAGCGCTATTTCTTGCGGGAAGACAGCAGCCGGACGGCATTGTCGTGGTAAATCTTCTTCAGGACCTCGTCGGAGAGCCCGATCCCCTGCATCGGCCAGTGATAGGACTGTTCGTCGAGATAGAAGTGCTCGTCTTCCGTTTCAAGGATCCGCCACTGGGCCCGATACATGCTCGGGTCGGGGTCATTGTCGGTGCCGAAGAGGAGGCGGTCCTGATACTTTTCATAAAAGCGTTTGGTGGCCCGCGGGGTCACGCAGGTTTCCTGATGACGGGCCGAGATATCGAGCCAGAGTTTGGGATGGCTGTCCATCACTTCGCTCAGACGGGCATAGTCGTGGTTGTAATTGAGCAGGTGGCAGGCGATGAAGGTCGTGTTCGGATGCCGTTCCACGCATTCCAAGAACGCGTTCACCACACCGTCGAGGTCGAGGATGCCGGGCTCGGACAGGTCGATGCGCCAGTGCTTCGCGTTCATCAGGCCGTCATTGTGCGCATCGATCGGCTCATACATCCAGATGGGATCGCCGCTGTGGATCGACACGGGCAGACCCAGCTCGCCGCATTTCTCGAACAGCGTATCGAACTTCGGATCGTTGAAATGCAGGCCGGGTTCCTTGACTTTCCCGGAGATCCGCTCGCCCATGCCCTTGTCGATGAGCTCGCCCACACCGGCCGCGCCTTTCGCATAGCAGCGTTCCAATTCCGCGATGGCGCACGCGGGGAATTCGGGCTGGTCCCATTTCGTCATATCGAAGCCACACCAGATCTCGAACTTGTCGGAGATGCCCTTGTAGAGGTCGTACAGGCAGTCGAATTCTTCGCCGAAGGCCTTGGTGTGGATGATGACTTTTTCAATGTTGTTCTCTTCCAGCGTCTTCGCCCAGGCCCGGATGCCCGCCTCATCGTCGCGGTAAGGATGCGAGTGCATGTCGATGACGGAGAATTTGGCGGCCGTCGGCTTGTGTTCCTCGAGCTGGAACACGGAGACGGGTTCATAATCCTTCAGCTGAAGCTGATCCACCGGATCCTGGTCCTGGGAAATAGCGACTTTGTTGCCGGAACATCCGGCAATGAGCAACAGGCTGGCCGCAATTGAGAAGAAAAGGGACTGTTTCATAGGTTCGGGTTTGAGAATAACAAATGTAAGGAAAAATACGATAACTTTGCAACGCACTGAACAGAACCCCATTCCCCATGCAATACAGAAAGGACAAAAACGGCACCGAACTGTCGATTCTCGGTTACGGATGCATGCGCTTTTCTCGCAAGGGCGCCAGCATCGACGTGGACAAAGCGGAACGGGAAATCATGGCAGCTTACCAGGCCGGCGTAAACTACTACGACACCGCCTACATCTACCCTGGCAGCGAAACCGCCCTGGGGCAGATCCTCGAACGCAATGGCATCCGCGACCAAGTCTACATCGCCTCAAAGCTTCCCCAATACCTCATCCAGCGCCGCGCTGCGCTCGACCGCTACTTCGATGAGCAGTTGAAACGGTTGCGGACGGACCATATCGACTACTACCTGATGCACCAGCTCACGGACTTTGCCCAATGGAAGAAACTCAAGGACATCGGAATCATCGCTTGGATTGCGGAAAAGAAACAGGCCGGTGCCATCCGGAACATCGGATTCTCCTATCACGGCAATACCGATCAATTCCTGCAAATCCTTGCCGACTATGAATGGGATTTCTGCCAGATCCAATACAACTACCGCGACGAACATACGCAGGCTGGCGCCACCGGTCTGAAGGCTGCCGCCGCCCGGGGAATTCCAGTTATCATCATGGAGCCGCTCCGCGGCGGCAAACTCGTGGGAATGCTCCCGGAATCGGCGAAAAAGATCATCGCCGCCAACCCGCGCGGCTGGAGCCCTGCGTCCTGGGCTTTCCGCTGGCTCTACAACCAGCCGGAAGTGACCGTCGTCCTTTCGGGCATGAACTCCCTGGAGATGGTCGAAGAAAATGTCCGGACCGCCTCCGAGGCCGGTGTCGGCGCCTTCACGGAGGAAGACCACGCCTTGATCGACAAAATCCGGGAAGAAATCAAGCGGACCGAGAAAGTCGGTTGTACCGGCTGCCGCTACTGCATGCCTTGCCCCCATGGCGTTGACATACCCGGTGCCTTCCGTTGCTACAATGCGATGTACAGCGAATCCAAGTCCGCCGGCCGTTTCCAATACGCCCAAACCGTCGGGATGACCCAAAAACCCGCTTTTCCTTCCCAATGCATCGAATGCGGCAAATGCGAAAAGCACTGCCCGCAGGCCATTCCCATCCGGGAAAAGCTCAAAGAAGCTGACAAAGCCCTCCGGCCGCTGCCCTATCGCATCGGCATCGACATCGTCCGGCGTTTCATGTTCCGGAAGAGAGCGCCCCGCTCCTAAAAGGCCCGGATCATGCCGGAGTCTACGACGAAGTGGATGTCACGGCCAGCATAAGACAAGCCGTAGGTACGGCTGGCGTCTGGCTTGCCGGCGTGGTAGGCCGGGCGGGGATCCTGGGCGAGGATTTCCCGCAGCGTGGCCAGTTGGCAGTCAGAAAGACTGGCAGCCAGGGAAGGATCGATTTCCACCTCGAGCAAGGTCTGCGGGTTCGCCCCGACAAAGCCGTCGGTAGCGTCGGAATGGATATCGACGCCGGGCAGATAGGGTTTGATGTCGTAGATGGGCGTGCCATCCATCAGGTCGGCACCAGTGACCATCAGGACGAGACCGTTTTCCCCATCTGCCTCAATCCCTTCAAGGCGAACCGATGACAAGCCGATTGGATTCGGCCGGAAGGGCGAGCGCGTAGCGAAAACGCCCATCCGGACATTGCCGCCCAATCTGGGAGGCCTAACTGTCGGGGACCAATGGGGATCCGGCTCTCCAACGCGCGTCAGAACCTTTTCAGACCCAGCGGGGACGCTTGGGTCTGAAAGAACCTGCCGCTCCACCAGGCCAGCGCGAGTTGTATCTCCATTGGTCAGCGAAAATCCCCAGATGAGCCAGATGTGCGAAAAACCCTCGAGGCCGCGAAGGGCTTCGGGGACACGGTAGGCGGGTTCGAAGACAATCTTCGAGCGCAACGACGGCGCCAGGCCGCTCTGGCGCGGCAGCCCGAACTTCGTCGGAAAATCGTTGTGGATACGGGCAATGACCTCCATGACAATGCGAAGATAGCTATTTTTCGCCTATCTTTGCATGCCATGGCTTCATACCTCCAGATCGAGAACATTTCCAAGTCGTACGGACCGAAAGTGCTGTTCGACCACATCGGCTTCAACGTGAACGAAGGCGACAAGATCGCCCTGATCGCGCCCAACGGCACAGGAAAGACCTCGCTGATGCGGATCCTGGCCGGCAAGGACAAATCGGACTCCGGCGGCCAGATCCGGTTCCTCAAGGCAATCCGCATCGCTTTTCTGGAACAGGATTATGATTTCAATCCGGAAGCGACACTGCTCGAGCAGGTTCTTTCCGGCAGCACCCCTTTTCTGGAACATCTCGATGCCGAAGGGCAATTTGAATACGAGCACCGCATCATCCGCCTGCTGACAGAATTCGGCCTGAGGCCCGACCAGCGGATGCGGGAATTGTCAGGCGGCGAAATCAAGCGTGTGGCCCTCACCCAGGTACTGGCTCCGGAAGCCGATTTCCTGATTCTCGACGAGCCCACGAACCACCTCGACGTCGATGCCATCGAATACCTCGAGAACTACTTGAAGCGCTCACGCTGTACCCTGTTCATGGTCACCCACGACCGGTATTTCCTCGACCGCGTCTGCAACATCGTCATGGAACTCGACCACGGGCAGATCTATATTTATAAAGGGGATTACGAGAACTATCTGGAGAAGCGCGCCGAGCGCATCGCCAATTACAACGCCGAGACCGACAAGGTACGCAATCTCCTCCGCCGCGAACTGGAATGGATGCACGCCACCCCCTGTGCCCGGACCGGCAAGGCCAAGTACCGCAAACAAGCCTTCTGGGAACTCAAAGGCCGCGCCGAACAGGCCTACACCATCCGGCAAGTCTCGATGGAAGCCCTCGAAGGAGCCACCCGCCTCGGCACCAAAATCATCGACTGCTACGATGTCTGCTTCTCATTCGATGATTGCGGGCCGAGCGATGGCCTGGTGGAGCGGCAGGTTCTTTCAGGCCCGCTTGACGGGCCTGAAAAGGTTCTGCCGCGCGTTGGAAAAGGCCCGCTAATAAAAGACTTCAGCTATAAGTTCCAGCGATACGACCGGATCGGAATCGTGGGAAGAAACGGCATCGGAAAAAGTACGTTCATCGACTTGCTTATCGGGGCGCTGGAACCGACGGCAGGACGCATCGAACGAGGCGAATCCCTCAAGATCGGCTACTACCGCCAGGATGGCATGCAGTTCGACGAGGACCAGACTGTACTGGAAACCGTCAATAACCTCGGACTCCTCAACCAATTCCTCTTTCCGCACGACATGCTGAGCAACCCCGTCAGCAAACTCTCCGGCGGCGAAAAGCGAAGGCTCTACCTGCTTACCATCCTGATGCAGCAGCCCAACTTCCTGATTCTCGACGAACCCACCAATGACCTCGACATCGTAACCCTCAACATCCTCGAGGAATATCTGCTCGACTTCAAGGGCTCCCTGATCGTTGTCTCTCATGACCGCCACTTCCTCGACCGCGTCGTCGACCACCTGCTGGTGTTCTGCGGAGACGGCCTCATCAAGGACTTCGTTGGCGGCTACACCGAATACCGTTCTTTCATCAAAGACTACGAAGCTGACCAGCGCCACCAGGCAAAACCACAGGCAACCAAGATGCCCGTTCAAGCCGGACATGACGAAAAAAAGAAACGCCTTACGTATAAAGACCAGCGCGAACTTGCGCAGCTGGAAGCCGATCTCGAAAAGCTGAACGCCGAGAGAAGTGCGGTCGAAGCACTCCTCTCCCGCCCCGACGCTCCCTACGAACAAATCCGCGACGCCTCCGAGCGCTATGAGGCGCTGAAGCAGGAAATCGATGAAAAAGAGTTCCGGTGGCTTGAACTGTCCATGTGACAATTTGTTATCTTTGCGACCAGAAAAACGATCAAACAAACATACATGAAAAAGATGATTTTATTGCTGGCGGCAGTGGGACTGGCAGCAGCCTCCTGCGGCACCAAAGAGCCGGCCAAGACGGCCGGCATCAACTACGATTACATGGACACGACGGTCAAGCCTGGTGACGACTTCGCCAAGTATTCCACGGGACACTGGGGCGACTTCAACCCGCAGCCGCCGGAGTATCCTTCCTGGGGTGCCTTCACCAAACTCCGCGAAGACAACACCAAGACCCTGGCCGGCCTGATCCAGGGGATCGCCGCCCAGGACAATGAAAAGGGCAGCATCGCCCAGAAGATCGGCGACCTCTACAACATGGCCATGGACTCCGTCCGCCTGAACGCCGACGGCGCCACGCCGCTGAAGGCCCACCTGGCGGAGATCGACGCCCTCAAAAACCGCGAAGACCTGCTGAAATACTGCGCCAAAGAGCACGATAACCTGCTCTTCAGCATGTATGTGGGTGCCGACGAAAAAGACTCCAAGAACAATATCGTCTCCATCGGCCAGGGCGGCCTGACCCTGCGCAACAAGGAGTACTACTCCTCGAAGGATCCCCAGAACGTGAAGGTCCGCGAAGCTACGAAAGAGCATATGAAGAACCTCTTCGTGCTGGCTGGCTACCCGGAGAAAGAAGCGGCCGCCAAAGTCGCCCGCATCTGGGCGCTTGAGACCGAGCTCGCCGCCGCACACTACTCGATGGAAGAGCAGCGCATCCCCGAGAAGAACTACCACAAGATGAGCGTCGACGAGCTGATGAAGCTCTGCAAGCCCTTCGACTGGAAGGCCTATCTGAAGGACTATCGCTACGACAAGACCGAGGTCGTGGACCTCGGCCAGCCCGAGCCGGTGGCCAAGGCTTGCAAGATGCTGATGACTACGCCGCTCGAGACCCTCAAGGACGTTTTTCGCTGGCAGATCATCAACGGTGGTTCCTCGCTGCTGTCCGATGACTTCATCCAGGAAAACTTCGAATACAGCCGCAAGATTTACGGCACCCAGGAAGTTACCCCGCGCTGGAAGCGTGCGGTCAGCCTGGTGGACGGCCTGATGTCCGACGCCGTGGGCCAGATGTACGTCGAGAAATACTTCCCCGCCGAGGCCAAGGCCGAGATGATCGACCTGGTCGGCAAACTCCAGAAATCGCTGGGCGAACGCATCAAGGCCCAGGAATGGATGACCGACGAGACCAAGGCCAAGGCGCTCGACAAACTCGCCGCCTTCCACGTGAAAGTGGGCTATCCCGACAAGTGGGATGACCTGACGCCGCTGGTGATCGACCCGGAGAAGTCGCTCTACGAGAACGCCCGCGTGGCTTCCCAGTTCTACTGGGACCTGAACTATGCCAAGCGCTACAACAAGCCCGTCGACCGTGACGAATGGCTGATGCCCGCCCAGATGGTCAACGCCTACTACAACCCGACCACCAACGAGATTTGCTTCCCGGCCGCCATCCTGCAGCCGCCGTTCTTCGACATGAAGGCAGACGCCGCCGCCAACTACGGCGCCATCGGCGTGGTGATCGGCCACGAGATGACCCACGGCTTCGACGACCAGGGCCGCCTCTACACGAAGGAAGGCAACCTCGAGAACTGGTGGACCGAAGCCGACGCCGAGGGCTTCAAGAAGCCTTGCGACGCGATGGTGGAATATTTCAACAGCCTCTGGGTGATTCCGAACGACCTTCACGCCAACGGCACGCTCACCTTGGGTGAGAACCTGGCGGACCACGGCGGTCTGAACATCTCCTACAACGCCTTCCAGATGTGGCAGAAAGAGAACGGTCGCCTGAAGGACGACAACGGCTTCACGCCTGAGCAACGCTTCTTCCTGGCCTATGCGAACGTCTGGGCCGGCACTACCTCCGAGGAGATGCTCCGCTACAACACCATGATGGACGTGCACTCCGTGCATTACCTCCGCATCAACGGTGCCCTGGCCCAGTGCGACTACTGGTACGATGCTTTCGGCATCCAGCCCGGCGACGCCATGTACGTAGCTCCCGAAAACCGCGTCCGCGTCTGGTAATCAACGCTGCCGTTGTTCCCGGAGCCTGCGCAGACCGAACACGGCAACAGCCAGGAAGCAGACCAGTGGAAGACAGTAACTGACATTGACGGCCGGATGGCCGCCCACCGTCCCCAGATCGATGATTGCTCCCTGAAGTGGAGGCAGGATCGAACCGCCGACGATGGCCATCACCAGAAAGGCGGCGCCGAGTTGGCTGTCCTCAGGCGCCACGTCTTCCAGGGCGATGCCGTAGATGGTGGGGAACATCAGGCTCATGAAGGCGCTGATGGCCACCAGGAACCCTAACCCGAGCGGCCCTACGAAAACGATAGCACCCACCGTGCAGAGCGCAGCCAGGCAAGCGAAAATGGCCAGCAACCTGCGGGAATTGACATATTTCATCAAGAACGTAGCCAGGAAACGGAAGCACAGGAACAGGACCATCGCCATGATGTTGTACTTCTGAGCCGTAGCCTTGTTGATGCCCAGATGATCGGCATACTGGATGATAAAAGTCCAGACCATGATTTGCGCACCGACATAGAACACCTGTGCCAGAACGCCCTCCCGATATGCTTTGTTGCGCCAAAGCCGTCCGATTGTACCGGGGGTCCGGACGCCCGATCCGGCCGTCCGTGGCATCCGCGTAAACGCGATGACCAACAGCACGATCAGCACGCTGAGGCCTAAAGCGACGTACGCATCGCGGATCACCGCAAGGTCATGGACGCGTTCCTGCGCCTTGACGGCTTCGGGCAACGTATTGAAGACCAACTGGCCGGCTGCATCGCGGTGTTTATCGCTCAATAGATTGGGCAATACAACCCAGGACGCCACCGCCATCCCGGCCAGAGAGCCCATGGGATTGAACGATTGCGCCAGGTTGAGCCGCCTTGTGGCATTTTTCCGAGAGCCGAGCGAAAGGATGAAGGGATTGGCCGTGGTCTCGAGAAACGCCAGACCAAAGGTCAGGATATATAGTGACAGGCAGAAGAAGAGAAAACTTTGACGCGCGGCTGCCGGGATGAACAACAACGCCCCCACGGCATAAAGCGCCAGCCCGAGCAAGATCCCGCTCTTGTAACTGAAGCGCCGGATAAAAAGCGCAGCCGGAACGGCCATCGTGGCATAGCCCCCGTAAAAGGCGAACTGAATCAGCGAAGCCTTGGCGGCGGAGAGTTCCATGATGGTCTGGAACCCCGCCACCATGGGGTTGGTGATATCGTTGGCGAAGCCCCAGAGCGCAAACAGCGTCGTAATCAAGATGAAAGGCAGCAGATACTGCCGTTCCACCAGTTTTGTCTTGTTCTCCATAACTCTGACAAAGATACGGAATAATCATCAGAAAATGCTATCTTTGCGCGTTATGAAAAAACGACCCACAGTTGCGCTGATCTACGATTTTGACGGGACTCTTTCGCCGGGAAACATGCAGGAATTCGGCTTTATCCAGGCCATCGGGCAGACACCCGAAGAGTTCTGGAGCAAAAGCAACGCTGTTCCAGAAGGGCAGGAGGTAAACAGTATCCTCTCCTACATGAAACTCATGATCGACGAAGCCCGTGAGAAAGGCATTTCGCTCACCCGCGACTCGTTTGTTTCGTTCGGCCGGCACATCCAACTCTATGAGGGGGTCAAAGAGTGGTTCGCCCTGATCAATGAATATGGCCGCCGGCACGGGGTGGTGGTCGAGCACTACATCAATTCGTCCGGCCAGACCGAACTGATCGAAGGCACCTCCATCGCCAAGGAATTCAAGAAGATCTTCGCCTGTTCTTTCTGGTACGACGAAAGCGGCGTGGCCGTCTGGCCGGCCGTGGCCGTGGACTATACCGGCAAGACGCAGTTCCTCTTCAAGATTGCCAAAGGTATCATGGACATCAGCGACAACACCAAGGTCAATGAAAGCCAAAAGGAGGATGACAAGCCCATTCCCTTCAGCCACATGATCTATCTGGGCGATGGGACGACCGACGTTCCTTGCATGAAGATCGTCAAGATGTTCGGAGGCAATTCCATCGCGGTTTATTCTCCTGACAACCAGCGGCAGCAGGACACGGCCCGCAAACTGCTCAAGCAAAACCGCGTGAACTTCATCTGCCAGGCAGACTACCGGGTAGGCGGTCCGATGTATGAAGTAGTAACCACCATCATCGACAAGATCAAGGCGGAGAATGACTTTCATGCATTGCAGCGCAAAAACAGGAGGAACGGTCGATGAATGTTGTCTCGCGGTCGTTGAAGATTCTCTTGTTCCTGGCTTATCTGGCGCTTGTTGCCTGGCTTTGCTTCGGCAATTTCAAGCCAAGTCCCGACATTCCCCGCAGCGTCTGGGGCATTCCCATCGACAAGTGCATACACTTCCTGATGTTCCTCCCCTTCCCGATTCTGGGTACGCTGGCCTTCGATTTCCGGAGTTGGTGGCGTGCCCTGGCCGTGAGCATGCTGATGGCCAATGTCGTCGCCTTCCTGTTCGAGCGCTTGCAAAGTGTACTCACCGCACACCGCATCACCGACGCACAAGATCTCAACGCCAACCTGCTCGGCATCACGCTGGGGTTGCTGATCGCCATCGTGATAGGCTTGCTCTGCAAGAAGAAATAACGGTTAACCTGTCGTTGCGGGTGAAGCCCCTTCCCGGAGTTTTTGCGGGGAGGCTGGTGCGGATTGCCGTAGCGGATGGGAAGGGGCTTCACCCACAACGATTCCCGCTGATCCGTTTTAAAAAGGGAATGTCCTGGAAATCGGGAAGAGGCCGAAGAGGCCGCCGGTGTGGATGAAGACGATGTTCTCGGAGGTGCGGAGTCGGCCGCCTTCGCGGAGTTCACAAACCATGCCGTAGGTAGCTTTGCCTGTGTAGACGGGATCGAAGACCGTGGCTTCAAGCCGGGCCATCTGCTTGATGTGTTCCAATTCTTCGGGACGGCTCAGGGCATAGCCGATGCCGACATATTCTTCAAAGAGTTCGAAATCCGCCGGTTTGAGGGAAGCATTCCAGTCAGCGGCCTGTACGGACGTCAGTTCACCTTGCGCCACCAGATAGGGCAGCGCATCGCGCGATATCCGCGCCGCGATATCCTGGAAATAAGCCGTGTCGTCGCAGACACACATACCGATGACGCGCTTGCCATAGCCGTTTACCAGATTGGCCAGCTGCAGTCCGGCGAGTGTGCCGCCGGAGCCGGTGGCAACTACCACCGTGTCGAAACGAACGCCCATCGCCTTCTCCTGTTCCACAATTTCCTTCATGGCGAAGTAATAGCCTTGCACACCCACGCCGAACGAAGCACCTTCGGGGATGATATAGGGCTTGTAACCTTGTGCAGCATAAGAGTCGGCCATCTCCTGCATGATTTCGCCACGCCGCTCGCGATACTCGTCGCGGGTACAGAAACGCACGTCGGCGCCCAGCAGCCGGTCGAGGAAATAGTTTCCTTCCACCGGGGGCTCCTCGCTGATACGCAACAGCACGGCCGACTTGAAACCCAGGTATGTAGCCACCGACACGGTGGCACGACAATGATTCGACTGGATGCCGCCGCAGGTAATCAACAGGTTGCATCCCTGCTCCACTGCCTCCTGGACGGCAAATTCGAGCTTGCGGATCTTGTTGCCCGACCATTCACTGCCGGTCTGGTCGTCACGTTTGATATAGATGTTCTTTCCACAGGCGTCCGACCAGCGGGAAAGGCGCTGAATCTTGGTCGGGAGGTTCGCCAAGGCCAGTTTATTCATAATTTGTGCGGATTATTGAAATGCATTTTCAACAAATATAAGTAAATTTGTTGGATAAACCGCGACAAAAAATCGTTCACGATATGCGACATCCCCTCTTCATGACACTCCTCGCCCTGGCCCTCCTGCTCCCGGTGCAGGCCCAAGCCGCCAGGGACAAGGACTTGGTTCCGATGGCCGACTCCATCAGCCACTATCTCCGGGAAAAGACGACCGTACGAAGCTACGTTTCCATCGAGAAAGCCACCGTGCTCCACGATGGCACCTTGCGCTTGACGCTCAGCCGGAGCCTGGTGGACCATCCGCTCCGCGACCGCGAAGTCAAGGACCTTTATGCCATCGCCCAGGACCTGCTGCCCAAGAAATACGCCCAGTACAAGAAGAAGCTGTCGCTCTACGCGGACAAGAAACCGATCGAATTCTACAAGAGCCGCTATTTCACCAGCTCACCGGCCCAGGGGCCTGTCAAAGATCACCGCAAATTCGCCGGTCAGTATCACGACAAACTCGCCGCACCCCTGGTCCGCCGCATGGACGCACCCATCCGGCCCACCCGGGGATTGCAGAACCGGCACATCGCGCTCTGGCAGAGCCATGGATGGTACTATGAGCAGTCGCTCAAGCGATGGGAATGGCAGCGCGCCCGCATTTTTGAAACGGTCGAAGACCTGTACACCCAGAGCTACGTAGTGCCCTTCCTCGTACCGATGCTTGAGAACGCCGGTGCCGTGGTGCTGCTGCCGCGGGAACGCGACTGGAACGTCCATGAAGTGATCGTGGACAACGACGAGTCCGGAACCGGATATTTTGAATCCGGCACTTGGGAACCTGCCCCTGACTCCGGCTTCGCCAACCCGAAAGCCGCTTACCTGTACAAGGAGAATCCTTTCAAAATGGGCACAGCCCGCCTGACCGAAACCTACCCGGAAGGCAGAGCCAGCGCCTGCTGGGTTCCGACCATTCCTGAGGAAGGTGAATATAGCGTTTATGTTTCCTACCAGACTTTGAAGAACAGCACCCAGTCCGCCCAGTATGAAGTGCGGCATAAAGGGGGCACCACCCGCTTCAGCGTGAACCAGCAGATGGGCGGCGGCACCTGGATTTATCTGGGACGCTTCCTCTTCCAGAAAGGCCATCACAACGACCAGGGCGTCTTCCTCTCCAATCTGGGAGACGGCAGCACCGTCGTGACGGCCGACGCCGTGAAGTTCGGCGGTGGCATGGGCAACATGGCCCGCAAGCCCGCCGAGGTAAAGGAGGGCGACTTTGACGTCGAGGCCGAGGTATCCGGCTATCCCCGTTTTACCGAGGGATCCCGCTATTGGCTGCAATGGGCCGGCTTCAACGACACCATTTACTCACGCAACAGCAACGCGACTGACTACAACGACGATTACATGTCGCGTGGATTGTGGGTCAATACGCTCTCCGACGGCTCCTACCTGAAGCCCGGCAAGAAAGGATACAATGTGCCCCTCGATCTATCTTTCGCTTTCCATACCGACGCCGGCACGACCCTCAACGACTCGATTGTCGGCACATTGGCCATCTATACGCGGCTGTCGAACGACGACGAAAAATATCCCAACGGAGAGGACCGTTCCCTGGGACGCGACTACACGGACATCGTCCAGACCCAGATTGTCAACGACGTCCGTGCGCTCTACGAACCCCTGTGGAGCCGCCGTCAGCTTTGGGACCGTTCCTATGCTGAAAGCCGGATGCCCGAGGTGCCCGGCATGCTGCTGGAACTGCTCTCCCACCAGAACCTCGCCGACATGCGCTACGGCCTCGACCCGAACTTCCGATTCACCGTATCCCGGGCCATCTACAAGGGCATGCTCAAGTTTCTGGCCTGGATCAACGGTTTCGACTATATCGTCCAGCCTCTTCCTGTCACGGATTTCGAGGTACATCTGGATGCTGAAGGAAACGCCTTCCTGAACTGGACACCCGTCAACGACCCCCTCGAACCGACGGCCGCCCCGACCGGCTACGTCCTCTATACTTGTATGGATGACAGAGGCTTCGACAATGGCGTTGCGCTTGACGCCTCCCACGCCGAAGTAAGCGTCGAACCCGGGCATATCTACCGCTTCCGGGTAACAGCCGCCAACGCAGGCGGAGAGAGTTTCCCCAGCGAGACACTCTCCGTCGGCGTCGTTTCAAACGACGCCCCGACCGTTCTGGTGATCAACAACTTCGACCGTGTCAGCGCGCCAGTCAGCTTCGCCTCCAAGGATTCCACCATCGCCGGATTCAACAACCGGATGGACGGCGGGGTCCCCTACCTCTATGACATTTCCTTCATCGGCAACCAGTACGAATACCGTCGCCCCATCCCCTGGATGGACGATGACAGCGCCGGATTCGGTGCCTCCGAGAGCAATTACGAAACAAAGGCGCTGGCCGGCAACACGTTCGATTATCCGTATGTCCACGGAAAGGCCTGGATGACCGCCGGATGCAATTTCGTCTCGGCCAGCAGTGCTGCCGTCATACACCGCCGCATTGAAATGAACCGTTACACGCTGGCCGACCTGATCTGCGGCAAACAGCTCACTACGCAAATCGGCCGCCGTGGCGCCACAGCCCTCCGCTATCCGGTTTTCCCGCAGGGACTTCGGGAGCAGATTGAAGATTTCACCCGCGTCGGCGGCAACCTGCTCGTCTCCGGTGCCTACGTCGGATCGGACCTGTGGGAACCCGTCTTCGATTTCGAGATTGATTCAACCCTGAAAGCCAACTATTTCGACCCCGGCAAGAAATTCGCGCAGGAGGTACTCCACTATCGCTGGATGACCAACAACGCCGCGGTTACCGGTGATGTGAAAGGAATCCAGAATCCGCTCGGACTCTCCGCAAAAAGCCGGTACGTCTTCAATCAGGAATTGAACGATGAACTGTATTGCGTCGAATCACCCGACGGACTCACTCCTGTCGGCAACGGGGCCTACTCCATCTTCCGCTATGCAGAAAACAACATCTCGGCCGGTGTAGCTTACCAGGGCAGTTATAAAACCGTCATCCTGGGTTTCCCGGTCGAGACGCTGGATACGCAAGAGCAGATTGACAGCCTGATCGGCGAAATCGCCCGCTTCTTCCGGGATTCCCGGTAAAGCGGGAATCCCGGAGATAATCAGAATCCCTGAAAATCGATTTCAGTGACGCCGGCAACGGACGCCAACTTGAAGGAGTATGCGCCCGAGAGATCGATCTCCACGGTATGGTTCCCTGCCGCGGCATAGGTATGCGTCAAGGAGCTGCTGTATTTCTCTTCGGTGCCATCACCCCACTTGACAACACCGGACAGGCTGCTTCCGGTAAAGGAAGGAACCGGGAAGGAAGCGTTCGTATGCTTGATGACCAGAGATTGGGTAAAATTGGGCATCTGGGTCACAGTAACACCTCGGGTCAAATCACGGCACGTAATGGTGACCGTCGCCTTGCGGGACGTGCCTTTGTCGTTGGCATCGGCGCGAAGGGTCAGCGAAGCGCTTCCTTTCTTGCCCGAAGCCGGCGTGACCTGGAGCCAGGGATCAGAAGTGGTGGCCGTCCAGTCATAGTTGGTGGTCAGGCTGACCGTTTGAGAACCGCCTGAATAGGGCATGTCTACGGTCGTGACGCTGAACGACACTTCCGGATCTTCCCGCTGGCAAGCAAGGAACAAGGGCAGCAGGACAGCCACCAGACAAAACAGTATGTGTTGATTCCTTCTCATTTCGTTCCCATTTTTAAAATAAGCGTCAGCTGCTCGTCAAAGCGCTTGAGCGTAAGTTTGTAAGTTCCCTTCGCAAGTCCGGACGTTTCAATCTTCAAGGCGGTCATTTCGTAGGTAACACCGTCGGTCACAGCGTTACCGGAAGCATCTTCCAGCCGCCAGTCCACCAAGTCTTTGGTCTCAATCATGATAGCGCCGTTCGTCTTGTTATAGTTGAACGAAGTCACCTCTTCCAGTTTCGTGTCATCCGTCACGGGAATCGTAGCCACGATGCCTGAGGTCAAGTCGTAAAGCGGCTTTTCCCAGACCCCGGCGGGCCAGTTGTCACTCCGATAGACCAGACAGACATAATCGCCCGGGAGCGGAAATGACTGCATGAAACAACTGACCGAAGGATATCCCTTGCCGCTGCCGGCATTCAGATTGCTGATGGAGCCTGCGCTGCTGATCTCCTCTTTAATCTGACCGTCCTTGTCACAAAGGACGACACAATACTCGCCGGAGAACGCCCGGATGCCTCCATTATAGAGCCATCCCGCCGTCATGGTGAAGGATTGTCTGGGCCGGATCGTTCCAGAAGGCGTCAGTCCGTTATAGACCGTGCCGCTGCTTGCCGTACCCGACTGATAGTACAGATACTCTGGACTCTGACCTCCCTCCGACTCCTTGGGTTTGAGCCCGAAAACAGCGCCGTGATTGTAGATATACTGACGGTTGGAACTTGGCGTAAAAGCAGAAAGGGCATAATAGCCGTTGCTGGATCCGCCCCACCCCCAGTTGACGCTGACATTGCCCTCCTCGTCGTAGCCATCGACCAGGAAAGCATGTCCACCGCCATCGCGTTTGGCCGAATAGAGGATCGGACGCTCCTGCAGTTCCGACTTAAGCTTCGTAAGCCACTCCGCATCCGTAAACAGATCCCGTTTATAGTGATAGGCGCCGGGGTCAAAGCCGAAGAAATCGACGGCACAGCCGGCCATCTTCGGCGTGCTGGCGCTCGTCGATTCATCGAACTTGGCTTGAACCGCCACGCCGCAGTCATAGACCAGCCGCGCAACCGCTGCGCCCTCCTCTTCGGTATATCCTTCCTTGTAGTTGAATTTGATCTTGTCCCATTCATAGGGATGGCCCAGTTCAAACCCGTCAATCGAACAAGTGGTACCATTGTCCATGGTATAGTTGTAGGAAGGCAGCGATCCGACACCGTTGGCCGGATAACCGAAAAAGCGCATGATCATACCCATCGCCAACGGCACGCAGCCGACAACAGCATGTTTGCCTTCGACCATCGGAGTAAGCCCGTTGAAAGGCTCACTCTGACTCCAGGTCGGCGTGTTGTGCTTCACTGCCGGCTGATAGCCGTCCCCCGCCTTGGTACGCACGGAGAGTGCGTCCCAGGAAGCCACGGCACGCGGCATCCGCTCCGCCCGGGCATACGTGACGAGTGTCTCCAGTTCGTCAAGCCATTCCCGGAGATTCTCCGGCATGTCCGCGTCAGTACCGAAAACATTATCAAAAGAATAGGCCAATACCGGCGTACAGGCATCATCCCCGGCGATGATGACAAAACCACCGCCTGCGCGGTTGAAGATATGGTAAGCCTGTTCCCCCGTCCCTGCTTTGGTCAGCGGAGCACGGGCCAGCGAGACCGGGTAAACCGGAGATACCCGACGGGCTACGTTCCGGTCGTGCTGAAAAAAGGCCCGGGCCGCATCGAGGGCCCGGTTCTCGCCGACCGGATCCGCCTGGAGAGGAAGCCCCAGGAACAACGTGCAGGCCAGCAAAATGGTTTTAACAAGACGATTCATTCCCCAAAATTACATACTCCGGACAAAAATTTCGAGCACGCGGCCCTTGAGTTCCCGCCACTTGCCGGCGACCATGGCAAAGAAACTGTCGGTCTGGTCGTCGAGCAACTGCGCAACCGCCTCTTCCCGGCCCTCGGCAGGAAGCGCCTTGACCTTCTCCTGGAGCGCGGCATCCTGTTCGAACATCATCCGTTCGAAGAGTGCGCGCTGAGGTTCCAGCACCTTGCGCGTCTTGTCCCAATAAATGGTGGCGATACGGTTGGTTTCGCGGAAAGCCCAGACAGCCGCCTCGGGGCGGTAGCTGTTCTGTCCGCAGTGATTGAGTGCCTCGGGGAGTTTCGTACCGCCCGCATAGATCGGGAAGCGCGGGCTCTGGCCCGGATTGTCGAGCGACATCCACAGCACGCCGCCCACTTCGTCCGGCAGCCAGCTGCGGCACTGGGCGATAAAGGAATAACTGCACTGGATCACCGCGATAGTGCGGCGGTTGGTCACCGTGCCGGGCGCGATCTGGTTGAGCATGGCGCGCATATCGGCAGACATCCAGTTGGAGACCGGCGTCACTTCTTCGTCATATTCGGTATAGGTCGAATTCGGATACGGCGGGCTGTTGGGATCCTTCACGCGACGGTGAGCCTTGATCTTGAGGTTCTGGCCCATATCAAGGTCGGTTCCTTCGTAGGTTTCGCGGTAGAAGGCCAGCACCCTCTCGGGCGTGACGGGCACTTCCGGCTTGACCGAGAACGGGAGCTCCTCGTCGTCGAGCGACAGTCCCAGCGACGGGGCAAGCGTACTCAGCACAAAGAATTCGCGGACGGAGAACGGTTTGCGGTTGGCATCGCCCACCACTTTCCAAAATTTCAGGGGGCCCTTGCCATCCCACAGACCCAGGTCCTTCGCCTTCTTCTTCAAATCCTTGCAATACATGAAATGGTCAGGATCGTTGAAGTCGATGGCGCCGATGCGTGCGATGTTGGCAGAGATGCCCACATGGTCATCGGGAATCCGCTGGGCGGCCCAGATGGCACCGGGTTCACCCGGGCCGGGGCCGTTGATCTCAAACTGCCATACCTCGTTGGGATCGGCCACCGTGAGGCATTCGCCCCAGTCGGCATAACCGTATTTCTCAGCCATCTCCCCCATCAGGCGGATGGCGTCACGGGCGTTGTCACAGTACTCGAGAGCGAGGCGGCACAACTCTTCGATCCAGAACACGCCATTGCGATTGATCAGGTCGCGATTGCCGTCGTAGGTAGTCTCGCCGATGGCCAGCTGCTTCTCGTTCATGCACGGGTAGGCCGTGTTGACGAAACGGTAGGTCTGGGCCTTGGGCGGCACGATCCGGCCCGTCTCATACACACCGCGGGGATCCCACGGTTCTTCCATGTGCAGGACGTTGAAGAAATAAGGTTCCGTCTCGCCCGGGGCAAAGGTCTTTCGGGGCTCGATGGTGATGAAGGTTCGGTAGTACGAGTCGCAGCAGTGGGCAGTCATCACCGACCCGTCGCTGGATGCCTTCTTGCCGACCATGATCGAGGTGCAGGCATCCCCGGAAGGAACGGCCAGCAGCAGGAGCATCGACACGGTCGCAACATACTTAAGCAGTCGTATCATTGGGCAGAAGTTTATGGATTTTGATATTGAATACAGCATAGGAGATGGCGATCAACGGCGTGACGAAACAGAAGATCGCAAAGGGGAAATACGCCATGGTGGCTACGCCGAGCACGCTCGACTGCACCACGGCGCAGGTATTCCAGGGTACCAGCACGGAGCTCACCGTGCCGGAATCCTCCAGCGTACGGCTCAGCACTTCAGGTGCCAGTCCAAAACGCTTGTACACGTCGCGGAACATGTTGCCCGGCAGCAGGATGGCCATGAACTGGTCGGAAAGGGTGAGGTTGCAGAAGATGCAACTCAGCACGGTGGCGGTCACCAGGCCGCCGGTGCGGCGCACCCGCGAGATGATGGCGGCAGTGATGGTCTCGACCATGCCGCAGGCCGACAGGCAGCCGCCGAAAAGCATGACGGCGATGATGATCCAAACCGTATTGACCATGCCGCCCATACCATGGGTGGATGCCAGGCGGGTGATGAGCGGGTCACCGGTCTCAATCGACACATCGGTCGACATCATCTGCATCAACGATCCGAAGATGCGCTTCATCCAGCCGGCATCGGGACCGACAATCTGGTCGATGATCTGGGGCTGGACGCATACGGCCAGGATGCCGCCGGCAATCGCCGAGAGGAATAGCGTCACCATGGGTGGCACCTTCTTGAAAATCATGATGATCGTCAGGACCGGCACCAGCAGGTACCAGCCCGAGATATGGAAGGTCTCCTGCAGGACAGCCATCTGTCGCCCGATCTCCACATCCGATGAGGTGGGAACCACAAAGCCCACGATCCCGTAGACGATCAGACAGATCACCAACGCAGGAAGCGTGGTCAGCAAGGTATAGCGTACGTGCGTGTACAGGTTCACCCCCGCAATCGAAGCCGAAAGGTTGGTCGTGTCGCTCAGGGGCGAGACCTTGTCTCCCAGATAGGCGCCCGAAATAATGGCACCGGCCAGCCAGCCGGTGGGGATGCCGATGAAAGACCCTGCGCCGAAGAGGGCGACGCCGATGGTACCCACCGTGGTCCACGAACTGCCGGCCAACAGTGATACCAAGGCGCACAGCAGGAAACTCAGCACAATGAAGATCTTGGGATGAATCAGCTTTAGGCCATAATAGATCATCGTCGGCACGATGCCCGAGAGCATCCACGTGGCCGTCAGGGCGCCGATAGAAAGCAGGATGATGATGGCGGAACTCGTGTTGCCCAGATTCTCCCCCACTTTCTCCTCAAACAGACGCCACGGTACTTTCAGTCCATATAGGCCGATCAGGGCGGTCACCACCGCAGCGCCGAAGATGGCAATCTGCGACGGACCGCTGGTCAGTTCGTCACCGAAAATGCTCACGCCGATCATCAATAGGGCAATCAGCACGAGTACCGGGACCAGGGACAGCAGGAGGCCGGGCTTTTTCATACTACATCATTTTCTTTCTGCGGAAGAACAGGAACACAAGCAACACGATCACCAGCATGGCACCGATCACAATGAGGATGTCCCAGAAACCACCCACCAGGGGCAACTGGATGTTCATGCCGTAGATGCTGGCAATCAGCGTAGGCGGCATCAGCAGCAGCGATACCATCGTGAATATCTTCATGATCTTGTTCTGCTCCAGGTCGATCAGACCGAGTACAGTGTTCTGCAGGTATTCCAGACGCTCGAAACTGAAATCGGTGTGGTTGATCAGCGATGAAATGTCTTTCAGCAGGACGCCCAGCTTGCCGTTGATCACGTCTGGTGTCTTGTCGCTGCGCAGGATACTGGAGATCATGCGCTGTTTGTCGACGATGTTCTCGCGCACCAGCATCGTGTTCTCCTGTAACAAGTTGATGTCAAGGAGGAATTCTTCGTTCACGTCTTCGCCCAAGCTCACACGCTTGCTGTATTGTCCGATCTCCTTCGACATCAGCTCGATCATGTCGGCGTCGAGGTCGATCCGGTTTTCCAGAATGCCAACCAGCACGTGGAATCCTGTGGGATAGAGTTTGGAATTGAAAAGAATCCGCCGCTGGATGTCAGTAAAACTGCGCAGAGGGACTTGCCGGATGGAGGTGATGGTGTGGCCGGTCAACACGAAGGAGACCGACTCCATCGTATAGTTCTCGGCACTCGGCATCAGGAAATTCGTATTGGCAAAGATGGCATCGACCGTCTCACTGTAGCGGGACGAACTCTCGATCTCCTCGGCTTGCGCCCGGCTTTGCAGGGTCGTATGCAGGAATTTTTCGACTGCCCGCTTCTCTTCGCCCGTAGGCGAGAACAGGTCGAGCCAGAGGGCGTCTTCCAGCGTAATCTTGTTCAGGGTTCCGAGCGATTCGGAAACTTCGGCCTGTCCGTTGAGATTGTAAAAGATTTTGATCATGGTTCCTCGAGTTTAGTGGGTTGTGCATTCCGTGGGCCGGCCTCCGCCGGCTGTCACCGTTACACCCATTCTCGAGGGGTCAGTTTCTCCAGGGCCACGCGCCAGAACTCGGTCAGGCCGGCGCGCTTTTCGCGGTCGAGCGCGAAAGAGATATTTTCCTGCAGATATTGGCAGGCATAATCCCCGGGAAACTGATGATTGTATTTTGCGACGGCCTCGGGAATATGACGGATGCCATATTCCAGGGCCTGGTTGAACGTTTCGATAAATTGCGGATCCAGCGGCTTGTTTGCCGTCCACGCGGCAAACACGAAAGGGAGTCCCTTGAGCGATATCCATTCCTCGGCCAGATCATAGACATACGGGAACTCCGGGGCGTGCAGCAGCGCTTTGTCGCCGATCAGCAGTTGGCAAGCCGTAGGATCGATGGACTGGCGAGTGCTGTCAAAAGGGACGAATCGCGGTGCAATCCCCCACTTCTCCCGGCAGAGATAGCGCGTCAGCAGCACCGAAGTACGGCTGTCCACGTCAAGCTGGATTTCCTCCACTTCTTCAATCGGACGGCCGGAGCAGAGAACGACGCTGGCCACCTTGCCGGTGGCACCGATGCACCAGTCGGAGATGATGTGCGGATCGGCGAGCTCGGGAACCGCACCGACCGGCATGATGCCCACGTCAGCCCGGTCTTCCCGAAGCATCGCGGCGGATTCGGAAGGAGTACAGAACTGCATGGCAACCGCGCCGGGGGCCATTTTGGCCTCCAGTCCGTAGATGAACGGGATCGTGTTCAGATAGTGGATTGCTGCAATTCGTACCATTCCTGCAAAGTTACGAATTAATTTCTATTTCTGTGCCCCCCGTACCCGGAAAAGCCACATGCCCAGGAACGTCAAAAGGCCATTGACGATCAGCAGCGTAAATCCCAGATCGAAGCCCAGGAACCGTTTGCTCAGCAAGTTGAACACCAGACAGAGCACCGGCGCCGCAATGGCGATCCACGGCGTCGCACCGTCGCGCACCTTTGTCTTGGTCAGGATACCGAAGAAGAACAAGCCCAGCAGCGGGCCATAGGTATAGGAGGCCAGCTTATAGACCAGATTGACCACGGCGTCGCTGCTGACGATGAACAGCACCACGATGATGATCAGGAACAGCAGGGCCACGCCGGCGTGCACCTTCTTGCGGATGGATTCCTTGCGGCTTTCCGCCAAGTCGCTACGCTCGTTAAAATGCAGATAATCCACACAGAACGACGTGGTGAGCGAGGTCATCGCCGCGCCTGCGCTCGGATACGAGGCCGATATCAGGCCGATGAGGAAAAACACGCCCACACCCACTCCGAAATACTGGCTGGCAATGGTCGGGAAGAGCTCGTCGGTCTTGGTAATGCCGAGGGCTTCGAAACCACCCAGACTCTGCGCATAAACGCACAACAGCGCGCCCATCAGCAGGAAGAAGAAGTTCACCACCACGATGATGATGGATGTGGTGTACATGTTTTTCTGAGCCGCCTTGATATCCTTGCAAGCCAGGTTCTTCTGCATCATCGCCTGATCGAGGCCGGTCATCGCGATGGTCACGAAGATACCCGAGATGAACTGTTTGACCGCATTGGTCCCATGACTCCAGTTCCAGTCGAACCAGCTGGTGAAGGTGTGGCCTGCGCCCACGGTGCCGGCGTTCTCATTGACGGTGCCGCCCACCACGGAAAACATCTGGCCGAAGTTCCATCCCATGTTCCGGCAGATGTAGTAGATGGTCAATCCGACGGCCAGCAGCATGAAAGTGGTCTGCAGCACATCGGTCCAGATGATGGTCTTCACGCCGCCCTTGTAGGTATAAAAGTACAGCAGCAACAGGAAGATGGCCGTGATGAGGGTGAACAGCAGCACCGGCGACATCTTCTCCGTCATGCCGTGCGGCATGAACGCAAAGAACACCACAATCACCACGAAAATGCGTACTGCGGCGCCCAGGACACGGGAAACCATGAACACAGTGGTTCCCGTTTTGTGTGACTTCGGTCCGAACCTTTCTCCCAGATAGGTATAGATCGAGGTGAGATTCATTTTGTAGTAGAGGGGCAGCAGCACTTTCGCAATGATGATGTACCCCCCGACAAAACCGAGCACCAGCGGCATATAAAAGAAATTCTGGACCCAGACATTGCCTGGCACGGAAATGAAGGTGACGCCGGAAATCGAGGCGCCGATCATGCCATAGGCCACCACGGGCCAAGGTGCTTTCTTGTCGCCGGAGAAGAAAGAGTTGGATCCGGCCTTGCGTCCCGTCAGCCACGAAATGAGGAACAGGAGCGCCGTATAAGCGGCAAAAGCCACCAGAAACCAAACAAAGGGAAAGTCGTGTCGCATCGGATGCTCAGGGTTTAAAGAGTTGTCGGTTGGCGATCGAGCGGCCGAGGGTCAGCTCGTCGGTGTATTCCAGATCGTCGCCGAACCCTACGCCGCGTGCAATGGCAGTGACTTTCACGGGGTATCGGGAAATCTGTTTATAGAGATAGTAGGCGGTGGTCTCCCCTTCCATACTGGTGCTCAAGGCGAGAATCACTTCTGCGATATCGCCTGCCGCCAGGCGGTCGTTGAGCTCGTGGATACGGAGGTCGCCGGGGCCGATGCCGTCGATCGGCGAGATGATTCCACCCAGGATGTGGTAACGGCCATTGTACTGGCCCGTATTCTCGATGCTCAGCACGTCACGCAGGCTCTCGACCACGCACACGACCGAAGGATCGCGACGCGCGTCGCCGCACACGGGGCAGGTTCCGTCATCAGAGATCATCCCGCAGACCGGGCAGTGCCGGATATCGCGTTTGAGACGAACCAGCGAACCGGCGAACTGTTCCACGTTTTCCCGTGGCTGTCCGAGCAAGTGCAGTGCCAGCCGGAGTGCGGTCCTACGACCGACACCAGGCAGTGAAGAGAGCTGATCCACAGCCTCTTCCAGCAGGGATGAGGAATAGTTCCGGCGGAACATCAGCAAACGTTGTTATTTACGCTTGTCGGGATTCTGGGCGAAATAGGTATCCACGGCGCTGCGGACGGAGCCGTAGTGCAACAGCATGGCTTTGGCTTCGCCGTAGTCTTCGATACCGGTCTCGTCCATGATCATTTTCGTGCCGCGGTCCACCAGTTTCTTGTTGGTGAGCTGCATGTCCACCATTTTGTTGCCCTTGACGTGGCCCAGCCGGATCATTACGGAGGTGGAAATCATGTTGAGCACGAGTTTCTGCGCGGTGCCCGATTTCATGCGGGTGCTTCCGGTCACGAACTCAGGGCCGACCACGGCTACAATCGGGATTTCGGCAGCGGCAGCCACGGGGGCATCCGGATTACAGGTAATGCAGCCCGTCAGCAGACCACGACGGCGGGCCTCCTCCACGGCACCGATCACATAGGGCGTGGTGCCCGAAGCGGCAATGCCGATGACGGTGTCATCGGGCGTCGGACGGTACGGTTCGATGTCCATCCATCCCTGGGCTTTGTTGTCTTCCGCCCCTTCGGCGGCACGCCGGATGGCGCTGTCGCCACCGGCCATCAGGCCGATGAACAGGTCGTAAGGGGCGCCGTAGGTCGGCGGAATCTCTGAAGCGTCGAGGATACCCAGCCGCCCGCTGGTTCCCGCGCCCATGTAGAAGACGCGGCCGCCGCGGCGCATGCGTTCGACGATGCCGTCGACCAGTTTCTCTATTTGCGGGATACACCCTGCCACCACATCCGGAATGTGATGATCCTCCCGGTTGATGCCTTCCAGCAACTCCCGCGTCGTCATCTTGTCGAGGTTCGAATAATTCGAACTCTGTTCGGTAACTTTCATTGTTCCTTATGATTTGTTACTTGTCTATTTCAAATAGCCCTGCTTCGCAGATATTAATCCAAAAACCTTCCGCTCCGCTCCATCCCTCCCAAGCAAGCTTGGGCCCCTCCCGTTCACAAGGCCACGGGCGGCCATGGGTTTTTGGTTTAATATCTGACTCGCTTTATGGCTATTTGAATCATCGTTCATAGCCTCCTTTTTTAGCCGAGACGAATGACAGTCATTATTTCTTGTTCTTATGATACTCGACGAGGCCGTCGATCGGACCCTGCAGGATGATGCCCATGCGCATGCCGGCAGCATTCACCGCTTTCTCAAGGATGTCTTTGTAATAGTAAGCGATGGAGCCCACGAAGTTCACCGGATACTTCTTGTAGTCGTAGTGAATGATGTTGCGGCGCAGGAATTCTTCGAAACTGCTCTTGAGCAGGTTCGCCATATGCGGGTGATTCTTGAACTCGGCGATGAACGGCGAGAACGAAGCCAGGAACCGGCTCGGCATCGGCTCCCGGTACACCTTCTGGACGATGGCCATATAGTCGAGACCATAGCGTTTCGAGAATTCCTTCTCAATGGGCGGCGGGAGCAGCCCCTTGATGAAATCAGAAATCAGCCGTTTGCCCAGGTAGGCACCACTGGCCTCGTCGCCAAGGATGAAGCCGCCGGCGCGGACATTCTCCGCAATCCCCTCCCCGTCATAGAAACAGCTGTTCGAACCCGTGCCCAGGATGCAGGCGATGCCCGGCTTGTGGCCGCAAAGAGCCCGCGCCGCCGCCAGCACGTCGGACGCGGCCTCGCAGGTCGATCCCGGGAATACTTTCCCGAAGCAGCGCTCCAGTTTGGCGGAAATCTCGCCTCCCACCATGCCAGCCCCGTAGAAGAAGATCGCGTCGACCTTCGTCCCGATTTCGGGCACCAGTTTGTCCGTCAGAATCTGTTCGATTTCCGCATCTTCCATGAAAACCGGATTGATGCCCACGGTCTCGATCGCCTTGACCGAACCGTCGTCAGCAATGGCCCGCCACGAAACCTTGGTCGAGCCGCTGTCAGCTATCAGTTGCATATTGATTCAAATTTGAAGTTGAAATAACTTACAAATATAGTATTTTTTACCTCAGAATGAGCTTTTGCCCTTAGGAGTCTTTCTGCCGCCAGCCGATTTGGAATATTCATCACTTTTCCCTAAATTTGGCAAAAGCGAGCATTAGCTTTCTGACAATGGTTATCTGCATTTTAATTGGCTTAACCCGATGAGTAAGTTCCGCCGTTTAGTTTTCTTCTCGACATTCATTTTGTTATTGACAGGCTGCCGGCCAGACATCGAATTCGTTGAAGGCTCCTTTCGTTCCGGGCCGGCCGATGTCACCGCTTCCGGCGGAAACATTTCGATGATCTTTTCATCCGGAGCAGGGTCTGCTTCCGTCGATTTGAAAGCCTCAGGAAAATGGTCGGCCACTTTCGTTAACGACAGGGCCGGGGATTGGTGTTCTCTTTCCACGAGTAGTGGAAAACGAGGTACGGCCACAATCACGGTCTCCGTGACGGAAAACAAGGAATATGACGACCGATCCGCCTCCATCAACTTCGTCTGCGGCGACGTAAAACGGACGATCGTTGTGACACAGAAAAAGAAGGACGCACTGCTGCTGACGAGCACCCGTCAGGATGTAGTGAAGGAAGGCGGCCGGTTTACGGTCGAAGTGAAAGCGAATGTGAGTTTTACTTATGAGATTGCGGAAAGCGCGAAATCCTGGATTAAATCGGTGGGGACAAAAGGGCTGACGACATCAACCATGACTTTTGATGTCGCAGCCAATGATTCGTTCAACAAGCGGGAAGGAGAAATCACTTTCACCAGCACCGCGGGATCGGAAGTCGTCAAGGTCTATCAGGAATGTGACACGCCGGCAATGATCGTCAGCAGCGATCATTACGAACTGCCGGCAGAATCCGGTCAGTTCGACGTTCAAGTCCGCAGCAACGTGGATGTCACTTTTGAGATTCCATCGGACTGCGACTGGCTCCGCGAGACCAAAACCAAGTCGATGTCCACCAACAACTTCCATTTCTCCGTCGAAGAAAACGAGTCTTTTGATGACCGCACAGCAAGCATTCTGTTCAAATGTGCAGAATGGAAACTCGAAGAAACCGTCGTCGTGACCCAATCGGCCGCCACCCCCGTCATCATCATTGGCAACAGCCAGTACGAATTCGCATCAGAAGGCGGCAACCTGTCCATTGAGGTAACAAGCAATTTGACGCTCGACATTACCATCGAGCCCGAATGTGACTGGATTGATCTGGTTGAAACGAAAGCGATTACTGAGCGGACCTATCTATTCTCCGTCGGCAAGAATCATAGCCGTCACGACAGGAACGCATGGATCGTATTCAGGAATGACAAGCTAAACCACATCGATACGGTCTATGTCTCACAATCCTTTCAACCCATCCTTGTCCCGTGTGATACATTGAAGACATCTGGCCGGGGATGGACGGTTTCTTTCGAAACGGTGAATCCGACCCCAGATGATTACCGTCTTTCCATTGCAGACAGATGGGTCTCCCAGGCCGGACAAGAGCGTTCGGCTAAAGGGATTAGGTTTTTTATATCGGTAGCTGCCCTAAAACAGCATGACAAAGCGAGGAATGCCCAGATTTTGGTGTACTATAAAGATTTCGCTGAGCCGGATACGGTGTGGGTCCATCAGTATGAGCAGTTCCCGGCCTTTTCATATACTACGACGGCCCGGAACATAACAGTACCTGCCGTCCAGGGCGAGAACCAACTTGGTTTTGTTTATTGGGGCGACGAGACGCAGGAATACTGGCAGGAGGGCCTGACCCACACCTACAAGAAAAGTGGCGTCCATACAGTCACGATTGAAATCCGCAGCAAGAAACATGTCCCGATTACCGGTCTGGAGGACGGGATGACCATCAATCTGCGGGAACTGCGCAAATAATGGAGGGCAAAAAATGAAAAAGGAACTGATTCTGTTATTGACGCTGCTCTCATGGCAGTTGGTGATGGCCGAAGTCGTTACAGTTGACCAAGCTCGTCTACGAGCTGCCCGGTTCTTCACATCGGCTGAAATCCAGACCAAGACGACGGCCGTCAGCCCGGATGATTTCAAACTGATCGGCACATTTCCAGAAGTTGCAACGAAGTCGTCTTCAAGAGCTCCGGCGTTGTATTTCTTCGAACGTCAAGCCGGCGGTTTCGCCATCGTCTCGGGCGACGATATCACCCGTCCCATCCTGGGTTACTCCATGCATGGCCGTTTCCCAGTCTCGGACATGCCCGACAACATGAGGGCTATGCTTCAATGGTACGCCGATATCATCGCCTATGCCCGGGAACAGGGCTGGGAATCCGCTCCGGACATGGACTTCGATTCCAGCTCGGATCCGACAAATTTTGTGCAATTGCAGACGGCTCGATGGCATCAACATACTCCTTTCAACGATCTTGTCGCAGAGGTTAATGGACAAAAACCGCCGATTGGATGCGTTGCTACGGCAATCGCCATTGTCATGAAATACCACGGATGGCCCCGAAAAGGATCGGGCACACTGCCATCCTACGATTATTCAAAAGGTGGAAAGTCTTTTCATATTGAAGGATTCCCCTTGGGCCATGAATATGACTGGGATAAAATGCCCGACTATAATGGGAGTTACGGAAAAGAGGAAGCCGCGCAGATGGCCCGGCTTCTCTACGACGTGGCGGTAATGAGCAAAATGTCGTTTTTCCCCGGAGGATCCAGTGCAAATTTAATCAATGCAGCGAAAAAGCTCACGGAATACTTTGATTATGATAAGCGACTATGTTGGTATGAACGATGGAACGGGTATTCTGACGAGGAGTGGGAGCATTTCATCATTGACGAAATCAATAACGGCCGTCCAGTATTGTATTCTGGCGGCTCCGACAGTGGCGTGGGTCATGCATTTGTGATTGATGGTTATAACGGTCGTTATTTCAGCCTCAATTACGGTGGAGGGAGTGACAGTCATTTCTATACGCTGACCCCGGTCGAAGGACATGAAACTGATTTATTGTATTACTACCTGTCTCATGATATGGTTTGTCAGGTTATGCCTAATCGAGGAGGCGAACCTCAACAGAATCTTTATACTTCATCCCCGATGGGTCTGACTGGAGATTGCAAGGTGGGAGAAGACTTTATCTTGTCTACTGAAGTGAGAAATGGAGCCATGGGAAAAGCATCTGTAAAGCTTTGTTATGTTTTATATGACCGCGAAGGAAATGTCAAGATGCCCGTTTCGTCAGTGATCAGTCGTGAGATTGACGAGAATCAGTATCTGTCAGAACAAGTTACTTGCCGTCTCTCCTACCCGCCCGAAGAAGGCGATATGATTGCACTTTCTGAAATCAACCCTGAAACAGGTGCGTGGAAACCTATATATCAGTCCCGCAAAAGTAAGATCGTCTTTACGAAACGGCGCCTTTCCGATTTGGTAGAAGTCGGCTATATGGAGGAGCCACATTCCAATTATCAACCCGCGCGACGTTCCGACTTGTTTATCAAGATCTATAAGGATGTTGCGTGGAGTCTTATTCGAGAGGAAGATGGCTTTCAAATAACCAGTGGAAAGGATTACTTTGACATTGGGAGGTATGATTTTAAGATGGGCGATTATGTTCTCTACCAGAACATCGTTTGGGATCAAGACGGCGAAGAGCCCACTGTTGAAATGTGGATTCTGACAGGGACATACGTATTACATCTTCGCAATCTTGCCACCGGTGAAGAAATGGAAATCAAGCTGGAAGTCTAGCCAGCCTGATAGACTGCTACGTACATTGCAGCGGAAAATCTGGTCAATCCACATACACCCCGTTGCGGCGCCAGTTGCGGATGCCGAAGAGGGCGAGGATGATGTAGACGACGTACATGAGGGAGATCCAGTACATGCCGCTGTAGAGGAAGACGCCGACGGTAATGACGTTGAGCACAATCCAGACGTACCACTGGCACATGTAGGACTTGCTGAGGAAGAAAGTGCCGACCATGCTGCCTACGGCGATGAAGGCGTCCCAGTAGGGCTGGCTCGGGAAGAGCGCCGTGCCATGCGTCTCGGCATAGACGCGAAGGATGTGCGCTACGGCAAAATAAGCTACTGCGGCGATTGCCAGCGCGACGCCCGCCGTCTTCCAGTCAAACCGCCGGATGAGGACCTGGTCTTTCTTGTCCGCCGATGCTTCCACCTTTTCAGCGACAGCATCCTCTCCGAGTTCCTTGAAAGCGTGGATGCCGTAGAAGGCCATCACGATATAGTAAACCTGGATGACGGCCATCGACAGGAAACTGTTGTGCCAATAAACGAAGATGTTCAGCACCGAAGTCAGGATGCAGACATACCAGAGCAGCCGGGTCTTGCGGATCTCCAGATAGACATAGTAGATTCCCACGATCATCGCAAGAATCTCCAGCCAGCCCCAGATGTCCAGGCCGGCAAAATAGGCCAGCGCCTGCTCGAACATGGACTAGGCCCCTTCCAGATCAAGCACCGTCTTCACCGGAACGTCTTCCGGGAACTTGGCGACGCTGCCAAAATCCTTCAGATTGATGATAAAGCTGGCATACACCTGCTTCGGATGGAATTGCTTGACCAGTTTGACGGCCGCCAGAGAAGTGCCGCCGGTGGCCAGCAGGTCGTCGTGAATCAGCACTACGTCGCCTTCGACGATGGCGTCAGTGTGCATTTCAATCCTGTCGTGGCCGTATTCCAGGGAATACTCCATACTGACCGTATCGGCGGGCAGTTTGCCCGGCTTGCGGATCAGCACGAAGCCGGCACCCAGACGGGAAGCCAGTGCCGCGCCCATCACGAAACCGCGGCTCTCGATGCCGGCTACTTTCGTGACGCCCTTGTCCTTGTATTCCTCGTAGAGGATGTCTTCGACTTCCTTGAATGCCTGGGCATCCTTGAACAGTGTGGTAACATCCCAGAACAGGATGCCTTTCTTCGGGTAATCGGGCACAGTCCGCAGACTGGCGATCAGGCTTTCTTTGCTCATCTATTTCTTTTCGACTAAGGTGATACGGTACATTTTCGGCCAGTACTTGCCGGTTAGCCAAATGCCCCCGCGTTCATCGACGGCGATGCCGTTGAGCACATCGGTGCGAGGCTTGCGGAGCGAAGCGGGGAGCAGGCCCCGGCAGTTGATCACGGACCGTACCACGCCTGTTTCCGGATCGATCCGGACAATCTGGTCGGTGCCGTACACATTGGCCCAAATCTCTCCTTTGATATACTCCAGTTCATTGAGGTAAGCCACTTTCTGCCCGCGCAGCGTGACGGTGACGGAACGCTCCACCGTGAACGTATCCGGGTTCCGGAACGTGATCGTAGAAGTTCCGTCACTCATGATCAGGCTCTTGCCGTCGGTCGTCAGACCCCATCCTTCTCCCAGGTAGCGCAGTGTGCCGAGCCGCTCCCAACTTTTCATGTCATAGACGAAGCACTCTTTCTCCTGCCAGGTCAGCACATAGAGCCTGCCGTTCAGGACACAGGCCCCTTCGGCAAAGTAGCGGCTTTCAAAATTCATGCGCTTGAGCACGCGGCCGGTGGCCAGATCCACCCTCCGGAAATTCGATTCCCCATACTGTCCTGCCGATTCATACAACACGCCTTCGTGGAAGAAAAGGCCCTGGGTGTAAGCAGCCACATCGTGCGGTACCGACTCTTCCACTTTGAAGCCATAGGTCTTGACATTCTGGGCGGAAGCACTGCAGGCACCGAGCGGAAGGACGCAGAGGACGGCCAGGAGGATACGGGAAAAACGTTTCATGAACGGGAGGAGCTTATTGGGAATACTTCCGGTAATTGCCGCTCTGCTTCTTGACCGGCTCGCAGGTCAGGCCCACGCCCAGTTTCTTGAAGACCTTGCGGTCCACTTCGGCCAGCATCACGGTGCAATGGACCTGGCATCCCCGGAGCATCGGCAGGCAATCGATGGCGCGGCGGCAGTTCTCGTCGCTGAGGCTCAGCATCGAAATGGCCACCAACACCTCATCGGTATGCAGGCGCGGATTGTGTCCGTGCAGGTACGACACTTTGGTCTTCTGGATAGGTTCGATCATGTCGGCCGGAATGAGTTTGACCGGATGCGGTATGCCGGCCATGTGCTTGAGTGCATTCAAAAGCAGTGCCGCACTTGGTCCCAGGAGCGAACTCTGGCTGGCGGTGATGACGGTTCCGTCGGGCAGTTCCATCGCAGCGGCATATTCGTCACTGCTGGCCTCCCGCTGTTTGGCGGCCACCGTCACGCGCCGGTACTCCGTGGCCAGGTTGGCCTGCTTGAGCAGTAGCGTGAGTCTATTCACTTCCTTTTCGTTGTCCTCCCCCTCGGCCATGTTGCAGAGGCCTGTGTAATAACGGCGGATTACTTCGTTGTTGGCTGCCTCGCGGCAGACATCGTCGTCGCTGATGCAGAAACCGATCATGTTGACACCCATATCGGTGGGTGATTTGTAGGGATTCTGGCCGTAAATCTGGGTAAAGAGTGCGTCGAGAACAGGAAAGATTTCGATGTCGCGGTTATAGTTGACAGCGATCTGCCCGTACGCTTCGAGGTGGAACGGATCGATCATGTTGACATCGTCGAGGTCAGCCGTTGCCGCTTCGTAGGCGATGTTCACGGGATGCTTGAGGGGCAGGTTCCAGACCGGGAAGGTTTCGAACTTGGCATAACCGGCTTTTACGCCGCGCTTCCGCTCGTTGTAGAGCTGGCTCAGGCAGACGGCCATCTTGCCGCTGCCGGGACCAGGCGCCGTGACCACGACAAGGGGCCGGGTGGTTTCCACATAGTCGTTCTTGCCGAAGCCGCCGTCCGAAGCGATGAGCGTCACATTGGTCGGATAGCCTTCGATGATATAGTGATAGTAGGCTTTGATCCCCAGCCGTTCCAGCCGTTCCCGGAAGGCGATGGCACTGGACTGGCCGTTGTAATGGGTAATCACCACGGAGTTGACAAGCATGCCCCGGCTCTCAAACTCCTCACGCAGGCGCAACACATCCACATCGTAAGTGATGCCCAAGTCGCTGCGAACCTTGTTCTTCTCGATGTCGATGGCACTGATGGCGATGACAATCTCCATTTCGTCGCGCAACTGCATCAGCATCTTGAGTTTGCTGTCCGGTTCAAAACCCGGCAGCACGCGGCTGGCGTGGAAATCGTCGAACAGCTTGCCGCCGAATTCCATGTATAATTTGTCCCCGAAATGAGAAATGCGTTCCTTGATGCGTTCTGATTGGATTCTCAGATACTTGTCGTTGTCGAAGCCGATTTTCATAGTCCCGTAAAGTCTTTACGGGCTACAAATATAGGAAAAATATCCGGACAAACCATTTTTCTTGTACCTTTGCGTCCGGCAAGCTATTCTGTCGCGCCGCCTTCGGGCGGTGAGGAAAGTCCGGACAGCGCAGAGCGCCTCCCTGTGGAAAGCACAGATGGGTGAAAGTTCATGGAGCGCGTAACAGAAAACAACCGCCGGTTTGGCCCGGACTTGATCCGGGGCCGGCAAGGGTGAAAACGCGGGGTAAGAGCCCACGACCGGCGTCGGCGACGCCGCCGGGGTACGCACCGGAGGGCTGCAAGGCCAAATATATCGGCGCCTGAGGGCTGCTCGCCTGAGCCGAGGGGTAGGCTGCATCAGATAAATGACAGAAGCCCGCTTGCGGGTACAGAATCCGGCTTACCGGCTTGCCTTTTTTTGAATATGAAACGCATTCTCATACTCCTCAGCGCCCTTCTCGGGCTCGTTTTCAACGCTTCCGCCTATGAAAAGGGCGATGCGCGCTTCACGCAGAAAGACGTGGAGAACTTCCAGGAAGTGATGGATCTGGTCGCCGGCGACCGCGACCTGCCGATGGCAGAACTGGTCATCAAGATTGCCAAGCATTTCCTCGGCACCCCCTATGTGGCCGGAACACTTGAGATCGAGCCGGAGCGGCTGACGGTCAACACCCGTGAGACTGACTGCATCCTCTTCGTAGAAATGTGCCTGGCCCTTTCCCTGACCGCCAAAGACGCCGAACCGACCTTCGACAAATACGTGGACAACCTCCGCAAGCTCCGCTACCGCAACGGCAAGGTCGACGGCTACGCCTCCCGCCTGCACTACACCTCCGAATGGATCATCCAGGGCACCACGCGCGGCATCTTCCGCGAAGTGAGCCGCGAATGCGGCGGCTCGCCCCTCGACCAGAAGTTCAACTTCATGTCGAACCATCCGGCCTCCTACAAGCAGCTCAAGGACAATCCGAAGAACGTGGCCAAGATCCGCGCCGCCGAACAGAACCTCGAAACCTGGGACTACTGGTACATCCCGAAAGCCGATCTTCCCAAGTGCATCAAGAACATCAAGACCGGCGACATCGTCGGATTCAACAGCTCGACCCCCGGCCTGGACATCGCCCACGTTGCTTATGCCTACTGGGAAGGTGACACCCTGACCTTCATCCACGCCTCCTACTCCGAAAAAAAGGTGGTCATCAACAAGACGCCGCTGGTGCCGTATACCAACGGGATCAAGGCCCATAACGGCTTGCGGGTTATCCGCTTGAATGACCGATAACCTCATGTCCGGCTTACCGAAAGTGTCATGTCCGGCTTGACCGGGCATCTCTTTTTTTGAAAAAAAATTTTAGAATACGGGACTTTTGACTATTTTTGCAGTCCCAAACCAGCCACTTTAGCTCAGTCGGTAGAGCAGCGCATTCGTAACGCGCAGGTCGGCAGTCCGAGTCTGCCAAGTGGCTCAAAAAAAGGGCTGGCAAATTGCCAGCCCTTTTTTTCGTTCATTCCCTACTTTATTATTTCTTGAAGTAGTCGGCCACTTCGTCGGTAGGAACCAGTTCTTCCTGGAACTGATAGGCACCCGTGCGCTCAGACTTGACCATCTTGATGCACTTGACCACATTCTTCAGCGAGGACTTGTCCCCGGAGAACGTTGCGACAGCTTTCTTTGCCATAGTAGTATAATAAAGTTAAAAGGTGCTTACTTGATTTCCTTGTGAACGGTATAGCGCTTGAGGTACGGGTTGTACTTCTTCAGCTCGAGGCGCTCGTTCGTGTTCTTCTTGTTCTTGGTCGTGATATACCGGGAGATACCGGGAACACCGCTCTGACGCTGCTCGGTGCATTCCAGGATGACCTGAACTCTGTTACCTTTCTTTGCCATATCAGTATAAAATTAAACGATGTTGATCAAACCTTTTTCCCGGGATGCCTTGAGGGTTTCGGCGAGACCATTCTTGTAGATGGTCTTCATACCCTTGCAAGAAACTTTCAGGGTCACGAAACGCTGTTCCTCTTCCAGCCAGAAACGCTTGGTCTTGAGGTTCGGAGCGAATTCGCGTTTAGTACGTCTCTTTGAGTGGGAAACGTTGTTTCCGATCACTCTCTTCTTTCCTGTAACTTGACAAACTCGTGCCATGGTGTATCTATTTTTTATTTCTATTTTTCAAAGGGGCTGCAAATATCTTGATTTTTATTGAAAAAACCAAAAATTATTTTTCTTTTACTGGTTCATTTACAAAAACTTCAGCAATCGTTTCCACCGGATGTTCCGAGGGAACTTCAGGTTCGCGTCGGTGGACATCCAGATCACCCGCGGCTTGCCCACGATGTGGTCTTCGGGGACAAATCCCCAATAACGGGAGTCGAGCGAATTGTGGCGGTTGTCGCCCATCATGAAGTAATAATCCATCTGGAACGTGTACGTGTCGGTGGTCTCGCCGTTGATGACGAAATGGCCGTCCTCCGTCACTTCCAGGGTATTTCCTTCATATACTTCGATGATGCGGCGGTACAGCGGGAGGTTCTGCCCGGTCAGCGTCACGGACGCCCCCTTTGCCGGAATCCAGAGCGGACCATAGTTGTCTCGCGTCCAACCCGTTTCCACGAACGGAAAGAGCAAAGCTTCCGAATCGGGATAGTCGGGCGGGAAACGGTCGACGTTGGGCTCCACGCTCACCACATTGGCCAAAGTCTTGATCTTTTCGAGACGCTCATCCGTCAGCGGCAGGGCGGGATAACCCGGAAGGGTCTGGCTGTACCACACTTCTCCCAGATTGAATCCCATGTCCCGCAGGACGACCTGATTGATCGGCGTACCGGAGGTTACCACCTGATACGTGTTCTGGATGCCCGGATACCGCTGCTGCGGCTCTCCGTTGACATACAGCCACCCGTCGGTCACCTGAAGGGTATCGCCGGCCACGGCTACGCAACGTTTCACATAATGGTCCTTCTTGTCCACGGGGCGGACTTTGAGCGGTCCGTAGGTTTTCTCGGCATACTCGCGCGAGGTCATCCGCACATGAGTGTAGTAGTCCTCTGCGGGAGCGCGGGAAAGCACGGTATCGCCGTGCGGAAAAGAGAAGACGACATAGTCGTCGCGCTTGACATGACCCAGGCCTTTGAGGCGCTTGTAGCCATACTGCAGGGCGGTCGAGTAGCTCTCTTTCCCGGAACCGGGCATCGTGTTGTGGACAAAAGGTACCGAAAGTGGCGTCTGCGGCAGTTTCGGACCATAGGCCGTTTTGCTGACGAAAAGATAGTCACCCGTCAGAAGGGAACTTTCCATCGAGGAGGACGGAATCTTGAAGGCCTGGAAAAAGAAGATGTTGATGAAAGTCACCACCACGACGGCGAAGACGATGGCGTCAAGCCACCCCAGCGTCACCTTGAGGGCGCGGCTCTTGGCCGCAATCTTCTCGAACCAGGACTTCAGACGGCGGGACACACAGAACTCGTAAATCACCGGCAGGCCGAACAGCCACCAGTAATTCCCGTGCCAGATGACCCATAACGTCCAAAGTGCGGCCCAAATCACGAACCGCACCCAGGACCTTTTGTCTGTTCCCTTGACGTTCAAGGCACTGAGCTATTTAACAGAGTTGACGATAGCTTCGAAAGCCTGCGGATTGTTCATCGCCAGGTCAGCGAGGACCTTGCGGTTCAGACCCACGTTCTGCTGGGCGAGCTTGCCCATGAACTGCGAGTAGTTCATGCCGTGCTGGCGCGCGGCGGCGTTGATGCGGGTAATCCAAAGCGAGCGGAAATTGCGCTTCTTGGTTTTGCGATCGCGATAGGCGTAGGTGAGACCCTTCTCGTAGGTGTTCTTCGCTACGGTCCAGACATTGCGGCGGCCGAGGAAGTTACCACGGGTTTCCTTCAAAATCTTCTTGCGGCGTGCTCTCGATGCGACGCTATTGACAGATCTAGGCATAATGTTGTGTTTTTTTGGAAGTCAGCGCCCCGGCTCGCGGGGTCTTTTCGGCTGATCATCCGGTTCTACAATAATTTGACTACTTGACTAACAAAGCTTTTACCCGTTTGACATCGGCCTTGTCGATCAGGGCGACGTGGGTGAGGTTCCTCTTCTGCTTCTTCGTCTTCTTGGTGAGAATGTGGCTGTGATAAGCGTGTTTTCTCTTGATTTTACCCGAACCGGTGAGCGTGAAACGCTTCTTCGAACCGGTGTTGGTCTTCATTTTAGGCATAGTGTGTTGTTTATGTAAGTTGGTTACTTCTTCTTGTTCGGGGCGATCATCATGATCATCCGCTTGCCTTCCAGTTTGGGCATCTGCTCGGCCTTGCCGAACTCCTCCAGTTCCAGGGCGAAACGCAGCAACAGTTTCTCACCCTGTTCGGAGAACAGAATCGAGCGACCGCGGAAGAAGACGTATGCCTTTACTTTCGACCCTTCCTGCAGGAAGCTCTTGGCGTGGTTGAGCTTGAACTGGAAATCGTGTTCGTCGGTCTGGGGACCGAAACGGATCTCCTTGATGACCACCTTTGAAGCATTGGCTTTCTGTTCCTTCGCCTTCTTTTTCTGCTGATAGACGAATTTCTGGTAGTCAATGATCTTGCACACAGGAGGTTCGGCGCTCGGCGCGATCTCCACAAGATCCAATTCCCGCTCCTGAGCCATCTTCAACGCCTGAGAGATCGGATAGATACCCTGTTCGGGCACGTTGTCGCCCACGACACGGACGCGGGGCGCGGTGATGGCTTCGTTGATGCGCAGGCCGTCGTCCTTGTCTTTCCGGTTCTGCGGCAGGCGCTGATCCGGTTTGCGAGGAGCTTGCGGTCTGGGTTTCGGGGGTCTGTAGTTCGTTGCTATGGTCTTGTCCTCCTGTAAATTAAATGAATAATAAAGTTATTTCAATTCGTTTTGTATCTCGGTTTTAATATAGTCTGCAAACGCTTCCATCGACATGACGCCCTTGTCTTCCCCACCCTGTTTGCGCACCGAAACGGAATCGGTCGCCTGCTCTTTCTCACCGACAATCAGCAAGAAAGGCATCCGCTTGAGTTCATTCTCGCGGATCTTCTTGCCGATCGTGACGTTGCGGTCGTCGATTGAGGCGCGAATATCGTAATTATTAAGGAATTCGCAAACTTTTTTTGCAAAATCGTTAAATTTTTCACTCACAGGGAGTATGGCCACCTGATCGGGTGCCAGCCAAAGCGGAAGCTTGCCGCCGGTGTGCTCGAGCAGCACGGCCACGAAACGCTCCATCGAGCCGAACGGCGCACGGTGGATCATCACCGGACGATGGCGCTTGTCATCGGCGCCCACGTATTCAAGTTCGAAACGTTCCGGCAGGTTGTAGTCCACCTGGATTGTGCCCAACTGCCAGCTGCGGCCGATGGCGTCTTTCACCATGAAGTCGAGTTTCGGACCGTAGAAAGCCGCCTCGCCGTATTCGACCACGGTAGGCAGACCCTTTTCGGCGGCTGCCTCGATAATGGCGGCTTCCGCCTTCTCCCAATTCTCGTCGGAGCCGATGTATTTGCTGCGGTCCACCTTGTCGCGCAGCGACACCTGGGCCGTGAACTTGTCGAACTTCAGCGTGCGGAAAATGTAAAGCACGATGTCGATCACCTTGCAGAACTCTTCCTTGAGCTGGTCGGGACGGCAGAAGAGGTGCGCGTCATCCTGCGTGAAGCCACGGACACGCGTCAGGCCGTGCAGTTCACCGCTCTGTTCATAACGGTACACCGTACCGAATTCCGCGAAGCGCAGCGGCAGGTCGCGATAGGAGCGAGGCTTCGACTTGTAGATCTCGCAGTGGTGCGGGCAGTTCATCGGCTTGAGCAGGTACTCCTCCCCTTCCTGCGGCGTGGTGATCGGACGGAAAGAATCCTTGCCGTACTTGGCCCAGTGGCCGGAAGTGATGTAGAGTTCCTTGTTGCCGATGTGCGGCGTGATTACCTGCAGATAGCCGTATTCTTTCTGGACCTTGCGCAGGAACTGTTCCAGCCGTTCGCGCAGCGCAGCACCCTTGGGCAGCCAGAGCGGCAGGCCCATGCCGACCTTCGAAGAGAAGGTGAAGAGTTCCATCTCCTTGCCCAACTTGCGGTGGTCCCGTTTCTTCGCCTCTTCGAGCAGCACGAGATACTCGTCGAGCATGCTCTTCTTGGGGAAAGTAATGCCGTAGATGCGGGTAAGCTGCTTGTTATGTTCATCCCCGCGCCAGTAGGCGCCGGCGATGTTGAGCAACTTGACCGCCTTGATGACAGAAGTATTGCGCAAGTGCGGGCCACGGCACAGATCGGTGAACGCACCGTTCCGGTAGAACGAGATCGTACCGTCCTGGAGGTCGCCGATCAATTCGCACTTGTAGGGGTCGCCCTTCTCGGTATAGGTCTTGAGCGCGTCGGCCTTGGAGACGTCCGTGCGGACGAAGGTCTCTCCGCTGCGGGCCAGCTCGAGCATCTTGTCTTCGATTTGCCTCAGGTCAGCTTCCACGAGCTGCCGGTCGCCCAGATCCACGTCATAATAGAAACCGTTTTCAATGGCCGGACCGATGCCGAACTTGATGCCGGGATACAGCGCTTCGAGCGCTTCGGCCATCAGATGGCTGGAAGAATGCCAGAAGACATTCTTGGCCTCGCGGTCCTCCCATTTGTGGAGTTTGAGCGTCGCGTCTTCCAGGATGGGGCGTTCGAGATCATAGACTTGATCGTTCACCGATGCACACAATACATCGTTTGCGAGCCTGGGGCTGATGCCCGACGCGATCTGGTAGGCCGTCGTCCCCTTCTCGAACTCTTTGACGTTGCCGTCAGGAAAAGTAATCTTAATCATTACAATTGATTTTTGATAGTCAGTTCAACCTGCAAAGATACATATTATATTTTAGAAATCCCAACTTGCGATTATTGCCAAGTTTTGCTATCTTTGCGGGATATGCGGAAAGCTTTGTTTCTGAAACTCAAAGAGGCTTTGTCCTCCGTCCTTCCAGTCGGGATCATCGTCCTGATATTGTCGCTGACTCCGCTGGTAACGCTCACAGGCCGGGAAATGACAGTATTTGGCATTTCCGCCCTCCTGCTGATCGCCGGAATCGCCTTGTTCAACCTGGGTGCCGACCTGTCGATGACCCCGATGGGCAAATTCATCGGCGAAGGCCTCACCAAGAGCAAGAAAGCCAGCATCCTGTTGCTTGTCAGTTTCCTCATGGGCGTGCTTATCACCATTGCCGAGCCGGACCTTGCCGTCCTGGCCGACCAGGTCCACTCCCTGATGAACGGAACCGTTCTCATTGCAACTGTGGGTTTGGGCGTGGGCCTCTTCCTGCTCGTCGCCGTGCTCAAGATCGTCACACGGGCCGACCTGACCAGCCTGCTGCTCTTCTTCTATCTGGTACTCTTCACGATTGCCACGATCCTTTTCGGAGATGGCAAAGGCGCCATGATGCCGCTTTCTTTTGATTCTGGCGGCGTCACCACCGGCCCCATCACCGTCCCCTTCATCATGGCCCTCGGCGTGGGTATCGCCCTGACTGTCGGTGGCCGGCATGCGAACGAAAACAGCTTCGGACTGATCGCCCTCTGTTCGATCGGCCCCATTATCGCCGTCCTGATTCTCTGCATTCTCGCGAAAGGTTCCCTGGCGTACGACCTGCCCGACTACTCGATGGATTCCGTGTTGGAAACGGGTGTATGGCACCACGTTTCCGAGACGATGCTCGACGTCGGCAAGTCGCTGTTGCTGATCGTCGTCTTCTTCCTGGTCCTGCAGTTGACGATTCTCAAACTCCCGAAGCAAGCCCTGATCAAGATTGCCATCGGCATCCTGCTGACCTTCCTCGGGCTTGTGGTCTTCCTGACATCCGTGGTCGTAGGCTTCATGCCGGTCGGCTACAAGATCGGATCCCAACTGGCCAGCTACAACGAGACTGTGCTGATCATCGTCAGTTTCATCCTGGGCTTCGTAGTGGTACTCGCTGAGCCCGCAGTACACGTACTCAACCAGCAGGTGGAAGAGATCACCAACGGCCAGGTGACGCGTCGCCAGATGATGGCCGCCCTCTCCATCGGCGTGGGCGTCTCGATCGGACTTTCCATCATCCGCATCATCTACGGATTCTCCTTGCTCTACTACCTCATTCCCGGTTATCTCCTGTCGCTGGGATTGTCGTTCTTCGTGCCGAAACTCTACACGGCCATCGCTTTCGACTCAGGCGGCGTAGCCAGCGGTCCCTTGACTTCCAGTTTCATCCTGCCGATGTCCATCGGTGCCTGTGTCGCCCTGCATTCTCAGGCGGAAGTCCTCTCGCTGGCTTTCGGGATCGTGGCCATGGTCGCCATGACACCGCTGATCACCATCCAGACGCTCGGTTTCCGCGCCGTACTTGAACGGAGAGCCCACAGCAAGGCCGCCATCCGCAAGATCCTCGCGGCCGACGACGAACAAATCATCTATTTCGAGTAACCATGACGGCAAGCAAAAAGACATATGTGAAAAACGTGGCGCCCGAGAAGCTGGAGCTGCTGATTGCCATCGTCAACGCGCCCAAGGTCCGGTTCTATACCAACCTGATCCAGTCGTCGGAAGCCAACCTGTATCTGTCGATACCGGCCAGCGGCACATCCGAGAAAGCCATCATGAACTACCTTGGACTCAACCAGTCGAACCGCAACGCCATCTTCAGCATCGTCCGGGAAGACAAGGTCAAGGATTTGCTGGAACTGCTCGACGAGAATTTCTCCACCATCAAGGACGGCGGCGGCATCGCCGTCACCGTTTCCCTGTCCAGCCTGATCGGCACCCTGGTATACGGTTTTTTAAGCAACGACAAGCGCACCATCCAACCATGAACACCAAGAAATACGAACTCATCTTCTGCATCGTCAATGCCGGTTTCGCCGTCGAAGCGATGGAATCCGCCCGCAAGGCCGGTGCCAAGGGCGGCACGATCATCCGTGCCCGCGGGACAGCCAACCCCGAAGCGGAGGAATTCTACCAGATTTCCATCCAGCCTGACAAGGAAATCCTTTGGCTCATCGTCCCCAAGGAGATCAAGGACGACGTGATGCATAAACTCTACCAGGACGTGGGACTCGCCACCCCGAGCAAAGGTATCGCCTTTTCCGTCCCCATCACGCACGCTATCGGCCTTCACGAAGAAGAATCCGCCAAAGAATAATCACCATGGAAAATACTCCTGCCACCGGCAACTCCAAATGGAGCCTGGCCGCCAAGGACGGCCTTATCCTGGCCGCCGTCACCGTCGTCATCTCGACGCTGACTTTCCTGACCAAGAACACGATCCTCAGCTCGCTGCTCTGGCTGATCAAGCTGGGCGGAAGCATCTGGCTGCTGAGTGTCATCATGAAGCGCTATGGCAAGGCGCATCCGGAAGAATCCACTTTCAGCTACGGCCTGATCGTCTGCGTGCTGTCTGCACTCGTCTGTGCCGTCTGGGCTTTCGTCGAATACCAGTTCCTCTTCCCGAACGCCGTGGCGGAAGCCTTCGAGCAGATGTACACGCAGTTCGAACAGATGGGTTCGATGTTCCCCGATGAATTTACCGACGTCCTGCTCAAGATGGAAGACAATTACGCCCAGATCAATTGCATCTCCACCTTTGTCTGGTGCACGCTGCTGGGATTGCTCTTCAGCGCCATTCTCGCCCGCACCACTTCGGGCAACCGCTCTGTCTTCACCCCCGAAGAGATGAAGCAGAACCAGGACGATGAATTCAATTTCTAGCCGCATGGACCTTTCGATCGTCATTTCCCTTTACAACGAGGAGGAATCGCTCCGCGAACTGGTTGCCTGGATCGACCGGGCGCTGGCGCCGCACCGTTACGAATACGAAATCATTCTGGTTGATGACGGCAGCCGCGACCATTCCTGGAAAATTGTCGAAGAACTTGCCGGGGAGTATCCCCAAATCCGGGGTATCAGTTTCCGGCGCAACTACGGCAAGTCGGCCGCCCTCTACTGCGGTTTCGAGGCCGCGCAAGGCGACATCGTGGTGACGATGGACGCCGATCTCCAGGACTCGCCCGAGGAGATTCCCGAGATGATGCGGATGATCCGCGAAGACGGTTATGACCTTGTGTCGGGCTGGAAGAAGAAACGCTACGACAATGTGGCTACCAAGAACTTGCCCTCCAAGTTGTATAATGCCACCGCGCGACGGGTCACGGGCATTAAGTTGCACGACATGAACTGTGGCCTGAAAGCCTATCGCAACGAAGTCGTGAAGAACATCGAGGTTTACGGCGAGATGCACCGCTTCATCCCCTATTTGGCCAAGCAGGCGGGGTTCGACAAGATTGGCGAAAAAGAAGTTCACCACCAGAAGCGGAAATACGGCAAGAGCAAGTTCGGCATGGACCGATTCATCCATGGTTTCCTCGACCTGCTCTCCATCTGGTTCCTGCAGAAATTCGGCAAGAAACCGATGCACCTGTTCGGCGGCATCGGCACGCTGACTTTCCTGATCGGTGCGGTAATCGCTATCTGGTTGATCGTGGACAAACTGGTCTCCCAAGCCCACGGCGCGTATTTCCGTCCCGTGGCTGACCAGCCGCTCTTCTATCTGGCACTTGTGGCCATCATCCTGGGGGCCCAGCTCTTCCTCACCGGTTTCCTCGGCGAACTGATCGCCCGCAACGCCAGCGATCGCAACAAATACAATATCAAACGCCGGATCCGCTAAATATGGATGGCTTCGCCGTGTACGGCGGCAGCCGCTTCCATCAGGGCCTCACTCATCGTGGGGTGCGGGAACATGGATCCGGCCAGTTGCCTGGCGGTGACGCCGAGATTGCGGGCCGCGACGATGCCGCCGATCATCTCGGAGACGTTGTCGCCGACCAGATGGGCACCGAGGACCTTGTCGGTCGCCGCATCGACAACCAACTTGACAAAACCGTCGCGGGCACCCGCGGCCGTTGCCTTGCCGGAAGCCGTGAACGGGAACTTGCCGATCTTGTATTCGATACCCAACTCTTTGGCCTTGCGCTCCGTCATACCGACCGAAGCGACCTCAGGCGTAATATACGTACAACCCGGAATGTTGTCGTAGTTGACCGGAGCCGGATTCAGACCGGCAATCGCCTCGACGCAGCAGATCGCCTCTGAAGAAGCCACATGGGCCAGCGCCGGCGTGGCAATGATGTCACCGATGGCATAGAGTCCTTCGACCGCAGTCCGGAAGAAGGTATCCACCGACACTTTCCCACGGTTAAGCTCGATGCCAAGCGCCTCGAGGCCCAGCCCTTCGGTATTCGGCCGTACACCGACAGCGGAAAGCACCTTCTCTGCCTCCACCGTCTCCATCCCCTTCTTGGTTTCCACAGTCAGTTTACACAATTCACCCGTGGTGTCCACGCTCTTGACCGAAGACGACACCATGACCTTGATGCCCGCTTTGCGGAACGAACGGCTGATCTGAGCGCAAGTATCGTCGTCTTCGATAGGAAGCACGCGATCCATAAACTCAATGACCGTGACCTCAACACCGAGCGAGCGGTAGAAGAAGGCGAACTCGCTGCCGATGGCACCGCTGCCGATGACAGCCAGCGACTTGGGCAGCGACTCGGGAACGAGGGCCTGGTAATAGCACCAGATCTTCTCACCATCGATGGGTGCAAACGGCAACTCGGCCGGATGCGAACCCGTAGCCAGGATGATGTGGTCGGCGTCGTATACCGTAGTAACGCCCTGCATGTCCATGACACTGACCTGCTTGCCGGGCAACACCTTGCCGGTGCCCCTGAGGACGGTTACCTTGTTTTTCTTGAAAAGGTACTCCACGCCTTTGTTCATCGTGGCGGAGACACCGCGGCTGCGGGCGACGATCGCAGCCAAGTCGGGCGTGACATTCTCGGCCGTAAAGCCATAGTCTCCTCCCCGCTCAGCGTAGTGCAGCGCCTGGGCACTCTTGAGCAGCGCTTTGGTCGGTATGCATCCCCAGTTAAGGCAGATACCCCCCAATTCACTCCGTTCGACAACCGCAGTATTAAACCCGAGCTGGGCAGCCCGGATAGCAGCGACGTACCCTCCCGGGCCCGCGCCGATGATGATCACATCGTATTTCATAGCTAAGCTTCTTTACCGTGACAGTTCTTGTATTTCTTGCCGCTGCCGCACGGGCAGGGATCGTTTCGGCCGACTTTCTTCTCGACATGGATCGGCGCGTTGGATTTCGGCTCCGTGCTGTTGGTCAGCATGTCGGAACGGCTCGTCTGCATCCGGCTCATGTCGGAACGCTTCTCGTGGCCTTCCGTCACCACATCCTCCGGCTGCTGTTCCTGGCGCAGATAGATCTGGGCGCGGAGCAGGAATGCAAGTACGTCTTTGCTCAGGTTCTCGAGCATCGTGATGAAGAGGTTGTAGCTCTCCGTCTTGTACACCACGATCGGATCCTTCTGCTCATAGGCCGCATTCTGGACCGACTGCTTGAGGTCGTCCATTTCGCGAAGATGGTTCTTCCAGTATTCGTCGATCGTACGCAGGTTGATGGTTTTCTCGACGGCACGGATCAGTTCCTTGCCCTTGGTCTCATAGGCTTTCCGCAGATCGACCAGTACCGTATAGACCATCTTGCCGTCGGAAACGGGGATGGCGATGTTCTGGTAGAACATGCGTTTGGTCTCGTACACATATTTGATGATCGGCCAGGCCCGCTCCACCAGTGCGTCGAAACGGCGCTGCTGCACCTCGAGGATCGTCTGCTGGAGTTTCTCCACCAGCTGGTCCCGCTTGGCATGCTCGTAGAACGAGGCGTCGAAATCGGGCTCCACCGAAAGCGTCTGGCGCAGTTGCTCGCTGAATCCTTCATAATCGAGATCCCGGTTCTGGTCGACGAACATCTCACAATAGTCTGTGGCCATGTTGAGTACATCCACATCAATGCGCTCACCCGTAAGGGCGCTGCGGCGCTTCGAGTAGACCACCTCGCGCTGGTTGTTCATCACGTCATCGTAGTCCACCAGGCGCTTACGGGTGCCGAAGTCATTCTCTTCCACCTTGCGCTGTGCCCGTTCGATGGCATTCGACAGCATCGATGCCTCCAGCGCCTCATTTTCATTCATGCCCATGCGGTCCACGATGCTCGAGATCCGCTCGCTGCCGAAGATACGCATCAGGTCATCTTCCAGCGAAACATAGAAGATGGAACTGCCCGGGTCGCCCTGACGACCGGAACGGCCGCGGAGCTGACGGTCCACACGGCGGCTGTCGTGCCGTTCTGTGCCGATGATGGCCAGACCGCCCGCCGCCTTGACCTCGGGCGTCAGCTTGATATCCGTACCACGACCGGCCATGTTGGTGGCGATGGTCACGGTCGAAGGCTCACCCGCGTGGGCCACAATCTCGGCCTCGCGCGCATGCTGCTTCGCATTCAGAACCTGGTGCTTGATGCCGCGCAGCTTCAGCATGCGGCTCAGCAATTCGGAGATTTCGACGGACGTCGTACCCACCAGCACCGGACGTCCTTCTTTGACGTATTGCTGGATGCGCTCGATAACCGCGGCATACTTGCCTTTCTTGGTCTTGTAGATCAAGTCGTTCATGTCGTTGCGGATGACCGGCCGGTTGGTCGGAATCACCACCACGTCGAGCTTGTAGATGTCCCAGAACTCCTTGGCTTCAGTCTCGGCCGTACCGGTCATGCCGGAGAGCTTGTGGTACATGCGGAAATAGTTCTGCAGGGTAATCGTCGCGAAGGTCTGCGTCGCCGCCTCGACCTTCACGTTTTCCTTGGCCTCCACGGCCTGATGCAAACCGTCACTCCAGCGGCGGCCCTCCATGATACGGCCCGTGCCCTCATCGACAATCTTGATTTTGCCGTCGATGATCACGTAGTCCACGTCCTTGGCAAACATGGCGTACGCCTTGAGCAACTGGTCCACCGTATGCATGCGCTCAGCCTTGAGGGAATAATTCGCGTAGAGCTCGTCCTTGAGCCTTTGCTTCTCCTCGGGCGTCCCTTCGCCTTTCTCGATGCGGGCCACTTCGTCGCCCAGACGCGGCATCAGGAAGAAGTCCTTGTCGCCCACAGCCTCGGCGAGAATATCATTGCCCTTATCGGTAAGTTCCACGGTGCGCTGTTGTTCGTCGATGACGAAGTAGAGCTCATTCGTGATGATGCGCTGCTCGATATCCTTGTCCTGGAAGGCGGCGCGGATGATCTTGCTCTCTGCGTTCTGCAGAATCTGCTTGATGCCCGGTTCGCTGAGATATTTGATCAGGGGCTGATACTTGGGAAGGCCCTTGTGCGCCCGGAGCAGCATCAGTTCGCCCTTGTCCACGATTTCGCCGGCAGCGATAAGCCGCTTGGCTTCGTTCAAGGTCTGGTTGACAAAGTTCTTCTGCGCGTTGTAGAGGCGTTCTACATAGGGTTTGTACTGGATGAACGTTGCGTCTCCAGCTTTTTCAACGGGTCCTGAAATAATGAGCGGGGTCCGGGCATCGTCAATAAGCACGGAGTCCACCTCATCGACGATGGCGAAGTGATGCTTGCGCTGCACGAGGTCCTTGGCGTTGATGGCCATGTTGTCGCGCAGGTAGTCAAAGCCGAATTCGTTGTTGGTACCGAAGGTGATGTCTGCCTGATAAGCGTTCCGCCGGGCGTCAGTGCTGGGCTGGTGCTTGTCGATGCAGTCGACGCTCAAACCATGGAACATATACAACGGGCCCATCCATTCCGAGTCTCGTTTCGACAGGTAGTCGTTGACGGTGACCACATGGACGCCTTTGCCGGCCAGGGCGTTGAGGAACACGGGAAGCGTAGCCACGAGGGTCTTGCCTTCACCGGTGGCCATCTCGGCGATCTTGCCCTGATGCAGCACGATACCGCCGATCAGCTGCACGTCGTAATGCACCATGTCCCAGGTAATCATGTTGCCGCCGGCCATCCAACTGTTACGCCACACGGCATAGTCGCCGTCCACATTCACGAAATCATGGCTGGCACTCAGGTCGCGGTCGAAATCCGTGGCTTTTACGCGGATCTTGTCGTGTTCCTTGAAACGGCGGGCCGTAGACTTCATGATGGCGAAGGCTTCGGGCAACACCTGATTCAGAATCTCTTCTATCTTCTTGTCGATGGTCTTGACCAGTTCGTCGAGTTCGGTGGCCAGCTTTTCCTTGCGGGAGACTTCCATCTCCGGGTCGGAAAGCTGTTCGCGGATCTGCGCCACCTTCTCCTCTTCTGCGGCCGTATAAGCCCGCACTTTATCGCGCAGCTTCGCGCTCTCGGCACGCAGGTCGTCGTCGCTCAGTTTGTCGAGACGGTCATACGCCGCCAGAACGAGTTTGAGGGTCGGATTGATTGCCTTGATGTCGCGGTCCGCCTTGCTGCCGAACAGTTTCTTCAGAAAGTTTGCCATATAATCTCCTTACACTTTATAGTTTCTTCTGGTATTTTTCAATCAGTTCCGTGGCTGCCGAGAAGGATTCGAGGTCGCCGCGCAGGACGGCATCCTCATACTCAGGAATCAGCTTCTCGATACGTTCGTCCTCATAGAACATGTTCTTGAGGCTCTCATTGATGCTCTCATACATCCAGTAACGCGCCTGTTCCCGGCGCTTCTTCCGGTAATAGCCGTTGCCCTTGACCAGGGCAAAGTAATCTTCGATCTTCTTCAGGATTTCAGGAAGGCCCTCCTTGGTGACGGCCGATGAGGTAACAGCCGTAGGAACCCAGGTTGACTCAGTCGGCGGGAAGAGGTGCAGCGCATTGGCATACAGGGCCCGCGCCATCTGTGCCTTCTCCACATTGGTGCCGTCGGCCTTGGTAATGGCGATCAGGTCGGACATCTCCATGATACCGCGCTTGATGCCCTGCAGATCGTCGCCGGCACCGGAAAGCATCAACAAAAGGAAGAAATCACTCATCGAATGGACAGCCGTCTCACTCTGTCCCACGCCCACGGTTTCGATGAAGACCACGTCAAAGCCAGCCGCCTCGCAGAGAAGGATGGTTTCGCGGGTCTTCCGTGCCACACCGCCCAGCGAACCGGCGCTCGGGCTGGGACGGATGAAGGCTTTGGGGTCGTGACAAAGAGTCTCCATCCGGGTCTTGTCGCCCAGGATGCTGCCTTTGCTCTTTTCGGAACTCGGGTCGATAGCCAGCACGGCCAGTTTATGGCCTTCGCTCGTCAGATAGGAGCCAAACGCCTCGATGAAAGTGCTCTTGCCGGCACCCGGTACGCCCGTGATGCCGATGCGCATCGTTTCCTTTTCGTTGGAAATGACCTGGCAGCGCTGGATGATCTGCTGCGCTACGGCGCGATGCTGGGGCAGCGAACTCTCCACCAGCGTAATAGCCTGGCTGAGTACGGTCGTGTCTCCACGCACAATGCCTTCCATGTATTCGTCCGCGCTCAGGATGGCCGGACGTTTCTTGAACACCCGCTTCAAATACGGGTTGACGATCGGGGGCTGTTTCACGCCCTTGTTGATGATCAGACTGGTATCCTCATTGTGGTAATCGTCGAAGAAATCTCCCTGATGCTCCTTGTCGATAGCCATATCGTTATTTGACGTTTCCTGTGATGAATAAGTTCAGAATGGGTTTGGACGGCGCGTCGGTGATGACGGTCAGCACTTCGATCACCTCGCCGGTATATTCGAGCGAATTTGTCTCGAAACGGACCTTCACTTCCGCCTTGCCGCCGGGTTTGATGGTAACAGGCTGCTTCGTCAAAACGGTTGCCGCACTCCCCTGTCCTTCGATCTGATGGATGGTAAGCGGACTCTTTCCCTTGTTGCGGATACTGTAGGCAGCTGTGACCGTGGCGCCTTTTTTCACCTCACCGAACTCGTAGTAGCTGCGGTCGATGACCGGCACGCCGGCCCGTTCAATGTCAGCCTTGGTCAGTTTCTCAAAATTATCTTTGATGACACCCGTGACTGTCATTTTGTCGGTCTGTTCCCTGCCATTGAGCCGGAAGGTCGCTTCGTACCGCTGCTTGCCCCAGGCCGTCCGACCCATCTGTGCCGGATTCACAGAATACGACAGACGCGCCATGCTGCGTGCCGGAATCGGATTGGGCGTAACCACCAGCGTCAGGCCCGGCGTAGCCGTGGCCGTCTCGACCGTCAGGTCGCTCTTGGAAAGGTTGGCCACCTGCATCTGGTCGGATTTCACGACGCCCTGGTCAATGTAGCCGATGGAAACCTCGGTCTTGCGGAACCCCAGGCTGCCGATCTTCGTGGTGAAAAGCTCGTCGAGATTCTTCTTCTTCTCATGCGAAACACCCCGCAGGCGCAGGACTACCGGCCGGTCGAGGCTGGAGCGGCCCACACCGACATAAACCGTCAGGGTCTTGTCGAAAGGATACGGGCCCTGGTCGTTGCTGAAGGTGGCCTGGATGGTGCCCGTTTCGCCGGGGCGGACCGGTTCGCGGGTCCAGTCGGGCGTCGTGCAGCCGCAGGAAGAAATCACGTTGTGGATGACGACAGGCTGCTGGGCGATATTGGTGAAGGTGAATATGCAGGATACCGGTCCCTCGGCGATCATCACGTCGCCGAAGTCGTGGACTTTCTTGTCGAAACGGATCACGTCCGCCTCCTTATAGAGTGTCTCGTCCTGTGCCAGGACGGATGCCAGGGAGGCCAGCAGCGCGGCAAAGAGCAGGATGACTTTTTTCATTTTCCAATTATTTGTGCAAAGATACCATTTGTTTCATTATTTTTGCCAAAAATACATAAATCACGCCAACCAAATTACTGTCACAATATGAAACGTTTTTCTCTGATGATGCTGACGGTGCTTGCCCTGCTTGCCGTTACGGGCTGCAGCAAATACAAGTATGAAACCGTCAAGGGCGACCCTACGAACGCCCGTATCTACACTTTAGACAACGGCCTCAAGGTTTACATGATCGTCAACAAGGACGAACCGCGCATCGACGCGCACGTCGCCGTGAAGGTCGGCAGCAAGAATGACCCGCAGGAGACCACCGGTCTCGCCCACTATTTCGAACACCTGATGTTCAAGGGCACAAAACAGCTCGGCACGACGGACTACGCCAAGGAAGAGCCGCTCCTCAACGAGATCGAGGAGCTCTTCGAGGTGTATCGCAAGACCACCGATCCCGAACAGCGCAAGGCCATCTACCACCAGATCGACTCCATTTCGTATGAAGCCTCCAAGATTTTCATCCCCAACGAGTACGACAAGGCGATGGCGGCGATCGGCGGCCGTGGCACCAATGCCTACACCAGCAACGACGTGACCTGCTATACCGAAAACATCCCTTCCAACCAGCTGGAAAACTGGGCCAAGATCCAGGCCGACCGCTTTGAGAACGTCGTTCTCCGCGGCTTCCACACCGAGTTGGAAACCATCTACGAGGAATACAACATGTATGCGGTGATGGACCAGGAGAAAGTCCAGGAAGCGGCCTTTGCCGCCCTGTTCCCGAAGCACCCGTACCACACCCCCGTCATCGGCTGGGGTGAACACCTCAAGAACCCGTCGATCACCAACGTGAAGAAATACCACGACCAGTGGTACGTGCCCAACAACATGGCCGTCTGCCTCGCGGGCGACTTCAATCCCGACGAAGCCATCAAGGTCATCGACAAGTATTTCGGCCCGCTGAAGCCCAACAAAGACCTCAAGAAGATGGAATTCGAACCGGAAGATCCCATCACCGCCCCGGTGGTGAAAGACGTCCTCGGCCTTGAATCCCCCAACCTCCTCCTCGCCTGGCGCTTCCCGGGTGCCAACAGCCCCGAAACCAAATACATCGACCTGATCAGCTCCATCCTGACCAACGGCAAGGCCGGCCTCATCGACCTCGACGTGAACCAGCAGCAGAAAGTTCTGAGCATGTACGCGATGGCCGAGACCATGGCCGACTACTCCGCCTTCGTGGTGATGGGTGAGCCGCTCCAGGGCCAGAGCCTGGAAGAAGTCAAACAAATCGCCCTCGCCGAGATCGAGAAGGTCAAGAAAGGCGAGTTCGACGAAGACCTGCTGACCGCCATCATCAACAACGCCAAGCTCCGCTTCATGCAGCAGTGCGACCGTTCCCGCTTCCTGGTGAGCGCCGAAGTGAACTGCTTCATCAACGACATCGAATGGAAAGACTTCGTCAATGAGATCGACGAACTCTCCAAGATTACCAAAGAAGACGTCGTGGCTTTCGCCAACGAACACTTCAAGGACAACTACGTGCAGATCAACAAGCTTGAGAAGCCAGATCCGACCGACACCCGCATCGCCAAGCCGGCCATCACCCCGATCATGATGAACCGCGACGCTTCCAGCCAGTTCCTGCGCGATCTCCAGGCCTCGACCGTCACGCCCATCGAACCCGTGTTCGTGGACTACAAGAAAGACATGTCGATCCTCAGCGCAAAGAACGACATCCCCGTACTCTACAAAAAGAACGTGAGCAACGGCACCTTCCAGCTGTCCTACCACTTCGAGACCGGCAGCTACGCCGACAAGGTGATGCCTTTCGCTGCCAACTACCTCGGCTACCTCGGCACCGACGACATGACGCCTGAAGAAGTGCAGAAAGCCTTCTATAAACTGGCCTGCAGCATGTACGTCAGCTGCTCCGGTGAAGAGACCCAGGTGACGGTGAGCGGTCTGGCCGAGAATATGGAAGCGGCCATGCAACTGACCGAGAAGGTTATCGCCCACGCGAAAGCCAACCCCGAGGCCCTGCAGATGCTCAAGTTCAACACCCTCTACGAGCGTCGCAACGCCAAGCTCAACCAGCGCAGCAACGCCCAGCGGATGTCGGCCTACGCCATGTACGGTCCGAAGAACCCGCAGACCAACATTCTCTCCGCTCCTGAACTGATGCAGCTTGGCGACGAAGCCCTGCTCGAGAAAATCCACCACATTTTCGATAATGAGCACAAGGTGCTCTACTACGGTCCGCTCGCCGAAGCCGAAGTCGTCGATGCCGTCAACCGCATCCACCAGGTGCCCGACAAACTCAATCCCGTGGTCAAGGGCGATCCTTTCGCCTACCTGCCGACGGAAACCAGCACCGTGGTCGTAGCCCCGTACGACGCCAACCAGCTCAACCTGCAGGCTTTCTACAATACCGGCCTGAAGTTCAACGTGGAAACGGCACCCATTATCCGGCTCTACAACGAGTACTTCGGCGGCGGCATGAACTCCATCGTCTTCCAGGAAATCCGCGAAGCCCGTGGCCTGGCTTACAGTGCCCGCGCCAACTACTCGATTCCGGCCGACCTGGACCACCCGTCCCTGTTCACCTACTCCATCGGTACGCAGAACGACAAGCTGATCGACGCCCTGAGTGCCTTCGACGAAATCATCAACAACATGCCGGTCTCCGAGAACGCCTTCAACATCGCCAAGGAGTCGCTGATCTCGAACCTCCGTACCGCCCGCACCGTCAAGGGCAACGTCCTGGCTTCGTATCTCGCCGCCCAGAAGCGCGGTCTCGACTACGATCTCAACAAGGTCATCTACGAGAAAGTCCCCGCCCTCACGCTCGACGACGTAATCAAATTCCAGCAGGAATATGTCAAGGACAAACCGTACACCATCGGCATCCTGGGCCGCAAGGGCGACCTCGACCTCAAGGCGCTGGAAAGCTATGGCAAGATCAAACAGGTCTCGACCGACGAAATTTTCGGTTATTAATTGAAGATTCTCGAATTTGGTATTATCTTTGCCAACGATTTCGACAATATCAACACTTAAACTTTTATACCATGGCTTACAAAATCACTGAAAACTGCGCTGCTTGCGGCACTTGCATCGATGAATGCCCGGTTGGAGCCATCTCCGCCGGTGACATCTACAAGATTGACCCGAACGCTTGCGTCGACTGCGGTACCTGCGCCGGCGTCTGCCCGATGGGTGCCATCGAACAGGCCTAGCCACAGCAACCCGACAATAAAGGGGACGGCCCGACGGCCGTCCCCTTTTTCGTGTCTGTACGCTATGTCAGTACGTCACAGTTACCGTCCGGCTCCTGTCAGCCGGATAATCGGGCAACTCGATGACGACCTCCCGCGTCGAAGAATCATAGGTACTCTCCAGTTTCTTCCCGTCAAGCATGACAACACGGGGGTTGCGGTCGAGCCCTCCGAGCACCAGCGTCAGCTTGCGCGTGGCGGGCATGCCACGATAAGACCCCTCACGCGCCCCGACAGTGACCGTCAATCCGCTCGCCGTACCCTTCCGGGTAATCCGGGTCTGGGCGTACTGCGTGGGATAGGCCTGGCTTGTCCCGTCATCTTCGTAGTGGATACATATGCCGTCACCCTTTCCGGGGGCGAAGTAAAGGCGCAGGACGTTGGTCGGTTGCTGCAGGTTCTGGATGCCGGGCCCGGCCATGGGAATGATGGCACCGGAGCGGACGAACCAGGCGTTTTCTGCAATTGTATAAGTCAGGGTCTGCACAGTTCCGCCGCGAAGCATGCGATGATGCGCCATGTCGTACCAATCGTTGCCTGCAGGGAGCCAGACGTCTCGCCGGGCCACGCCCGTCGTGGAATCCACCGGTTCGCAGACCGTAGCGGCCAGGATATCGTCGCCGAAGAAATACTCCTGCTTCCAGGAGTAGGCACGCTCATCTTCCGGGTATTCATAATAGAGCGGCCGGCAGAGGGACACGCCGGTATCATAGGCCTTGCGGGCCATATTGTAGATATAGGGCGACAGGGCATAGCGGAGTTCAAGCGCTTCACGCATATAGGGGAAATGAGTCTCGAACATCCAGAAGCGGCGCTCCAGGATAGAGGAAGAAGTGCTGTGCGTCTTGAAGATGGGTGAAAACACGCCGTACTGGAGCCAGCGGGTGTAGAGTTCAGGTTCGGTGGGTGTTTCGACCCGTTGCCAGTGGCCGCCCAGGTCATGTCCCCAATAACCGTATAACACGTTGGAAGAGGTAGACGTAAACCAGGGCAGGAAGCCGAGCACTTCCCACTTGATCTCCGTGTCACCGGAGAAGCCAAGCTGGTAACGGTGGCTGCCCAGGCCGCCCCAGCGGTGATAGATCATCGGGCGCGGCGCATCTTCCGGAGCCAGGCCGCGGCTGCGACGGACCTTGTCGTTGAAGAAGGTATAGTTGAGCCAGAACGTATTGCTCAGGCCGGGCACATATTTGCTCAGTTTCCACTGCTGCCAGTCGAGCCACCAGAAGTCCACACCCTGGCGTTCCAGTGGATGGATGACGGAGTTGAAGTATGCATCCGCCCAGGCCTTCTGGTCCATCCGGAACGGGACGGCGGCGTGGTAGCCGTTGTCGCGGACATAGCCTTTCGGGCCGTCGTAATCTTCGGTGCGGGAGAGATAATCGGCTACGAAGGCGGGATACATCTCCTCGCGGACACCGATGCCCGAGGCCGGATGCAGGTTCAGGGAAGTCTTCAGCTGCATCGAATGGATTTCATTGAGCATGCCTTCCGGATCGGTGATCAGGTCACGGTTCCAGGTATAACCGGTCCAGCCGATGCCCTGGCCGAATTCGTCGCGGCCCAGCCTGCGCGCGGCGCCCTGCCAGGTGTAGTGCCAGTCCATGTCGATGACCATCACGTCGATGGGCAGCTTGCGACTGCGGAATTCACGGGCCAGGCCGATGAATTCGTCGTCGGTGTAAGCCCAGAAGCGGCTCCACCAGTAGCCGAACACGAATTTGGGCGGCAGCGGCATCTTGCCGGCCACTTTCGTAAAATCAGCCAGCGCGGCCTTGTAGTCGTGTCCGTAGGCGAACAGATACAGGTCCTGCACACCTTCTTCCGGGCGGGGGGCTACCCATTCGCCCCAATCGCTGCCGTCTTTGACGAAGATATGCCGGGTACTTTCGTCCACCACGGCCCAACCGTCACGAGAGAGAATGCCGGGCTCCATCGGGTCACTGTAGTTGATGTGGTCCGGGCCGGAACAACCGTCCAGCGTGCGGGCCGTCCCCATCAGGTTGCCGGAAGCGTCCATTCCCGGATGCCAGGTGACGGTCTTTCCGTTCAACTTGAACGAGGCTTTCAAGTTGTCGGCCGAAAAAGTGTCGTTGCCACGGTAGGTTAAAGTCAGTGCTGCAGTCTTGATGGTCAGGCCATCCTTGCCTTTCTGGACGGTAAAGCGGGGCACCGGCAGATTCCGGTTGACGATAGCCAGGGTGGCGTGGTCTTCAAACGCTCCGGAAGGCGACCATTCCATGCGGACAAGGCGGTCCGTCAGGACGGTAAACCGTGCTTTCCCGGCAATTACTTGTGCATCGGAAGCAGCGACAGGATTGAATGGCTGGGCAACAAGCATTCCGGCCGACAGCAGGACTGCGGCCAGAATAGAGACAAGACGTTTCATGATGCCGCTACTTCTTAAAGAGCGACACAATCCACAGCAGAATGCAGGCGCCGATGACCGCAGTCAGCAGGCAGCCCCACCAGGTAGCCCCCCAGCTCACGCCGAGCCAGTTCAGCACGTTGCCGCCAATGAAACCGCCCAGGATGCCGATGATTACATTCAACAAGAAACCGGAGCCGGAGCCTTTCACCAATTTGCCGGCCAGGTAGCCCGCCAGGGCTCCCATGAGAATACTGATAATAATGTTCATAACGGTTTGGGTAATAGATTGATATTCCAAATTTAAGGATAATTCCGTAAATTTGTATGGTTGAACGGAAAAAAATGAAACGCATCCTATTCCTCCTGGCCGCTACGCTGCTCCTGGGCCTGTCCGCCAACGCCCAGACCTATGTACCCACGCCCGAAAACCTGCAGCAACGGGCGGAATTCCAACAGCACCGCCTCGGCATTTTCCTGCATTGGGGCATCTATGCCACCTATGCCCAAGGAGAATGGTACCTGCAGAACGCCGGGATTGACAACACCTCGTACGCCGTGGCGGCCGAGAGTTTCAACCCTGCAAAATTCGATGCAGCAGCCTGGGTCCGGGCCTTCCGCGATGCAGGTGCAGGCTATATTACCTTCACCTCACGTCATCACGACGGTTTTTCAATGTTCAAAACCGCCACGTCCAACTACAACATCGTGGACGGTACACCTTTCGGCCGAGACATAGTGGGAGAACTGGCACAGGCCTGCGCCGATGAAGGGCTGCGTTTCCATCTGTACTATTCGACCCTCGACTGGCTGCGGGAAGACTACCCCCAGGGCCGGACGGGCCTCCGGACAGGGCGCAAAGGCGACCGGCAGGACTATGACGCCTATTTCGATTTCATGAAGACACAAGTGCGGGAACTGATCACACAGTACCCGAATCTCGCCGCACTGTGGTTCGACGGCATCTGGGACCACGACCAGGACCCGGATTTCGACTGGCGGATGCCCACGTTCTATGCCTACATCCACAGCCTCAAGCCAGAACTGCTGATCGGCAACAATCACCATCTTCTTCCATTCGACGGAGAAGATTTCCAAATGTTCGAGCGCGACCTTCCGGGCGAGAACAAAGCTGGTCTTTCGGGACAGGAAATCAGCGCGCTCCCGCTGGAAATGTGCCAGACCATGAACGGTGCCTGGGGCTACCGGATCTCCGATACGAACTACAAAAGCGTGAAGGAGCTGGTGCATCTGCTCGTGCGCGCGGCGGCCAAGAATTCGAACCTGCTGCTCAACATCGGTCCGATGGCCAACGGCCAGCTGCCGCCGCAATCCCTCGACCGCCTTGCCGGCATCGGCGCCTGGATGCGCAGCCACAGCACCGCGGTCGATGGAACCACTTCTACCGTCATTCCCGAGCAACCCTGGGGCGTAACCACACAGAATGCGCAGGATCTTTTCCTGCACGTGCTGACGCCTGAAGCGCTGCCGATGCACAACGGGCTGGGCAAAGTGGTCATTCCACTGCCGCAGGACACCCGTCCTGCCCGAAAAGGCGCCGTCACACTACTGTCTGGGGAACCCCTGCCCTATGAACTATCCAAGGATGGCTTCCTGACCATCACCCTCCCGGCCGGAAGCCTGGAGGAAATTGACACGGTAATCCGGATCCGCCGTTGACCGCTACTGCTGTTCCGTCAGCCGGTGCGAAGTGCCGAGGCGGGCTTCCACCACGTTGATGATGTAATCGCCGGCCTTTTCGGCCTCGTTGATCAGGTCGATATAGATACTGCCGCTGTCGTAGCCGTATTCATGGGCGTCAAGGTCGATCATGTTCTGCTCCTTGAGGGTCTGGCGGCAGGCATCGATCTGGGCCTCGATTTCCTCGGACGGGCGGAAATCAAAGTCCTCGCGACGACCGTTCAGCATTTCCAGCATCCGCTCACCGGCGGTCTGGACCAGCGCCAGCATCTGTCGGATACCCGTTTCCTGCTTGACGGTAAAGGCAATCTTCGCATCGTGTTTGCGGCGCAGTACGCGAGCCATGTTGTAGCCCACGTCCCCGATACTCTCGAGTTCACCGATCTGCCGCAGCATGGCGCGGATCTTCTCCTTGGTTTCGTCACTCAAGTGAGCGTCACCCACCTGACCGAGATACTTGCCGATCTCGTTCTCCATGTTGTCGCTGATCTGTTCGTATTTCCGGATACGCTCGAAGATTTTCTCGAACTCCGCGTCGTCAGTCGTACGGTAAAGCGCCTTCACCATGCCCGACATCCGCATCATGCGTTCGCCGAACACGGCGATTTCCTTCTGGGCCTGCAGCACCGAGATTTCCGGCGTCTTCATCAGACCGCCACGGATATACTTGAGCTTGAATTCTTCCTCTTCCTCACTCTGCTTCGGCCGGATGACCCGGCACACGAGTTTCTCGATCTGCGGAATGAACCAGATGAGGATCAGGGTATTGGTCACGTTGAAAGCCGTATGGAACGTAGCCAGCGCGAACGAGAGCATCGCCGGTTCCTGCGCCTCAGCCCCCGGATCCATGCCGACGATGCGGCAGACCAGCCGCACGAACGGGTAGAAGCAGCACAAAATCCAGATCACACCGAACACGTTGAAGAACAAGTGGGCGGCGGCGGCCCGGCGAGCCTGGGTATTGGCCGACATCGCGGCGATGTTGGCCGTCAGCGTCGTACCGATGTTCTCGCCCATCACCAATGCGATACCCTGGTAGATATCGATCACGCCGGTGGAACACAGCACCATGGTAATGGCCATGATGGCGGCGGATGACTGGGCAATGAATGTCAGGATGGTGCCGACCAGCAGGAACAGCAGGATGGTCAGATACTTCCCGGAGTCAAACGAATCGAAGAAGTTCACGACAGCGGTGTTGTGTGCCAGGTCCATCTCGACGCCTGTCACCCGGAGCATGCCCAACGCAAAGAGCAGGAAAGAAAGTCCAAACAGGAAATCACCCAGGTAACGGTGTTTCCCCAACTGGATCAATATGATGGCAACCAGGAAGACCGGCCACACCAGATTGGTCACATCGAACGAGAAGCCGGCTGACATGATCCACGCCGACAACGTGGTGCCGATGTTGGCGCCCATGATGATCGAAATGGCCTGGGACAGGGTCAGGAGAGCGGCGTTGACGAAGGAAACCGTCATGACCGTGGTCGCAGCAGACGACTGCACCGCGACGGTAACCAAGGCACCGGTCGCTACACCGGTAAAGCGGTTGGTCGTCATCGCACCGAGCAAGTGACGCAACTGCGGGCCCGCCATCTTCTGGAGCGCCTCGCTCATGACCTTCATTCCGTACATCAGCAGGGCGATCGAACCCAGCAGTTTCAAAGCAATCAACATAGCCAGTCTAATTTGGTTGCAAAAATAAGAAAAAAATTATCTTTCCGGGAAGGTGATCAACGTAACTTGCGGACTGCGGACGCCAGGCATCAGTTCGCCGCAGATATTGGCGAAAATACGGCCTTCGCCCACCAGAACCGCACCGGCCCGGGCCGTTTCCCGGGTATGGGCCGCCACAGTCCACTGATCCACGGCCGGATCGTAAACCAAAATGTTGCGGCCGAGGTTGAACCATTCCGGCTCATGCTCGAAGTAGCCCTCCGGCAGTTTGATCAAGGCATGATAAAAAATATCCTTGTCCACGCCGCCGGTGGCTACTACCTTGTCGCCTTCAAGCACGGCAGCCGTGCCGCCGCCGAGGCAGATTTCCACGCCATCCGCATCCTTCGGGCCGGCGACAGGCATCCAGCAACCAGTGGCGGTCTCATATTTCAGACCGTCCACGGAAAGCGTGACCGGATCGCCGTCGGTAGCTCCGGCAAAGCCGCCCCACAGGTAGAATGTGTATTCTCCCTCTTTTTCAAAAAGAGCGGACACCGGCTGCGTGCGGCGCGGACCCGGAAAGTCCGGAAGCGGCTGCCAGCCTTTATCCAGATTGTCCAAATCAAGGAAAAAGGCTTTGCGGTCTGCTTTGCCGGCATAAGCTCCGCCAGCCACGAAGATGCGACGGCCGGCGTAGGCGCCGGTGAAATTATCGATTCCTGCGGGCAGCGAAGGCAGCGGTTTCAAGACGGTGCATCCCTCCTGCAACGTGAGGCAGAATACGGTGTCGAGTTGTCCTTCGGAATTGTTTCCACCGATGCAGACAATCCCGTCGGGCGTGGTGACACTCACCCCATAGGCGGCCGGAGCGGGCAATTTACCGACACGGCGCCACACCAGTGCCGTATCCCCGCTAAGCTGCGCTGTATAGATGCCATCGTAATACTTTTTGGTTCCGCCAAGCCGGGGCGGGAGGCCCGGGAAGTTGCAACCGCCAGCCATCACCAGACAGCCGTCAATTACTCCGGCATAGCAGGCGGATACGCCTTTGGCAATGCCTTCTTCGTCACAAGGGAATCCTTGGAGCGGCGTGACCTTTACTGGGTCAGTACCGTTGCAGGCCGCTGCGGCGAATCCGCAGGCAGCAAGAAAGATATTTCTCATGGTTTTCAAGATTTTCATGGTTCCAACGCGCAAGTAAACATCCATTTCACCAGCCGGACTTCGGGCGTCGTAAACGATCCGACCGGCAATTTGATGAGCATCCAGTTCCAGCCTTCGCGAAGCTGCACGGTCATCGGGTAACGTCCGTTACAATTCTCATTGCCGAAAGGAGTCTCCCAATCGACAGGGCCCTTGTCTCCGACCCAGACCGGCGGAAGCAAGGCCACGCCGTTCAGCCAGATCCGGCTCTGACGCCAGTCCCAGGCGCCCTGCGGTGGAGCCTGGTCGCGCTCCGAACGGCTATAGTTCTGTGTCTCAAACCATAGACGGGCCAGTTGCATCCGGTCCGACCAGACCCTGCGCCAGGCATAGACGGTATGGTCAGGCTGCGGATCCTTGAAGTAGCCCGCCACGGTACCGGGGCCCCAGACATGCCGGAAATAAACCCCGTTCCCACGCGCCTCCGTCGAAGACAGTGAAGATAACAGCGCCCACGGATTCTTGACATCCAATGCCTCCTCCGGGGCGAAAGCACGGCCCAGGTCCCCTTCATTCGCATACGGCTCCGAAATATGCCAGAGTACGTCTGCCTGTGGGACATAGACATAAGGCGCACAATCCGGCAATTTCGCCAGCGCAGCAACGAGCCGCCGCTCGAAATCGGCAAAGTCCTTCGTAGCCGGATGCTCCGGATCCACGGGCAGACAGGTGCCGAAATCATCGAAATACTGATATCCCCCGCCCTGCCAAGCCCGGGCGGCGAGGGCGATGACGGAAGGATAGAAATTGTTTTGCAGGAGAATCTGCCTTTCGTCAGGCAGATCACGGTCGTTCCAAAGTGCTACGATGCTGCCTGCGATATCGTCGCTTCCCTCCTTTTCCCCATAGATCGTACTGGTATAAAGGGCTACCAGATCGCCATACGTATCGAAATGATTGATGTAATGGAGCCGGCAGTCGATGGCGGGAATACCCGGCTGTGCCTTCCCGCGGTAGCTCCACAGTTGGGTCATGTCAATCTCGCCGGGTTTGTACGACCACCCCGGATTCCAGGAAACGACCTGTTTGCCGTACGACCGGATATGAGCTACAATCTCCGGTATCAGTTTCTGATCGGTAAAACGCACTTCGTCGGAGCCGATGTGGATGTATGGACCCGCAAAGAGGGCGCAGACTTCGTCAAAAATCTTTTTCAAGGCGGCCTTGCCTTCCGGCGTCTGCATGCCGAAACCCATCGCCCGCTCAAACGCGGCACTATGGCCGGGCAGGTCGATTTCAGGAATCAGAGTCACCTGGCGTTCGCGGCAGTAGGCATCCAGTTCCCTCGCTTCGGCTTGCGTGTAGCAGCCGCCCGGCTGCCGGACCGCATGCTCAGGCGCAGTCAGTTGCGGAAAGGCCTTGATTTCGAGCCGCCAAGCCTGATTCTCCGTCAAATGCCAGTGAAAGACGTTGATTTTGAATTTCGCCAGGTTGTCGATTTCCCGCTTAAGTTCGTCCAGCGAGATGAACCGACGCCCGACATCCTGCATGAAGCCACGGATCCGGAACGATGGCCAGTCGGTAATCGTGCAGCACGGCAGATTCCCGTCTTCATCGGCCAGTTGCGCGAGTGTCTGGCGAGCATTCCAGACACCGTGTTCCGAAACAGCCTCGATGCGGACGGTGCGGCGGGACACTCGCAAACGATAGGCCTCCTCTACATTCCGTTCCACGCCGGGAATCGCCTTCACATAGCGGACCTTGACCCGGGGTGAAGAGACCGTTCCCTTGCCGACAGTTACCTGCTTGGGACGTGGCAGCAGGTCGTCCACCCCTGCCTGAGCGGCCGGAACGGCGCCCCAGAGTGCCAGCGCCAGCAAGAGCAGCTTCAGTGCGTATTTCATTCCAGTTCTTTTACGATATCTTTGAGCGGAACGGTCTGGAAGGTCATATGGGCGACCGACGACTCATAAAGGATACCCACCGTCTCGGGGTCCACCATCGTCAGACAGGAATAGCCCCAACCCTCGTCCTCGTCGAGCAGCACCTGATTGGCTTCCTTCCAGGTCATCCCGTCGTCGAGCGAAGCCTTGATGGTGATGTGGTTGCGGCCCCGTACCGTATTCGGGTTGGAGAAGAGCAGGATATGCCGGCCCAACAGGTTCGCGTCGGCCTTGACGGCAATGAGCGAAGCCATGCAGACCGGTTCGCGCAGGGCGCTGCGGGAAGACGGGTGCTCCGTCCAGGTGCGGCCCAGATCGCGGGTCGTGGCCACGGAACGGGAACCGCCGCGGTTATCCCGCATATTGAGCATCAGCGTCCCGTCGGAAAGCTCGGCCACCTGGGCTTCCGTCGTGGAATCCTTGGCCGCTACGTGGCGCTGCCAGGTCTTGCCGTGATCCCGGCTGTAAATGATGCCAGCATGGGGCGTTCTGCCGGCGTCGAATTCTGTATACTGGCTGGCGAAAACAATCGTACCGTCGGAGGTGGTGATTCCGCGGCCCGGTCCCTGGAAGAAGAAAGCCCAGGTCGAATCTTTGATCTGCGGTGTCACGCTGACAGGCTGACTCCAGGTCTTTCCGTCGTCAGAACTCTTGCTCATCACCAGTTGGGCGGTATAGTCGGGCGAGATGCCCGGCACGGTGCTCCACCAGGCAGTCGCCACACCCATGCCATGTGTCCAGATCGAAGCGATCCAGGCGTCGCCTGTTTCCGTGTCAACCAGAATGGCCGGATCTCCCGCCCCATTCTGAGCCATTGGCAGGCCGCCCTGCTCGCCGAATGCGATGGGACGCCGCATCTTTTCCCAGGTGCGGCCTCCGTCGGTCGAACGGCTCAGCCCGATGTCGATATGTTCCTGCAGGTCTTTGCTGTTGTTGTAACGCACATCATAAACAGCCAGCAGCGTACCCTTGTTGGTGGTTACCAGGCCGGGAATGCGGTAGGCTTTGCTGCCGTCATCACCCGCTTTGCGAACGCCAACGCCCATGCGGTGGACGATGCCCTGAGGCGAAACGGTTTGGAACGTCGCCGGAGCGCCATCCACGGTCACCCCGCTTACCGAGGCCGTGATTTTGTCGCTGAGCCTGGCCTTCTTATGTTTCATCTCCACGCTGATCCAGAAATAGTTGACTCCCGGAAAGAGCGGCTGGTCGGCCTTGAGTACAACGTGGGATCCCGGCCGGCGCACCCGCCTCTTGCAGATGGAATATGACGGGTTGGCTTTCAGGGTATTGCCCGGATCCATCGATGAGATGTAGTCGATGGGGCGCCAGGCGTCGCGGCGGCCTGTACGTGTTTCAGTACCGCCGTAGTAAAGCTTGACGACCCGAATATGCTTCGTGTTGGTCTCGGGTCCCAGGTCAAGTACCACCTCATCCAGCCGTTGGGCGGTCGTGGCCGTCAACTTGAGTTCGAAAAGCACATTGTCTTCGCGTTCGATCAGGACGGGAACCTGTTTTTCGCGCACAAAGAGCGTATCGGCAGCCATGGCATGCGTTGACGGCAACAGCAAGGCGACAATCAAAAGGGTTCTTTGAATCAGCGTTTTCATAGGCATATTGCGCTGCAACGGACGCAACTGACCATCAGCGGATTACAGAAAGTCATCCCCCTCGGAAACGAGGGGATGAGTTTGTATAACTGGCTGATTTACTGATGTGTACATTGCAGCGGAAAAATGGGGATTAATTCAGTGAACTTCAATACGGAAGGTGGAGGCCGGAAGGCCGGCGGTGTTACAGAGGTTGGCGCGGGTGAAAGGCTCCCACGCATAGCGGACCAACTTGGGATGCTTGACTTCGGGACAGGTCAAGACGACGGTCTCGCCGACAATTTCGGCCTTCGCCGGATAGAAACAGCCTTCGTATTCGGCTACTTCGAAGCTAACGAGAGATGCCCGATCAGGTCGGGCATGACGCCTTTCGTCATTCCCGGCTTGACCGGGAATCTCTTCAACCTGAAGCCCTTCGGCGTAGTCAAACGAGACGATCACGCGCTCACCATCTGCGACGGCAGAACGCACGAGGGGTCCGGAAGGGATGACCGAGCTAAACCCATAGTCGTTATGCAGGGCCCAGCGGGCCAGGCGGAGACCGACGGGCTGTTTGTTTTTATAGTGGACATCGGTCGGGTCGCCCAGGTCGGAGGTTACGGCTATGCCGAGGGCCGGACGAGACGTCAGGAGGCGGCGCTGGCTGTCGCGGAACCACGACCAGGAAGGCCGGTTCAGGCTTGACAGTTGCACATAATAAAAGGGCATGGCCGGCTGGTCCCAGTATTCCCGCCAGCTGTCAACCAGCATGCCGAAGAGTTTCTCGTGCGCTGAATAATTGTGGGCATTCGATTCCCCCTGATACCAGATCACGCCCCGAATGGCATAGTGATCGAGCGGCAGGATGCCGGCTTCGAACAAATAACACGGCTGATATGGATGGCGGTCGCTCTTGCCCGCGCGATTCTCCAAGTTCTTCTTCGCCCGGCCGCGGGCCCAATCCTGGATAAAATCGTTGCCGAGCCAGTTCTCCAGGATCTTCGGGAACGCCACTTCGAGGGTGTTCCGGTCAATCCAGGACTCACAGGTGGAACCACCCACGGCGTTGCAAATCAGGCCTACAGGAACGTGCAGCGAATCGCGCAGCATCCGGCCGAACCAGTAACCGACGGCGGAGAAATCGCAGGCCGTCGAAGGAGAACTCACCGCCCAGGCCGTCTCCTTGAAATAGTTCAGCTTGTCCACGCTGTCAAGCGCGGAGGCTGGCCAGGCTACATTGTCGGTGCGCCAGCGTGCTTTCATGTCGTAGAACCGCAGGTCCGAATCGTCGGCTGCGGCGATGTCGGCTTCCGGTGACTCCGTCTGCTTCAGCATGAACTCCATGTTTGACTGCCCGCTGCAGAGCCACACCTCCCCCACGGCCACATTGTCAAACGACAATTTGCGTGCTTTTGTGGAGACAGAAAGCGTGAGACCCGTGGCAGCTTCCATCGGATCGAACACTATGCGCCAGTGGCCGTCCAGGCCCGTGCGGACCTCCCGCACTTCCCGATCCAGCCGGACCGTAACTTCTTCGCCGGCATTGGCCGTGCCGTGAATATCAATCGGCACGCCGCGCTGCAGCACCATGTTGTCGGTATAGAGCGGCGACAATTGCAGACCTCCATAATCGCCGGTAATCTCCTGATAAACCGTCTTAGCCAGCAACCGGGCACCGAACACGTCGGGATGGATGGCATCGGGAATATGCTGCGGATAGGGATAGAGCGGCGTATGGAAATCGATCAGCTCGGCGCCCGACAGTTCGGCAACCACCTTGATCGATTCCTGAATCTCGTCGTGCCACTGCTTGGTGCCCGACTGGAAGCGCCAGTGGCGGTCGGCCAGCGGAGTCATCAGGGCAACGATGACTCTTGCGTCGGGACTGACCGTCTTGAGCGAATCGATCAACGTGAGGTAGTCGCCCACAAACTCATCGCGATAGTTCGGCCAGTTGCGCGGATCGGTGTCGTTGATGCCAAGATGGATGACGATGATATCGGCCGGCCATTGCATCGCGGCGCGGTACTCTTCCTGCTCCATATACGGCCGATGACCATGCCGCAGCAGCGTCGCCCCGTTCTTGCCGAAGTTCCCGACGAGATATCCCTCGCCCAGCATCTGCTGCAGACGAGCAGGATAGGACTCAGTCTCGCGATCTTCCAGCGTCATCCCGTAGGTGATGCTGTCGCCGATGCAAGCCACGCGCACCGTCTTTTTGGCCGGCCGCGCCGCCGTCAACAACAGCACCGACACCGCCGCCAAAAGGACAAATAGAAATCGTTTCAGGCGCATTTTCCCCTCCGGTCGATAATCTTTCAAATTTACGAAATCCTGCCGCAAAAAGCAAACGTGAACCCGGTAAAAAGGGCGGCCACACGTGACCGCCCCTTCCAACCTAAAAAATCAAATATGCTATGGGATCAATAGCCAACGGTTTGTTTCAGATTCGGGTCACCGGCGAGCACGGCTGTGTTGACCGGCCAGAGAAGCTTGTGGCTCTCGGAGCTGCTGAGAATCGGGGTCGCGGTGCCGCCCATGATGGAAGGATAGGCGGCCGTCGCCGAGAATACAAGCGGATTGTGCGAAGCGTCGTGCATACGTACCACGTCGAACCAGCGGCAGCCCTCAGCCACGAACTCTTTGTCACGCTCATGCAGGATGGCGAGCTCGGTCGTCGCGAAGTCGGAGGTGGCGAACTGCGGATAACCAGCGCCATAGGCACGTTGACGGATCTGGTTGATGTAACCGGCGGCAGCGGCCTGGTTGCCCAGGAAGTTTTCCGCCTCGGCCATCAGCAGAAGCGCGTCGGCATAACGGTAGATCATGATATCGGAGTCAAGATACCTGACGCTGCCGTCCACATGACCCATGTATTTCAGCATGGCGGAACCGAACGTGCGGGTAGCGGGGTTAGGAGTCGAATAGCACTCATGGAATGTAACGGAACGACGGGCATCCTCCTTGTCAAACGACTTGACGAAGGATTCCTTGTATTCGTCACGGTGCATGCCGCCGCCCTTGAGGTCGAGTGGATCGCCCAACTGGTTGCCTGCCTCGTCATAGAAGGAGTTGACCCAAATGGAAGCCTGATAATAGAACTGGCCGGCGGCATTGGTCGCCTCGGTGTTGTTGAAATAGAGGGCGAGAATCACCTCCTTGCCTGCCTTCTTGCCGTAATTGTAAAGATCGGCAAAACTGTCGGCAAGACCGAACTTGTTGCTTCCGATGATATTCTGCAGGGCGGACTTGGCGGTATTGACGTCTGAGGCGCCGGTTGCCGCATGAGCGCCGGAATGATCGTTGGTATTCACCTTGGCCGACCACATGTAGACATGCGCCTTCAGCATCTCGGTCGCATAGTAATTCCAATTGTACTTGTCCACCGTCTGGTTGGAACCGTAGCAACGCTCGCTGTTCGCGATCTCATCCTTGATAAACTGAAGCGTCTCCTCTGCGGTGGATCGGGCAAGATACAGGGCTTCGATATTGCTTTCGCCGTTGATGATTTTGGCCTCGGTCTCGAGCGGGACGCCGCCATAAGTCCGGTACAGCATGAAATAGTAGTAAGCGCGCAAGCCGTAGGCAGGAGCCAGATAGGCGTTGCGTGCGCCGTCCGTCAGGAATTCGCAATTGTCACGGACCTGTTCGATATAGTGGTTGACCTGGAGAATGCGGCTGTAGTAGCCGTTCCAGTTGCTGATTCCGGTATTGTCCTTGTCCAGCATGTTGGTGACCATGTTGGAATAGCTGAGCGACACGCCCTCGATGGAGGAACCTGCCTTGAGCGTACCGCCACGGGTCTCGCCCAGGACGAACGGAGAGGTGTAGTCGCCGCGGAACTGCGACATCATTCCATTGAAGTACATTTCAATCTGCGCTTCACTCTTCCAATAGTTTCCGGCGGCCGAATAGTCGATCGGAGACAGGTCCAGCACATTGCAGCCCGTCATTGCGAAGAGGCAGGAAAAAGCCAAAACAAATAATATCTTTTTCATTGTTCTCCTAATTTAGAAAGTGAGATTGATACCAAAGATAACGGTGCGCGGGAGGCGGTAGTTGCCCCAGCTGCTGGCACCGTATTCGGGAGTGCCGAGCAGGCCGGCCTGTGTCAGATAACCGAGATTCTGGCCGGAGACATAGAATTGGAGTCTCTCGATGCTGATCTTGTCGAGCAGTGTCTTGGGAAGATCATAAGCCAGCTGGATTTCACGGAAAGCGAGATAGGATCCTTCGTACACGAAGAGGGAGTTGTTGGTACGGGCATAATTTCTCTTGCCCAGCTGGTCCGCCCATACGTAGGAAGGCCACGTGCCTGTCTGGCCCGTCTCGATGTTATAGGAATCCTTGACCAGGCTGATGGTATTGAACGTACCCTGCATGTTACCCATGATCCAGGGGGTGACATTGTCGACCACCTTATAGTCAAGGGCATAGTCAAAGCGTCCGGTCAGGGAGAGCCCCCGCCATGCGATGTTGGTGGTGAAACCGCCCGTCCACTTCGGCATGGTATTGCCCAGTTTCACGAGGTCGTAGTTGTCGATGACGCCGTCGCCGTTGACATCTTTCCACTTCACATCACCGGGCTGGATGGGGAACGCGCTGCGCTTCTGCGCATCGGTAAGCTGCGCCCAGGCAGAGGGGCCGTACAGCCACTTGCCGTTGGAGCCGTTGTTACCGGAAGTCTTATCGATCAGGTTTGCGGGGATTTCATCGTAGCTGGTATAGATGCCTTCTGCGAGAGGACCATAGATATCACCGGGCGTCTGGCCTTCCTGGTAGCCGCCCACCCAGATCAGATTACCGGTAGCGGGATCGTATACCTGCTGTGCATTCTGGCGGTTGTTTTCCAGGCCATTGTCCGGAAGTTTGATGATCTTGTTGCGGTTATAGGCACCGGTAAGGGTAAAGTTGACCCGCCAGTCCCTCGTATTGACAGCACGCCAGTTGATGTCGAACTCGACGCCCTGGTTCTGCAGCTCGCCATTGTTCGAAAGCAGGCTGGATGCGCCGGTATGCGAAGGGATCGTGATGTTGGCAATCTTGTCAAGGGTATGGCGGTTATAGTAAGTGAGATTCAGGTTCAGTTTGTTTTCCCAGAAGCTGATGTCAAGACCCGTTTCGAAAGTCCAGGACTTCTCCCACAGGAGAGCGGGTGAAGGAAGCGTCGAGAACAGGATGGCATTGTTCGACATATATTTCGTCGTATTGCCATATGCGCCGAATACCGTGTAGGTGCCGATATTGTCAAGGCTGCCGTTCGCGCCATAGGATGCACGCAGTTTGGCGAACGAGATCACATCGCTCAGCGGCTGCATGAAATCTTCTTTCGAGAAGACCCAGCCGGCGGAAACGCCCGGGAAAAAGCCCCAGCGGCTTTGCTTGGCCAGACGGGAATAGCCGTCATAGCGGGCGACCAGCGAGAGAAGATACTTGGCATCATAGTCATAATCGGCCTTGGCAAAGAAGGAAAGCACCCGGCTCTGGCTGTGCCATGAGTCGATCGAGCGGGTATCCCCTACCTGCGTGAGGGCGAGATCCTGGAAATCATCGGTATCCGCACCCCGGCCATAGGCATCGAAGCCCTTGGTCGTCTGGTTGAGGAATTCCGTACCCAGCATGACCGCAACGGAATGAACGCCAGCGAAGGTCCGGTTGTAGTTGAGAATACCGTTGTAGGTTTCGTTCAGGTTCCGGTTGTAGTAGTCATAAGACTCGCGGGAGTTGTACATACGGTTCGCGCCGACAAGATAATCTTTCAGGAAGTACTCCTGCTTGTTATCCTCATAGTACCAACTGGCGCTGGCCTTGAAATTGAGGTTGGGCGAGAAAATGACCGTGAAAGACTGGTTCAGGTTGAACTTGTCCGTATTGTAGTCATAAATCCGCTGCGGGTTGGAGATGGCGACATGGCCGTCCTGGATGCTGTTGCGCGGGCTCGGGTTCCATTCGCCGTCCGCATTGGTCGTACGGTACGTCGGAGGGACGGACCAGGACCTGTTGAAATAGTAGGCCTCGGAGTTGCCATTCTTGATAGGCGTCCAGATGGTGTGGGCGAAGTTCAGGGAAGAGCTGGAAGTGAGCCAGTTCCTGACTTTATAATCGCCGTTGAAAGCGAAGGAGAGACGGTTGTACTCATTGTCGAGGGCGTTGCCTTCGGAATGGTTGTAGCCGAGAGATGCGTAGTAGTTGCCCTTGTCGTTGCCACCCTGGAAATCCAAATTGTAATCCTGGGAGAAAGCAGGGCTCTTGACATTGATGTCGGCGACCGTGGCACCGTTCCAGAATACGAGCTTGTTGCCTGTCACGGGGTCGGTCATTTCAGCCCAGTTGCTGTCGCTAAGCAGGGAGCTGTACTGACCCGACGAGTTGTCGAACACGCCCCAGAGGGCACGGCTGTTGACACGGCCGTCAAGGACGTTGCCGTTGGCGTCCCAATAGAGGTTGCCGGTACCGTATGGCTGGGTTCCCGTGAGCGAAGAGGTGTTGGTCGAGCCCATCTTGGTGCCGTCCGACAGCGTGATGAACTCGGAAGCCCGCTTGTAGGCCATACGCATGTAATACAGATAGTCTTCGGAATTGAGGAACTCGTAGGGATGCTGTTCGAAATTGGCGGAGAACTTGACACGGGCGTTGATGGCGCTGTGACCTGCCTTGCCGCGCTTGGTGGTAATCAGGATCACACCGTTCGCGGCACGGGCACCGTAGATGGCCGTCGCACCGGCGTCCTTCAATACTTCCATCGACTCGATGTCATTGGGGTTGAGGTCGGCGAGCGAGCGCTGTGCGCCGTCGACGATCACCAGCGGAGAACCCGAACCGCCCAACTCGGTACCACCGCGGAGGACGATGGTCGGATTGGCGCCCGGATTACCGGAAGTCTGCTGCACGCGGAGACCGGACACGGCACCGGAAAGAGCCTGGGCAACCTGCGTGTGCATACCGGCGGTAAGCACTTCTTCCTTCACGGAGGCGATGGAGTTCGTCACTTTTGAGCGGAGCTGGCGGCCGCCGTAGGCGGTGACCACGGTTTCGGCCAGCATTTCGTTGTCCTCGGCGAGGACGACGTTGAGCGGCTTGCCGTCATAAACGACTTCCTGGGTCACATAGCCGATGCACGAGATCACGAGGACGTCGCCCGGCTTGGCGTTCGTCTGGACGAAGTTGCCGTCGAAGTCGGTCACAGTGCCGAGGGCGACGGGCTGTCCCTTGATGAGGACGGAGGCACCGATCACACCCAGGCCCTGCGTGTCGAGGACGACACCCCGGCAGACCTGATCCTGCTGCGCGTTCAAGGCGACGGTCGTCGCTGCGGCGTAGAGGTTTCCCCTCTCCAAACAGCAAACCGCCACTAAAAGAACAAACGCTAATAATTGTGTTTTTTTCATAAAGATTAGTTGTTAGATAAAAGAAAAATTATGGATGGTCATATTGTGGTGGAATAACATCCGAAGCAATCATATAAAAAATCCTAGAAAAACTATATGGACCTACTGGACTGCCGAATTCACTTGGCCAAACTGTTACTTCATAATAGCCTGTTGTATAAACAGTAAAGACCCTAAATAAATCGGGGGAAGAAGCAGCAAAAATCGCATCATCATAATAAATTGGATCGATGGGGGATAAAACGCCTTGATTTATTGATGTGCTACAAGAGCTTTGCCATGAAAACTGAGCATCTGGCATACTTGTAACAATTCCCAATATTATTTGATTAGTGGGGGTAAAATATGGGAAACTAATGAGATCAGCAATAAATGGATTATCGTTACCGACATTTTCAAGGCTTATATCATTATTAACAAAACAGTAATCTGGCAGTTTTGCTTCAGATACCTCATTAAAAACCAATGTACAAAACAATATAAGTAAAAAAATACGTTTCATCAGTGCTTGTTTAATAATAGGTTACATATCTTTAGGGCCTGGACCATCATGCGGGGGACGTGGAAGGGGCCTTTGAAGAGATTGCCCTTGGCGTGGTGGGCCGGGGTGCCGTCGCGGTGCAGGTAGCCGTACCACTCTCCTTCCACGGCATCGGGGAAATGAGCGTAGGTCCAGTCGCTCACCCGGCGGTGGAGTTCGAGATATTTCTCGTCACCCGTGGCCTCGTAGGCGTAGAGGGTGCAGATGATGGCCTCGCAGTGCGGCCACCAGAACTTCATGTCCTGCGAGTAATCCTGGTTGGGGAAGCCCTTGCAGTCGCGGAAATTGAGCAGGCCGCCGAATTCCTCGTCCCAGCCCCAGTCCCACGACCAGTCGAAGATGGTGAGGGCCATCTCCGTAAGCTCCTTGTCCCAGCCGCGGTGTTTCGACTCTTCGAGCAGGAACCAGGCCGTCTCGATGCAGTGGCCCGGGTTGATGGTGCGACCGTTCAACGTATCGATGAACTCGCCGTTGGGGCCCACGGTCTCGAGCAGGCATTTGAATTCGGGATGCATGAAGTACTTGCGGAGCGCGGCGATGGAGCGGTCGATCTGCTCGTCGAGGCACGGGTCGGCGATTGCCTTGCGGATGCAGGCGGCCGTGTTGACGAGAATCATGGTGATGGAGTGTCCCTGCGCCTGCACGACCGGTTCGTACTTGGCGGGCAGGAAGCCCGGCTCGGCGAGGAAGCGCTGCATGCGCTTGAAGAGGTCGAGGGCTTTCTGTGCGTAGGTCATGTCGCCCGAGGCGAGGGCGTATTCGCTGAAGGCGATGGCCGCGAAGGATTCGGAGAAGACGTAGCGGCGCTTGCGCAGACCGACCCCGTACTCTGTCACTTCGAAATACATGTGGCCGTCGGGGGCGAAGCAGTGCGCCTCGATGAAGTCGATGCAAAGCTTGGATGCAGCCAGCCATTCGGGGTTACGCTCCACGTTGTTGTATGCAAAAGCGGCGGTAAAACCGAAACGGCCCTGGAACCAGACGGATTTGGTAGTATCCATCAGCGTACCATCGCGGTCCAGACAAGTATAGACGCCGCCGTGGACGCGGTCCAGGCCGTGCTTCATCCAGAACGGCAGGATGTTGTCCACCAAGTCGGTACGGTAGCGGTCAGCCCACTCCTTCAAGTATTGGTTGGCCTCCATGACTAGAAGAGGTTGCAATGATGGAAAAAGTCGATGGCTTCGAGTTCAGCACGCAGCTGCTGTTCCTCGGCATCGGTAACATTGCGGAACGGCGTGCGGTTGGGGCCGAGATCGAGACCGATGAGTTTCATGATGCGCTTGCCGCCCACGATGTTGCCGCGGAAGTGGCAGATGACGTCGATGACATCCTGCGCATAGTTCTGAAGTTCCCGGGCCTTGTCCATATTCCCCGCGTAGAATGCCTCCTGAATGCCTACCAGGCAGCGGCCGTTATAATTGGAAGTACCGCAGATGCCGCCGCGGGCACCGCCCAGGGCCATGGAAGCGAGGATGGTCTCGTCCTGGCCATGGAGCATGTCAAAGCGACCGTCCTTGTAGCGCCGGCACTGATTGTACTCGTAAAGACTCTCGAAGGTGTACTTGATTCCGGCAAAATTGGGAACGCGGCCGTCCAGCGCGGGCAGCAGCTCGGTCATCGGCAGGAAGGCGCCATTGAAAGCCGGGATGTGATAATAGTAGAACGGAAGATCCGGTGCACCGCAGGCAATCTCCTCGATATATTTGCAGAGTTCTTCGATACGGCCGATCTTCGGGAAAGGCGGCGCCATGGCACCGACACCCCAGGCCCCGATAGCCTGTGCGTGTTCGGCCAGCTTGCGTGAATCGCGCACGCAGCAGCTGCCTACATGCACGATGACCTTGAAGTCTTTCGGAGCATGCTTGATCCAGGTTTCAGCCAGTTTGATGCGTTCTTCGGTGGTGAGCATGTAGCCTTCGCCAGAAGAGCCGTTGATGAACACGCCGGTCAGGCCGTTTTTCTTCAGCATGGCAGCATAGGCCGGGATGGGTTCGTAATTGACGTCGCCGTTCGGCAGGAACGGAGTGAAAGGTGCGTCAATGAGTCCGATGATTTTTTCCATATTATTATAATTATTTGTTTATTCCATATTGTCGGTCTTGGGCTTGAGGAAAATCAGCTGCAGGGCGAGAGCGGCGATGACGATGCAGCCAAGCACGGCGAAACTGACGCCGAGCGAGACACCCTGATCCTTCCAGCGTCCCAGCAGCGTCGTCACGAGAGCGCCCATCGCTACGCCCGTCATGTTCATGATACCGTAAGCCGTAGCGCGGTATTTCGAGGAGATGAACTGGCAGAGGATGGGCATGTTGTTGGCGTCGAACATGCCGTAGCCCACGCCGAAGAGCAGACCCGCCGCGATCAGCGGGACAAGACTGTGTCCCAGGCCCAACAGGATCAGGGCCGGGATGGTAAGGCCAAGACCGATGGCCCCGGTATAGACGCGGCCGCGGATATTCTTCTTGACCCAATGGTCGGAAAGCCGTCCGCCCGCGATGACGCCGACAAACGAAGCGGCGGCGATGGTCAGGGTGGAAATGATGCCCGCCCGCTCGGGCGAAATACCGAGATTGTCGCGGAAGAGTGTAGGCAGCCAGTTCTTCGTAGCCCAGCCCGGGAGTGAAGGCACGGCGAAATAGATGAGAATGACCCAGAACGCCCATGTGCCAAGCACCACGCCGAGGCCTTTGAAGAGGGATTCCTTCTTCACGGGCCTGTCGGACAGTTTGGGGGCCGGGGCGGTATCATGTTTGGGATTCTCATGCAGGAAGACAATCAGGATAATACCATATACGACACCGATAATACCGAACCAGTGGAAGGTCAGACGCCAGGAGAGTGCGGCAGCCAGGATGGCACCAAATCCCCCGATAGCCTGCCCCACATAGAGGCCCGTCATGTGAACACCTACGGCCAGGCTGCGCGACTTGCCTTCATGCCAGTCGGCAATCAGGGAGAGTGCGGAAGGAATATAAAGGGCCTCGCTGATTCCCATCAGGGCGCGGAGCGCATAAAGCGTACGGAAGTTCTCAGCATAACCCATCAGGAAGGTAACAGCCGACCAGACGATCAGCGAACCGACGATCAGCCACTTGCGGCTGAGGCGGTCAGCCACCATGCCGGCGAAAGGACTCAGGACGGCATAGACCCAGAGGAACACGGCCATCAGCGCGCCGAAAGCCTCGGCTTTCTGCAGTTCCACGATGTCGGCTTTCATGGCTTCCTGCATGGTGGAGAGCATCTGCCGGTCCATATAATTCAGGAGAGCGACAACCCAGAGAAGGCCGACGACCACCCACGGATATCCTTTCGCGTTTTTGAGTCTTTCGAGCATGATCAGCATTCTTTTCCAACAAATTTAATCTTTAATTTCAAAAGTTCAGGATTATTTTGAAATAATTACAAAAAATTTTTACAAATTAATCCAATATTAGAATATATACCGCACTTTCATATGATATAATTCAAAATATTTTTATATTTGTACAAAATTTCAATAAACAAATGGAGAAAAACGCGCGACGGATCCTGGCCCGGCTGATCGAAAAAGGCGGCGCCACCCTCCCCGAACTGGCCGATACGCTCGACATCAGCATCGGCACCGTTACTAAGGAAATTGCCTCCCTCCAACAGGAAGGCCTGGTTCGGGACACCGGCAAGATCGACACGAACAGCGGCCGGAAACCCCGGCTTTACGATCTCAACCCAGAAGCCGGCTACTTCGCCGGCATCGACCTCAACGACAAATATGTCAGCCTGGCAATCATTGACATGGCCGGAAACACGGTCCGCCAGCGCACGAACGTAGCCTACAAGCTTGAAAATACGACAGCCGCACTTCACACGCTTGCCGAAATCGTTCATGAGCACAAGCGGCGCATCCCCCAGTACCTGGGCAAAATCAGGAGAATGTGCGTCAACATCCCCGGACGCATCAACATCCGAAGCGGCTATAGCCATACCAATTTCAACTTCACCGACCGTCCGCTCACGGATATTCTCACCGGCGCCTTCGGCATTCCGGCCAGCATCTGCAACGACACAATGGCCATGGCCTATGCCGAATTCATGAAATGCTGCCGCCCCGATGAACAGAATATCATCTTCATCAATGCGAACTGGGGACTGGGCGCCGGACTCATCCTCAACGGACGGCCCTACTTCGGCAAATCAGGCTACTCCGGCGAATTCGGCCACATCCATGCCTTCGAAAACGACATCATTTGCCGCTGCGGCAAGAAAGGGTGTCTGGAAACAGAGGTATCGGGCATGGCACTCCGCCGCAAATTGACGGAACGGATCCGCCACGGAGAATCGTCGATCCTTTCCGACCGCGTGCTCCAATCGGACAGCCCCCTTTCCCTGGAGGAAATCACCGATGCCGTCCATCGCGAAGACGCACTCTGCATCGATGCGATTGACGAGATCGGAACCCTGCTGGGCGTCCAGGTAGCCAGCATGATCAATATATTCAATCCCGATGCCGTCATCATCGGCGGCGAACTGGCGATGACCGGCGACTACCTGTTGCAGCCGCTCAAGACCTCCGTCAACAAACATGTCCTGAACCGGGTCCGGGAAGATACCGTCATCCGGACCAGCCAGCTGGGGGAAGATGCAGGCGTGCTCGGCGGCTGCCTGATGGCCCGCAGCATCGATTTCGGTCTCCTGTAACCCGACATTTCCGGGAAATCGTTACCTTTGTAAAAACAAGATTCCATGAAGAAGATCTTCCTTACGCTCCTGGCCGCCCTGGCCCTACTCCTGCCGGCGATTCCCGGACAGGGACAGACTCCGGATGAAGCGCTCATGCGCGACTGGATCCGCACGCTCGGATCCAACGAATTCGGCGGCCGCAAGCCGATGACGCAACACGAAACCGTGACGCTCAATTACCTGACCGGTCAGATGAAGGCACTGGGTCTGCAGCCCGCCTTTGGCGACAGCTATCTCCAGCAAGTGACGACCATCTCGACGGTCAGCAGGCCCGTGGGCGGGAAGTTCCGCATCAAAGGCAGCCGCAAGAAAGCTGACCTCCGCTATCCCGAAGACGTGGTCGTCTGGACAGCCCGCGCCACAAAGAGCGTGGAAATCCCTTCCGCCGAATTTGTTTTCTGCGGCTTCGGCATCGACGCGCCGGAATTCAATTGGAATGACTTTGACGGAATCGATGTCCGGGGGAAGATCATCATCGCCATGGTCAATGACCCTGGTTTCTATGATGCCAGCCTCTTCCAAGGCCGGAACATGACTTATTACGGCCGATGGACCTACAAGTTCGAACAGGCCGCCCGGCTGGGTGCTGCCGGCTGCCTCGTGCTGCACAACACGGCGGCCGCCAGCTACGGCTGGCATGTCTGCCAGAACGGCCACGTGGACAGCAACCTGGCCCTCTATGATACCGAAACCCGAAACGAAACGGAACTCGCACTGAAGGGCTGGCTTCACGAAGATGGCTGCCGCAAACTTTTCGAAGCCGCCGGAGCCGACTTCGACGCCACCCTGGCCGCCGCCAAGAAGCCTGGATTCAAATCGTTCGTCCTGAAAGCCAAAGGTCAGATCAAGATGGATGTCACCTACGAAATCCAGCAGACCTGCAACGTCGCCGGTGTCCTGCCCGGTACCGACTTGAAAGAAGAGGCCGTCGTGTTCAGCGCCCACTGGGACCATTTCGGCTACGGCACTCCTGACGAGAAGGGAGACCGCATTTACAACGGTGCCGCTGACAATGGATCCGGCATGGCGGCCGTACTGCTGCTGGCCAAGAAATACGCTGAACTACCTGTCCGGCCACGCCGTTCCATGCTGTTCCTGATCCCCACGCTGGAAGAGAGCGGCCTGTTCGGTTCCGAATACTACTGCGCACATCCCGCCTTCCCGATGGAGAAGACGGCCGCCTGCATTAATTTTGACTGCATCGCACCCGAGCCGCAGACGCACGACGTGGTAGTACTGGGCGGAGGTGCCTGCGAACTGGACAATTACATCCTGGCCTGTGCCGGCGCCCAGGGCCGCTATGTCGTCTTCAACGACGACAATTCAGACGGCTGGTTCTTCCGCTCCGACCATTTCAACTTCGTCAAGAAGGGCGTTCCCGCCGTTGTTATTGAATACGGGAAAGACCTGGTTGACCCGTCCCACCCGAACAAATATCCCCGCGCCGACTGGTACCACAAACCCTCTGACGAATACCGGGAAGACTGGGATTTCTCCGGGACCCTCCTCCATGTCAACATGATGTTCGGTGTCGGCCTCTCCGTCGCCAACGCCGACGAACGGCCCCGTTGGTACAAATAGTCCAATGGCGCTGCCCCGCCTGAAGTATCACCTGCTCGCCCTCGCGGTCGTCGCCGTCTGGGGTGTCACATTCGTCTGCACCAAAGTCCTCATTGCCGCGGGGATGGAGCCGGCCGGCATTTTCGCCATCCGGTTCATTCTCGCTTATCTCGGCATCTGGATCTTTTCCCTGACGGGAAGCGGCCGGGTGAGAATCTGGAGTGCCTGTTTCAAAGACGAGATGGTCTTCCTGATGCTGGGCATCACGGGCGGTTCGTTTTATTTCCTGACGGAGAATACGGCCCTGGCCTACACCCAAGCGGCCAACGTCGCTTTCCTCGTGAGTTCTACGCCCCTGCTTACCACACTGTTTACCCTGATCTACAAGAAGTTCGGAAAAGGCCGCTTTGCACGGGGCCTGGAAGAAGTACGGGTCGGACTGCCGCTGATCGGCGGCACGTCGCTGGCACTGGCAGGCATGGCGATGGTCATCTTTGACGGAACCCGGCTCCATCTCTCTGTCCAAGGCGACCTGCTAGCCATCGGAGCCGCGCTCTGCTGGGCATTTTACAGCCTGTTCATGGGACAGATGACACGCGACTACGGAGCTGTATTCGCTACCCGGAAAGTCTTCTTTTACGGGCTGGTCACGATCTTGCCGTTCCTGGGCAGCTGCACCGGCTCCTTCTCCCCTGCCGTACTCGGTCGTCCAGAAGTCTGGACAAACCTGCTGTTCCTGGGTCTGATTGCCTCCTTGGCCTGTTTTATCGTGTGGAACTATGTCATGGACAAACTGGGCAATGTCTCGGCTACCAACTACGTCTATCTGAATCCCGTCTTTACCCTGATTACAGCCATGATCTTCCTCGGAGAGCGCATGACCCCGCTCGCCGCCCTCGGCTCCGCCGCCATTCTGGCCGGAGTCATCTGGTCAGGGAAATCCCTAAACCCACATGCTGCTGGATCGTAATTCAGATTTCAGCGATGATGGAGTGGACCGCCTTGACCAACTCCCCTACCTGCACGCAGATCCGAGCCTCCAGGGGCAGGTAATAATCGATCCGGGAGCCGAACTTGATGATGCCGCACTGGTCGCCGGCAAGCACGGGCTGGCCGATTTCGGCATGGCAGACTATGCGGCGGGCAAAGCCACCGGCCAGTTGCTTGAAAAGCACTTCACTGCCGGATTTGGTGCGGATGGCCGTACAACAATGCTCGTTTTCCTCAGAAGCCTTGGGCTTAAAAGCAAGCAGATGCTTGCCCGGAAAATATTCCGTATAGGAGACGGTCCCCGTTACCGGCCAGAAGTTGGCGTGCAGGTCCCAGAAATCCATATACACGGAAATCAGCCACGCATCGCGTTTTAGATAACCCGGCTCATACACTTGCTCAATCCGGATAACCTTGCCGTCGGAAACGGCAGACACGTGATTCTCATCTCCTGTCGCTTCCCGGTCGGGCACCATATGGAAATAAGTTTGCCACCCGCTGATCCACAGCAGGGCGAGCGTCAGGGGCCACTTGATCCACCAGGGCGACACGAAGCGCAGCAGCAGGAAAATCGCCACGGCGCATACCAAATAGACCAGCAGCACGGTTCCGTAAGTATCTTTGTCCAGTTTCATAATTGTCCAACGAGCGAAAGATAAAGAGCGGCCAGCGGCAGGACGAAGATGACGTCGTCGAACCGGTCAAGCAAACCGCCGTGGCCGGGAATCAGATGGCCGGCGTCCTTGACGTGTGCGTGACGCTTGATCAGGGATTCAAAGAGGTCACCGAAGACACCGAAAACCGATACAATCAAGGCGAGGACCAGCCAATGAGCCAGCGGGAGTACCTCCCCGCCGAACGTGGCGGAGATGCCCCAGGCAGCCAGAAAACAAAAGACAGTACCACCGACAACGCCAACCCACGATTTTTTGGGAGAGAGCGCTGGAAAGAGCTTACGGCTGTCCGGCCGCTGCCCCAGTGACATACCGACTGCATAAGCGCCGATGTCGTTTAGCCAGAGCAGGACGAGCAGTCCCAACAGCAGGCGCCAGGTGAACGCACCACCCGGCCAGGCCAGCCACAGGGCCGCAGCCAGCGGCAGCATCACATAGAGCAGCGGAAAATAGACCGCTGCGGGAAACTCGTGATCCGCGGCCGCATCAAACAGCAGAAAAACGGAAGCGGCAGCAACCGGCAGCAAGCCCAAAGCCGCAAAACGAAGCGGCAGGCCTGTCTGCAGATGGAAGAACAACAGGGTCAGCGTCACGACAGCGCCCAGTGTCACGCAGACCATCTCCTTGCGGAAACGACGATCCACCGTCATCCGGTAGAATTCATGAGAGAGCGCCACGGCGAGCAAGCATACCAGTGCCCACACGCCCCAGGGCATCAGCAGGCATCCGATGACCACCGCCCCGAAGAGCACCCCGCCCAACGTCCGTTTCAACAAGGTACTCATGCTTCGTCTCGCAACAGTTTGTTGGGATCGACTCCGCCTTTTCGAGGACCGAAAATCGCCTCCAGGTCTTCCGAAAAGACCACCTCTCGCTCAAGCAGCAGCGAGGCCAGTTTCTCAAAGCCTTCCCGGTTCTCCGTCAGCACCTGCAGGGCTGTAGCATGGGCCTGGTCGATGAGGCGCTTGACCTCTTCGTCGATCAGTTCGGCCGTCTTTTCGCTGTAAGGCTTGCTGAAAGCCATGTCGCGGCTGCCTGTGGAATCATAATACGACAAGTTTCCGATCTTGTCGCTCATGCCGAAATAGGTCACCATGGCGTAGGCCTGCTTGGTCAGTTTTTCCAGGTCGCTCAAGGCGCCTGTCGAAATACGGCCATTGACGATTTCTTCGGCCACACGTCCACCGATGGTGGCAGCCATTTCGTCCATCATCTGTTCCGTGGTGGTGAGCTGACGCTCTTCGGGCAGATACCAGGCGGCACCCAGACTCTGGCCGCGTGGAATGATGGTCACCTTCAGCAGCGGGTTGGCATTGGGCAGCAGCCAGCTGACCGTGGCATGTCCCGCTTCGTGATGGGCGATCGTATTCTTTTCATCCGGGGTGATAATCTTGCTCTTGCGCTCCAGGCCGCCGACAATGCGATCGATGGCGTCGAGGAAATCCTGCTTTTCCACGACATCCTTATTCTTGCGGGCGGCAATCAGCGCCGCTTCGTTGCACACGTTGGCTATGTCAGCGCCACTGAATCCGGGCGTCTGTTTGGCCAGGAAATCAATCTGGAAGCCCGGTTCAAGCTTGATGTTTCGCAGAT
>JAEEGI010000563.1_pt1 | contig 107571 bp, 92 predicted proteins | sample 8958751 | NCBI WGS metagenome assembly JAEEGI01 (sample SAMN16246545, study PRJNA631951) | gut metagenome | biome: gut microbiome; feature: rumen; material: KS-attached | host: Bos | place: Iran: Karaj | collected 2018-10
AGACATACTGCTCATGGGTTTTTCCTTTCCGGCTTACGCCTTATTGATAAAGATTCACACCTCTATCAAACTGGAAAAACCCACTTATCGCAAGTCCTAACTGTCAGATGAAATCTGAACTAGTACACCCTCCACAGAACACCAGCCCGAGCTCTCACCATCTCTTTGCTCATCTGTCCCCAATTCCAGTTTCGAATCAACGCAAGGAACGTTCCTTGCACTAAAAGATTTGTAGATTTTCGTACTATCCTCCAAGGTCTTGGGCTGTCAATTAGCAATCGGGGTTTTACGCGGACGTCCGCGTGAGCGTCTAAGCCCGATGAAATCCTGCGAAGACGGCTTAACAGCCTTAAGTGCCCTCTTGGGTTTTAGCTTGATGTCTAGATGCGTTTCTACCAAAAAATGCTGTTTTTCTTCTATTCTTCTACACCACAATAGAAGAATAGAAGAAACATTTCAGTTTGTTGAACGCCTCCCCTCGCTAAGGCAAGGAAATTCCTACTGAGCCAAAGGCTCACGTGCCATAGTCTCCTCGGTGGGTTTCTGCGGCTGACGGCATGACTGCACCGTTCACTTAACAGTCGGTTTTGATAACGCCTTCCGTTTAGCAAACTTTGTTTGCAATTTTGAACAGCCCGTTTGCCCTTCGTATTCCCTCTTATCTGTTGTGCTTTGCCTTCCAATCTGCCCTCCTCGCCATCTCATAACGCCTGTTCCATCGTGTCTGGTTCGCACCAGCAGCAGTCTTGGCAGAGCCCAACGCATAACCTGCGACAGCACCCGCTATCCCTGAAATCGCACCACCCGCCCCACTCCGGGCACCGATTGTCCCTGGCACCATCGCACTGGCCACCGCTGGTGCCTGCGAGACGAGCGAATTGAACGCCATCAAAAGAACCGCAATGATGGCCATCTGCACGGCACTTCCCCCTTGCACATCAGATGTCACTGCAGAAAGATCCAGACCACCGACCACATGGGAAGCCAGCCCTACAATGATGTTCAACACCCCGGTCAGCAACGCGGCACTGACCATGAACCCCAGCCATTTCGACAGATACTCCCGCGTCCACGGGGTCACAATGCCTGCGATGAAAAGCGGTCCAAACGCAATGCCAACTGCAAAAAGGAATGGTCCCATCAAAACCAACCCCGCAATCTCTGCAAGCCCGAACATCGCCACGACAATCACCACGATGCAGAAAATCCCAGTCAAAATCAGGCTACTCAATGCCAGCAAAAAGTCCGATCCGAGTTTGGGCATCCCCAAACCTCCGGCCACTTCGCCCGTCATCCCGTCCTGGTCATTCCACTGCGTCGCCTGACCGAGCTCGGTAAACGCATCCTCAAACGCTTTATCGACGAGCCTAAACACCGCCTCATACAGTCCCTGAAGGTTGCTTAACATTGAACCAGTGTCACCAGCGATATTGCGAACGGCATCAAGGCCGGAATCCAGCGAGCTGACGTAACCCGTATAGCCTGAGATGAACGTTCCGGCAACACATGCAGGAATCCCCACGTCCAAGAGGATCTGGAAGTACCCGCCCATGCCCCTGCCGGTTGCCAGATAATGGAACACCTGCCAGAAAAAATAACACAACGCCAGCGCACCACCGACGCCCAGACCAACCGGCACCAGAGAGCCAGCATAGCCCTTGGCCGTCCCGGTCAATGTGGCTGTCGAAACCCCCAACACCTTGGTAATCACAACCGACGCCGTCACGCCCAAATTGTGGAAAAAGCTCCCGGGAGGCGCCTTGACGTCTTCACACCAAGCAAGACCTGGCACAAGCAGAACAGACAGCAAGACATACAGCTTGTCCCTTTGCCCCTTGAGCCCCTGAATGCAAACACCCATCACAGCCTCCCGTGTAACGCAAAATACCGCCATATGACTGCGGCCAAACGGACTCCATCGTGCGGCAAAACAGGCATCCACTAGGATGGAATCAGGGGCATTTAAGGGGATGTTTTCTGGGACGAGAAAAATAAAGCCCCCGAGACTCACAAAAACTCAGGGGCCAAGCCAAGAAGATATGCCACACAGGAAACCGATGGCACTGTTTCCAGGAATCTGAACCTGTACTTGAGATCCCCCCCATAGCGCACATGGGCATGGGGACAAATCAGTCAAATTCAAGGTTAAAGCCACTGTCACAAAGGTACGGAACCGTACCTCTGGTGAGCGTTATTTGATTTTTAGCATCTTTTCAATACGGCGGATTTTCGCCTCAAGCATTTCCGAGCGTTTCGTTTCCCGCGATAGGGAAACCTTCAGTTCTTGGATTTCCGCATCAGAAGAAGCCCGTTTGGTCTCTGAGCTATTTAACTGTGCCGAGAGTTGGCGGTTTTCTTCTGAAAGGTTGTTTATCTGCCGCCGCATTTCATGGATATTATTAGGCGACGTCTTATTGCCGGAACCCGTGCCGAAGCGGTAAGACATGCCGGCATTGACCATCGAATCGTTTTCATTCAAAGACGCACCGACAGAAAACATCAGGTTCTCGGTCGGACGGTAGAAGGCACCGACTGCGACGGCGCTGGAACCGTGGTACTGACCGACACCGGCTGATGCGGTGAACTTGTGGTCTTCGTCATAATCCAGCGGATGCAATGCGGCAATCGCGGCGGCATGGGCACCAGCGCGCTCAATCTTGCGTTCCAGCTGGGCATCCCGTTTGGCAAGACGCCTCAGGCTGCTGTCCTGCTGGTCGATGCGCTGGTTTGTCTGCTGCAGCTGGCTGACATTGACCGCATCGGTTGGATCCTCACCTGCCTTGACATTGACGATTTTCCGTTCCTTGCCCTTGGCACCGACTGACACGGCATTGGAGACAGCTTCAGAATCACTGCCGAGGACAACGGCATTTGAAATTCCGGAACCTGCTTTGACATTGTTGCCCAAAACGAAGGTGTTGGCACCTTCGATGGTGTTGTTGTTGCCGAAGGCATAAGAATTGGCACCCGAGACGGTGTTCGGATCACCGAATGCGCCGGAGTGGCTGCCGGATACAGTGCTGCCATAACCTACGGCAAGTGACTGCGCACCAGATGACTTGGTTTTAGGCCCAATGGCTATCGCGTCTTCGCCCGTCGCTTGGGCTGCATCCGCGGTAGAGTTGACGGCAACGTACTTGGTCTTTTCAGACAGGTTTGCATCCAAGCTGTTGATGTTGTCTCCGATGGTCTTGTCTGCTTGGACATAGTTTCCGTCCGAGACGGAGCCGATGTTTTCCTTCAAACTGTCGGTGGCTGTTTTTGCGGTATCCGCTGTGGATTGCGCCGTTTTGGCGGTTTCCTGTGCCGCAACAGCCTTACCGTCAGCGGCTACAGCGGCTTCCTTCGCCTCATTGGCAGTGGACTGGGCAGCTGTAGCGGTTTCCTGTGCCGCATCAGCCTTACCGTCAGCAGCTACAGCGGCTTTTTTCGCCTCATTGGCGGTGGACTGGGCTGCTGTAGCGGTTTCCTGTGCCGCAACAGCCTTGCTGTCAGCGGCTACAGCGGCTTCCTTCGCCTCATTGGCGGTGGACTGGGCTGCCACTGCAGTGGTATTGGCTGTGTCAGCCTTTTCCCCAACAGAAGCCAGGGCATCATCAACTTCCTGTTTGGTATAAACGGCATCCTTGTTAGCCTTGGTATCCAACTTGGCATCTGTTTCCGCCATGGTGTAAACGCTGTCTTTTGCCGCATATCTGCCGTCAGATTCAGTCCTCGTGTAAACAGAATCAGCATCGGCTTTCAAAGACAGGGCTGAATCTGTTTCTTTCTTGGTATAGACTTCACTCTTATCGGCTTTGCCAGACAACGCATCGGCATTTGCCTTTACTGATGAATCCAATGTCTTCAGGTTTGCGGCGGCGCTGTCGGCTTTTTTAATGTAGTTACCGTCAGACTCCACATGGGTTTCCTGATACACTGCGCCGCCTGTCACCACGCCCTGGTTGTCTTTAGCGACTGTGCCATCCTTTTTCAGCTGTAACACACCGTCAGAATCAAACTTGAGATCGTCTCCGTCCGCGTTCACGCTGATTTCAGGTTTACCCGTATTCGCAATGATCGCAATACCGTTGCCCGCAGTGTAAGAAGCCGCCGCCGCCTTCAACTGCGCAATATTGACGGCGTCCGTATCTTTCGAGCCCGCCGCCACGCCGGTAATCTGGCGGGTCACGGTGCCATCGGCATCATCGTTACCCACCGCTATGGCATTCGCAGTCGAAATCCAGGCGCCGCCAGTTTTGGAGCCTATCAGGTAGGCATCTTTTGCCCCTGATCCTCTGTTAGCGACAGAACCAGAACCTAATGCAATAGAATCTTCTAATGTAGCAGTTGCACCATTACCTATCGCAACAGAATTTTTAGCAGCCGAAGAAACAGTACCTCCTACCATTGACACTGAATTTTCAGCTGTTGCTTCTGATTTGTAACCTAATGCAATCGCATTATTTGCTTCCGCTTTTGCATTATTACCTAATGCAACAGAATATGCACTTGCAGCAGCCTGATAACCAACAGCCACAGCATATTCATCAGCTTCAGAACCCATTCCAACCGCAGTGCCTCCACCTTTAGGTTTCGCACCATAACCAACACCAACACCATATGTAGAAGCCTTAACATCTGCGCCTATTGCAACAGAACCTTCATTGGTAGCAGCGGAATTAGATCCAACAGAAATAGAATACAATCCACTAGCTTGTGCTTTATAACCTAAAGAAACTCCATATTTGCCAGCAGATTGATTTTCAAATCCCATAGCAACAGAATAATAGGCACCAGCCACTGCAGAATAACCAATAGCAGTTGAGGCATATCCAGATGCTTTAGCACTATGCTGTATAGCAATAGAATAGTTCATCTCGGCAACTGCTTGATTTCCTAAAGCAAGACTCCCCAGACCCATGGCAGAAGCACCAGAACCAACCCCTACCGAAAAATCTTTATCAGCTATTACACCACTACCAATAGCAACAGAATAACGACCTGCTTTAGCAGAAGTATCAGCTTCTCCTGCTCTTGCAGCTTGACCAACAGCAACTGCACCTTCACCGTTTGAGCTTGCCTGTTCACCAACTGCGGTAGAATTATCGCCTTGAGCAGATGCTCCATGCCCGACCGCCGTGGAATAGTTACCGCTGGCAGCCGCATCTTGGCCGACCGCCGTGCCTTCCCCCCACGCAACAGGCATGCTACTCACGAGGTACGCACCTGATAGTAGTCCGAACAATACCCGTACTACGGAAAGATCCCGCTGTTTTCCCGCATCTGTTTTTCCCATTTCGCCTGTCTCCCGGTGAGCAAGATTAAAAAATTCTGTGCATTACACCCCATCAATCAGGACACACATGCAATTTTATAGATTTTACAGTGCTAATTAGAATTCTGACATCTTCCCCTCGCTAAAGCAAAGGGATTCCTACCGAACCAGGGCACAGGTGCCTTGGTCTCCTCGGTGGGTTCCTACTGCTGACGGCATGACTGCACCATTCACTTCACAGGCGATCCGGGCGAGCCCCGCCCTTAGTATATTGATTGCTGCAACCAGGTCAGCGTTCTCCTCAAACCCGCAAGCCACACACCGGAATTCTGCCTGCGTCTGGCGGTTTTCTGCTGAGACATAACCGCATTCAGGACATCTCCGGCTGGTGTTCTGCGGTGTGACTGCTACCAGTATCCCGCCTTTCCATGCCAGCTTGTATTCGAGCTGCCGCCGGAACCCATACCAGCCTTGATCCAGGATGGATCTGTTCAGGCCTGACTTGGCCCGGACGCCCTTGCGCTTGAAGCGGGGGAAGCCTGTCCGTTTTGAGAAGAAGTTCCTGTAAGCTGATCCGAGGTCTTTCAGGCTCTGCTGGAGCATTTGGCTATGGCAGTCTTTCAGCCAGGGGAACTCTTTTTTCCATGCGGGCAGGAAATCCGCCAGTCTGGTGTAACTGAATCTGGATGTTTTATCCGACTCATACAGGTCTTTCTGGTATGCCAGTGCCCTGTTGAAGACGAAACGGGCACAGCCACAGGACTGTTTCATCCTGCGGATATGCCCACCTTTTGGCATCAGTTCAAACCGGAAAGCTTTCTTGACCAGCATGACTGATTATCCAGGGACATTTTCCTTCTGATAGCTTCTATTATATTGATGCTCTAGAAAAGGCAACCAAGATGCAGCATGGACGGCATGCCGTATTCAATCTTCATGTCCATCTGATCTTTGTCACCAAATACCCCCGGAAGGTCTTTGATTCAGCAATCCTTGATGACTTGCGGAACATTTTCAACAAGGTCTGCTCAGACTGTGAGGCTTAACTGGTTGAATTTGACGGTGAGGAAAATCATGTGCATCTGCTAGTTCATTATCCGCCTGAAGTTGCCATATCCAGTCTGGTCAACCGGCTTAAAGGACGTTCCAGCCGTTTGATCAGAAGCAGGAATTATCCTTCAATCAGACAGAAACTCTGGGGTACTTCATGATGGCCGCCTTCTTACTTTTCCGGAAGTTGTGGCGGTGCTCCCATTTCGATTATCCGGCAATACATTGAACAGCAGAATACACCTGATTAGGACAGCAAGACTGTCCGCTCCTTATATCCCCGCCCTGAAGGGCAGGGTTTTACGGAACATTCTGATAAAGATTCACACCTCTATCAAACTGGAAAAACCCACTTATCGCAAGTCCTAACTGTCAGATGAAATCTGAACTAGTACACCTTATACTCCATAATGGTGTATCCACTTAAAGTTTCAGTCGTTGTTAGAATCACCCTATCCCTTTCAGACCCCATTCTCAAACACACTAAAGAATGTCTTAATCCTCTGTGTTAGATTGTCTCTTAGATTCCTCCTGACTCAATTATCTTTAAGTTCTGTATTTTCTTCCCTGAGACGATTTTCATATTTAAAAGACTTGCCCAAGCTTCATATCCTGCGGGTAACGCTTTTACATATGTAATAGTAATGGTACTACCTGCATATTCATATTTCCCTAATACTGTTCCTTTTTTTAATTTTTTTGGTTCTGGTACTTGACTCTTTAGGATAACAGGTTCCCCATTTAAAACGAAAAGAGCGCTACCTTTTGGAACTTTGCAAACTGAATCCCGTCCCCCAATGATAAACATTTGTTTTTCATTATTACTACCTTTTAATGTCCACTCATAATATGGAATATCATAACCATATTCTTTTGCAATATTTTCTGGCAATTGTGTTACTTTAAGGAGGGGTATCGTAGACGCTGCTGTAGCAACAGGTGCAGAACATACGAGTTTTCTGACATCCTGTTTCAGGTCACCCTTGATAATTTTGTCTTTCTTCTGACGATCTAGTGTCCCGTCTGTATTACGTACGGTTACCTTTGCATTCCTCAAGACATCATCATTACCGTTACAATCAGTCAGATAGTGTTTGTATTCATCGGAACTACCATCCTTCTGGATGTGTTTCAGCCAAACACCATCGGAAAAACCGTTGTCTTTATCGGTTCTCCTTACATAGATGGATTCACTGTCTGTTTCCTTGAACTTATCCCATTGGGTGTTAAGGAGGTCATTTTCAGAAATGTTGTAATGCTGGTTCTTCCCTGAAAAGAAATCCCCTATATTCTTTAAGGTGCTATCAGCATTTGCCGCTGATGACAGACCCAAGGTCAAGGCTGATACGAGTAATAGTTTTTTCATCTTTCTTAATCCTCAAAATCAGGTTTTTTGGTTCAAACTGTCATCAAGAATGAGAGTCTAGATCATCTTTTCAATGACTTGTCGTATCTTCAATGCGTTGTCACATAACCATTGGACAGCACGGTTCCACTCCTTTTCATTATTGATGTCGCAAGGGGTGGACATCCTGATTGAACAGTCTCTCTTACCGATATCGCTCCATGTGATTTCTGATGTTCCAAGGATGTCCTCAATCTTGTCTTTGCAAAGGAGAAATTTGAAACGCTTGAGTAAAAATGGCGCAATCTGGTCTCCGTCATATTTTGTAGCATCCGCTGGGGGGTGTTACGGTGGATGTCGTGAAACGTTATATTGAAGAACAGAACACTCCTGAATGATTGTCGCATTCATCCTCGACCGTATTGGTCGAGGGTTTCTGCGACTTTTAGGCTAAAGAAAGCTCCTGTGCCAACTGAATTGGCTTAGGGAGAAGTCTTTTCCCATTTGGCAGACGCGGCATCGTCCGAGTCCTTTGCCTGCACCCAATGACTCCCCTGCCCAGTAGCTTCTTTTTTCCAAAAAGGGGCACGTGTCTTTAACATGTCCATCGCATAGGCACAGGCTTCAAACGCATCATGCCGATGCTGCGTACAGACAGCAACCAACACAATTTGATCAGCCGGTTTGAGTTTACCAACACGGTGGATGATGACCATATCCATCACAGCCCATCGTTTCCTGACTTCTTCTTCCAGCTCCTGCAAGACCTTCTCTGTCATCCCTGGATAGTGTTCCAACTCCATGGAAAGGACTGTATTGCCATCTATTCCGTGGACATCCCTAACTAATCCTAAAAAAGTAACGACAGCACCAATCTGGGCAGATGTACTGCGCAAAGCAGCAACTTCTTTGGCTAGGTCAAAGTCCTCAGTCTGGATACGGACGCTCATAAGACAGGCCGCTTATGGTTCAATGTCAGAAATAGTCTTCCAGAGGGCATCAAACTCAGGCAAGAGCGCCACATCAGCTGCGCCATCAGTCAACTTCTGCCACCCCTTGGTCGGACGTAGCATATCCAATTGGATATCAAGGTTCCCAATTAACATGGACAGTTGGAAAAGCTTGTCTTTGCCTTCCAATTTCTCTGCTTGACCAGTATATTCTTCAAGCCAGATACCCAAGAATTCCGTCAAGTCTTTCCATTCAATTTTCCCTTTCAGGATATCCTGATTCAACGCGTATTCTTTCAAATCACTTAGGACACGCCGTTTAGCCATATTAATCTGCTTAGACACCACTTCCATATTTATCGTCTCTTCCTATTCTTGACTACGTTTACACACTTATTCCACGATGCGCAACGAATAATCCGTTGCCCTGATAGTCTTCGTCAGCTCACCAATCGATATCCTGTCGACCCCAGTCTCGGCAATCGCTCGGATGGTTTCACGATTGATTCCGCCAGACGCCTCCAGTACCGCATCAAACTGGTTTTCACGGACAATCTTGACAGCTTCTGCCATCATCCCTAACGAGAAATTGTCCAGCATAATAGATTTGGCACCCGCTTTAAGCGCTTGGAGTAACTCGTCAATCGTTTCCACTTCAATCTGAACGGGGACTTCATGATGCTTGGCGGCTTGCGCCAACACTTCGGGAATACCACCTGCAGCCGCAATATGGTTTTCCTTAATCAGAATCGCATCATATAAAGCCAAGCGCTGGTTGTTTCCGCCACCAACGCGGACTGCATACTTTTGTGCCAAGCGTAAGCCCGGAATGGTCTTCCGGGTGTCATAAATCCCAGCGGATGTCCCTTTGACCAACTCAACATATTCGCGCGTAGCCGTAGCAACGCCAGACAAAAGCTGCAGGAAGTTCAATGCCGTCCTTTCTGCAGTTAACAAAGAGCGCACCGGCCCTGTTAAACGGCAGACTTCACTGTCAGCTGCCATGACATCGCCTTCTTCATAACACCACTCGATGGCAATACGCTTATCCACCATCGCCATTACAGTCTCATACCAAGGCACACCACAAAGCACCGCCCGTTCGCGGACAATCAAACGGGCTTTCGCAATTTCATCGGCTGGTAACAAAGAAGCCGTCACATCACCTGTACCTACATCTTCAGCTAAGGCGACTTTGACGTTCTCAACAACTTCCTGCTGGAGTTTTTCAAACGGTAAAGAATCAAACTGTTTCATGCACATCCCATCCCTGATGTCAGTTCTTGCTCTTTGCTTTTTTTCACTTTCAGTACCGCAGAAAAGTCGAGCATCCGTTCAATGCAACCCAAGGCCTTCTGACGGATTTCCTCTTCCACAAACACTTCATTAGCTTCCGTTTCAAGCGCCTGTGCCAAGTTTTCCAACGAACTCATTGCCATCCACGGGCACTGCGCACAGCTCTTACACGTTGCCCCATTACCCGCCGTCGGTGCTTCCATAATCGTCTTACCTGGAATCTGCTGCATCTTATGGAAAATCCCCTTATCGGTGGCCACAATAAATGTCTTGGCATCCATCGTCCTCACCGCATTCAAAATCTGGGACGTTGAGCCCACGACATCAGCCTGTGCCACCACAGACGCTGGTGATTCGGGGTGAACAAGTACCTTGGCGTCTGGATATTGCTGCTTCATCAAAGCGAGTTCCGCACCCTTGAATTCATCGTGTACCAAGCACGAGCCCTGCCAAAGCAACATATCAGCGCCTGTCTGCTCTTGGATGTATTTGCCCAAGTGGCGGTCTGGCCCCCAGATAATCTTTTTACCCTGTGCTTTTAAGTGAGACACAATTTCAAGGCCAATCGATGAGGTGGCCATCCAGTCTGCACGTGCCTTAACGGCGGCACTGGTGTTGGCATAAACCACAACCGTACGGTCTGGATGCTGGTCACAGAATGCAGAAAATTCGTCAACAGGACAACCAAGATCGAGCGAGCAATAAGCATCCAGCGTTGGCATCAAGATTTTTTTCTCCGGACTTAAAATCTTGGCTGTTTCCCCCATGAAACGAACCCCAGCAACCACCAATGTCTTCGCAGGGCAGTCGCGACCAAAACGTGCCATCTCTAATGAATCAGCAACACATCCACCGGTTTCTTCTGCCAAATCCTGGATATCGCCATCCACATAGTAATGAGCAACCAAAACAGCTTGTTTCGCTTTGAGCAATGCTTTGATTTTCTCTTTATAAATGGCCTTTTCCTCAGGGGAAAGCATACGGGGAACCTGTGCCCAAGCATTGGCCAGCGTTCGCGTACCTGATTGCATATCAGGCAGATCATATTGATATTCTTTGACTGTCCCTTCCATTTCCTGTCTCCTTGCTGCGTCATCAGAAGCCATTTTCAAAATCACCAATGATGTCTTCTTCTAACCGTTTTTATCGTTTATTAATCAGTCGCAGATGCTCCGATTACAATAAAGCAGTCCTGTTTTTTGTCATAAACCGTCCAGAACCCAGTCCCCCACCATTCTTTACCTTCATCAAAGTAATTGGAGAAATCATTGTCCCACTGCCAGATTTCTAAATCGTTACCCGAAAATAGCAAGGCATTTAACTTTTCAAAATCGGAAAAGGTATAACTGCTGCCTTGCGGTGGATCCAAAAAAGCATAAGCGTAAGAAAATTGCCCTTTTTCGGGTTTAGCGAAAAATTGCTCAGGCGAAATCAATTGTCCCTTCATTGCCGCTGTATCCCAGACCATATCGATATAACAGCCACTGTCGTAACATCGTTCTTGGACAATGGTAAAAAAATCGTCTGCTGCTGACCGAAAAGCCTGATCCCCTGGCTTCATGCCATCATTTTTCAGGATGACAATATCCAAGACGCTGTCAGGATATTCCTCATACGCCTGATAAAACGGCGCCTCTTTCCATTCCTGCATAGTATTCTTTATGGCTTTACAACCGGATAATCACTCAAGTCCAACGTTGCCTGCCCATCTTTGACACGCAGATGCCCTTTGGCTCCCACAGGCAATGTCACTTTTTCCTTTATATGGCCAAAAGGCAACCCGACAATGACAGGAACAGGGCAACGCTTCCTAAACCATGCCAAAACAGTTCCAAAACTATAACCGTTGTCTTCATCATTGAGCCGGTAATCGGTAAAGTGCCCTAATATCAAGGCTTTCTGCTTGCGTAAAATTCCGGCTTCATCCATCTGGATCAGCATCCGTTCAATCCGGTATGGATGCTCACTTACATCTTCCAAAAATAAGATCCCCCCCTCAATATCAGGCAACCATGGGGTACCGACAAGATGCGACATCATTGCGAGGTTCCCTCCCCAGAATGTCCCGGAAACATCCATATCAGGATTGCCTGCTGCATTCCAGCTAATAGTGGTCGTTGGATGAGTCAAGACATGCTCAAAATGCTCAATCGTATACTGGCTGGGATCATCTTCCCCATAGTCGCTAGAGACCATAGGCCCTGCAAAACTGACTGCTCCGTATTTGAGCAACCCCATATGGATAACGGTAATATCACTGTAACCAACGAACACCTTGCCGCTTTCCGCCATCTGTTTGAAATCGAGGTTTTTCAGCAACCGGCTGGCGCCATAACCTCCGCGCACAGCCATCACCAGTTTCACATCCGGATTCTTATAAGCTTCCCTAATTTGATGCAAGCGCGCTGCATCAGTCCCCGAAAAACGCTGGTAATGCTGCTCGGGTCGATAGTAACTGGTCACCTTAAACCCTCGTTCCTCAAGGACAGCAACGCCTTTTTCATAACGCGATTCTGGCTGTACATAACCACTGGGGGCAACAATCGCAACGTGGACATTTTCCATCGGTTTGGGCTCCTCTTTTAATTCTAAAGGGACGGGGTCTTCAATAGGTTCTTTAGCTACTGGCTGATCCTGCTGGATAGATGGCGTATCTTCAGCATATACAGGAATTGTACTGGAGATGGCACAAACCATCATGGCTCCCAGTATGCCCAAAAACCATCGTGACAAACGCTTCCTGTTATTCGCCATCATGCCATTTCTGCTGAATCGACTGCATTTGCCGGCAACTGTTGCTTACGCGCCTTGGCCTGAGCCCGGCGTTCTTTAAAAAAACTTTGCAACAAGTCAACAGACTCATCTGCCAACACATGGGGAGTAACCGTTGCATGATGGTTTAACGCAGGATCAGCCATTAAGTCGGCAACACTACCACACGCACCTGTCTTAGGGTCTGATGCCCCAAACACAATACGCTTAATCCTCGCGTGCATCATAGCTCCCACACACATCACGCAAGGCTCAAGCGTCACATACATCTCACAGTCTGGTAAACGGTAATTACCACAGACGGCGGCAGCCTCACGCAGGGCAACAATCTCTGCATGCGCTGTCGGGTCATGTGTGGTAATCGGTCGGTTATACCCCCGGGCAATAACTTGGCCTTCGCGCACAATCACGGCTCCAACAGGCACTTCCCCGGCCGTGCCGGCCAATGCTGCCTGATCTAGCGCCTCACGCATATACCGTTCATCATCTAACATAGGACATTACTCGTCGGCTTACAGTCCCCGTTTATGGATTTCCGCAATGTATTCGTCTTTGTCTATCGTCCCACATCGGCAAATGCCTTTTGCAATCCAGACCCAAACGTGGAGATAGGAGAGCCTGCAGGTTTTGACCATGATGCAAAAAGCTTAGCAAGCATATACCAATGATTGGATGCCACCGTCTCAATAACAGGTCATTCAACCCACCGCATTTACCGTTCCTGGTTTTAAATCATTTGGTTTATACGGGAACAATCCTTTACGCTCTGTTGCTATCAGCCGTCACTTCAGCCCAGCAATTAGGGGTTTCGTAAATCGTCACCTTCTTTAATGCCAGCGCGTTGCCATAGAAGTCAGCATAGACGTCTTTGAGCACCTCAAACGCAATACTTGCCAAGTTTTCAGCTGTCGGCACTTTTTTTAAGACTACTGTCTTATGATCCGGCAGCCCCTCCAAAAATGACCTGACAACGCTATCATTCTCGTAAACTAGAAACGCATGATCCCACTTAGAGACGAGATGGTCCTCTGCCAATTTTTTCACATCAGAGAAATCTAAAATCATCCCATTTGCAGCATGACCATCCTGATCGACAGGATTTCCCTCCAACGTAATGTGCAGGACATAGCGATGACCATGCATATTCCGGCATTGGCTACGATGGTCAGGAATGCGGTGTCCCGCATCGAATTCTATTTTCCGAGTAATCGTTAACATGCAGTTCTCAATGTATAGATAGAGGTACGCCTAAACCGCACTTTACAGAAAGCGACTTACAACTTTAGGCGCCCTAACATAGGTCTTTGATTTCCAATGTACACAACACTTGTGCACTCAGAAGCCAATCGGAATGTCATTAGATAGTCATTCTACCAGTAGTTGACAAAAAACACGTCCAATTTCCCTTTTCCGCATAACAACTTTCAGTCCTGATTCCAATACTCAAGCAAACGGCGTCGCGCTGAAGAAAAAACTGCTGATGTCTTCTGGCGTATAGTCCTTATGGTTCATCCACCAACGAACGGTCTCTGCAAAATTACTGACCATCAGATTGAGCCTATAGTCTTTTGGAATATCGGATGGTTGCTTGGCGAGTTCCCCCTTAAAGACGGGTTCCAGGTATTCCTTGAAATACCGCATGAACATTTCCCCGCTTTCGCACGACAGAATCCGTTTTAGATAGCTCTGGCTGTCCCGCAGGTGATAAAGGATATGCGTGATTTCTGTCTTAAGGTCGTGTTGCTGATTTGAAAAGTCGTGCGTTGCTTCCTTGGTCAAATGTTTAGAAAAAACGTGATCAAAGATTTCGCTGCACAGTGCCCTTAACAAATCATCCTTCGTCTCAAAGTGGGCATAAAAGGTACTACGCCCAATATTCGCTTCATCAATGATTTCCTGCACCGAGATATTGGAGAATGATTTTTTCTCCAGTAGCCGTGTAAAAGCCTGGAATACTGCCATTCGAGTCTTCTGTTGCCGTCGATCCATGTGTCGCCTTTCGTGAACATTTTGACGAAAAAGTTCATTAATGAACTTTTGGTGCTGTCTATGCTTGCCGCCTCACTTTGGAACAATATAATCATTAACAAACATATTGTTCGGTATTTTACAAATTGTATGCTGATTAATATCAGCTGTCAAAAAAGAAAAAGTGATGTTCAAGAAAATCAACGACTTTCTCGTCGGTTGGCTCATGACGTGTATTAGCGGTATTTTTCTACTCGTTTCCTTCGTCCTCCCCCATATCGGCTTTTCCCAAGGTGAAAACCTTGCCTGGGTCAGCGTAGCCATTAGCGGCCTACCACTTTTTTATATGGCTATCAGTCGGCTCATCATCAACGAAGGCATCAGCAAGATTTCATCAGCCCTGTTGATTTCGATTGGGATGATTGCTTCACTGATGCTACGGGAAATATTTGCAGCTGGTGAGATCGCATTCATCATGGCAGTCGGCGCACTACTTGAAGAGATGACAGCACAACGTGCCCAAAAAGGACTCAAGAACCTGATTGCCATGGTTCCTGAAACTGGGCGCATCATACGAAACAGTGAAGCATACATAATCCCTGTAGCAGAAATCCAAGTCAACGACAGGCTCCGTGTACTGCCAGGCGAAACAATCCCTGTCGATGGCATCATCATGGTAGGCGAAACGGCCATTGACCAATCGGTAATGACAGGCGAAAGCCTACCTGTCGACAAAACCGTGGGAGATGCAGTCTTCAGTGGCACCATCAACCAGTTTGGCGCTATCGACATCCGAGCCACCAAAGTGGGACAGGATAGCGCCCTGCAAAAACTCATCCAACTTGTCGAGAGCACAGAACAGAACCAAGCACCCACCCAACGTATAGCTGACAAATGGGCCAGCTGGCTGGTGCCTGTATCACTTTGCACAGCTATTGCCACCTATTTCATCACAGGCAATATCGTCCGCGCAGTCACCGTCATCGTGGTTTTCTGCCCTTGCGCACTGGTACTGGCTACACCAACTGCTATCATGGCGGCTATTGGACAAGCCACCAAACATGGCGTCATCATCAAATCGGGGAATGCCCTTGAGAAAATGGGGCAGGTTAATACCATTGCCTTTGACAAAACAGGAACCCTAACCTACGGAAAACTGGAAGTCAGTGATGTCATTCGCATTCATGCACCTGACGCTGAAACACTGCTTCGCCTCGCTGCATCAGCTGAAATACGTAGTGAACACCCGCTTGGCAAAGCCATTGCCGCCAAGGCTAAAGAAAACAACCTGCCCCTTTTGGATGTATCCAGCTTCAGTATGACTGCAGGGAAAGGCGTATCCGCTGACATCCAGGGAAGAACTTACTTTTACGGTAATGAAAAGTACATCCGGGAAAGCACCTCCTCGATTGACGAAGCAACACGTCAGTACCTAGACAGACTTAGGACAGAAGGTAAAGCTTCGGTCATTGTTGCCGATCGCGAAAATGTGCTTGGCATCATTGCCCTGTCAGATGTCCTTCGGAAAGAATCGGGCAACATGATTGCAGACCTTACCAAAATGGGAACGAAGACCGTCCTACTAACAGGTGACAACCGTAAAGCTGCCGAGTATTTTGCCAGCCAGATTGGCATCATGGAAATCTGTGCCGACCTGCTCCCTGAAGAAAAGGTCCAGCACATCAACCAGTTCATGCAATCCGGCAAAGTCTGTATGATTGGCGATGGCGTCAATGATGCCCCCGCACTCAAAACAGCCGATGTCGGTATCGCTATGGGTACAATGGGCAGTGACATAGCTGTCGAAGCCGCCGATATTGCCCTAGTAACGGATGATATTGCGAAGATTCCCTACCTGAAATGGCTCGCCAACACCACCATCAAAACAATCAAATGCGGTATTGCACTGTCGATGGGGATCAACCTGGTTGCGGTCATCCTGTCTGTGGTCGGAATCCTGACGCCTGTGACTGGCGCACTGGTACACAATGCCGGCTCATGCTTTGTAGTGCTACTGGCAACCCTGCTCTACGACAGGAAATACCCGTCAGGGAATCTGTAAATATTTATGGGTCTGCAAACTCAGCTTCCACTTGGGACGCTTTAAACAGGTATCTATGGCAATCTTAAGGTTTTGCTTGGCATTGCCTCCTGCCATCGGCTGCAGGTAATAATGCGAAAACGCCAACTGTTCATAAGCACCTAAATCCTGCCCCTCCTGGGGTACAATAACTTTAAGTTCATCGCCTTCGGTGACCACCAGCTTAGCCCCCATCTTGGGACTGACACAGACCCAGTCAACTCCCGGTGGCACAGGCAATGTGCCATTCGTTTCAATGGCCACTTCAAAGCCAATCTGATGCATTACATCAATCAAGGCGACATCCAGCTGCAACAAGGGTTCTCCTCCAGTAAAAACCACATAGCGCGATTCAGGATAACCTTCTGGCCAGAGCGTTGCAATTTGATTGGCCAGTGCCTCTGCTGTCGGATAGCGTCCACCTAATGGGCCAGAAGTCCCCACAAAATCCGTATCACAGAAACGGCAGACAGATTTCTCACGGTCGGCTTCACGTCCCGACCAAAGGTTGCACCCCGTAAAACGACAAAAGACAGCCGGACGTCCCGTCCGGTTGCCTTCGCCCTGTAATGAATAAAAGATTTCTTTGACGGTATAAGCCAACCCGTCCTCCTAAGCAAGCGTTTATCCCAGCATTATCGGCCAAGGTACTCGCGCATGTTCTCTTTCCAGTCGAGGCCGTTCTTACGGTCAATAAAGTTGTCAATGCGCCAAGCACCACGCTCCATAACCATTTCGAGCTGAACCAGTTTCATGCCCCCACCCATAGGATCCATTTCAAAGGAAACGCTCGCACGGTTTTGTCCCTGCATGGTTACTTGGATATTGACAGGCGTCAGGTCTCCCCAGTCCTGCCCCATGATCCAATAATCGGCATCAAAAAAGCCAACTTCTTCCTTGTTCTTTTTATCTTTCTCAACGACTGATTCCACCATCCGGTTCCAGTCTGATGAGCAATAAGTCGCGTCCAAGTCTACAACCTTCTTCGGCGGTTCACTATGATCCGCAGGATAATTCTTGCGGACATCATCATAAATGGCCTGGATATGAGCTTTCAGGTTGTTTTCCGGTGCTTTGGTTTCTGCCTCAACTTCCTGTTCAATCTTATCTTTATTGAACATAAAGTTCCACGATTCTGCCTGGCAGGCAGAAGTCGCCATCAATAAGGCAGCTAGGACGATACTCAGTTTTTTCAATGCTGTCTCCTCATCGCAATGATTAGTAGGTAGCAGATAACATGAAGTGCAAGCGAGCTTGATCCTGCTGGTCGTCGTTGATAGTACGTTTCAGCGGCACGCCCATGCCAATGTCAACATTCAACCAGTTTTTCAATGAATACCTAAAACCAAAACCAGCACCGACCAAGGTCTTATCACCATAAGCACTATCACCCCAAACTGTACCAGCATCCAAGAAAGCATAAGCAGATAAGCCGTTGACCCATGACGTGAGCGGATGGCTGTATTCGACACTGCCTGATAAACCACTATCGCCACTGATCAAGCTTTCTTCATAGCCCCTGACACTGCTGACACCGCCCAAGTAAAACTTTTCAGCTGATGAAAGATAATTGGTGAACGCTTCTTGACCAGTGAGACGTGTCTGTATCATCTGACCATCCCCAAACTTCCAGTAAAAGAGGCCATCAAGGTTATAAATTTCATAGTCTTTGGTATCACCATCAATATTCTTGTAATGCCCAAAGTTCACCCCATGGCGGTGGTACAAGACCGTGTTGTCCCCGTAATGCGTAAAGGAAACATAAGGCACTATACGGGTTGTTCTATCATCAATCCACTTCTGACGGTTACTGGTTTTCACAAACAGCGATGTCATGGATTCCTGGTGCTGCCATTCCAACCCTGTTTCCACACGAATGTCTTCATCTACAATCAGTGGATGGCGCAAGGCTGCCCCATAGGACGATGCATGGCCTTTGACACCCAACTTGTCCATCCATCCATTAACAACCTCAGTAGAGTTTGCACTGTAATTGACATCAAGACGCGTACCATAGGTGTTAATTGGCAAACTATAAGCACCACCAAAGATGTCACTACCCTCGCTGTGCAGATAGTTGATGTTCAAGTGGTCACGGTGACCAGTCAGGCTCCGGTTGCTATACAGCAACCCAGCACGCCAACGACCATTGTTTTCATAACCGGCATTGTCAACGTATAAACTGATTGTCTGGTTCTTTTCAGGTTCGATAAGCTGGATATCATAATCGGTCGTTCCTGCTTCTTCACCAGCCTTCATCATGATGCGCATCTGGGCATCGTTCGACCCATTGAAACGCCTCAACTCTTTATTAAGTTCCTGGATATTGGCTACTTCACCTGTTTGAAGACTCACCCGGTCACGAATGTAACTTTCGCGCGTATGCTCATTGCCCTGAATCGTAATATTGCCCACCTTACCTTCTAAGAGCTTAATCTGGACCTCACCTGCATGGATACGCTGAGGCGGCAAAACAGCCCGGCAAGTGGCAAAGCCCTTTTCTGCATAGAGCTTATTGATGTCTTCAACGAGCGCATACAAATCGTCCAAGGTCACCTTGCGGTTCATGTAAGGCGCCATGACGCGATCTAAATCTTCTTGCGGTAACACGCTAGAAGAAGCCGGTACAAACGTCACTTTCTTGAGTTCAAAGGTAATTCCTTTGGCATCTGCATCAAAAGGCTTGTCTTCAGCGCCCTGTACCTTTTCTTTTCGGCTTGCCTGATCTTCCTGGATCTGACGCAGGACACGCTGGCGTTCCATATACTCACGAGCACGGTTTAATTCTGCCCCTGGATTACTACTCGCCCGATCTGGGGCAGGAAGAATGGGAGCCGCTGAAGCAAGTTGCGGCAATGTTAAACAAGTGGCAAGGCTAAGTAAGATGGCGCTTCGCGTCAGCGCAAAAGATGGTGTTTGTCTTGTCTTCATTCTGGCAATAAAAAAACGTTTCTGTACTGTTTGAGGCACAAAATATTATTACAGTACGTGTAAGGTCTTCTGCTACTACGCACTGTAAATTTCTAACCGCATCATTTTACCGCTAAGATGATGCCCAATGGCTACATTTCATAGGAAATTCAACGCATTGTTGCAATAAACATCATGCAAACAGGTTACTGACAGCTCCACACCAGTTCGACAAACTCACCAATTGCGCAAGGAAACGCCTCCATACCCACTTCGATATGCTATTTCGGATTGGCTATGTTATTGAAAATATTCAAGAGCTCCTTACTATGCTGTTGCGCAGACATATCTTGAATGTTTTTTGTCCAAGTTTGATTACTGACGACTTTTCCGCTCGCCAGTTCTGTCTGTTTAGACTGAACCAAGAAAGGCTTCGTTCCATCAGAATATGTGCTGTCTTCAATACGATAGACTGAACTGGAAAAATCTCGGCTCATCATAATGAAGCGGCCTAAAGGATATACTGGGTCAAACAGGTAATCTGTCGTCTCACGGATTGATGATTTTGGCTCTTTACGAACCACCCGCACCAGATAGAGCCGATTACTATTCACCTCTTCCTGGGTATTGTCGTAGAAGAAATCGAACTGCTTTTCAATCAGACCAAAGTTGACATCTTCATTGGCAAAAGTGACTGTCATCTTGTGCTTCGCATCAGCCTGCGCCGCTTTCTGGACAGCTTCCTGATATTGGTGTTCAATCTGCGTGCGGCGTGTATCTGCAGACTGAGCAAAGGCAAGCCCAATTCCAAAGCATAACAGGAAAACGCCCTGTAACATTTTTCTCATGATGTACCCCATTTATCGAAAAGTTCGGGAACCTGCCCTCTTTGCAAAAGACAGAACTATTCAGATTATACTTCTTTAGGCACCACAATGAGTGCCAGAAAAACAGCCTTCAAACTTATTGTCATCTTGAATTGCAATTAACATCCGATAAATCTGTTCCCACTATTTTGTAAAAAAGTCATTTCATGAAAAAACTAGTTTGCACATACAACCGCTGAACAGTCTTCAATTGATTGTTCAGCAATACGGTAATGATCAATACTCTCCAAACTGCAAATCTCATAGGGATAACGTATCAGATTGTTTTCTCCTTCATGACGTTAAACTGTAAAGACCTTCCCTGTTTTTTCGCAGAATTCATTCTCATAAACAGCACCTGAATAAAGGTATTTCCGATCCTTTCCTTCATAATCTTCTGACGCAAACTGCAAAGATAATCATCTCCTCGAGGATTTCAGGTTAACCAATATTAGCAACAGTATCGATAAACTTACCTGCCCTTTCATCGAATGACTTATCATATGCAACTAATTCTGTCACACTATATTTAGCCTTATCGAATGATGTGTTTACTCCAAACATAATACAACAAACCATCAAGACTTCTGTTTTTTACTTTTGCAAATAATTTTTAACTTTCATAATCTCATTCTCAGTCGTACTTTCTTATTTACAAAAACGTCCAAAAACAAATAAGGCTACCAAGATTCACATGGAATCAGATAGCCTTATTTTGAACAGATTTTAATTTCGGCTAAAATTAATTACCGAACAAAGAAACAAACCTGTATGTAATCTGGATAAATACTGAACTTATTAACGTAACAGTATTACTCCCATTCGATGGTAGCAGGCGGTTTACCCGAGATATCATAGACAACCCGGTTAATGCCACGAACTTCATTGATAATCCGGTTGGAGACCTTGCCTAAGAGCTCATGCGGCAGGTGCGCCCATTGTGCAGTCATAAAGTCCTGTGTCTGGACAGCACGCAACGCAACGACATACTCATAAGTACGGCCATCGCCCATCACACCGACAGACTTAACCGGCAGGAAGACCGAAAACGCCTGGCTGGTCGCATCGTACCAGCTCATCGGCAGTCCCTTATCCGAGACCTGACCCGATGGCGTGTTCCACAGTTCTTCCATAAAGATGGCATCCGCCTGACGCAGAAGATCCGCATATTCTTTCTTGACTTCACCCAAGATACGGACACCCAAACCAGGGCCTGGGAATGGATGGCGGTAGACCATTTCACGAGGCAAACCTAAAGCTAAGCCCAGTTCACGCACTTCATCTTTAAAGAGTTCGCGTAATGGTTCCAGCAGGCTTAAGTTCAAGGTATCAGGCAAGCCACCGACATTGTGATGGCTCTTGATGGTCTGCCCTTTCTTACCTTTGCCCGCACTTTCAATCACATCAGGATAGATGGTTCCTTGAGCCAACCACTTTGCGTTCTTGATCTTACCTGCTTCGCGCTGGAACACTTCAACAAACTCACGACCGATGATTTTCCGTTTTTCTTCGGGATCGGTCACACCAGCCAAATGCCCCATAAACTGCTCGGACGCATCGACATGGATAACCTTAACCCCTAGGTTACGGGCAAACATATCCATGACCATCTTGCCTTCGTTCAAGCGCAACAAGCCATGATCCACAAACACACAGGTCAATTGGTCGCCAATCGCACGATGGATCAAAGCTGCAGCCACGCTGGAGTCTACCCCGCCGGATAATCCCAAGATAACATCATCTTTGCCAACTTTCTTACGGATGGCTTCAACGGCTTCACTAACATAGTCCGGCATATTCCAGTCAGACTCACAACCACAGATATCATGGACAAAGCGGCCTAAAATCACCTTACCCTGGACAGTATGCGTAACTTCTGGATGGAACTGCACTGCATAAAAACCCCGGGCTTCATCTGCCATCCCAGCAACAGGGCACGCTTCATTAGCAAGCACCACGTTAAAACCAGTTGGCAGTGCCGTGACCTTGTCGCCATGGCTCATCCAGACCTTCAGCATGGATGCACCGTCCGTACCGACACCATCGGAAATCCCGTCAAATAAGCGGCAAGCAGACTGCGCAAAGACTTCAGCATAACCAAATTCACGGACTTTGCCATTTTCGACCTTACCGCCCAACTGGGCTGCCATTGCCTGCATCCCATAGCAGATCCCTAAAACAGGGACGCCCATTTCAAAGACAATCTGTGGAACGCGTGGGGTATCCCCTTCGGTCACACTGTTTGGCCCACCCGACAAAATGATGCCCTTTAACGCACCATCAGCTGCGTAGTTCTGGATAAAACCTGGTTCTACATCGTAAGGCACGACTTCGGAGAAAACCCCTGCATCACGCACACGACGTGCAATCAATTGCGTGACCTGGGAACCAAAATCAAGGATAAGTATCTTGGAATGCATGGCATTACCCCTGAGGAAAACAAAACTAAAAAACGAAAAGGCGGGTTGCCCCGCCTTCTGCTGACTTATTCGAGACGGTAGTTCGGCGCCTCTTTGGTGATCTGTACGTCATGGACGTGAGACTCACGCATACCAGCAGCACTAATCTGGACAAATGCTGCTTTTTCCTGCATTTCAGCAATAGTGGCACATCCACAGTAACCCATGGAAGAACGCAACCCGCCAACCAGCTGGAAGACGATGGCGTTGACACTGCCCTTATATGGAACACGTGCTTCGATACCTTCTGGAACCAACTTGTCAGGCTGGGACTTGGATTCATCCTGGAAGTAGCGGTCAGCAGAACCACGTTCCATTGCACCGACACTGCCCATACCACGGTAAGCTTTGTAGCTTCTGCCCTGATAAAGGATGATTTCGCCAGGCGCTTCATCTGTACCGGCAAACATGGATCCCATCATGACGGTAGAGGCACCTGCTGCAATCGCCTTGGAAATATCACCTGAGAAGCGGATACCACCGTCAGCAATACATGGGACACCGGTTCCCTTCAATGCCTCTGCCACATCAGAAATTGCAGTAATCTGTGGCACACCAACACCTGCCACAATACGAGTCGTACAGATAGAACCAGGACCAATACCGACCTTAACACCATCAGCACCATGATCAACCAACGCACGGGCTGCATCACCGGTTGCAATATTGCCGCCGATAACCTGTACGTCTGGATAATGGAGCTTGACCCATTTGACGCGATCCAAAACACCCTGTGAATGACCGTGGGCAGTATCAACAACCAATACATCAACGCCCGCATTCACCAGCATTTCAATACGTTCGTCATTGTCTGGACCAACGCCAACAGCAGCACCAACAAGGAGCTTGCCATACTTGTCTTTAGATGCAAATGGATAGTCGTTGGTATTCTTAATATCCTTTACCGTGATGAGGCCACGCAGCTCAAACCGATCATTGACAACCAAGACTCGCTCAAGACGGTTGCGGTTCATCAAGCGTTTCGCATCAGCCAAAGACTGGCCTTCCTTGATGTAAACCAGTTTTTCACGTGGGGTCATCCGTTCACGGACGGCCACATCAAGTTCTTCTTCAAAGCGTAGGTCGCGGTTGGTAATAATACCGACCACCGTACGGTTTGGGCCCTGGACAACAGGGAAACCGCTGATGCCATACTGCTGGGATAAAGCGATGACTTCGCGAACCTTCATGCTAGGTGGAATGGTAATCGGATCGGTCACAACACCAGCTTCAAACCGCTTTACACGGTCGACTTCACGAGCCTGTTCTGATGCATTCATGTTCTTGTGAATGATACCGATGCCACCCTGCCTTGCCATCGCAATCGCCAGATTAGATTCCGTGACAGTATCCATTGCAGCTGAGAGCAATGGAATATTCAGCGTAATTCCCTTGGTCAATTTAGTACGCAGGTCTGCGTCTTTAGGGAGAATGGTGGAATGTGCTGGAACGAGGAGCACATCATCGAAGGTGAGTGCTTTTTTGAGTAAACGCATGGCTTTAATCCTTATGTCCAAAACAAGATTATAAATTTTTTTTTGAGATACCGCTGAATAACGGCCAATATCCACCCCTTTTTGTTGCATTAACAACTGTTTGGACGGCTCGCAGCAAAATTCTACTTGTTAAACAAATGGCTTCAGCCTCTACCACCTACCTTTATCCTCTCGCGAAAACTGTCCTTGCCAAAACAGATGAGAACGTATTGATTACCAAATCATCGACATATTGTTACAAGATTTAAAAATATAAGACACATTTTTTTGTTGCAATTTAATGTTTTTATTACATTTTTCTTGCTTTTCTGAATCCATCCAATTAGAATCACGCTTTCTCAATTCATTTGGAGGTATTTTCAATGGCTAAAGTTTGTCAGGTCACCGGTAAAAAACCGGTCACTGGCCACAAGATCTCTCACGCACACAATGTGTCGAACCGTCGTTTCATGCCTAACCTGCACCGTCGCCGTTTCTTCGTAGAATCCGAAAACCGTTGGGTTTCCCTGCGTATTTCCAACGCCGGCTTGCGTACCATCGACAAGCTGGGCATCGACGCCGTCTTGGCTGATATGCGCGCACGCGGCGAAAAGATCTGATTCATCATCTGAACTGTTAAGGAGTTACTGACATGGCTAAGGCAGGTAGAGAAAAAATCAAGCTGGAATCCACCGCAGGTACCGGCCACTTCTACACGACCACAAAGAACAAGCGCACCACCCCAGGCAAACTCGAAATCACGAAGTTTGACCCTAAGGCACGCAAACACGTTCTGTATAAAGAAACGAAGATCAAATAAGATGATCTCTCTTTGGGTGCAAGAAGCCAGCAGGAATGCTGGCTTTTCTGCTTTCAGCCCCCAGCGAATTGTTGGATTTCGGTAGACGCAATAATGTGGATACCTGTCAGGTTCGACTTAACCGCACCAATCATAGCCGCAGCAAGTTTTTCCGTTTCCAAAGGACGATAACGCCGCACCAGACCGAAGGCATTCAAACATTTGAGCAATGCCACAGTTATTTTCTCAATCCCGCGCGTGGATCCTTTCCGAATCAGTGACGGCGGCCTGAAAATGAATATCCGCTTGAAAGGCAGTTTTTGAACCTGCACATCCAAAGCTCCCTTCATCTGGTTGTAGAACACTTTCGACTGGGCAGATGCGCCGACAGAAGAGACCAACACATAATCAACAACCCCGTGACTACTAGCCACTTTAGCAAAATCGAGCTGGTAATCGTAGTCGATTTTCCACTGGGCAGCCTTGCTACCCGCCGTTTTCAACGTCGTACCCAAACAGGAAAAGAGCACATCCCCCTTAATGCGTGATATCCAAGATGACGGTTGACCGAAATCGATGACATGCACCGTCAGTTTAGGGTGCCGCTTTTGGACCGGGCGCCGAACAAAGATATCGACCGATTCGAACACCTCATCTGCCAACAGCTTCTCAACTAGATCCTGCCCAGTTGCACCGGTTGCACCAATGACAATGGCTTTCATTTTACCGAGCTACCCACCTGTAACCGGTGGGAAAAATGCCACCTCACACCCCTCTGTCAATAATGTGTCATCCGTTGCCATGACAAAGTTGCACGCCATTTTGATACGGCGCTCTGGTGCGAGCGCCTGTTCCCATAGTTGCCCACGCGCCATCAAAAGTGAACGTAACCGGCCTACCGTCTTCACTGTCTCCGGCACCGACACAATCTCTTCAGAAAGCCCCAATGCTTCACGGACACTGGCAAAGAAACGTAAATGGATGTTCATGGGTGGCAAAAAGCACTGAAAGGAATGAATTTGACAAAATCCCCTTTTTGGATTGTGTTACCGGCTGGATTGTCTACGAGCCCATCTCCCCACGCTAAGGAAGACAAAACGCCTGAACTTTGGTTCGGATACAGCTCAACATTACCATCTGCATTCAATTTGGCACGCAGGAATTCGCGCCTATCGTCTGAGCTAGCATAGTCACCTGCACTTTTTAACCAATAACCGGATGGCATCTCAGCATCCACACCTTGCATCTTCAAAAGATAAGGCCGGACAAACAACAAGCACGTCACAAAGACGGAAACTGGGTTACCTGGCAGGCCGATGACCGGCACACGGTGACTGCCCGAGGGACGCAGTTCACCATAGGCAACGGGTTTTCCAGGCTTGACGGCAATCCGCCAGAAGTGGAGTTGTCCTTCTTGCTCAATCACCGGGCGGATATGATCTTCTTCGCCAACAGAGACGCCACCTGACGTCAAAATGAAATCATGATCTGCAGCAGCTGCAACCATCTTGGCGCGGGTCAATTCACGGTCATCCGGTACCACACCAAACGTTGAGACCTCACAACCAAAACCGGTTAACAGGGCTTTGAGCATCGCTTGGTTCGAATTATATATTTGACCAGGCAGCAACTTTTCACCGGGCTCAACCAGTTCACTACCTGTAACCAAAAGTGCCACTTTCAAGCGCCGCAACACAGTCAGTGAAACACGACCGATTGCCGCAGCAAGGCCAATATGCTGCGCTAAAAGGCGCGTACCCGCCTTCAAGACCAAAGCGCCCTGCTGGATATCTTCCCCAGCATGCCGGACGCAATCCCCCAACTTTGGCCTTTGTAAAAAATGAACCCTGTCATCCTTCACTGTGCACCATTCTTGACGAATGACCGTATCGGCACCTTCCGGGATGATGGCTCCGGTAAAAATTTGCGCAGCTTCACCAATACCCAGCGGTTGTCCGCAACTGCCCGCCACAATACGTTGGGAAACAGTTAGGGAATCAATGCTTTCTGCTAAATCTGCGTACCGGAAGGCATAACCATCCATCGCTGAATTATCAGCAGAAGGCACTTGGACACCTGAGACCACATCTTCTGCCAAAACCCTGCCAACAGCTTTATCCAGTGATACCTGTTCAGTGTCTTTTATCGCCGTGGCATCGCTAAGCAAAATAGCATAGGCCTGCTCGACGCTCAGCATGGATGGTTTCGCGTCCACGTTTACAGTCCCGTTTTTTCAGCAATAAACTGTTTGACTTCGGTGGCATCAACCGGCATGACGGTGAAACGCTGTGGCAATTCTTCCAGATGTTCAAAGCCAGCTGGCCGGTCTGCATTACGGCCTAACGCTTCGTTGATGGTCTCATTGAATTTCGCAGCCTGCGCCGTCTCAAGGACAATCATCGGAACACCAACCTGCTGGTGTTCACGGGCAACCTTCAAACCATCTGCGGTATGGGTGTCAACCGTAATACCGAATTCCTTTTCAATCGTTCGGATAGTCTGGATTCGGTCAGCATGGGTGGATTTTCCCGACTCAAAACCAAATTGCCCAACCTTAGCAAATTCATTGCCGTCACTGCCCGGGGCACCGGAGAGATCAAAACTGCCCTTTACTTCAATCTGACGGAAAAGTTTCGCCACACGCTGGCTGTCACGATCCAACAGGTCATAAATAAAGCGTTCAAAGTTTGAAGCCTTTGAAATATCCATCGACGGACTGCTGGTATGCAGGGTTTCAGCCGAACCACGGACACGGTACACACCTGTCCTGAAGAACTCATCCAAGACATCGTTTTCATTGGTGGCGACAACCAACCTGTCAATCGGCAGTCCCATCATACGGGCAATATGTCCTGCACAGATATTGCCAAAATTACCCGATGGCACAGTGAAGGAAACCTTCTGGGTACTGTTTTCCGTTGCCATCAAATAGGCACGGAAGTAATAGACCACCTGTGCAACGACACGCGCCCAGTTAATGGAGTTAACCGTACCGATCTTTTGTCTAGACTTAAATGCCAGATCATTGGATACGGCCTTGACGATATCCTGGCAGTCATCAAACACCCCCTTGACCGCAATATTAAAGATATTCGGATCTGCCAAGCTAAACATCTGTGCCGTCTGGAAGGCACTCATCTTTTGGTAAGGAGAAAGCATGAATACACGGATGCCCTTACGTCCCTTCATCGCATATTCTGCAGCACTGCCGGTATCACCCGATGTAGCACCTAAGATATTTAGTTCCGCATTCTGACGACCTAATTCATACTCAAAGAGGCTTCCCAACATCTGCATCGCCATATCTTTGAATGCCAACGTTGGGCCATTGGATAAGCTAAGCAGCATCAGTTTCTTGCCATCTTTATCTTCCAACGTCCGAAGTGGTGTAATGAGTTCGGCATCATCACCAGCACGAACATTCTTGTAGACTTCGGCTGTATAAGTCTTTTTCGTCAAGGACCTTAAATCTGCTTCAGGAATGTCGTCAGCAAACCGGCGCAGGATTTCATAGGCCAAATCCGCATAAGAAAGTTTACGCCAGGCATCAAGTTCTGCCTGAGTTACCTGAGGATACGATTGCGGCATATAAAGACCACCGTCTGGTGCCAATCCTTCCAAGAGGATTTGGGAAAATGACCGTTTGTTGGCAACAGCGCCTGCATCACGTGTTGAGATATACAGCATAGGGAACACCTAATCTTAAAAAAGTCGAATAAATAAGTATAGCCGACATTTGAACTGCAATGCCCGCATTACGCGCGATTTTTCAGTCTGCGAAAACACTCATACGGCAAATAACGGTTAGAATGACATTTTCAGCCTGCATCAATAGCCAAGGCATCCCATAACCCGTTAAGGAAAGTACTATGCCAGTTAAGGTTGCGATTGCCCAGATCAATAGTACCGTTGGTGACTTTGATACAAACAACCAAGCCATCCTCGATGCCGCAAAGAAAGCCGCCGACATGGGCGCAGACATTCTGATTACACCAGAACTGTCTCTCACCGGCAATTCACCGATGGACCTGCTTTTCCAAGACAACTTCCATGAAGCCGTCGAAAATGCATTGACCCATCTGAAAAAGTCACTCAAAAAATACAAAGGGCTCCACGTCTTGGTCGGCCACCCCAAACAGGATGAAGATGGTATCGGCTATAACGCCTGCACCGTCTTTTACGAAGGCAAAACGCTGGGGACCTATTGCAAACAGGCACAGCCAAACAATGGCGTATCTGACCAAACGTATTATTTTGCTTCAGGTGGTATGACGCCCTTGGTATTCACCGTCAAAGGCACATGTTTTGGCGTCATAATGGGCGACGATATCGCACTGGGTTCACCAGCTAGTGCAGCCCAAAAAGAGGGCGCTGACGTTATTTTATGTGTTGACAGTACCCCCTTTAGCATCGACGCCATCAGGCACCGCGAAAAAAACGTTGCAGACACCATCGTACCATTGGGCATGGCAACGCTCTACACCAACACTGTGGGTGGCCAGGATGAGTTCGTCTTCACCGGCAACGCATTCGCCATGGATAACCAAGGAACCATCCGTGCACGCTTAAAGCACGCTGAGGAAGATTTTTCCATCGTAACGTGTGACAAAGGCAAGCTGTTGGATGCACGTATCGAATTACCATTGACCTTGGAAGCAGCAACCTACTTCGCCCTTGTCTTAGGCGTTAAAGACTACGTTAGAAAAAACGGTTTCCCCGGTGCTGTCTTGGGTCTTTCAGGCGGTGTTGACTCGGCACTAGTTCTAGCGATTGCCTACGATGCATTAGGCGCTGACAAAGTCCGGGTCGTCATGATGCCTTCGCAATACACCAGCGACATGTCAAACTCCGATGCCCAACAGATGGCTCAAACCTTGGGCATCAGATACGACATCCTGCCGATAACACCGTGTTTTGACGCATTCAAGCAAACCTTGGAAGGCGTCTTTACTGGACTACCTGAAGATGTGACAGAAGAAAACCTGCAGGCTAGGACACGCGGCACGTTGTTGATGGCCATCTCCAACAAAACGGGATACCTGGTGTTAACAACAGGAAATAAGAGTGAAACGGCCGTTGGTTACTGTACCCTCTACGGGGATATGGCAGGTGGCTTTGCCGTCATCCGTGACATCTACAAAACCTTGGTCTACCGACTGTGCCGATTCCGCAACGGATTATCAGACATCATCCCAGAACGTATCTTAACCCGCGCACCATCGGCAGAACTCAAACCCGGCCAACGCGACCAAGATTCGCTGCCGCCTTATGAAGTACTTGATCTCATTATCCGTGAATTCGTGGAAGAACGTATGACGCCTGAAGCCATTGTCGCCAAAGGCTTCCCCGCAGAAGAAGTTGACCGTGTCATTACCATGATCCGACGCAGTGAATACAAGCGTATCCAAGCACCTGTCGGAATGACGCTAACATCACGCGGTTTTGGCTCAGAATGGCACTACCCCGTCACATCAAAATTCCGAGGTTAAGCGCTTTGGATTAGAATAAAGAGATTGAACACCCTTTAGGTCAGGAGATTCCATGAAAAAAATCACCGCCATCATCAAACCTTTTAAGCTCGATGAAGTCAGGGAAAGCCTGTCAGATGCTGGTATCAACGGCCTGACCGTCACGGATGTAAAGGGATTCGGTCGGCAAAAAGGGCACACTGAACTCTACCGCGGTGCGGAATATGTCGTGGATTTTCTGCCGAAGGTAAAAATTGAAGTGGTAGTCGACGATCCCTTGCTGGATCTCGCTATTGAAGCCATTGTAAAGTCCGCCAGGACTGGCAAAATCGGCGACGGTAAGATATTCGTTCAGGATGTTGAACAAGTCATCAGGATCCGCACAGGAGAAACGGGTATCAACGCCATCTGATACCCGTTTAATTAACAGCGCGCCTACTGTTTCTGGACAGAAGCCAAGGCCTTATTGGCTTCAATGATGCGGTCAGCTTCTTCGCGCTGTTTTGGCGACAGTTTCCCGGCAATCTTCTTCGCTTTGTCTCCTGCCATCTGATACCCATTGGCAAAAGCGATGCTGTACCAAGCGTACGCTTGGGCATCATCACGGCGCATACCAATACCTTCTTCAAACATACGGCCTAAGTGGTACTGGGCATCCTTGTGTCCCTGTTCGGCGGCACGGCGCATCCACATGCCACAGATCTGGTCGTCGGCATTCAATCCGAAACTGCCGCGGCAATAGAGGTCTGCTAACTTGACCATCGACTCAGCATCCCCTTTTTCAGCTTTCTTCGTCAGTTCCGCCACCGCTTCCTTACTGGATGAACACCCCGTTACGGCAAAAGCCGCCGATGCTGCCAACAAAACCACTAACCAACACTTATTCATCGAAACTGACATGAAAACCTCTTTTTACAGGGAAAACGCAAAAATGTAAGTTTACCAAATCCAGCCAGCTCGCGGCTGATCCAATTCAGGGTTTGGTACGCCCCTTTAAGAGCACCACAACGGCGCCACTGCCCCCATCTACAGGCTTGGCCTGACAGAAAGCCATTACATCCGAGCGCTGCACCAACCATTTGAAAACAAGTTTTTTGAGGATTGGTTCATTGTTGATAGATCCCAACCCTTTTCCATGGACAATGCGCACACAACGGATTCCCCTGACTTCCGCCATTTTAAGGAACTGTACAACCATCTCACGCGCTTCATCCCGCCGCATCCCATGAAGGTCTAAGTCATCCTGGATGACCCAATGGCCACGGCGTAGCTTTTTCACAATATCAATGCTGAGCCCTTCACGGTGGAAACTAAGCTGGTCATCAGTGTCCAGCATATTTTCGATACTAAACTCATCAGAAAGAGACTCGTCCAGCACTTTCTTTTCATCGGCAAGACGTTGCATCGGGATAGGTTTCGGACGTTCCACCGCTGTCTGCACCCGGTCAGAGGCATCAAGACGCACCACCCCTTCGCCGATGCCTTTTAAGAAAAGTTCCCGGTCAGATAAGGCCTGCCGTTTGGCTGCTGCCTTTTCACGCGCTTCCTTTTCCCGTTTGGCATTGGCTTTAGCAACTGCTTTTTTCAGAGCCTTAAAATCAGCCACTTTCACCATTGAAGCTTTCATCACAGTATCCCAAGCTTATTACCACATAGCAAGCCCATCGAAAGACAAGACCCCCACGAGTTGCATCCTTCTTCTTACAAAGTTTTACAGATAGCATCTACCTTGTTGCTCAGCATTGTGGCAATCTCTTAACTGACGCCATTGCCCTATGCCGCAGGGGTTTCCTATTATATGGATACTTTGAATGACTTCAAGCGGTTGGCAATACGCCAACGTCCTACGAAAAACCAACTGGGAAGGAACCTTTAACATGATTAAAAGAGCCCTTACATGCCTTTTCATGGCACTCGGTTTGACCGCCTTAGCCAGCAACAGTTTTGCTGATGAAAAGAAAACAGCCGATCCGCAGACACCCCCTGCCAAAGTCAAGAAAGTCAAAAAGCCAAAACATATTGATTTGGTCATGATCCTAGATCAATCCGGCAGTATGCACAGTCTGACCTCCGATACAATCGGTGGCTACAATGCCATGGTTGACAAACAGCGTAAAGCAGGTATCCCGGTTTCAGTAACTACCGTACTTTTCAACAATGAAGAAAAGACGCTATACAACCGCAAACCCATTGCCGAAGTCCCTGCGCTCACGAACGCAGAATATGCCCCTCAGAATATGACGGCACTGTTGGACGCAACCGGTAATACCTTAAACCGGATGAAATCCACCCAAGGCGTCAATGCCAAGAACAACAAGGTTATCGTCGTCTTGATTACCGACGGTATGGAAAACGCCAGTAAGGAATACAAACGCGACGATGTGAAGAAAATTATCTCAGACCTGCAGGAAAAGCATGGCTGGGAATTCATCTTCTTAGGTGCCAACATCGACGCCGCTGCTGAAGCTGGCAGCATCGGCATCAAATCCTCGAATGCTGTGAAATATAAGAACACCGGCACAGGGGTTAAAGCCAACTACGAAGCTGTCGGTACCATGATGGAAGAAGCCGCTATGGCCGTTCCAGAAGAAGAGCGTACCTGGAAGAGCAAAGTCGAAAAAGCAGACTGATAAAATCAGGTGGGCAGTGGCCGGCGACAAACCGGACACTGCCCATTAACACTCCCATGCCACTTACCGGCAAACATCACCCCAATCGGGTTTTGTAGAGCTAAAGCAGGTTTCCCCCTATGGTTGGAACCAAGCTTTACTGGTATTATTACAGGATTGGATTTTTGCAGTGGGAAGGTAGACTACAAAGCCATGACAACCCCAACAAAAGAGACTGGTTCTCCACAAGACGAATCCGCTGGATTTTCGCTTAACTTACTTAAAAACGAAATCATCTGGCTTGTCCTGGCCGCAGCAACTTGCTACTTTTTCCTGATTTTCATCACGTTCAACCGTAATGATCCAGGCTGGTCGCATGCAAGTCCGGCAGAGACAATTGCCAATTTGGGCGGCAAAACCGGCGCTTGGATTTCCGATCTCTTGCTTTTTGTCTTTGGCCTATCTGCGTGGTGGCTTGCCGTCCCGCTTTTAAAAGGCCTTTGGACAGGCTTCCGTCGCATTGCCGCAATTTTGCGCAACCAAGAACTGCCTGACAAAGGGCTCCTACGACAACTTGGTGCAATAGTGGGCTTCATCCTGCTGATTGTTTCCAGCTCCGGTATCGAATACCTGCGCATGTACCGCACAGATGCACAATTACCTGGCGTGCCAGGCGGATTGATCGGTGACGTCATCGGACAACTCACACAATATTACCTTGGCTTTACCTGCGGCACCGCGCTTTTAGGCGTGATTGCTTTCATTGGTTTTAGCCTTGCTGTACAAAAGTCTTGGATAAGTATCATTGAAATCATTGGTGCGATTGCTGAATGGCCTTTCCTCTTTTTCAAACGCCAGCGTGCCGAAGATGCTAAAGCAGACAACATCGAGGCGACCACAGATACCGCAGCACCCAAAGAGGCTGGCGCCATTGCAAAAACTGATACCCAGCCTGATAAAGACGAAACGCAGACTTCTACTGCCACACCACCTGTACCAACCAATGAAACACCAACCCCAGGCGCTGGCACAGATGCAGCCATCGTCTCCACACTGGCAGGCGCACCAACTGCGATGACATCTGTTGCCAACATACCCGTTGAACCGACTCCCTTGGCGACAGCAACCAATCCTGAACCAATGGATACCGTCCCATTATCTCAGGAAGCCGCATCAACAGGGCCAACAGAACCTGTACTGGGCTCTTTTGATGAACCAATCCTTGATGAAAAACCCCTCCAAAACCAGTCCCCAGATGTGGCACCGCCACCCGAACTGGAGGAAGAGCCTTTTGACGCTGAAGACAATATTGGAAAACCATTGGCATCAACACAGGTAGCAGCCCCTGTTTTGGAACCCGTTTTAGAAGAAACAACACAATCTGGCCTGGCACCAGCAACTGCCCCCGTCCATCCGGTATACCACCATACGACGCCAACGTTGCCACCCTTGATGCTCTTGGATCCAGCCAGTACCCAGCAGGAACCAACAACAAGCCCAGAGGCACTCGACTACACGAGCCGCTTGATTGAAAGGAAGTTAGCTGACTTTGGAGTCAAAGTACGTGTCGTCTCGGCTTACCCAGGACCTGTCGTCACCTGTTATGAAATCGAACCGGCTGTCGGTGTGAAGGGTTCAGCCATCGTCAATTTATCCCGTGACTTGGCTCGTTCACTCTCACTGGCCTCCATCCGCGTAGTTGAAAACATTCCTGGCAAAACATATATGGCCTTGGAACTGCCAAACCCCAAACGCCAAATTGTTCATCTGTCTGAAATACTGAATTCAGATGAATACAACAACGCAAAATCTAATTTAACCGTTGCCCTAGGTAAAGACATCACGGGTAAACCCGTTGTGGCTGACTTGGCGCGGATGCCGCACCTCTTGATTGCTGGGACAACGGGCTCTGGTAAATCAGTTGGCATCAATGCGACAATCCTCTCGCTCCTTTACAAGTCAACACCAGACCAAGTCCGCTTGATCCTGATTGACCCTAAGATGCTGGAACTGTCTATCTATCAGGACATCCCACACCTGTTGACACCCGTCATCATCGACATGAAAAAAGCAGACCATGCCTTGAACTGGGCCGTGTCTGAAATGGAAAAACGCTACCTCTTGATGTCGAAGCTAGGCGTCAGGAACTTGGCCGGCTACAACAAGAAGATTGAAGATGCCGCAGAACGCGGTGAAAAGGTAGGCAACCCATTTAGCCTGACGCCAGAGGCACCTGAACCCTTGGAAAAACTGCCACAGATTGTCATCATCATTGACGAATACTCTGACCTGATGATGACAGTCGGTAAAAAGATTGAACAATCGATTGCCCGTATCGCTCAGAAAGCCCGTGCCGCAGGCATCCACCTGATCTTGGCTACCCAGCGCCCATCGGTTGATGTCATTACCGGCCTCATTAAGGCCAATGTCCCAACACGCATCGCTTTCCAGGTCAGCAGTAAAGTGGATTCACGCACGATTTTGGATCAGACTGGTGCTGAAACACTGCTGGGACTTGGCGACATGCTGTTTATGCCGCCAGGTGTTGGCCTGCCAAGGCGTGTGCATGGGGCTTTTGTCTCTGATGAGGAAGTCACCCGCGTTGTCGCCTTCCTAAAAGAACAGGGTGAACCTGACTATATTGACAACCTCGTCAATGGCAACTCCGACGAAGACGGTAATGAAGACGGAGATGGCTACGGCACGGATGATATGGAGTCCGATGAGAAATATGACGAAGCCGTCGCCATTGTCTTGAAGAACAAAAAAGCATCGATTTCTATGGTTCAGCGCCACTTGCGCATCGGCTATAACCGCGCAGCAAGGCTTTTGGAACAAATGGAACGCTCCGGCCTTGTCTCACCAATGAAGAGCAACGGCACGCGCGACGTGATTGTCCCGACCCAACCGGATGAACAATGACGCACTGCCAAATAAGAACAGAAAGTGAAACGACTATGAAACTTTTCTCAAAACTGATTGCCATCTGCCTGCTACTGGTTGCGCCGCTTTGGGCAAGCGCCTCATCGATTGGGCAATTGAAGGGCTTTTCTTCCACAGCTCGTTCTGCCAGCGGTACCTTCACACAGACCTTGATCCGTTCAGGCCACGCTACCAAAACCTCCTCAGGCAGTTTTGTTTTCTCGCGTCCAGGTAAATTCATCTGGAAGTACCACAGCCCCTACGTACAGACCTTACAGTCTGATGGAGTCAGCCTTTATATTTACGATAAGGACCTAAACCAGGTCACCATCAAGCGGCTGGGCGCCGCCTTGGGATCAAGCCCAGCAGCAATCCTGTTCGGAAGCAACAACCTTGAGAGGAACTTTAAACTGCGCGACTTGGGTCCAAATGACGGTTGCGAATGGGTTGAAGCCGTACCCCGTCTTCGCGACACGCAATTTTCCCGGATCAATATCGGGATGCAGAACGGCATGCCACGTGCGATGGAACTCTACGACGCCATGGGGAATAAAACGGTCGTCAATTTTACAGGTTTCAAGAAAAATCCACCGGTTAACGCAGGCGCCTTCCGCTTCGCCATTCCAAAAGGCGCAGACGTTTTCCGCCGCTGATTGGCTACTATGCTTTCACCAAGAGGGCAACGGCAAAAACCGCAATGCCCTCTTGCCGGCCTAAGGCTCCCATACCCTCATTGGTCTTGGCCTTAAGCCCAACCTGACTAACATCGATATCCAGATATTCAGCAATATTGCACTTCATCTGGTCGATATAAGGTGCCAGCTTGGGACGTTGGGCAATCACCGTCGCATCAACATTGCCAACCGTATACCCTTCAGAGGTAATCATTTCAAGCGTCTCACCTAAAAGCTGCAGCGAACTGACCCCCTGGTATTTGGGGTCTGAGTCAGGGAAATACGTGCCAATGTCTTTAAGCCCTGCGGCACCTAAAAGCGCATCAATGATGGCGTGCAAAAGTGCATCCGCGTCCGAGTGTCCCAACAGTCCTTTTTCATGCGGCACGTTGACACCGCCTAAAATCAGGTCACGACCTGCCACCAACCGATGGCAATCGTAGCCCTGGCCTATCCTGATTGCAAACGGATGCCCTGCCATCATGTCCCCCAAAAACAAATGCCCATACCAATGAAACGCCATGATAGGCGCTATCCATTTATAATGGTGAGTTTCATATTATGCGTCAAGATAGAATTAAACAGATAAACCCAACATCGCAGTATGCCATTTAACCTCAAAAAACTCTTGCCTCGCCCAGGACAACGCTATGCCCTGCCACAGTTACATGGATCGGCAGACGCTTGGATGCTTGCGCAGGCCGCACGTGTGCTTAAGGCAGAAAACCAGATGTTGGTTGTCTTTACCGCGTCTGCATCTGATGCTAGGAGGCTACTGGAAGAAGTCCCGTGGTTTGATTCGCACACCGATTCCCCACTGCGATGCCATCTACTGCCTGACTGGGAAACCTTACCTTACGATTCATTCTCCCCACACCAGGATCTCGTCTCACAACGTCTAGCTACTCTGTATGAGGTAACAAATGGCCAATGCGACGTCCTTTTAGTACCTACCGCCACAGCCTTGCTGCGTATTGCGCCCCCCTCTTTTTTGGCTGCGCATACTTTCTTCTTCAAGCAGGGCGACACGATTGATGAGAAGCGTTTCCGACAACAGCTGACGATTGCCGGCTACAACCATGTCTCCCAGGTCATGTCACCGGGTGAATATGCAATCCGTGGTGGCTTGATTGACCTTTTCCCGATGGGTGCCAAGCTCCCCTATCGGTTGGATCTCTTTGACGACACCATCGAATCCATCAAGACCTTTGACGTCGACACCCAACGCTCGATTTTCCCCGTACGGGAAATCAGGATGCTACCAGGCCACGAATTCCCGATGGATGAAACCTCACGGACCTGCTTTAGGACGCGCTGGCGCGAACGCATTGAAGGCGATCCTACGGTATCCGTCATTTACCGTGACATTGCAAACGGCATTGCCTCTGCTGGGATTGAATATTATCTGCCACTTTTCTTTGAAGAAACGGCTACGCTTTTTGACTACATCCCCGAAAACGCCATTTTTGCAATGGTGGGCAATATCCCTGAATCATTCCAGCGCTTTTGGGCGGACACCAACTCACGCTATGCGTTTCTAAAATCTGACCGCGAACGTCCAATCCTGCCGCCAGAATCCTTATTTCTAACGGAAGAAGATTTTTTCACACTCGCCAAACCCTTTGGACGTTGGATTTTCCAGAAGGGGGATGAACCGTCTGAACTCTCATCACCCTTGCCCGATGTGGCAGTCAACCGCAGGGCTGATGACCCACTTTCAGCCATTAAACGCTACATTGAAAAATCTGGTAAACGTGTCTTGATCTGCGCTGAGTCTCCCGGCCGGCGTGAAACCATGCAACAGCTTTTCAACGAATTCCATCTTGAGACCACGCCTTGTGCAAGCTTTAGCGAATTCGTCCATTTTGATGACCCGGTTATGTTTTGTGTGTCCCCTGCACAAAATGGTTTTGCCCTAGGTTATATCCTAGGTGACCTTGCCGTCGTCACCGAAACCGAGCTTTACGCCTATTCAGGTAAACGCAGGACAGGCAGACAGACACGCTCAGACTTTAACCTTGAATCGGTTGTCCGTGACCTCTCGGAACTCAAGATTGGCGATCCAGTCGTGCATGCCAACCATGGCATCGGCCGCTACCGCGGTTTAGTCACGATGGATTTGGGTGAAGGCGAAACAGAATTCCTGCACCTGCAATACGCCCGTGACGCGAAGCTTTATGTACCTGTCGCCCAATTGCATGTCATCTCCCGGTACTCGGGTGCTTCACCTGAAGATGCCCCACTCCATACCTTGGGATCTGACCAATGGGATAAAGCCAAGCAAAAAGCCGCCCAAAAAGTCCATGACACAGCAGCAGAACTCTTGGATCTGTATGCCAAACGCTCGATGCGCAAAGGCTTTGCTTTCCCCTTCCCACAGCGGGACTATGAAGCCTTTGCTGAAGGATTTGGTTTTGAAGAAACAGTCGATCAGGAAGCCGCCATTGCTGAAGTCTTAAAGGACATGGCCTCCGACCAACCAATGGATCGTTTGATTTGTGGCGATGTGGGCTTTGGTAAGACAGAAGTCGCACTACGGGCCGCCTTTATTGCTGTCATGGGAGGCAAGCAGGTAGCGCTCCTAGCACCCACCACCCTTTTAGCCGAGCAACACGCCCAGACATTCCGCAACCGTTTTGCCGATTGGCCGGTCCGGATTGCCGAACTCTCCCGATTCAGGACACAAAAACAAGTCAATGCCGCCATCGCAGGGCTTGCCGAAGGATCTGTGGACATCGTCATCGGTACCCATAAACTCTTGTCCAAGGACGTCTCCTTCAAAAACCTAGGACTGATTATCATCGATGAAGAACACCGCTTCGGTGTCCGACAAAAAGAAGCCTTAAAGGCCATCCGCTCGCAGGTTGACGTCTTAACGTTAACGGCAACCCCCATTCCAAGGACTCTGGGCATGGCATTAGAAGGCCTTCGAAACTTTTCGATTATTGCAACCGCGCCGCAGAAACGCTTGGCCATCAAGACGTTTGTCCGTTCAGAACAGGACTCTGTCATCCGAGAAGCTTGCTTGCGTGAACTCAAACGCGGCGGCCAAGTCTATTTCCTGCACAACGAAGTTGAGACCATTGAAAACCGCAAGGCCATGCTCGAAGCCTTGATTCCCGAAGCAAAAATCGGTATCGCCCATGGGCAGATGCATGAACGCGACCTGGAACGCGTGATGAAAGACTTTGTTGCGCACCGTTACAACATATTGCTTTGCACCACCATTATTGAAACCGGCATTGACGTTCCAAACGCCAATACGATGATCATGCACCGTGCCGATAAGTTTGGACTCGCCCAATTGCACCAGTTACGCGGACGCATCGGCAGGTCACACCACCAGGCTTATGCCTATCTCTTGGTACACGACACCCAAAGCCTGACCAAACAGGCGCAAAGACGCCTTGACGCCATCCGCCAGATGGAAGAATTAGGCAGCGGATTCTTCCTGGCGATGCACGACTTGGAAATCCGTGGCGCAGGTGAAGTGTTAGGGGAAGAGCAGTCTGGCGAAATGATTGAAGTAGGTTTCCAGATGTATACCGACATGCTGATGGAAGCGGTTAAGGCCATGCGCGAAGGCAAAGAACCTGACTTTGACGCTCCCTTTAAGACAACTACGGAAATCAACCTGCACAGGCCTGCGCTACTGCCTACAGACTACTGTGCTGGCGTCAATGAACGATTGTCGCTTTACAAGCGCTTTGCCAGCAGCGAAACCGACGAACAAATCAATAGCCTGCAGGAAGAATTGGTTGACCGTTTTGGGGCACTACCTGATGCTGCCCGCGCTTTGATTGCCACCCACCGCCTGCGGATTTTGGCTAAAACCATCGGTATCAACAAGATTGACGCGCATACCGAAGCTTTCACACTGCAATTTGAACCAGATGCACCGATTGATGCTGTCAGGATTATTGAACTAATCCAACAAAACCGCCATATCCGATTTAACGGCCCTGAAAAACTCAGGATTACGGCCAATATGCCTGACTTGGAGAGCCAAGTGGGACAAATCAGGGCAACCATCCGGTTATTGAACCCTCAAAAAGAAGCAGAAAAACCGCAGGCTGCCTCCAAAACACCACGCAAGAAGAAAAAGAAAGAAAAAGCAGCCTGACTAACGCTTACAAAACTTTGAACGAGGAAAGAGTGACGACAGCTTCTGTGCCGGCAACGCTTTGAGCAATTCAAAGACATTGAGTTCCATCGCGTCCAACGTATTCTTGATCATCAAACCCAGTTCGGTATCGCCTTCCATCACAAGACGACGGCTGAAAAACAGCGTATCAGGATCTTCTTCACGCTTGGCTAGACGGTAAAAATCCTGTGCAGAAGCAGAAATTATCAGGTCTGGTTCCGCATCTTCCCAGCCTGGCACAAAACCGCCTTTTGTCCACGCAAAATTGAAATGCAACCCGGCATCGCTCACCACAAGCTTAAACTGCTTACCCAGCATCGCTTCGGCCACATCCTCCGGGAGCTTATCTTTTAAGACATCGTTTAAAAGCGCCACAAAAACAACCGATCCTGGCCATGCCGGTAGGTACGACATCATCTGGCCAATCGGTTTAGGAATACTGTACTGCGTCATGATTCTAACTTTTTCCGGTTATGCCTTCCAATCCATCCCCGGCAACCCCTGCCAATAGCCATTGCAAGGTTCACCCGGCATCCAAGACTGGATGACCGCCACCCCTTCTGCTGGAGACAACTGATCATCCATCACCTGTTTAAAGATACCGATGATTTCAGGCATGTAATCTGACTGAGGTGCAACACGGATGACATCGACCCCTAAGGATTTCATCTGCTTGACCTCACAGATGAGATTATAAACTTTGGCCGACTGCGTCTGGATGCCATTAAACAAGAGGAATGGTTGGCCTTCACGCGTCTGAACCGGCAGGCCATCAGGATATTCGAGGCATCGGAACCCACAATCGTCTTTCTGGAGGTTATGGTACCTTGCTGTAAAACACCTCGCCGAATAAGCCAACGGCAGACGTCCATATGCAAAGACTTCAGATTGCATCTGTGTAGGCAAAAACGGCAACATCTGACGCAGATGGGCACAACTCATCTCAAAAGGCATCACCCAACGGATAGCCCCTAAGTCCGCCACAATCTGCAATGCTTCAGGGTTATAAAGGTTTAAGTGAGGACCGGCAACGAATGGCCCTTTGCCTTCCAAAAGACCCGCTGCACCCATATCATTAGCCTCGACCATGAACTGACCATTTTCAACAATACGGTGCATGGCATTTAAATGCGCCCCAGACTCCAGCAGAACCTGGGTGGAAAGCACGACCTCTTTACCGGCACCAGAGAGTTTTTCGGCCAATTCAAACCAGTCGGACTCACGCATTTCATGGCGGCGCGAACAAACCGTCTCTCCCAGATAAATGATATCCACGGGCGAATCTGCAATGGCTTCGTAAAAAGCCCTCAGTTTGTCCTTTGTCCAGTAATACTGGACGGGCGCCAATGCCAATTTCAATTCAGTCTCCTTTTCTCCAGCTTACTTCCACGCACGATAATAAGCCCCCAATGTCTGCTGCTGCCCTTCAGACTGTTTGGCAAGCGCCACATCCCAGGCGGGGTTAACCTGATAATGGGTACTGTCCGCATTACACGCGTCCAAAGCTTCCCGCCAGACCTTCGTCACCACCGCCGTGTACGCAGGGCTTCGCTGACGACCTTCAATCTTAATCGCTGATACACCAATAGCTTTTAGCTTGGGTAAAAGCGCCAAAGTATTTAGGCTCGCAGGCTCTTCAATCGCGTAATAACTTTCACCACCAACCAGATAGCGTCCCTTGCAGATTGTTGGGTAACTGGACTTTTCCCCCTCTGCATAACGGTCGACCAAGACCCCATTTAGACGGGATTCAAGCCCCTTAGGCGTATTGATCCATTGGACAGCCTTAGCGGGCGAACAAACTCCCTTATTATTTGGGGCATCGCCTGTCACATAAGAAGATAAGGCGCAACGCCCTTCAACCATGACACAGAGACTGCCAAATCCAAAGACTTCCAATTCAACTGCTGTATTTTGAGCGACCATCTCAACCTGTTCGATGGAAAGTACTCTGGGTAACACGACACGGGCAATGCCAAACTTCCTCGCATAAAAGTTGATGGCATCATAATTTGTCGCAGAGCCTTGCACAGAGAGATGCAGGCGTAAATCAGGGTAGTTCTCGCAGGCATAGCGCATCAAACCAGGATCAGCGGTTATCATCGCATCGACACCCAATCGCGCTGCGCGGTCAACAGCAGCCTGCCAAAATTCCACCTGTCCTGGCAGGGGGTATGTATTGAGTGCAAGGAGAACTTTCCGCCCCCGTGTATGGGCATAAGCAATCCCCTCCTCCACATGCTTATCACTGAAATTCAAACCCATGAAATTACGGGCATTTGTCGCATCACGGAAACCGATATAAACGGTATCTGCCCCATAATCGACGGCTTGTTTTAAAGCAGGTAAACTCCCCGCTGGGCAAACGAGTTCCAGTGGCTTGGTCACTATGCGCTGTACAGACTGCAAAATCATACTCCTTCAGATGATGCAAGATATTATCAGATAGACGCGATGACCTTCCACAGAAAACACCATCTGGTACGCTCAAAAGCACTTGGAAGGTAACAGCATAGGCTATAATCCTAAAAGGACTATAGTGTAACCGTATCAGTGCTGTCCGGTTGTAAAAAGGAGCGTCTCAATGGCTGCCATCCTGAAGAATAAAAAACTTATTATCGTTCTCATTATCGCCGTCATTGGCGCAATAATTGCTTGGTTCTTCTTAAAACCGTCTGGTGTTATTGATGGCTTAGCATCCGGCAATGGCAGGCTGGAAGCCACTGAGACTGCTGTCTCTACCAAAGTTCAAGGCAAACTCGTCGAAGTGCTTTTCCGGGAGGGCGATGACTTGGAAACCGGCCAGGTCGCCGCACTTTTAGACGACGCACAGATTAAAGCCGACATCCAAGCCGCAGAAGCCGCAGTTGTCCAAGCCAAGGAAGCCGCCCAAGTCGCCCGTGAAAACGTCAAGAGTATGCAAAGCCAACAAGAACTTGCAGCGGTCACATTACGCAGAACGGAAGCTTTGATTAAGAAGGGTTTCATCTCGGCTGCAGCTTTGGATAAGGACATCAGCACGATGCGCACAGCCAATGCCAACCTGGCCAGTGCCAGGAACCGCGTTTTAGAAGCCGATGCGACCGTCCAGGAAAAAATTGCCAGAGTTGCTTCCTTAAAAAGCAACCTCGATGATTTGACACTTAAAGCCCCGGTCAACGGTCGAATCCTCTACCGCTTGGCAGAACCGGGGGAAGTCTTATCCCCAGGCGGCAAAGTCTTCTCTCTCTTAGATATGAACGACGTCTATATGTACGTCTATCTGCCAAGCGCTGACGCAGGCAGTGTCACCATCGGCAGTGAAGCACGCATCCTGCTAGACGCTTTACCTGACACCCCCGTACCATGTACCGTCGTCTACGTGTCACCAAGGAACCAGTTCACACCAAAGGAAGTGGAAACGAAAGACGAACGTGAGAAATTCATGTTCCGCGTCAAGCTCAAGGTCAACCCGGAATGGCTCAAAGACCATGGCGCAATTGCCAAACCAGGGATGCCAGGGGTTGGTTGGGTCAAAACCAAACCGGATATCGCCTGGCCTGCCAACTTACAGGTAAAGTAACGACATGGAACCGCCTGTCGCCCGACTGTCCAACGTCAGCCTGCAATACGGCAAGGTCAAGGCATTGGATGACCTGACCCTGACTATCCCAAGCGGTTGCATGGTGGGATTAATCGGTCCTGATGGGGTCGGTAAATCATCTTTACTGGCCCTGCTTTCCTGCGCCAAGAAAATCCAGCAAGGCACCATCGAAGTCTTAGGTCAGGACATCAGTGACAGCACCATCCGCAACGCCCTGCTGCCCAGAATCGCCTACATGCCGCAGGGTCTGGGCAAAAACCTGTACCCGACATTATCTGTTGCTGAGAACATCGACTTTTTTGCGCGGCTTTTCGGACAGGCACCGGCAGAAAGGAAAAAACGCATTGATGAGCTGACATCGGCCACCGGCCTTTTCTCATTCAAAGACAGGCCAGCTGGCAAACTCTCAGGCGGCATGAAACAGAAACTCGGCCTTTGCTGCTCGTTGGTGCATGATCCCGACCTATTGATTCTGGATGAGCCCACCACTGGGGTTGACCCCTTGTCGCGACGGCAGTTCTGGGAATTGATTGACTCCATCCGGCAACGCCGCCCACAGATGAGTGTGCTGGTGGCCACGGCCTATATGGAAGAAGCCGAGCAGTTTGACTGGCTGGCGGCCATGTATGCGGGCAAGGTCATTGCCACAGGCACTGCCGAAGAGATGAAGGCGCAGACTGGGAGAAGTTCCCTGGAACAGGCCTTCATCCAATTCTTGCCGGAAGAAAAGCGGGCCAATTACGAAGAACTGGTCATCCCACCACTACCTGAAAACAAACAGTACGATTGGGCGATTGAGGCTGATGGCTTAACGCAGCAGTTCGGGGACTTTGTGGCAGTTGACCATGTGAGCTTCAAAATCCCGCAAGGGGAAATATTTGGCTTTTTGGGATCGAACGGCTGTGGCAAGACCACGACCATGAAAATGCTGACCGGCCTCCTGGCACCCACATCGGGCACCGCTAAAACCTTCGGGAAGGTTGTTGACGCCAACAACATCGATAGCCGCCGGGACGTCGGTTATATGTCCCAGGCCTTTTCCCTCTATGGTGAGCTCACCGTCCAGCAGAACCTAGACCTGCACGCCCGCCTCTTCCACCTGCCACGCGATAAGGCCAAAGAACGCATCGGTATCCTAGTGGAACGCTTTGGCTTGGGCCCTTACATCCATTCCTCCGCAGAATCCCTGCCACTCGGGATCCGCCAGCGACTGTCGCTGGCCGTCGCAGTGGTGCACAGTCCCAAACTCCTGATCCTGGACGAACCGACATCCGGCGTCGACCCGGTAGCGCGCGATGACTTCTGGCGGCTGCTCGTGGAACTCTCTCGCGAACAGAATGTGACGATCTTCATCTCGACACACTTCATGAATGAAGCGGAGCGCTGTGACCGGATTTCGCTGATGAATGCCGGGCAGGTGTTGGCCAGCGGGACACCGGAGGAGCTGCGCATGCGGAAAAACGCCAATACGCTGGAGCAGGCATTCATTGAATACCTTGAGGAGGCGACCGGCGACAAAGACAGGCAATCTTTCACGACCGGTGAAAATGAAGAACCGGCTACCTCACACGATACCGGTAACGTCTTCTTCAGCTTTAGGCGCATGCTCGCCTACGCCTTCCGCGAGTCCCTGGAACTCAGGCGTGACCCCATCCGTATCGGCTTTGCAATTTTAGGAAGTATCATCCTGTTTTTTGTCCTGGGCGGCGGGATTTCGATGGACGTTGAAAACTTAAAGTTTGCCGCCTTGGACTATGACCAGTCACCGCAGTCCCGCGATTACATCCAGAACTTCACGGGGTCGCGCTACTTCATCGCACAACCTGACCTGACAAGTGCTGAAGACTTGGACACCCAGATGAAAAACGGCAAGTTGAGTGTCGCCATTGAGATCCCCCCCAACTTTGGCAAAGACCTGCTGCAGGGCCGTAATCCCGAAATTGCCGCTTGGATCGATGGGGCGATGCCTTACCGCGGAGAGACCATCCTAGGGTACGTCAGGGGGCTTCACAACCAGTACATGATTGAGCTCAACAAAGAGATGACAGGTAATGATTACCAAGCGGCTGCCACCCTCATGAAACGTTACCGGTTCAACCAGGACTTCAAGAGTGAATTCGCCATGGTACCGGCCATCATTCCACTCCTGCTCATGCTTATTCCCGCTGTCCTGATGGCACTGGGTATTGTCCGAGAAAAGGAACTCGGCTCCATTACGAACCTGTATGTCACCCCGGTGACCAAGCTCGAATTCCTGCTGGGCAAGCAACTGCCCTATGTCGTCCTATCGATGGCCAGTTACTTCTTGATGACGCTGTGCGCCGTCTTCTTTTTCCATCTGCCGATTAAAGGCAGTTTCCTAGCGATGACCCTTGGCGCACTGCTTTACGTAATCTCAACGACAGGGCTGGGCCTCCTGATTTCCACGTTCACCAAAACCCAGATTTCAGCACTTTTTGGGACGGCAATCTTAACGATGCTGCCAACCACCCAGTTCTCAGGTCTGAAAGACCCGATCGGTTCCCTGGAAGGCAGTGCCTATTGGATCGGGCAATTCTTCCCGGCATCGCACTACATCATCCTGTCGCGTGGAGTCTTCACCAAAGCGTTGCAGTTTGCGGATGTCATCCATCCCCTGTGCTGCCTGGCAGGTTTCATCCCCGCACTGACGTTCTTGGCATGGCTACTCCTGCCGAAACAGGAAAAGTAACGGGAGGAAGCCGTGTCCAGGTTCATGACGCATCTCAACAACATCTACCAGTTGGGGCTCAAGGAATTGAAGAGCCTCTGGTCAGATAAGGTCATGCTCCTGTTAATCATCTACGCCTTCACCGCCAACATCTACAGCTCCGCCAAAGGGGTCTCGCAGGAACTGCACAACGCACCAGTTGCCATTGTGGACCAAGACCGCTCCCAGATTTCGATGAGGCTGGCCAACTCACTGACAAAACCCTACTTCAAGACACCCGACCTGTTGGAACCGGATGAAGCCACGCAGTCGTTGGACAGGGGCTACCACTCGTTTTCCATCATCATCCCTCCGAGCTTCCAGAAAGACCTGATTGCCGGACGCAAGCCCACAGTACAGCTGAATATTGACGCAACCGTGATGAGCCAGGCCTTCATTGGCTCAGGCTACATTGAATCCATCTTCAACAATGAAATCAATGAATACCTGAACCGGACGACAGAACCGGCCACGAAATCCAGGATCAACCTGGTCACCCACGTACGGTTCAACCCCAATATGACAGGGTTCTGGTTTGGTGGGGTCATCCAGGTCATCAACAATGTCACAATGCTGACCATCATCCTGGTTGGGGCCGCCTATATCCGTGAAAGGGAACACGGCACATTGGAGCACCTACTGGCCATGCCACTTGTTGCCGCTGAAATCATGATTTCCAAAATCTGGGCGAACGGCTTAGCTGTCCTAATCGGCGCCAGCGGCGGCCTGGTCATCATCGTCAAAGTCCTGATGCAGGTACCCATCATCGGTTCCATCCCTCTGTTCTTGCTGGCATCCGCCGTCTACCTCTTTGCCGCCGCTGCGATTGGGATTTTCTTAGGAACGCTCTCCAAATCCATGCCGCAGCTGGGACTCTTGATTTTCCTGACCATCATCCCATTGCAGATGCTCTCAGGTGGTTCAACCCCACAAGAAAGTATGCCAGAATGGGTTCAAAACGTGATGATGGCAACACCGACCACGTACTATGTGAAACTAGCTCAGTCCATCCTCTTCAGGGGAGCGGGAATGTCGATTGTCTGGCCGGAATTCTTGGCCATGACAGGGGTTGGGATTGTCTTTTTTGCTCTGTCGCTCGCACGCTTCAGGAAATCGGTCATCCAAGGGAATTAGCTGATCGGGATGAACGGTAATTCTTGACATCCTCCCACGCGGCTTAGGCACACACCTTTTATGCCCACAGCATTATTTGCGGTAAAGTCTCGCTGAGGGGCTTGTGTACCCCCCAGGTTGGAAAAAGTTTATTTAGCTACCGGCTCGTATTCAACAGGAATCCAGATATAAGTTCCTTCTGATGCCTGAACAACATGGCCAATGCCAGGGAATGGCAAGTGCATACCTGCTACCAGTTCATGAGTAGCAGCGACCTGCTTCATGAATGCATAACGTGTTGTCTTCGCCATTTCAGTATCCGAGTCATATTCGATGGACACTTCTGGATGAGCAAACTGCACGGCATGGCTATGGACAATATCCCCCCAAACAAGCAGTTTGGCTCCATTGGAGACGACTTCCAAGGCAGTATGACCAGGGGTATGGCCATAAGCTGCAACGGCTTTAATCCCAGGAACGATTTCGGTACCCGCTGCAATTGGTTTCCAATGTTCGTTGTCAACATACTGACGGGTCGACTGCTGAGCCAGTTTGAAGAAAATCTGGCGGTCTAATGGCGCTTGTGCTGCAGTCTGTTCTGACAACCAATGCTGATGATCCAGTTGATTCATGTAGACCGTTGCATTCGGGAAAATCTTCTTACCATCGATACTTAGGCCTCCGGTATGATCTCCGTGCAGGTGGGTCAAAATGATGGTATCGACCTGTTCTGGCTGGTATCCCGCCGCTTTCAGGTTCTCAATGATGTGCCCCTGTTGGGTTTTGCCAAAGAGCTTGCCTGCCCCCGTATCAATCAGCACCAGATGATCCCCCGTGTGAATCAAGTACGCATTGATAGGCGACTGGATTTTGACATTCTGCCCATAGTGGTGCATGAGGATCTTGTTAACCTGGGCAGGATCCATGTTCCGCAATTTTTCCGGGTGGAAGTCAAACGTACCATCAAACAAGGCAGTTACTTCAAACCCACCGACCATCATCCGATAGTAACCCGGCACCTGCTGCTTAACCTGTCCTGGCACCTGGAGACCTTGCTCTTCTTCAGTGGCCTCTGGCACAACCGTTTCCGGCTGTGTTTGCTGAACATTCTTGGCGGCGACATGCTGTGTCCGTGCTTTTTTCCCTGCCGCCTGTACCTGCCCCATCAAACACAATCCCAAGAGGGATACCAACAAGCCTGAAGCCACTTTCTTATAGTCTGCCATGCATTTCCTCCTTACGTTTCAATAACCAACAAGGCTCACAACTGCTCTATCTTAAGTCCAAAAGCTGATTCAAAAAACTACTCGCATCAAGTCCGCGGCTTCTTCCCGCCAAAAACAGGGATGTAACTGTGCTCCCCATAGTCTTTGATGCGTTCCATGGTTTTCAGAACGGCCATATCTGCATCCGAAATGACAAAGTCAATCATCGTATTTTCGCGCATATGGTCTGGGTTTTCGGTCTTAGGAAGCACAACCATGCCCAGCTGAAGGCAATATCGGATACAAAGCTGGGGAATGGTCACACCATATTTCTGCGCCATCTCACCGGTTGCCGGGTTCTTTAGTGCTTCACCGTGTGCAATCGGAGAATAAGCCTCGAGCACCATCCCGTGCTTTTGGCAATACATAATCAAATCAGTCGGTGTATTGCCGATATGGCACAAAATCTGGTTAACCATCGGCTTGACAGCCGCCGTCTGCTGGAGGTTTTCAATGTCGCTCTCGAGGAAGTTAGAAATCCCAATAGCGCGCACCTTACCGGCAACCAAAGCATCTTCCAATGCTTTCCAAACCTGGCGGTTTTCAGCTAGGTAACGGTTGTCCGACTGGTTCACATCGACCCAAGGCTGGGGACTGTGGATCAGCATCAAGTCAAGGTATTCCAGCCCCATGGTTTTAAGGCTTTGGTCAATCGACTCAGCAGCTGCCTCATATGACTTGTGTTCTGCCGCTACCTTCGATGTAATGAAAAGCTTATCACGCGGTACACCACAAATACGTACTCCTTCACCCACGCCGCGCTCATTACGGTAACCCTGTGCCGTATCAATATGCCGGTAACCAATAGCTACCGCCTGACGCAAAGCCTCAGCCACCCGGCTGTCCTTGATAAACCAAGTACCCCATCCCAAAACCGGCATAGCAATGCCATTTGGCAACGTCACACTTTGATTGAACATTGTTCCTCCTTTCTGAATCTTACCCATTATGGCCGCCTCACCGGATTTTCTCAAAACCATCTTCAGGATTTCCTGTTGGTAAAACAAGCCGTCGTATACAATACAGCTCTGTCTATCAGCACCAAACCAACCGTAAAACTGTGAAACCGGCAACAGACCATCCTGAGACACAAGACGCGACCAACCAAGGTACGCCACGGCGCACCCTTCGACTCTTTGAAGCGATTGTCTTAATCATCGGTCTTGTTATCGGTTCGGGCATCTTTAAGGCCCCTTCTGCCGTTGCGGGTATGACAGGCGACACTTCAGCGATGTTTGTCGCTTGGGCTATCGGAGGCTGCGTATCACTCATCGGTGCTCTTTGCTATGCGGAACTCGCCACTGCCTTCCCACACGCAGGCGGCGACTATCATTTCATTGAGCGGGCATACGGCAAATCCATTGCATTCCTTTTTGGCTGGGCCAGGATTTCCGTCATTACAACGGGCTCCATTGCCTTATTGGCTTTCGTATTTGGCGATTATATGGAACGGCTCTTACCACTAAGCCCTGCTGGCTCCCAGTTAGGGCCATTCATTTACGCCGTTGCCATTATCATCATTCTGACTTGGTTAAACATCCAAAACGTCCACACTGGAATGCGGACACAAGCACTCTTTACCGCCATCCAAGTCATCTGCCTCATCATGATTGTCGGTGGCGCCATTTACTTCAACCTCATGCACACCGGCACGCCTGAAACAACTGTCCAGCCCCATACAACCACATCCTCCTCCTTGTCTGGCTTTGGCTTGGCCATGGTGTTTGTCCTCTTAACATTTGGAGGCTGGAATGAAGCGGCTTACATCAGTGCAGAGCTGGAAAACGGCGCCAAAAACATGGTACGCGCCTTAATCCTTTCCATTTCTGCCATCACAGTCCTTTACCTCTTGGTGACATGGGCTTACTGGTCAAGCTTAGGACTCGCTGGCATGGCTTCCTCTAAAACAATTGCTGCCGACACCGTACAACTCGTCTGGGGTGATGCCACAGAAAAAATCGTCTCATTGATGGTCGCCCTTTCGTCACTCACATCAATCAATGCAACGATTATCGTCGGTGCCCGTTCAAGCTTCGCAATGGGACAAGACTGGAAACCCTTATCTAAACTAGGGGTATGGAACAGTAAACGCAACACGCCGGTCAATGCACTGGTCATCCAAGGAATCGCATCCATTGCCCTGACGGCGCTAGGCCTTCTGACAGGCAGTGGTTTCAATTCAATGGTCGAATTTACCGCCCCGGTTTTCTGGCTGTTTTTCCTGTTAGCAGGTATTTCCCTTTTCATCCTACGCAAACACCCACGCCCAAAAACGGCTTTTAAAGTACCGCTCTACCCAATCATTCCAGTGATTTTCTGTTTGACATGCGCCTATATGCTCTGGTCGAGTCTCTCGTACGTCTATGACCAGTCCTTAGGTGGCATCAATGCAGCCTGGGTTGGCGTCGCCGTCCTCTTGATTGGACTGGTACTTCTATGGATAATCAAACGTCTTGACGCCAGAAACCGTAAATCATAAAAGCCACATCATGGAAGCCACGAAAAAAAGAAAATGGAAAACCATCCTGATTATTGCCGGGATTGCCGTCCTGGTTCATCTGATGGTCATCTTCTTTGGTCGGAATATGTACGGCATTGATGAAGTCACCGGTCCCAAACTAGATGCCGGCTTCATCACTACATGGCCAGAAACCGTCAAGGGCATGTTAAAGACCGCTGAAGTCAACAAAAACGATGTCGTCTATGACTTAGGATGTGGCGACGGTCGTATTGTGATTGCTGCCGCCCAGATTTACGGAGCACGTGGCGTCGGCATCGACTTAAACCCTAAACGCATTGAAGAAGCTAATGCGAATGCAAAAACAGCCAAAGTTGAACACCTCGTCAAATTTGAAGTAGGCGATTTTTACAAAGTCGATTTTTCAGATGCAACCGTTGTCGCCCTATATCTTCCACAACAGATTAACCTCGAATTACGCCCCTACTTATGGAAACAGTTAAAGGTCGGCACACGCGTCGTCTCGAATGAATCCGATATGGGACCTGAATGGCCGGCTGAAAAAATAGAAAAAGTAGGACCTAAAACTGTCTATATGTGGACGATTACTGAAGACATCAAACAGAAAGCTGCAACCATCCAGCTACCTGAACGGCCATAAATAAAGAAAGGGAGACAACCATGAGCAAAACAAAATTAACATCGCTTTTAGTAGCAGCGCTCCTGGGCACAGCCATCATCCCCACCGCACTGGCCGCAGATTCGCTTTTCACCGAGGATGCCCGTCCTCTTGCCATACACCAAGACCAGACTGGGCAAGTCAAAGTCACCCATGCCGAATTACTCGCAACAACGAACCCAACCAAAGAACCTACGACAGTTTCCCTCATCAGAAGGCACAGCGACGGCAAGTTGTACTTTATGGTAAACGACAAGACCTCTGAAAAAAACGCATTCGTTCCCTATTCATCCAAGCTTTACAACTTCCCACTGGTGAAAGACAGCGATGGTGACTACCCTCCCCTGATGTTCGTCCTATCCATCCCTAACGATGGCGATACATTGGACAAGGATTTGGGCGAGTGGCACGGCAAGGTACACCATATCCCTGTCTATGCATTATTTACCGTGGTATACGGCACGGTGGTCTGCCAATCGCCTTACTTCTCAGCCACCTACCTCAACCCCTCGCATTACCATGACAGGATCAAGGAAGCCGAACATGCACGGATGATTGACGGGCTGATGAAGCAGATGCCGGCATTGCACAAGGCCGTCAAGAATGCCAACATCACGCTACCAGACTGAAAACAGGCAAAAACCAGTATAGGATATTTTGACATTGGATATGAAAAAAGGTTGTCAGAATGACAACCTTTTGAAACTGGTCGGGGCGAGATGATTCGAACATCCGACCCACTGCTCCCAAAGCAGTTGCGCTACCAGGCTGCGCTACGCCCCGAAGGTTTAGATTCTATATAACAAGCCGTACCTTGTCAATCAAATTACAACCTACATCCTCTTTTAGGCCTCAGCCTGTGGACATTTTGCCGCAATACGGTTTGCAAAGGACTCTGCCATCTTGCCATCCTGTGCTTCGACCATGAAACGGATCAACGGCTCTGTTCCCGATGCACGAATCAAAACGCGTCCTCTGTCACCGAGCTCCTGTTCAACGCGCTCTTTTTCAGCACGGATCTCATCGTTTTCCTGCCAATTAAAGCCTGACGTTACACGAACATTGACCAGTGTCTGTGGAAAGAGTATCAGCTCACTGATAAATTCAGGCAATGTCGTCTTATGACGGCGCAGGGCACTTAATACCTGCAATGCAGAGATAATACCATCACCGGTGGTGTGCTTATCCAAGCAAATGATATGACCTGATCCTTCCCCTCCCAAGAGCCAACCTTTTTCTTTGAGCATCTCAAGCACATACCGGTCACCTACTTTCGCACGGCCGAAGCCAATCTCGCGTTCCTTAAAAGCCACTTCAACAGCCATATTGGTCATCAAAGTCCCTGCAACGCCCTTCACATCACTGAAAGACATCCGATCTTTCGCAATCAGGTAGAGCAGCTGATCCCCGTTATAAACCTTACCGGTTGCATCAACCATCATAAGCCTGTCAGCATCACCATCTAAAGCAATCCCCAAGTCAGCTTGGTTTTCAACAACTGCCTTGGACAACGCACGCAGGTCCGTTGCGCCACAATTCAGGTTGATGTTCATACCATCAGGCTCCGTCCCGATAGTCACGACTTCAGCGCCCAATTCATGGAACACACAGGGCGCCACGCTGTAACCTGCACCATTGGCGCAGTCGACAACAATTTTTAAGCCTCGCAGGTCATAGTCAGTCGGGAAGGTACTCTTACAGAATTCGATATAACGTCCCCTCGCGTCATCCAAGCGCCCAGCTTTCCCCAAGCTTTCAGACGGTGCACATTCCATCGGTTTATCAATCAAGGATTCCATTTCTAGTTCCAAATCATCCGGCAGTTTGTTACCAGATGCGGAAAAGAACTTGATGCCATTGTCATGGTAGGGATTGTGCGAAGCTGAAATCACAACACCTGCTGACAGGCGCAACGCACGCGTCAAGTAAGCAACAGCGGGGGTAGGTACAGGACCTGAAAGCATCACATCAACGCCTGCCGAGGAAAGGCCAGCTTGCAAAGCCGCTTCAAGCATATAACCAGAAATACGCGTGTCCTTGCCAATCAAAACAACTGGGGTAGTGCCTGCCTTGTTTGTACGCGTTAAGACTTTGCCTGCAGCATACCCCAGGCGCATTACAAAATCTGGCGTAATCGGCATCTGACCCACACGGCCACGAACACCGTCAGTACCAAAATAACGTCTTTTCATGCTTCCCTCTTTTTCATTCATGCACTGCACACCAAACTTTCAGTGCATCGACAGTTTCTTCCACGTCATGGACGCGCAAAATCTTCGCCCCATATTGGGTCGCTGTCAGCGCCATCGCTAAATTGCCTGCCAAACGCTTTCCAACAGGCTTTCCAGTAATGCGGCCAATAATCCCTTTTCTGGACAAACCGGCTAAGACAGGAAAACCCAATGTATGCGCCATTTTATTCATGCCCCTTAAGAGCGTGATGTTATCAATATCCGATTTACCAAAACCAAAACCCGGATCAATGGTAATCCGCTCGGACGTAACCCCCATTGCCATCAATTGGTCTGCCTGATACTTTAAAAAAGCCGTGACTTCACTGAAAACATCTTTATAGGTGGGATTGTCCTGCATAGTCTGTGGTTTACCCTGCATATGCATAATACACAAACCACATGTTGAATCCGCTACAGTTTCCATTGCACCTTGGACTGCAAAACCACAGATATCATTAATCATATCTGCACCGGCATCCAAAACAGCACGCATCACTTGGGGCTTATTGGTATCAATGGATAAGGGCTTGCCGCAATCTTTCAGCGCTTCAACAACAGGCACAACACGGTCAATCTCTTCCTGAACGGACACAGGCAACGAGCCTGGTCGAGTCGATTCACCCCCAATATCGATGATATCCACCCCTTCGGCAATCATCTGCTCTGCATGACGGATAGCTTCGCCCAACTCCAAATACCGCCCGCCATCAGAAAACGAATCCGGAGTGATATTCAAAATGCCCATCACTAAAGGACACTTTACCACTTCCCCGAGATTAAAACGGTAGCGTCCACACTGGAAAAAAGACATCTGGAACTCCCACGAAAAAGGGCAGGTCCAATTAAAGACCTACCCTTTCATCCTTTCACTGATCGATCATACCGCTGGTGCTGGTGCAGCCTGACCGTCTGTCGGTGCAGCCGGTGGAACCGGAGCCGGTGCAACACCATTCATGACATCATCAATCTGATGCGCATCCAAGGTTTCATGTTCAAGCAACAGTTCTGCCATCCTTTCAACCTTGTCACGGTTTGCTTCCAAGAGCTGTCTGGAAACAGCATAACGTTCATCTAGGATACGGCGGATTTCTGCATCCACTTTCTGCTGCGTTGCTTCAGAAACTGTCTTAGAAGACATACGGCCACCAAAAAACATATCCTGTTCAGTATCATCGTAAACCATAACACCCAGTTCTTCGGACATCCCAAAGCGTGTGACCATGGCACGCGCGAGTTTTGTGGCACGTTCAAAGTCGTTCGATGCACCGGTTGACATCTGGTGCATAAAAATTTCTTCTGCAATACGGCCAGCCAAGAGAATCGAGATATCTTCGAGCATCTTGGTCTTATACATATTGACCTGATCATGCTCTGGCAACTGCCAAGTTAAGCCCAATGCCTGGCCACGCGGCATGATGGTGACCTTGTGGACAGGATCAGCCGTTGGCAGCAACTTGGCTACCACAGTATGCCCCGATTCGTGGAATGCCGTATTACGGCGTTCTTCTTCACGCATCACAAAGGACTTACGTTCCGGCCCCATCAGGAGCTTATCTTTGGCGTCTTCAAAGTCCTGCATCTCAACCAGGCGTTTATTCTTCCTCGCTGCAAAAAGTGCAGACTCATTCACCAAGTTGGCCAAGTCAGCCCCTGAAAAGCCCGGGGTACCGCGTGCCAACACATTGGCGTCGACATCTGGTGCAACCGGCACTTTGCGCATATGAACATTCAGGATCTGTTCACGTCCCTTCACATCGGGCAACGGCACCACAACCTGGCGGTCAAATCGGCCTGGACGGAGCAGTGCTTTATCCAAAACGTCAACACGGTTGGTTGCCGCCACAACAATCGTACTGGAGTTCGGTTCAAAACCATCCATTTCAACAAGCAGCTGGTTCAACGTCTGTTCACGTTCGTCGTTGCCGCCCCCCATACCGGCACCACGATGACGGCCGACTGCGTCGATTTCGTCGATAAACACGATGCAAGGGTTGTGTTTCTTCGCGTTTTCAAACATATCGCGGACACGCGATGCACCGACACCCACAAACATTTCAACGAAGTCAGAGCCTGAAATGGAGAAGAAAGGCACCTGCGCTTCACCCGCAATCGCACGGGCTAAGAGTGTCTTACCAGTTCCCGGAGGGCCAACCAAGAGCATACCACGAGGGATACGACCGCCCAGCTTTTGGAATTTGCCTGGATCACGAAGGAAATCAACAACTTCCGCAACTTCTTCCTTGGCTTCGTCACACCCAGCAACGTCACTGAACGTCACGGTATTGTTCTTCTGGTCAATCATACGGGCTTTGGACTTGCCAAAAGAGAAGGCACCGCCCTTACCACCACCTTGCATCTGGCGCATGAAGAAAATCCAGACGCCAACCAACAGGATCATTGGGAACCAGGAAATCAGAATCTGAGACCAGAAAGAAGGTTCTTCAGGTGGTTTGACGTCGAACTGGACGCCATTGTCGACCAAGTCCCCAACCAGACCACGGTCAAGGTAAGTCACCCCAGTACGGACATGCTTGCCTTCGGATGTAGTAGCCGTAATGGTTCTGTCTTCAATGACCACTTCCTTGATGCGTTTATTCTTCACGCCATCAAGGAACTGTGAATAGTTGATTGGCTCAATACTGTCGGAATTACTCCGGTCAGTAAAGTGCTTGAACGTCGTCAATAAGACGATAATGATGGCGGTCCAAATGCCCACCCTCACAAACATATTGTTCACAAATACTCCTTGACATGAACGCAGGTGCGTCAATTTAAGACATAAACTTGCATTTTACCTGAAAACTGCTGAAAATTCTCGAATAAGGCCATGCGCAACCCCGTCCAAAATTGCACAAAAATGCAACGATTTAAGCGCTTTCTCAACCATTTACCGGCAACGCCCTGACGCTAGACTTTACCTGAAGGTACCTTTAAGCGCTGTCCCAACAAGAAAACTTCAGCGGAATAGTCACGACTTGCCTTGGGCTTTTTAACAGTGACACTCTGGAAGGTATCGCGAAACGCCGCGAGGATGCTGTTGTACGTGCTGCCATTAAAGCATTTCACCAAAAGCGAACCACCAGGTTTTAAATGGTTCTGGGCAAAATCAAGGGCCAGTTCCATCAGGTATTCGACGCGGGCCGCATCGGTCACCGCTACACCAGTCAAGTTTGGTGCCATGTCAGACAAGACCAGATCAACGCCACGGCCTTCCAGGAGATTTTCGAGTTTTTGCAACGTTTCTTCTTCGCGGAAGTCACCTTGGAAGAAATGAACACCTGGGACTGGTTCCATTGGCAGGAGATCCAACCCGACAACGGTGCCATTTAGATCATCGCCGGTGCCTTTCTTTAATTTGCGTGCCACATACTGGGACCAACTGCCTGGCGCACAGCCTAAGTCAACGATAACCTGACCTGGCTTAATCAAGTGGGCATCCTCGTCGATTTCTTTTAATTTATAGGCGGCCCGTGCCCGATATCCCTCTTTCTGAGCAAGACGGACATATGGGTCGTCCAGATGGTTTCTCATCCAGCTTTTGTTGAATTTATTCTTTGCCATACGAATAAGCTTTGCCCCCCATTAACCTGGGAGATTCTGGTCCGTCGGGAAAAGACACTCTTACCTGTAGCAAGAAATGGTCTCCTATCCCATCCCAAAGGAAGGGGCCCACCCGAAGGAGGCATTATCCACAACAATGGTGATTATTACAATATGATCAGGTTTATATCCACATAGCTCAAGCAAGGGGCTTGACGCCATAATTTGGTAGAATACAGTTTTCTGCAAAGGAGTACCATGCTAAAGCTCACCCCATCCCAACGGAGCACCTTGAAAGCACAGGCCCACAGCCTGCACCCTGTCGTCATGATTGGCGATGCTGGGCTTACCGATGCCGTCATGAAAGAAATTGACTCGAGCCTCAATGCCCATGGGCTGATTAAGATTCGCGTATTCGGTGACGACCGGATGAACCGCATATCCATCCTACAGGAAATCTGTGCCAAGCTTAACGCAGCGCCTATCCAGCATATCGGCAAACTCCTTGTCATCTACCGCCCGAAAAAGGATACCGACAACACCCCTTCCTATGCGAAAGGTGGGATGAAAACGGTGGTGACATTCAAGCCTGGCTCAGGCGCTATCCGCAACCGCGTCAAGAAGGTCACAATCAAAGGCAATGAACGTGTAACCGCAGGTGGGCTGGTCAAACGTCGCAAACCACGCCAAGCAAGCGCCAAGAAAAAAGCGCTTGCCCACTAACTCGATTAAATAAACAAAACATCCAAGATTTCGTATTCACGGACGCCTTTGGGTGCTTGGACTTCGATGACGTCACCTGCTTCATGACCAATCAGCGCCCTAGCCAAGGGTGACGTCACAGAAATCTTATTTTCCTTGAGATCTGCCTCATCATTACCCACAATCTGGTAACGGACGACATCACCCGTTTCATAATCTTCGAGTTCAACGGTAGCCGCAAAGACGATACGTCCATTGGTATTTAATTTTGTTGGGTCAATCACCTGGGCTGAGCTCAGCTTGCTTTCCAGTTCTGCAATACGCCCTTCAATAAACGCCTGTCTTTCCTTGGCTGCATCATATTCTGCGTTTTCAGACAAATCGCCATGCGAACGGGCTTCAGCAATGGCCGCAACAACCTCATAACGGTCTTTCGTCTTCAATTTATGCAACTCGTCCCGCATCATCTGCGCACCGCGGACGGTCACTGGGATAGAACTCATCTTATTTTCTTTCTCTTAAAAAAACCGCGAGGCCAGGGTGCTTTCGCACCATCAAGCCCCGCCTACCTTATCAAGTTAATCAGTGCAAATGGCTATGGAGTGTCTGCAAGTCATAAACATTAATGCTATCCATATTCGCAATCCCTTGGACAGCTGCCTCAGCACCTGCAATCGTTGTAATCGTGTTGATCCGTGCAGCCAACGCAGAAGTTCGGATAATCCGTGAATCCTGGATTGCTGTACGCCGTTCTTCAACCGTGTTGATGATTAAAACAACTTCATGGTTCTTGATGACATCCCCAATATGCGGTCTGCCTTCTGCAACCTTATTGACTTGTTCCACCTCAAGGCCGGCATCACGGATAACCTGTGCAGTCCCTTTAGTCGCCATAACCTTAAAGCCTAAGTCAATCAAATCTTTTGCTACTTTAACCGCACGAGGTTTGTCACTGTCTTTCACCGATACGAAGACCTTACCAGAACGCGGCAATGTCGTACCGGCTGCCATCTGAGCCTTCACAAACGCTTCACCAAACGTCCGGCCAACACCCATGACTTCACCAGTCGACTTCATTTCAGGTCCTAAAATGGTATCGACACCAGGAAACTTGACGAATGGGAAAACAGCTTCCTTCACACAGAAGTGTGTCGGAACAGCTTCTCCGAAAATCCCCTGGTCGTCCAACGACTGCCCGACCATACAGCGAGCAGCAATCTTGGCCAGCGGACGCCCCGTAGACTTAGAAACAAATGGGACTGTCCTGGAAGCACGTGGGTTGACTTCAAGCACGAAGACCACATCTTTGACCTGACCATCGACTTCCTGACGTTGGATAGCAAACTGCACGTTCATCAACCCCACAACATTCAAACCTTTAGCCATCAAAATGGTCTGACGTTTCAATTCCTCAACGGTTTCAGCAGACAAAGAATACGGTGGCAGAGAACATGCCGAGTCACCAGAATGGACGCCAGCCTGTTCAATGTGTTCCATCACGCCACCTATCACGACACGCTTACCATCGGAAATACAATCGACATCCAATTCAATCGCATCATTTAAGAAGCGGTCTAAAAGTACAGGAGAATCGTTGGAGACCTTAACAGCTTCACGCATATAACGTTCAAGCCCGACCTTGTCGTGAACGATTTCCATCGCACGACCACCCAAGACATAGGATGGACGAACCACAATCGGGTAACCAATTTCTTCAGCCAGCGCAATCGCTTCGGCATCTGTCCTTGCCGTCCTGTTTGGCGGCTGGCGCAGATCCAAGTCTTTCAAGAGTTTCTGGAAGCGTTCACGGTCTTCCGCCGCGTCAATCATATCTGGCGATGTCCCGATAATCGGTACGCCATTGGCTTCCAAATCCAATGCAAGCTTCAGTGGTGTCTGGCCACCATACTGGACAATAACACCATACGGTTTTTCGCGGTCAACGATTTCCAAGACGTCTTCCAACGTCAACGGTTCAAAATAAAGCCTATCGGAAATGTCATAGTCGGTCGATACGGTTTCAGGGTTACAGTTCACCATAATGGTTTCGTACCCGTCTTCTCGCATTGCCATGGCTGCATGGACACAGCAATAATCAAATTCAATCCCTTGGCCGATACGGTTTGGCCCACCGCCCAAGACCATGATTTTTTTCCTGTCCGTTGGTTCGGCTTCACATTCCTCATCATAAGTGGAGTACATATAGGCCGTATCGGTCGCAAATTCGGCAGCACACGTATCAACGCGTTTATAAACCGGGCGCAACCCCAATGCGTGACGTTTTTCGCGAACAGCCTTGTCCGTCGTCTTAAGGAGCCATGCCAGACGCTTGTCAGAAAAGCCTTTCTGTTTCAGCTTAAAGAGTGTATCACGGTCAAGATCTTCAAACTTCTGTTCATCAAGCCACAGCTCAATGTCAACGATTTCCTTAATCTGTGCCAAGAACCAAGGATCAATATGGGTAAGGTTATAAACTTCTTCTAACGTAAAGCCTTGAGCAAAGGCATCACCCACATACCAGATACGTTCAGGTCCAGGTTCGCCCAATTCAACGCGCAAGACTTCATGGTCTTTCGTCTTTTCATTCATGCCCTCGACACCGACTTCAAGCCCACGCAATGCTTTCTGGAAGGATTCCTGGAATGTACGGCCAATCGCCATGACTTCGCCCACAGACTTCATCTGGGTCGTCAGGTGTGGATCGGCCTGTGGGAATTTTTCAAAAGTAAAGCGCGGCACTTTCGTGACGACATAGTCGATTGACGGTTCAAAAGATGCTGGCGTTGCACCACCGGTGATTTCGTTTTTCAATTCGTCCAAGGTATAGCCGATTGCCAATTTGGCAGCAACTTTTGCAATCGGGAAGCCGGTCGCTTTAGACGCCAACGCAGAAGAGCGCGAGACACGTGGGTTCATTTCGATGACAATCATGCGCCCATCGCGAGGATTAACCGCAAACTGGACGTTGGAACCACCCGTATCAACCCCGATTTCACGCAAAATCGCAATCGAAGCATTACGCATCAACTGATATTCTTTATCGGTCAAGGTCTGCGCTGGTGCAACCGTAATCGAGTCCCCCGTATGGACGCCCATCGGGTCTAAATTTTCAATCGAACAAACAATAATGCAGTTGTCCTTACGGTCACGGACAACTTCCATTTCGAATTCTTTCCAACCAATCAAAGATTCTTCAATCAACAGTTCATTGGTTGGTGACGCTTCAAGACCACGACGGCAAATGGTGTCAAATTCTTCTGAGTTATAGGCAATACCACCACCGGTCCCCCCCAGTGTAAACGACGGGCGAATAATCACGGGGAAACCAATACGCCCCTGCACTTCCCAAGCTTCGTCCAACGAATGCGCAATACCAGACCGCGCAGAAGACAAGCCAATCTTGGTCATCGCTTCTTTAAACTTCAAGCGGTCTTCCGCTTTATCAATCGCTTCAGGAGAAGCACCAATCAGTTTGACGTTATATCTTTCAAGGACACCGTTACGATACAAGTCCAACGCGCAGTTCAATGCAGTCTGACCACCCATCGTCGGCAGAATCGCATCTGGCCTTTCTTTTTCAATGATTTTTTCAACAACCTGCCAGGTGATTGGTTCAATAAAGGTGACATCGGCCATATTGGGATCGGTCATGATCGTTGCAGGATTACTGTTGACCAGGATTACCCGATAGCCTTCCTCACGCAACGCTTTACACGCCTGTGCGCCGGAGTAGTCGAACTCACATGCCTGTCCGATGACAATCGGACCTGCTCCTATGATGAGAATACTTTTAATATCTGTACGTTTTGGCATTTTTCTGCACACCTGTCCTGCCGCTTCCTCACAAAAGCGGCGTTTTATTCACCCGCCTTAGGCAGTCTTGTTCTCGCCTGCCTTGGCCTTAGCCATCAAATCAATGAAACGATCAAAAAGGTACCCGACATCTTCAGGTCCTGGTGACGCTTCAGGATGCCCTTGGAAACAAAAGGCAGGTTTATCTGTCCTAGCAAAACCTTGTAAGGAACCATCAAACAGCGACTTATGCGTTGCGCGACAGTTCGCTGGCAACGTTTCGATATCAACTGCAAAACCATGGTTCTGGGACGTAATCAGCACTCGGCCGGAATCCAAATCTTGTACCGGATGGTTTGCGCCGTGATGGCCAAACTTCATCTTCATTGTTTTGGCACCTGATGCAAGCGCCATGATCTGATGCCCCAAGCAAATGCCAAAAGTTGGAATACCTTTTTCAATCAAAGTACGGGCAGCCGCAATCGCATAGTCGCAAGGTTGTGGATCGCCCGGCCCGTTTGACAAGAACACACCATCAGGATTGAGCTCAAGCACCTTTTCAGCTGGTGTCTGTGCTGGCACAACCGTCACATTGCAACCACGTTCTGTCAACATCCTTAAAATATTACGTTTAACCCCGAAGTCAAAAGCCACAACATTGTACTGGGGTTTTCCAGGCTCTTTATAGCCACTTTCCAATGTCCAGCACGCTTCGTGCCAGTCATACGGCTGATCAACACTGACCACTTTAGCTAAATCCTGCCCTGACAAGCTTGGACATCCTTTTGCCAGTGCCAGCGCCTTCTCCTTGTCAGTGCCGACAACAATCGCACCGCTTTGGGAACCCTTGGTTCGCAGGATACGGGTCAGTTTACGGGTATCAATCCCGCAGATTGCCACAATCCCCTGTTCTTTCAGGTAATCCGGTAACGACTGAGTCGCCCGGAAGTTGGACATGACAGGCTGAACATCTTTGACAATAAAGCCCGCTGCCTGAATCTTTGTGTTACCAGACTCAATATCTTCTGGATTGACCCCAGTATTACCAATATGGGGATAAGTCAGGGTAACGATTTGACCTGTATAGCTGGGATCCGTCAGGATTTCCTGATAACCCGTCATGGAGGTATTGAAGACGACTTCACCGGTAGTTTCACCCGGAGCACCGATCGAATAACCGTTGAAAATGGTACCGTCTGCCAGTGCCAGTACAGCCGGGGTCTGTTGACCAAAAGGGAATTGCAAGGTAACTCCTTTATCACACCATTTCCCCGCATTTTGTCCGTGCAAAAACCTTTGCCTGCCCTCTTCAGAACAGGTCATCTGGCTTGGAAAAGGGACGACGCAGGTACTATGATGAATGTTGAATATATACGCTTTCTCGATTATAGCGAAAACGGCTCTTTCCGTAAACCGAAAAGAGCCGTATCACGTCTGAGGAACAGACGCTTTTAGTAGAGGGAAACCACCCTGAAAACAGCGTACCGATTACTGGTTGGTCTGTCTTAAGAGCGCCTCCCATTCTTTGACAATGACGCGGCTGTCAAAGTAATCAATACGCATAGCTTTCCTAACGCGCGCTAACGTTGCATTGGTCTTTTCAACCGCCTTTTGCGTCCCTTCACGCAATATATCGTAGACAGTATCAATGTCTGCTGCCCATTTTTCGCGGGCTTCACGGATAGGTTTAAGCCTTTCTTCCAGGATATTGATCAGGAACTTTTTACACGTCCCATCACCTAAGCCGCCTTTGCAGTAGTGCGCCTTCATTTCATCTAAATTGGCATAATCAGGCAAATATTCTGCAAAGTGTTCATCACGGCACAATGCGTCAAGATAGGCAAAGACCACATTACCTTCCAAATGACCTGGGTCTTCAATTCGCAGGTGCAATGGATCAGTAAACATCTTGCCATTCACCTGCTTTTTGACGGCTTTGGCAGAATCGCTTAAGTAAATGCAGTTACCCAATGACTTACTCATCTTTGCCTTACCATCGACACCCGGCAAACGGCGCTGCGTTTCATTTTCAGGAATCAAAGCTTTTGGCATGACCAACGTTTCGCCGTAAGTTCTGTTAAACCGCTCCACAATTTCCCGAGTCTGCTCAATCATCGGAAGCTGGTCTTCGCCAACAGGGACAACTGTCGCATCGAACGCCGTGATATCGGCCGCCTGGGAAACGGGATACGTAAAGAACCCGGCCGGCAAACCTTCTTCAGCAAAGCCACGCATCTGGATTTCCGCTTTAACGGTTGGGTTTCTAGACAGGCGCGACGTAGTAACAAGATTCAGGTAATAGAACGTCAGTGCATGCAAGGCAGGTAAAGCTGACTGCACACAGATTGTCGTCTTTGCAGGGTCAATCCCAACAGACAGATAGTCCAACATCACATTGATGATGTTGTCGCGGATTTTACCCGGATTGTCTGCATTGTCGGTAAGCGCCTGGTCATCAGCAATCAGGATATAGGTTTCATCGTAAAGCCCGGAATTTTGCATTTCGACACGACGCATCAAGGATCCAACATAGTGTCCAAGATGCAAACGCCCCGTTGGGCGGTCTCCCGTCAGGATGATTTTCTTCTCTGCCATAATCAATTTCAGACCATCAGTAGCTTTCGCTATTTAAGTCAGCCCCAAAAAATACAATAATGGATAAATGAAAAGGTTGATCAACCAGCGTCCCAACATCATTACAGGCCGCATCCAATAGGAGGTAACGCCAACGTAGATCAATCCCATTAAAATGAAAAAGCCATACCGCTCAATCCTAGCAAATTTCTCAGCCAAGTCAGGCGGTAGCAAACTTGTCATTATGCGTCCTCCATCCATTGGTGGCAATGGGAAAAGATTGAACGCAAAAAGGACGAGATTCACGAGAATGCCGGCATTAACCATTTTCATCAAGAAAACATTACCAGGCACCGTTAAAAGCAGCACCAACTTCAGCAGACTCCAGACAAACGCCATCAATAAATTTGACCCAGGACCTGCCAGAGCAACTAAAAACGTATCGCGCCGTACATGCCGCAACGCAGAAAAGCTCACAGGTACAGGCTTTGCATAGCCAAAAATAAAGGGACTGCCTGTTGCCAAAAGCACGAGCGGGATGATGATGGTTCCCAGCAAGTCAATATGCTTGATTGGGTTTAACGTCACACGCCCTTGTAGGTAAGCCGTGGCATCCCCCAAGCGGTAAGCCACCCAACCATGCGCCGCCTCATGCAACGTAATGGCCGTCAGCAGGGGAATCGCCCAAACGAGGACGGTTTCAACCAAACTCTCGAAGCTTTGCAACTGGAAATCCATAGTCGAATACGTTTTTAAGAAACACCGATTTCAGACGGATCAGCCCGGCCTTTACGAACCAGTTTCGGTTCGCCATCCGTTAAGTCAATGACGGTTGTCGGCAACAGCCCACAGGCTCCCCCATCCACAACTGCGTCCACGAGTTTTTCAAGCTTCTCTTGGATATCGTAAGCTTCCGTCAATGGGTCTTCCTGGTCTGGCAGAATAATGGTCGTCCCAATCAAGGGTTCCCCTATTTCCTCAAGGATGGCCTGGATTACCGGATTATCTGGAATCCTAAGGCCAATCGTTTTACGGGACGGGTGCGATAAGCGCCTAGGCACTTCACGGGATGCCTGCAGAATAAATGTATAAGCGCCTGGGGTTGCCATCTTGAGCAACCGGTATGCCGCATTGTCTACACGAGCGTAAGAACCCAATTCACGTAAATCTCGGCACAAGAGTGTCATCAGGTGCTTTTCATCAATCTGGCGAATCCAACGGATCCGATCAACCGCCGCCTTATCATCCAAACGGCAAGCCAATGCGTAGCTCGAATCCGTAGGAACAGCAATCACACCGCCCGCGCGCAGAATATCTGCCGCCTTCTTGATCATCCTCTGTTGAGGGTTTTGGGGATGAACCTCAATATACTGACTTGACATACCATACCCCACTTACATATACGTCCGGTTGCGCAACGCTTCGATGCGTTTTTCAATCGGCGGATGAGTTGAAAAAAGCGACAGGAGCGCGCCTGCACCATTAATCCCAAAAGCAGCCATATTCTTAGGCAACGCGCTAGGCTGCATCTGGCCCAATCGATAGAGGGCATGTTCCATCGGACGACCGTCCCCCATTAATGTAGCAGAGCCTGCATCCGCATAGAATTCACGGCGCCTGGAAAACCAAGCCACGATGATGTTGGCGACAAAGCCAAAGAGGATTTCACAAGCCATCACAGTAAAGAAGTATCCGATGCCGCCCACATTGCGGTTTTCATTGGAATTGCGCGACAGGAAACTGTCGACGAAAAAACCCACTACGCGCGCAAGGAAAATCACAAAGGTATTAACAACACCCTGGATCAACGTCAAGGTCACCATATCGCCATTGGCAACATGGGAAATCTCATGTCCCAAAACGGCTTCGACTTCTTCGTGGTTCATGTTCTGCAACAGGCCGGTAGAAACCGCAACCAACGCAGAATCCTTAAATGCCCCCGTTGCAAAGGCATTCGGTTCACCATCATAGACTGCAACCTCTGGCATCTTAATGCCTGCAGCCTTCGACAAGCGAGCAACAGTATCCAGAAGCCACCGTTCCGCATGGTTTCTTGGCTGTTCAATCACAACGGCACCAGTAGACCACTTCGCCATTTTTTTACTCATCAAAAGCGAAATGATGGAACCAGTAAAACCCAAGACCAACGAAAAGATCAGCAGCGCATGAAAATCAATGCCCCGTGCCGTAAGATAGCGGTTGACTCCCAGCAATGACAACGTAATCGACATCACTGCAATCACAGCAATGTTGGTCAGAATAAAAAGAAAGGTTCTTTTCACTGAAAATCTCCAATCAAAATCATATGTTCGCAAATACTAACAGGAACACCACTTAACCCATTTAGAAAGTGTAAATTCCTGCAAAAATCACTTCGAAGCAAAAGGCTTAAAGACGATCCTTGAAAGCTTCCGCCTCAAATACAGGGTTCACTTTGCCTGGAAAGTCCGGCAAACACCCAACATCAACAGTGGACTCTTCAGGTGCATGAAAATCAGAGCCCAACGATGCTAAAAAACCGTAACGGTTAGCCACTCCCGCAAAGATGGGGTACTGTTCCCGTGTATGGCTACCTGTGACCACTTCAATCCCTACACCACCATAACGCTTGAATTCAGTTAAGAACTCATGCATCGCCAAGTCAGACAACCCATAGCGTCCTGGGTGCGCAACAATCGGCATACCACCGGCATCCAAAATCCATGTCACAGCCTGCTCCAACGTCGCCCATTGGTGTGCAATATAAGCAGGCCCACCTTCTTTCAAATACCGGTCAAACGCTTTCTTAACAGAGGGGCACACCCCCGCTTCAACCAGATACCTGGCAAAATGCTTACGCGAAATCAGACTAGGATTCGTCACGTAAGCGAGTGCCCCTTCATACGCACCTAAGATACCCAATTCCTGGAAGCGCTCCCCCATCCGATCAGCACGTGCTTTCCTGCCGTCACGATTGTGAAAGAGACGGTCAACCAAAACAGGATCGTTTTCATTCACATGCAGCCCAACAATATGGATTGTCTTCCCTGCCCAAGTCACCGAAATTTCAACACCTGAGACCAACGTCATCCCTAAGCGTGCGGCTTCTGCCTTGGCTTCAGCAATACCCCCCACTTCATCATGGTCAGTCAACGCCAGCATCTGGGCGCCGTTTTGATGCGCGCGCCTGACCAACTCAGCCGGGGTCAAAATCCCGTCTGAAACACGGGAGTGCGAATGCAAATCAATCGGCAACATCCGAATCCTCCCGCACTGTCCCATTTGACCCATCCATGAACCGTTCTATCAATGAGGCTACCTGTTCAGGTTGGTCGTGCTGCATCATATGGCCGGAATCCATCACAACCACATACTCCAACTGCGGGATACAGGACGCACGCCGGATAATTTCTTCCTGCGCATGCTCCGGATCTCGCCGGCGGATACCCATCCACGAATGCTCCGCCTCCACAAACATCACGGGCGCTGTAATCCGCTTCCAGCAGGCCAAGATTTCATCCAGGCGTGTTAACGACGGCACCAGCTTGTGCTTAGGATCCGCCAAAAACTTCCATTCGCCCGTTGGCGTCTGCTCAGCCCAATAATCTGCCAAGAAATCAGCACGTTTTTCCGTTAAACGTGGATTATTGGCCATCAATTTATTGACCACTGCCTGACGATCTTTATACGGACGCAAGCGCTTCGGATTTTTCTTTGAATCCAACCACTTCTCAATGCGGCCAGGCACCATTTCGGGCAGGTTTTCAGCAATTCCATAACCTTCCATACTGATTAACCGTGCAATGCGGTTCGGCCGGATGCCTGCATAAACACTCGTAATCTTCCCGCCAAGGCTGTGTCCAATTAGATTAACAGGCTCATCGGGTGAGTAATAATCTAAAACCGCTTCAAGGTCTGCCAAATAATCCGCCAACCAATAGTCGCCTTTGGCCCATTCCGAATGACCAAAGCCCCTGACATCCGGGGCAATGACATGCCATTCTTTTTGGAATGCATCCACCACAAACTGGAATGACGCCGAAATGTCCATCCAGCCATGCAACATGAATAACTTGGGTGCATCTTCATGCCCCCAATGACGCACGCAAAGCTTTAAGCCATTGGCATCAATGTATTCAGTACGTGAAAGTTTCATAGCTGGATCTAACAAACAGAATTTTTAATTATAACAAGCAGACATTCTTCTTTGACGCCGCCTCTGGAAAAAAGATGACTTCGGATTACATACATGGGGATTGCCCTGCTTTTCTGCAATAGCGTTGCCATTTAAAATTACATTTTTTAACCGTCAGGGGAGTAATATGCCCATCTACCGCCTGGGGGATAAGATCCCCAAAATTCACCCCACAGCCTGGATTGCTGAAAACGCAACCATCATTGGCGATGTAACGATTGGTCCCAATGCCTCCGTCTGGTTCAATGTCGTCATCCGCGCAGACAATGACAGCATCACAATCGGTGAAAACACCAACATCCAAGATGGCTCAATCCTACATGCCGATCCCGGCTTCCCACTCAAAATCGGCAAAAACGTCACTGTTGGCCATATGGTCATGCTCCATGGTTGTACGGTGGAAGATGGCGCCATGGTCGGTATTCGCTCAACCGTCTTAAACGGTTCGGTAATTGCTGAAAACAGTTTGGTCGGCGCAGGATCCTTGGTTGCAGAAAACAAATCATTTGCCCCTGGCGTTGTCCTGATGGGCACTCCCGCACGCGTGGCTAAAACCATGGATGATGAGCGTGCCAAGCGTATGCCACGTGCCGCCAACCACTATGTCTGGAACCGCGAACGCTTCCGCGACAACCTAGCGCCCATCGACAGGAGCGAATGCACAATAGACAATCCTGACGAAAAATAACCGGTTCAAGAATTAGGAGATTCAGATGCAAGACATCGTCCAGAAAATCCTCTTTAAAAATGCCAATGTCCGTGGCGGCTTGGTGAGCCTTTCAAACGTCTGGCACGACATGCTCGCGCACAAGGCCTACCCAGCCCCCGTCACAAAACTTTTGGGTGAAATGACAGCTGCAACGGTACTTTTAAGCGCCAATATCAAGTTTGAAGGCGCAACCGTCTTGCAGATCCACGGTGACGGGCCAATCCGGCTTTTGGTCGTTGAATGCAGCAACACGATGCAGGTACGGGCTACCGCGAAACTCGATGACACCCAGACCATTGCAGAAGACGCCACATTCCAAGATCTGGTCAATGCCCATGGTAAAGCCCGATGTGTCGTTACACTCGATCCCCACGACAAAATCCCAGGACAACGCCCCTACCAAGGTATTATTCCGTTAGAAGGGGCAACTGTCTCGGAAGTCATTGAAAACTATATGAAACGTTCCGAGCAACTCGACACGCGTGTTTGGCTGGCCGCTGATGCCAACAATGTACGCGGCGTCATCCTGCAACGGATGCCAGCCCAGCTTGACGAACGCGGCGTTGCCTTAACCGACAGTGCCAAAGATGAGGAAGACTGGCGCCATCTCGTGGCATTGGGTTCTACGCTAACGCCATCTGAAATGCTTGCAACCGATATCGCAACCTTACAGCACCGTCTATTCTGGGAACAAGAGACTGCCAACTTTGAGCCGTTAAAACCCACGTTCCAATGCAGCTGCTCGCGCGAGAAGGTCGGCAATATGCTGAAGATGCTGGGACAGTCTGAAGTGGAAGAAGCCTTAAAGGAAAAAGGATCGTTAACCATTAACTGCGACTATTGCGGCAAAGCCTATACCTTTGACGTCATCGACTGCAAGACACTGTTTTCCTCAGCCAGCTCGTCAGAGGCGGCGGAAACCCGCCATTAACCCTGATGGGGGCAACCCCATCAGGCACAAGCTGTCAGCTTTTCAAGGACAGCGCAAATCCGGCGGATTTCGCGTTCCCCTACTGGTGCGGGAGTTTCAAGGAGTTCTTTCGCGGCTTCTTCACAAGTCACCGGAGCCAGTTTAACAACAACATCCCGCCCCTCTTTCTGAGCAGATGGCTCTTCAGGAACCGGTACTGCCTGTAATCCACAGGCAACCTCAAGATTTAACAGGTTATCAACCAAGGCGGCAGCATTCTGTTGCAACCGCCTGCCATAGGCAATGTTTCTTGAAGCAACAGCTTTGAGTCCCTTGTAGAAACGATTGGAAAGCATCGATTCCAGACGGCTATCTGAAAGCGGCGCCAACGCTTTCCATTGGCTGTCAAAATCTTCATCAGAAATGTCTTCACCTACCGAACCACTATCCGGCAGGAAACTTAAAATCCGGTTTTCTAATTCTGAACACAGCCTTAAGCGTTCAACCAATCCAGAAGATACGGAAGAGGCCAACCCTTCATTTCTTAAACGCTTCAAAATTTCTGTACAGCGACAGACAGCTTGGTCAAAACGTTTTTGAACCGATGCTTTGGTTTCTTGCGGCACCGGCCCTATTTCTTCCCAACGCTTGGTCAACGTCAAGAAGCAGTCATCAAACGCTTCCAACCCCTCTTTGGCATCAAGCGTTTCAAGCTTGGCGCAGATGTCTTCTTTTAATTGCAGATTATCAAGGTGTTCCTTGTCTTCTTGACGGCCTTTTTCCTGGCGCCTGTCATAGAGCGCACTACAGACTTCCTTAAAGCGTCCCCAAAGTTTGCTGTCTTTACGGTTATCCAGCGGGAAATTCTTTGCCACAGTCTGCCACTTCTGCTGCAGTGCACGCAGTTTCTTTCCAGATTCGGATTGGGTAGGATCAATAGCCGCCACTTCTGCAATCAAGTCTTCCCGGCGCTTGATTTCGACCTGCGTCTGCTCATAGAGCTTTTCACGAACAGGCGACAGGGCCGCTGACATTTCGGCATCCAAACGTTTCTTTTCATTGCGTCCCACAATCCCTAATTGACGCCAAGCCTGTAATGTCTGACGGTAAAAATTAATCGCCGGTTTCCAGTCAAAGGGACGGTTCGACGTCATCGCTTCAGCATATGTAACTTCAAAATGGGAAGCAAACGCCTTAATATCTTCAATTAACGCTTCTGCATGGCGGACATTTTTCTTCTTTTCATCGACTTGCGCCCTAGCATGGACTAGCACTGGCTCATAAGCCTTATTGCAAGCCGCATCAAACGTCGTCCATTGTTCACGTGTGGCCATACCGGTCACCGCGTTTAATTCTTTCCATTGGCTACGCAAACGCATGACAGCGTCTGCCAAGTCATCAATAGACAACTCTTTTGCAGGTAATCCTTCAGCTGCTTTAATTAAGTTTTCTCGAGAAAGCTTGTCACTCCACTTGGCCCAACCCGTAAGCTTACGCAGCTCAGACTGCAACTGCGCACATTCACCCAAAAGCCCTTTATCCATCACGCGGCTGTCAAGGTGCATTTGCCCCAATATTTCAGCATGACGCTGTGCTTCCTGTACCGCCCCCGCATCTATCGCTTGCTTCAAGGCCTGAAGATGCTCGCAAAAAGACTCCCGCTCTTGCGCAGTATCTGCCAACAGTTGCTTGCGTTCTTCTTCTTTACGCGCTTCATCCTCAGCTTTCAGTATTTTTTTGCGCTGGTTCTCGCAGGCAATGATCCTCTCACGCAACGCGTTATAGCGTTTAACCAACGGCAAATAATCAGATTGCGCGACCTGAGGCAACTGTCCCCATTCCGCTTCAAGGACAGACCGGTCCAAAGATTCAATGGACTGCCCCTCATACTTATCAAGCCAAAGCGTCCTTTCCTGGATATGTTCGACCTGTTCAATCGCTTGTTGGGCTTGCCCCTTCATCTGGCTGATGCGGGTTTCCAGCGTTATCAACGCATTTTTGGGCAGTGACGCAACTTCTTCAGATGCCTTAAACGATGCCAAAGCATTTTCAAACTCAGGCAAATTTTCTAAGATGGCTTCAGGCGTATGACCTGCCTTTGCCAGTACATCGAGTGATTCAGAAATCTTGCGAAGATCCTGCTGCAAAGCAATCTGGGCTTTGAGCCTTGCGCCGAGCTTTTCAAGACACGTCTGGCAACAGTTTTTGAGTTCTTCAGGAATTTCCGCGCCATGTGCTGCAGTCAATTCTGCCCACTGACGCTCAACATCAGCAACTTGGTTTGGCGCAAGACCAGATCTTGCAACCAAGGCTTGAACAGTCTTGGCAACCCCTTCGACCTTTTCAAGGACGGCTTCAGACTGTTTTACCGCATTTAAGCGGTCTTGCATCAGCTTATAGACACGACGGTCACTTTTCTGGGTAAAGCTTCTGGCTTCAGCCATCGCTTCGACCGTTTTCAACCGCTGCGCAGCGGCATAACGTGCATCGGCAAAACGGGTCTGTTTCAAAAATTCAATGATAACGGCATCATCATCAGGCAACAGTTCAACCTGCTGCACCGCTTCAATCTTGGCGTCATTCTGGGCAAGCACTACTTTTTTCTTACGCGGCTGCTCTACTGGACGCTGAGGCGCTTTACTGCCAAAAAGTTTCGATAAAAAACCAAACATAAAACTGAAAGTCCCGTCACCTTCAAAACGTTATATGATAGCAAGACAACAAGGAAATTGCTTTTCTCTCTCGAAAAAATTCCTGAAACACCCATCCCTTAATTCCATCACCTGGAAGATGGTATCCGGACAAAAACCTGGCTACGCTGCAAGTTTTGCAAACAAGTCTGGCACAACCTCATTAAGGTCACCAACAATGCCGTAATCAGCCGTCAAGAAAATCGGCGCATCTTCATCTTGGTTAATCGCAACGATGGTTTTGGCATCCTTAATACCAGCCACATGTTGGACTGCACCAGATATCCCTATCGCAATATAAAGATCTGGGGCAATAATCTTGCCAGTCTGGCCAACCTGTAGCTCATTGGATACATAACCTGCATCTACAGCAGCACGCGAAGCACCAATAGCAGCCCCAAGTTTGTCCGCCAATTGTTCTACCAACTTAAAGTTCTCTTTGGAACCGATGCCCTGGCCACCAGCAACCACGATTTTGGCGCTGGAGAGCTCTGGACGTGCAGATTTTTCAGAAACAGCAGAAAGGAACTCAGAACGAGCATCCCCTGCTACCACATCAATCGTATCAACAGGCGCAGTATTGCCCTTTGCGGCTGGTTCAAAAGCCGTCGTGCGGACTGTCAATGCTTTGATTGCGTCTTCCGTCTTCACGGTCGCAATCGCATTTCCCGCATAGATAGGGCGCTCAAATGTATCGTCTGTAAGAACCTTCGTAATGTCAGAGATTTGCGCCACATCCAGCAATGCCGCTATGCGTGGCATCAAGGCTTTGCCAAAGGATGTCGCCGACACCAACAGGTGCGAATAATCTCTCGCAATGGCTAAAACCTGTTTCGCCATATTTTCAGGCAGACCGTGGCTAAGGGATGGAGACTGTACCAAGAAGACTTTGGTCACACCTTGAACAGTTGCGCCATCGGCTGCCGCTGCCTGGCAGGCATCCCCTGCAACCAAAAGATGGACTTCTTCCCCACACTGCAACGCGGCCGTAACCGTGCTTAAGGTACTGTTCTTCAGAATCTGGTTATCGTGTTCAGCAATGACAAGAACGGGCATTGAGGGTTCCTTTTCAAATAACCTTGGCTTCATTTTTCAAGCGGTCGACCAACGCTGCTGCATCAGGGAGCATCACAACGCTTGCACGTGGCGACGGCGGAGCAACCTTCAACACTTGTAACTTTGTTGAAACCGAAACACCGAGTTCCTCTGGTGTCGTCACCTCAATGGTTTTCTTCCGTGCCTTCATCATCTTCGGCAAGGTAACAAATCGCGGTTGATTTAAACGCAGATCAGCTGTCACAACGGCTGGCAACTGAAGCTGGACAGTCTGGGATCCATCATCGGTCTCACGTGTCGCAGTGGCCTTACCATCTGCAACAACCAGCTTTGAAACAGCCGTTGCCTGGGGCGCATCCATCAAAGCAGCCAGCATCGGTCCTGTTTGGCTGGCATCATCGTCTGTTGCCTGCTTACCTAAAATGACAAGTCCTGGCGCTTCCCTATCAACAACCACTTTGAGCATCTTGGCGACTACCAAAGGCGTTAACGGTGCATCCGTTTTTACCAGGATAGCCCGGTCAGCACCCATTGCCATGGCAGTACGCAAGACATCTTGAGACTTTTCAACGCCACACGTGACAGCAACCACTTCACTAGCTACGCCCGCTTCTTTTTGTTTGACGGCTTCTTCTACAGCAATATCATCAAAAGGGTTCATCGACATCCTAGCATTTTCTGTATCAATGCCAGAACCATCATCCTTAACACGGATACGGACATTAGAGTCCACCACCCGTTTGACAGGTACGAGTATCTTCATGTGTTTTTAGGTTATTTACGCTTGATGACGATGGCATAAACGCCATCTGTTTCGGTCTGACCGACGACGGTATTACCAGTCTGTTGCCCAAAAAACTGGAAGTCCCCCACAGCACCGGGATCCGTTGTCAGGACTTTTAAGAGCTGCCCCGATGCCATGTTTGACAAGGCTTTCTTCGCCTTCAAAATGGGCATCGGGCATTTGGTACCACAGGCATCAACGGTCAAATCAACCGGCTGCACTTCAGAGCCCATCTCAACCTGCCAGTTTCTGTGTCACCCAACCGACGACGCTTTCCAAAGCAGCAGGGAGTGCTTCTGGTTTGGAACCACCAGCCTGTGCCATGTCAGGACGGCCACCCCCTTTGCCGCCAACCTGGCCAGCAACAAAGTTCACGAGTTCACCTGCCTTGATTCTGCCTGTCGTATCTTTTGTGACCCCGGCAATCAAGCTGACTTTTTCGCCGTTAACAGCTGCCAAGACAACTGCTGCCGTCTTAAGCTTGTCTTTGAACTTATCCATCATATTGCGAAGGCCAGGAACATCTGCACCTTCAATACATGCAGCAAGCACTTTCACACCATTGACGTCCACTGCCTGGCTGACCAAGTCATTACCTTGGTTGGACGCCAGTTTCGCTTTAAGGCCTGCCACTTCCTTGTCCAAGGACTTCACGTGTTCCTGCATCTGGCCAACTCGGCTAAGCAGGTTGTCCGGCTGGGTCTTCAAAGCAGCAGCCACTTCATTGACGCCTTGAGCCAAATCCTGCACCCAAACCATCGCTGTCAAACCAGTCACTGCTTCAACACGACGAATGCCGGCTGCAACACCACCTTCCGACACAATCTTAAAGAGGCCAATTTCACCAGTAGCGGCAACATGAGTACCCCCACAGAGTTCGCAAGACGAACCGATATCACAAACACGGACGACATCGCCGTATTTTTCGCCAAAAAGTGCCATGGCACCATGTGCAATCGCATCGTCATATGGCATTTCTTCAGCCTTAGTTGGCTGGTTGGCTAAGATTTCGCGGTTAACGATTTCTTCCACCTGACGAATCTGTTCAGCAGTGACCGGCGCATTGTGGCTAAAGTCAAAACGGGTCTTATCAGGATCAACCAGAGAACCGCGCTGTGCGACATGGCTTCCCAACACTTCACGCAAGGCCTTATGCATCAAATGCGTTGCCGAATGGTTACGCGCAATCTGACGGCGGCGTTCAACATCAACTGAAGCATTGAGCACATCACCGACAGCAACAGCACCTTCCGTCATATGAACATGATGGCCGGAGACACCTGGTTTAATCCGCTGGGTATCCGTTACTGCCATCGCCCCCCCTGCTGCCTGAAGGGATCCCGTATCACCTACCTGACCACCCATCTCAGCATAAAATGGGGTCTTATCTAAGACAACAACACCGTCCTGACCATTTTCAAGCCGATCAACCGGCACCCCATCACGGTAAAGCGCAACCACCGTGCCTTCTTCCGTCAAATGGGTATAACCCGTAAAGTTGGTTTTTTCACCGTCATACTCCAAGACAGTAGCCATCTTGAACTTGCCGGAAGCTCGTGCCGCTTCTTTCTGCTTTTCCATAGCGACATTAAAGCCGTCTTCATCGACCGAAATCTGGCGTTCACGGCAAATGTCTTCAGTGAGATCCAATGGGAAGCCATACGTATCATAAAGCGTAAAGGCAGTCGCCCCATCCAAGACTTTGCCACCCGTTGACAGGGCTGACTCCAAAATCTTCATGCCATTGTCAAGCGTTTCACCGAAACGTTCTTCTTCATGGCGCAAAACAGCCTTCACATGGTCTGCTGCTTCTGTCAGTTCTGGATAGGCATCTCCCATTTCCTGAACCAAGGCATCAACGAGTGTGTAGAAGAATGGCTTGGACTGTCCCAACTTGTAACCATGACGCAAAGCACGACGGATGATGCGACGTAGGACATAGCCATGACCATCACTGCCTGGAATCAAACCATCAACAATCATGAAAGCTGTCGAGCGGATATGGTCGGCAATGACTTTCAAAGAGTTTTCCGCAAGATTGTCGGTACCAACAGCCTGGGCAGCCGCCTTGATCAGGTTCTGGAAAGTATCAATCTCATAATTGCTATGAACATGCTGGAGGATTGCTGCCAGACGTTCAATACCCATGCCAGTATCCACGCAAGGTTTTGGCAATGGGGTCATATTGCCCTGTTCATCGCGGTTAAACTGCATGAAGACCAGGTTCCAGATTTCAATATAACGGTCGCCATCTTCATCAGGACTTCCTGGAGGGCCGCCAGCCACTTCAGGGCCATGGTCATAGAAAATTTCACTGCATGGGCCACAAGGACCGGTATCTGCCATCTGCCAGAAGTTGTCCGATGCATAACGGGCGCCTTTATTGTCACCAATGCGGACAATACGGTCTGCCGGAACCCCTACTTCTTTTGCCCAGATATCGTAGGCTTCGTCATCTTCTTTATAGACCGTCACCCACAGCTTTTCCTTCGGCAGTTTGTAAACGGTCGTCAGCAGTTCCCACGCATACTTAATTGCATCACGCTTGAAATAGTCACCAAAGCTGAAGTTTCCCAGCATTTCAAAGAATGTATGGTGACGTGCGGTATAGCCGACATTTTCCAAATCATTATGCTTGCCGCCTGCACGGACACAGCGCTGGCAGGAGGTTGCACGGGTATAAGGACGCTTGTCCAATCCCAGGAAAACATCCTTGAACTGAACCATCCCCGCATTGGTGAGCATCAGTGTCGGGTCATTGGCAGGCACCAAAGAACTGGAACGGACAATGGTATGTCCCTTTGCTTTGAAAAAATCCAGGAATTTCTGGCGGATTTCGGCTGATTTCATAGGTTTATCAATAAAAAACGTAGGCAGAATAGATAATTATAAAAGAAAAACAGCCGCCTGAACGGCCGCAACAACGTGTTTTGGATAGAAGTCGCAGAAAAAAACAAGTGTTCCATGAACAGTGAGCCTACGAAAACGCAGGCTCACAGCACGAAACAACAATCAGGCTTTAGAAATTACCCAATCCACTTACGGGCATTGCCAAACATCCGCATCCATGGGGAATTTTCTCCCCACGCATCCGGCGCCCACGAATTCTGAACCGTCCTGAATGCGCGTTCCGCATGCGGCATCATCACTGTAAAGCGCCCGTCTGGCGTAGTAACCGATGTAATCCCTTCTGGTGAACCATTCGGATTCAATGGATAGGTCTCTGTCGGCTTTCCACTGTGGTCAACATAGCGCATTGCGACAATCGCTTTCTTAATATCGCCCTGTTGCGAGAAGTCTGCACGCCCTTCACCATGCGATACAACAATTGGGGTCTGGAGACCCGCCATACCGGCAAAGAAGATGGACGGTGACTTCGGTACTTCAACCATCGTAAAGCGTGCCTCAAACTGTTCAGAACGGTTCCTGACAAACTTAGGCCAAGCTTCAGCACCTGGGATGATGGATGCGAGGTTGCTCATCATCTGGCAACCATTACAGATACCCAGTGCAAAGGTGTCCATACGCCAGAAGAAACTGCTGAACTGTTCTTTCAGCATGCTGTTAAAGAGGATTTTCTTCGCCCAGCCTTCACCAGCACCCAAGACATCACCGTAAGAGAACCCCCCGACTGCAATCAGCCCCTTACATTCATCCAATGACAGGCGACCATCAATCAAGTCAGACATATGAACATCCAACGCCTCAAAGCCTGCTTTGTGCATGACATAGGCCGTTTCAACATGAGAGTTGGAACCCTGTTCACGCAAAATCGCAACGCGGGGTTTCACCCCCTTATTGATGAACGGTGCAGCCACATCTTCTGCCATATCAAACGGCACAACCGGCGAGATACCCTTGTCCGACGTATCCAACAACAGGTTATATTCTTGGTCGGCACAATCTGGATTGTCACGCAAACGAGCAATACGCCAGCTGGTTTCACTCCAGAGCCTGTGCAACTCTGCCCGGGCACGGTCAAAGACTGTTTTTCCACCCTGCCTAATCACTATGTTGCCTGTATCCGTTACTACACCGATGGCATGGACTGCATTACCCAGCCCTACTTCAGCAAAACGGTTTTTAACAGCTTCAACATCCTTGTTCTTAACCTGGATAACGGCACCCAATTCTTCGTTAAAGAGCGCTTTCAACACTCCTTCAGCATCTGATTCAACCTTTTCCTGGGCAGCGAGCAACGCATCAACCGACACATCCAGTCCACAACGGCCAGCAAAGGCCATTTCACACAATGTCGCAAAAAGACCACCGTCAGAGCGGTCATGGTAAGCCAGAAGCTTGCCGTCTCTGTTCAACGCTTGGATGGTATTAAAGAAAGACTTGAGGTTTTCGGCACTATCAACGTCTGGCACACTCGATCCAATCTGACCAATAACCTGCGTCAATGCTGATGCACCTAAGCGGGCTTTACCCAAACCCAAGTCGATTGCCAAGAGGGAAGTGTCCCCTTTATCGGTACGCAACTGCGGCGTCATGGAAAGCCGTACATCGTCAACAGGTGCGAAAGCAGAAACAATCAGCGAAACCGGCGACAAGACTTCTTTATTCTGCCCCTTGTCATTCCACGTCGTACGCATCGAGAGCGAATCTTTACCGACTGGGATACTGAGTCCTAAGTCTGGGCATAGTTCAAGTCCTACAGCTTTAACCGTATCAAAGAGGGCTGCATCCTGACCTGGCTGTCCACACGCTGCCATCCAGTTCGCGGACAGCTTGATATCACCTAAAGCGGTTACAGGCGCTGAAGCAATGTTGGTCAAGGCTTCACCAACTGCCATACGGCCTGATGCCGGTGCATTGATGACAGCCAAAGGAGTCCTTTCACCCATGGCCATCGCTTCACCCTTATAACCTTCAAAACTCATCAAGGTTACTGCACAATCGGCAACTGGTACCTGCCAAGGTCCCACCATCTGGTCACGACATGTCATACCACCAACGGCTCTATCACCAATCGTAATCAGGAAGGACTTGTCGCCAACAGTCGGCAAGAGCAAGACATCTTCTGCAACCTTGCCCAGATCAATACCTTTTAAATCCACTTCTGGATATTGCCGCTGGATATGTGTCACATCTCGGTGCATCTTAGGCGGTTTACCCAAAAGCACATCCATCGGCATATCAACCGGTTCATTCTTGTATTCGGGATCCACAACACGCAACTGCTTTTCTTCCGTTGCGGTACCAACGACAGCAAATGGGCAACGTTCCCTTTCACACAGTTCACTAAAGAGATCCAAGCTTTCTGGTGCAATCGCCAAGACATAACGTTCCTGTGACTCATTACTCCAGATTTCACGTGGCGACATCCCACTTTCTTCCAACGGAACCCTACGCAAATCAAACTGTGCTCCCCGATCAGCATCATGCGTAATTTCCGGGAATGCATTGGAAAGCCCACCTGCGCCCACATCATGAATCGAGAGAATCGGGTTCTTTTCCTTCATCGCCCAGCAGGCATTGATAACTTCCTGAGCTCGGCGCTGCATTTCAGGGTTACCGCGCTGGACTGAATCAAAATCAAGGTCAGCTGTATTGGCACCGGTTGCCATCGAAGAGGCAGCACCACCCCCCATACCAATGCGCATCCCAGGACCGCCTAATTGGATCAACAGCGCTCCAACTGGCAGGCCTTCCTTTTTCGTATGGATGTCAGCAATAGATCCCAAACCACCAGCAATCATAATCGGCTTGTGATAACCGTAGACAGTATTAGCAACATTCTGTTCATACGTCCTGAAGTAACCCGTCAAATTCGGCCGTCCAAACTCATTGTTAAAGGCCGCACCGCCAATAGGGCCATCAATCATGATCTGTAACGGAGAGGCAATCCTATCTGGTTTACCATAGGTCTCAGTGTTTTTAGCGCTACCAGCAACGTCGGACGCATTTTCCCAAGAACGGCCTGCTCCAGGCAGATGCAGGTTTGACACCGTAAAACCTGTTAAACCTGCTTTTGGTTTGGCACCACGCCCCGTTGCGCCCTCATCCCGGATTTCGCCACCAGAACCTGTTGCGGCACCCGGGAAAGGTGAGATGGCTGTCGGATGGTTGTGCGTTTCCACCTTCATTAAGATATGCGCCATTTCCCGGTTTTCACCATAGACATTCCCTTCCGAACCCGGTTTTGGGTAAAAGCGCATCACCTCAGCGCCCTGAATGATGGAGGAATTGTCTTTATAAGCAACAATCGTATTGTCAGGATGTTTTTCATGCGTATTCTTGATCATCGAGAAAAGCGAACGATCCTGGTCTTTCCCGTCAATCGTCCAATCCGCATTGAAAATCTTGTGACGGCAATGTTCACTGTTTGCTTGGGCAAACATCATCAATTCCACATCCGTCGGGCTTCTACCTGCCTTTAGGAACGCGTCATACAGATAATCAATTTCATCATCGGATAAGGCTAGACCCAACGCAGAATTCGCTTCGACCAAAGCCTGACGACCGCCCTTTTCGATATCGACAGATTCCAGCGGCTTCGCATCAAGTTCACGGAAAAGCACTTCGGCATCCTTCCGGTTTTTGAGCACCATTTCCGTCATACGGTCGTACAGGCAACTGACCAGCGCCGCTTCAACAGATTCAGATACCTTCGCAGCGCCTTTAGCACGGACTATCCGGTAAGAAATCCCCCTTTCAACCCGTTTGACACTGCCCAGTGAACAGCTGTGCAGGATGTCGGTCGCCTTGGATGACCAAGGCGAAATCGTTCCGGCACGCGGCACGATAATATATTCGTCTCCCTTTTCAGACTGGCGGTAGGGTTCGCCATACGTCAGCAATGTCTGCAAACGATTCAATGCATCACCTGAGAAGTTATCCCCACCATCAATAAAATGGAGATAACGCCCTGTGACCGCAGTCACGGTTGGATCAATGACTTGAAGTGAAGATAAAAGACGTTGTGCCCTGAAAGGAGAAAGTGCGGTGGAACCCGGCAGAATAAGCATGATGGCATCCCGTATTGAAATCACGAAACAAGGGAGGTTTAATCCTCATCAGATAATTATACCTTGCTGGTTTTTCAGGAGGAACACACGTCCTAAACGGTTCACAAAGATGTGCGTTGCGCAAGGCGCTTCCAATATCAGGCCAGATTGCCTGCCAATGGGAAGGATACAGTCACAACAAGCCCACCACCCTCGCGGTTCTTAAGCGAGAGTCTGCCTTTAAACCCCTTGGCAATCCGAGAAACAATAGCAAGCCCCAACCCCGATCCATTGGCCTGCCCCCGCGCATTGTCCATCCGGGTAAAAGGCCGCAACATCCGCTCGAAACTCGCTTCAGGGACACCAACGCCATGGTCAGCGATTTCAAGAACGGCCTCTTTGGCCGTTACGGTAAGGGAAACATCAACCTCCGCCACTTCTTTACCAGGTGTTTTACCATAGCGGGCAGCATTCGTCAGGATATTGCTGATCATGCGGCGCAACTCAACTTCGCCAGCCAAAATAGACACGTTCTCCTGAACCTTATCCTGGATAACAAAATCTGGCTTTGTCTTTAGCGGACTCAGAATATCGGCGAGCAATCCGCTCAAATCGACTTCAGAAACCGCCTTAACCTCAGCATCGAGTTTAGCGTAGTCCATAAACTGGCCGACGATATCGTTCATCTGGGCAAGATCGGATTGCATGTCTTGGCGGCTTGCTTCCGGGATATCCAACATCTCAATTTCGAGCATCATGCGGGAAAGAGGCGTACGGAGGTCATGCGATATACCCGCCAAGATTTCTGCGCGGTCTGTCTCAACCCGAGCAAGATCCTTGACCATCTGGTTAAAACTTTGGTTCACTTCCCGGATTTCAGAAATGCCACCTTCCGGTAAAGGTTCTGGGGACTTACCTACTGCCATCAGGCGAGCCGCCTGCGACAGACGGGCTAACGGCTGATTCAAAAACATAGAAATGAAACCAGCCCCCACCAGAGATAACACTAAAACAAGACCACTCCAACCCAACCAGCGCCAACCAGAAATACCTGCAAACCGTCCGTTATCCAAACGTAGCCAATACACATCATCGGCATAATCTTCCTGAAGCCTAAAACTCACCCAAAACCCGGGACGGCCATTAACTTTTGGTGAAACAACTGTACCTTCACCCAACTTCTGCTGGAGGTATGGTGCAATGCCTTGAACCATGTCACTGGCACTATCTAGGGATTCAATCGTATCTGATGGCTCTTTCGGATAAATACGGATCCCTTCCTTCTTAACAAGCTCATAAATGAGTTCCTGTCGTGAAGAAGGTTCTGAGTGAACCAATGCGGCACGCGTGATCGTCACAACGGAGGCAATCTGCTCAGAAGCCGCCTGTGCGCGGTTGTCCTTGTCCAGCCAATGGAAGCTAGCAATCCAAAAGCCCATGCTGATGGCAAGGAGCACCCCAACAATAAAAAACGTGCGCCAAAAAAGGCTGCTCTTCCACCAAGGCACCATCCCTGATGCTCCCTTTTTAAGCGCAATGCCGCTTTCCATCTACGTCTGATTATTCTTTAGAGACACTATCAGGAATAAAGACATAACCAACACCCCAGACAGTCTGGATATACTGCGGATGCGTTGGGTCATCTTCAATCAGTTTCCTGAGCCTAGAAATCTGGACATCCAGGCTACGGTCAAACACTTCGTATTCCCTGCCCTTTGCCAAGCTCATCAGTTTTTCGCGGGAAAGAGACTGGCGTGCATTGGTTGCCAAAACCTTCAAGACGGTAAACTCACCCGTCGTTAAGGTAATTTTTTCACCTTTCTTTTTAAGCGACCGGCTGGCAAGATCAAGTTCAAAGTCACCGAAGTAAAAGACCTGCGTTTCGTTGGCACCATCACCCAGACCTGCGTCAGGCCGGCGCCTTAAAACCGCCCCGATGCGCGCCAGGAGTTCGCGGGGATTAAAGGGTTTGGGCAAGTAATCATCAGCTCCCATCTCAAGGCCGACAATCCGATCGGTATCTTCACCTTTTGCCGTCAACATAATGATGGGCGTCTTGTCACCTCCTCCTCTTAACCTGCGGCAAATGGACAAGCCATCTTCCCCCGGCAACATCAGGTCGAGGATCAGCATATCGTAACGCCCACGTGTCCAAAGCTTGTTCATTGCCTTGGCATCTTCAGCTACCGTAACAGAAAAACCGTTTTCAGTTAGATAACGGTTTAAAAGATTACGTAACCTCGCATCATCATCGACAATCAACACCTTGTTCTGGCGCTCTGCCTTTTTCTGGGAATCTGTTGTACTCATTTCACCACCTTGGTTTGAAGGGAGGATAACAGACTCATCTGTGCACCTTAAGACGCCTTATGAGTCTTAACCATAAAGTTACAATCTTTTACGCCTTTTTCGGGAGAATATCGTTATATTATCGATATCGACTGTGGATTGCACTGTAAATCCGCAACATTAAGCACAATCGGTTAGTTGTATGAAATTTCTCTTGAAGCTTGTTTGCATTGCAGGAGCGCTCGTATCCGGTATGGCTTATGCCCAGCCGATACCTAGACATGGCATGCAAGACAGGCCACCACGCCACACAATGGGAGACCATGGTCATCATTATGGCAGGGCTCACCATGAACCTACTGTCAAGACTGGGTATGATGGCCGCGAAGTCCCACGCGCCTACAGGACAAAACGGATGTCAGCCTACGAAAGATATCGCTTACGCAACCAAATCCGTGAAGCAGGCCGTATGGATTTCTACCGTTAATCCCTCTGCTCCTGTTTTTGGACAGTTAGGCATTCGTGCTATTGACGATAACCTGAGAAAATGAAATAATTGATAGTTTAGAGGTCATCAATTGAATAATTGACTGATAAAAACTGAAATTTGACTTAACCAGGCAAGTTGTCGGCAATCAGGTTGCGAAGCAGGAATAACCGCTGAAGTGCTGGCTGGCTACCAAAACGATTAGAGGCAATAATGAAAGAAGGCATCCATCCAGAATACCGCGAAGTTGTATTCCACGACGTTTCGTGTGATTTCAAGTTCATCACCCGTTCCACCATCCAAACCCGTGAAACCATTGAATTTGAAGGGAAAGAATACCCTCTGGTAAAAGTTGAAGTTTCAGCTGAATCCCATCCTTTCTATACTGGCAAATACAAGATTGTCGACACAGCTGGCCGCGTTGAAAAATTCCGCCAGAAGTTTGGCAAAGTTGGTTCCAAGATTTCCGGGAGCTGATATTTCCTTCTCAGAAAAAAGCAGCTTCGGCTGCTTTTTTTTTCAAACCCTTTAATTTCGGATTAAACTGTTAACATCACCGCTTCTTGAAACCAGATGATTGAAGCACCAGAAAGCCTGATTCCTCCGAAAAAGCCGGTACGCTTGTCTGCAGCAGCAGCCATGTCCCTGCCTCGGTGGGGGATTCTGTTACTTTCACTCATCTATATCCTGCCAGGCCTAATCGGCCGCGACCCATGGAAAAACGCAGACGCCATTGGCTTTGGCGTAATGTGGACAATGGCAGAAGGTTCCATTGATGATTGGTTCTGGCCCAATGTCGTCGGTGCCCCTTTCCCGAATTCCGGCCCCCTAACCTTCTGGGTTGGCGCCATCTGTATCAAATTATTCGGTTGGCTCTTAGGCGCCCCCCTTGCTGCACGGGTTTCAACCGTCCTCTTCTTTCTGCTGGGTTCCGTCTCCATCTGGAAAACAGCCAACCTATTAGGACAGCGTGCTGATGCACAACCGATGCGCCTAGCCTTTGGCGGTCAGCCTGATACGACCGCCTATGGGCGGATGTTGGCCGACTGTGCCCTCCTAATCTACCTTGGCTCTTTGGGTCTTTTAATCCACAGCCACGAAACAAGCATTGAGGCCCTTTTCATCGCACTCGTTGCTTATGTGATGTACCGATGCACGCGCTACATCAACCTGCCATCAGTGAAAAATGCCTGTATGCTGGGGGTCGCATCAGGTCTTTTAACCTTAACAAACGGCTTTGTTGTTCCGATTGGCCTGTACTGCTGCCTGATTGTCGGTATCCTTTTCATCCATCCACCGCGCCGCCGCCATTTCAGGAACCTCGTGATTGCCGTGGTAATTTCAGGCTTCATCCTGGCTGTCTGGTGGGCATTACTGGCTCTCATAGCCCCTTACGGTGGTACACCTTTTTACGACTGGCTCGAATGGAGCGCAGAACAATTTGACGTACCAACCTTTCAATCGATCTCATTCTTCTTTAAGAAGGGAATCTGGTTCTTCTGGCCTGCCTGGCCATTTGCCTGTTGGGCTGTTTATGCTTGGCGCCGCCAGTGGAAAACCGCTGCGCATATCTTAATGCCAGTCCTGCTTACTGCGACCTTTTCCATACTCGCTTTCTGTTCCCAATTGGATGACACGGGTCTCCTGATCATCATTCCACCACTGTCCGTCCTGGCTGCATTAGGACTGCCAACGATGAAGCGCGGCACAATTAACGCCATCGACTGGTTCTCCGTCATGGTTTTGACTTTAATTGCCCTTTTCATCTGGCTAGCTTGGCTTGCGCACCATACCGGATGGCCTGCCGGCATTGCTAAAAACGCCATCAAACTAGCACCAGGCTTTACGCCAGAATTCAGTGTTATCGCAACCGTCATCGCCTTTATCGCTACTCTAGCGTGGTTTGCACTCGTCTATTGGCGCATCTCAAGAAACCCGTCAGTCCTTTTGCGCGCTGTTGTCCTGTCTTCCGGCGGCATCATGCTCTGCTGGATACTCTTGGCAACGCTTTGGATGCCTTGGATCAACTATTCAAAGAGCTATGCCGGGATTGCAACTGAAATGGCACAGAAAATGCCTGAGAAAAAGAGTTGCATCTCATCGAACACATCACTTGCCCAGCGTGCATCATTCGCTTATTTCGGCCAAGTCAATTTCGAACAGTTTGGTGGCCAATCCTGCCAGTACCTGCTAATCAAAGACAGCGTACCGAAACGCCACCGACCTGTTGCACCGACTGTCTACGAGGGCAAACAACTGATTTGGGAAGGCCACAGGCCTAGCGACAGAGAAGAACGATTCCGTCTCTACTATGGCAACAGTACTCAGCCATGATGCCTAAACGCCATACGCCACAGCACCCAACAACATCCCAAATGCGTAATACGGCTATAAAAACGCGACGCCTTTTCATTGCCCTCTTGCCAGACAAGAAAACCGTCGATAAGTTGGCTGCCTTACAAAGCACCGTCAATGGACGCAAGTCACCATCGGAAAACCTCCATCTGACGCTGATGTTTTTAGGAGGACAACCCCCTGCTCGGATTACAGAATTACGCGAATTCCTCAAGTCCCTCACATTCCGACCATTTGACCTTACGATTGACCGGATGGGCTTTTTTTCACGCCTTAAAATCTGCTGGGCAGGCAGCACAAAAACGCCACCTGAGTTAACGGAACTACACAACACCATCTGTTCCTACCTAGCAGATGACACAAGCGTTGTATCAGAACTCTCGCGCCCTTTCCGCCCGCATATCACACTCGCGCGCAAGAGCAACCCAACTGAAACGCCGATCCCAGCCCCCTTCACCTGGCACATCACACGCCTTGCACTGATGGAATCGATCATCAGCACGGAGCGAGGAAAATCATCAACGTACAAAATCCTCTACGAAAAGCAGGCAGAAAAACCCGACGTCAAGCTTTAACCAACTGCCTAATAACATAGGATGCAGCCGCCAAGCCAAAGGCGGCCGTCACTGGCATGGCCGTCCCAAAGCCCGCAGGGTTTAGTCCTGGCAATGCTTCGCCATCACTCCTATCAGCTGACTCAGGATAGCGAATCGGCTCCTTAGAATAGACGGCGTCAATGCCAAACTTGACTTTAAGGCTCCGGGAAAAACCATGTGCATTGCGCAAGCGCTTCCTGACCTTAGCAAGGAGAGGTTCTTGCTGCGTCCGTGTAAGGTCACAGATTTCAACTTGCGTGGGATCTGTCTTCCCACCTGCTCCACCTGAGACCAATAAGGGAATCTGATTGTCACGGCAAAAGACAATCAATTCCGTTTTACTGGCAACACTATCAATGGCATCAATAACAAAATCGGGATGTTTTTCACCCACCACCCGCGCTAAATTTTCCGCAGTCACAAAAACCTGTAACGCTTCAACCTGGCACGCTGGGTTGATCAACGCAATACGCTCTGCCAAAACTTCCACCTTAGGACGACCAATACTGGAGTCCAATGCCTGCAGCTGACGGTTAATGTTGGTCTCAGCAACCGTATCACCATCCACAATAATTAAGTGCCCAACACCACTTCTGGCCAAAGACTCCACTGCCCAAGAACCGACACCACCATTACCTATCACGCAGACAGTCGCATCCCTTAACCGTTGGTAGCCTGCTTCGCCAAACAGCCTGACAATCCCTGCAAACCGAATTGATACATTGACCGATGCCACCATACGTTTCCCCACTCCTAACCTCGTCACAAGCGACAAAAACAAGGATACCCCAATGCCGTTCGTTTGGGGCTCAACATGTCTAATTATGACTTAACCTGCATATATGACGCCCCTTAAGCCACACTTTAACAAACCTTGCTGCCTTGTCTTACAGTAAGGGACAATCTGTTTTAAAATCGGTCTATTGGCGACGGGTTGTGCCCTGCACATCCGTCTGTAAGTACTTTTACAGGTTGAATACCATTAGGAGGTTATTGTGTTTTGGGAAGCAAAACTGGAAAAGATTGTTAACGGTATCCGTACAACCAATCCTCTACCACTTCGTCTTGAATTATGGAACGGCCAAACCTATGACTTAGCTCCTGATACCCCTCCAAAAGTCATCGTCCGCGTCCCTGGCTTCGAATCCCTTTCCTGCTTTTTGAAACCGACACTTGACAGCTTGGGCTCCGCTTATGTCGAAGGCAAAATTGATGTAGACGGCTCCCTCTCCGATATCGTCTCGATTGCCAATGACTTGTCAGGCATGTTTGAAACCCCGGCATCAACGACAGCCGCTAAATTCCGTCACTATTTCGGTGGTTTCCACAACCGCAAAATCGATAAAGAATCCATTGGATACCACTACGACGTTTCCAACGAATTCTACCAACAGTGGCTCGACCCCAATATGGTCTATTCCTGTGGTTACTTTGAAAATGAAAATGATGACCTGGCAACAGCCCAGATTAAAAAGATTGACCACATCCTCACAAAAATCAAAGTCAAACCGGGTGACAGGCTTCTTGATATCGGTTGCGGCTGGGGCGCTTTAGCCATCCGTGCTGCCGAAAAATTCGGTGCTAAAGTTGTCGGCATTACCCTCTCGAAAAATCAGCATGCTTTAGCGACCGAGCGCGTTAAAGCAAAAGGTCTGGAAGATCAGGTTGACATCCGTATCCAAGACTACCGTGATGTTGAAGGGACGTTTGACCGCATCACAAGCGTTGGGATGTTTGAACATGTGGGCCTACGCCATATGGTCGAATATTTCTCCATCATCCGTAAACTCTTAACGGACGATGGCTTGGCGATGAACCACGGGATTACCAGCTGCGATGCAGGCAGTGGTTCTACGCCAATTAGCGGCGGTGAATTCATTGAGAAATATGTCTTCCCGAATGGTGAGCTACCCCACATCGGACGCGTTTTACAGAACATGCAGGAAGCAGGCCTTGAGGCACTGGATATTGAAAACCTGCGTATGCACTATGCTAAGACCTGCGGTATCTGGGCTGAAAACTTCGAAAGGGTTACAGAGAAGGTCAAAAAACTGACCGATGAAAAACGCTACCGCATCTGGCGTGTCTACCTGGCCGGTTGCTCTTATGCTTTTGAAATGGATCGTATTGCCGTTTTCCAAGTCCTCTGCACCAAGTCAGGCAAGCACTTCCCTGCACACGGCTGGAATCGGAATTACATGTACCAGAAATAAGCAGAACCTACCCTTCAAAAAGCCCGGCAATTTCGTCGGGCTTTTTTGTTTGCTTCCCTGGCGTCAACCCACGCCAAGTATTAGTTTCAAACGTTCACCATCCCGCGCAACGCTGCTTAACCGGTCCGACACAGCCTGCCATGGCGGACTTACCGGTACGGCTTCAAGCACAATCATCCGGACGCCACTGCTATCTGCCTTGCGGAGCGCCGCATAAAAATCCCTGGCATAAGCCACTGGGTCATCGGGCAACTGCCAGGCGAATGGTTTTTCAACTGCCTTGGTAAGCTCACCAGACAACGCATCAGAATGCACCAAAAAAGCCGCCTCCGACAAGCTACCTGCCTGAATAGCTGCCAGCATTTGCGCAGTTGTAAGCACGACAGCAGGCGTTTCAGGTACATAATGCCCTTCACCATGTGCTTGATGGACATCACTTTGCAACCGTAAGCACGGCCTTCGACCTATCACTTCAGCAATCTCCTCCGCTGAAACAGCTCCTGAACGCAAAATGACGGGAGCCTCCGTTTCAAGATGGGATAAGTCCAAAATCGTTGACTCAATGCCTAGGTCACACGACCCGCCATCAAGAATCATCCCTAAACGCGCATCGGTTCCAAACTCATCGCGTACATGTTGGGCCGTCGTCGGGCTGATATGGCCTGAACGGTTGGCAGAAGGCGCGGCAATCCCACCTTTGCCCTGCCGGAAAACCTTTAACAGAGCCATGGCGACAGGATGCGACGGACATCGGAGGGCAACAGAATCTTTTCCACGTGAAATGGTATCTGGCACATGGACGCTTTTCTTTAAAACAAGGGTCAAAGGTCCCGGCCAGAAAGCAGCAATCAACTTTTCAGCCAGCGGGGGAATTTCGGCAACCCAATAGGCTAAATCCGTCTCTTTGGAAACATTGATGCTTAAAGGACGGTCAGCTGGACGCCCCTTTAAGGCAAAAATCTGCGCAACGGCATCTGGATTCATGGCATCAGCGCCTAGACCATAAACCGTCTCAGTTGGAAATGCCACCAACTGCCCAGATTCCAACATTTGGGCAGCAGTGGCAATGGTTGTCGCATCGATTGGGGGATACCCGCTCATTCGGTCAAAAGACGCAATGCTTCGTTATATTTTTCCGTCGTCTTTGCGGAAACTTCAGCTGGCAGGCGGGGCGCTGGCGCTTTCTTATCCCAAGGTTGGGAAGAAAGCCAGTCACGGACATACTGTTTGTCAAAGGAAGGTGGGGATATGCCGACCTGATAGCTCGATGCCGGCCAGAAACGGGATGAATCCGGCGTTAAGATTTCATCAATCAGGTAAATCTTGCCATCGTCATCCTGACCAAATTCAAACTTCGTATCCGCAATGATGATACCCTTGGAAGCAGCATATTCAGCAGCCGCCTTGTACAGCGTCACTGCCATATCGCGGACTTTTTCTGCAGTTTCAGCACCGACGATTTCCTTCATCTTTTCAAAGGAAATGTTTTCGTCATGATCACCAATTTCCGCCTTCGTCGATGGCGTAAAGATTACTTCAGGAAGTTTCTGCGCTTCTTTAAGGCCTTCTGGCAACTTAATTCCACAGACTGCGCCAGTCTTCTGATAGTCTTTCCAACCCGTTCCAATGATATAGCCACGGACAATTGCCTCAATCGGTAGCGGTTTAAATTTCTTTACAACGATTGCACGGCCACGCACCTGGTCACGTTCTTCAGGCGCCACCAAAGTTTCCGGATCAATATCGGTCATATGGTTTGGCATCAGATGACCGAACTTCTTGAACCAGAAATTAGACATCGCCGTCAGGATTTTGCCTTTTTCAGGAATCGGGTCTTCCATAATGACGTCAAAGGCAGAAAGACGGTCAGTCTGAACAACGAGCATCTTGTCGTCGCCGACCGCATAGATGTCACGCACTTTCCCGCTATGCAGGAATGGCAACGACTTGATTGTTGTTTTCATTAACCCAGCCATAATTTCCTCCATTAATCGAGTTCAGGCAAAACAGCATTGCGGATTTTTTCAGCCTGTTTTGCACGGAAAGCAATCAGTTTTTCTTTGACAGCAGGATCCGTTAAAGCCAACACGGAAATGACAGCCAAGGCAGCGTTCGCTGCACCGGCTTCACCAATCGCCAACGTCGATACAGGAATGCCACGTGGCATCATCACGGTTGAAAGCAGGGAGTCCATGCCTTTCATGTACTTGGATGGAATCGGTACCCCAAAAACAGGCAGGATGGTACGGGATGCCACCACACCCGCTAAATGGGCAGCACCGCCTGCGCCGGCAACAATCGCCTTGCATCCCTGTGCTTCCATCTTCTTGATCCAATTCTCCAATTCATCAGGCGTCCTATGTGCGGACAATGCCTGAATGTCATAGGAAATCCCAAAATCACGACAGATTTTGACCGCTTCTTTCATAATGTCCCAGTCGGATGTAGAACCCATCACAATACCGACCAATTTTGTTTCTTCTGCTGCCATCCTTTTACCTTTTTATCTTTTATAAAACAATACAGGTGCTACCTGCTGGCGCACCTGCTTTTTGTCATCATGCCATAAGCGCTTACTTCACAATCTGTGCGAGTTCGCCCTTCTTGTACCGTTCAGCCATCTTTTCCAATGGAATCGGTTTGATTTTGGACGCCTGCCCTGCACTGCCAAAGGCAATATAGCGGGACATACACAGTTTCTTGGCTTCTTCCTGAGCTGCCTTGTTATACTGGCGTGGATCAAAGTGGGATGGGTTTTCAGCCATATAACGGCGGATGGCCGCAGTCATCGACAGGCGGATGTCGGTATCGATATTAATCTTACGGACACCATGACGGATGCTTTCCTGTAATTCTTCGACCGGTACACCATAGGTTTCACGGATATCACCGCCAAATTCACGGATAACCGCCAAAAGTTCCTGTGGCACCGAAGAAGAACCATGCATAACCAAATGCGTGTTCGGCAAACGGGCATGGATTTCTTTGAGCCGATCCAGCGCCAAAATGTCACCCGTTGGCTTACGAGTAAACTTATAAGCACCGTGGGACGTACCGATAGCAATCGCCAATGCATCACACTGCGTTGCCTTGACGAAATCTGCTGCCTGTTCGACATCAGTCAGCAACTGTTCACGGGTCATCTTGCCTTCAGCGCCGATGCCGTCTTCCTTATCGGCTTTCAAGGTTTCCAGGGAACCTAAAACACCGAGTTCGGCTTCAACCGTCACACCAATAGCATGAGAAAAACTAACGACTTCCTTGGAAACAGCCACGTTATAGTCATAAGTCGATGTCGTCTTACCATCTGGCATTAAGGAACCATCCATCATCACCGAGCTGAAACCAGAACGGATTGCCGCCATACAAACTGCCGGAGACTGTCCGTGATCCTGGTGCATGACAACGGGGATATCTGGATACGCCTCAACCGCGGCTTCAATCAGGTGGCGAAGAAATGCTTCACCCGCATATCGCCTAGCACCTGCAGAAGCCTGCATAATCACTGGGGAATTCACTTCAGCGGCCGCTGCCATAATGGCGCGCACCTGTTCCAGGTTATTGACATTAAACGCCGGAAGGCCATAACCATTTTCTGCTGCATGGTCAAGCAGCTGACGCATAGAAACGATAGACATCTGGTTCTCCTAAACTTTATTTTTCTGCACGCTGCATCAAGATACCGACTGCCGGCAGCACCTTGCCCTCCAAGAATTCGAGGAAAGCACCTCCACCGGTTGAGATATAACTGACCTTTTCTGCAATATCATATTTTGCGATAGCAGCCAACGTATCACCGCCTCCGGCTAAGGAATAAGCCTTGGAATCCGCAATAGCCAAGGCAACCGCACGGGTACCACCACCAAACTGTTCAAACTCAAACACGCCAACAGGGCCATTCCAAACCACGGTACCCGCCTTGGCAATAATGTCGGCATACTGCGTTGCTGTTTCAGGCCCGATATCTAGGATCATATCATCTGCTTCGACTTCAGAAACCTTCTTGACGGTTGCCTTTGCGCTCGCAGCAAACTCCTTTGCGCAGACCACATCAACCGGCAGCGGAACAGATGCTCCGCGCGCACTCATAATGGCCATGATGTCCTTGGCTTCTGCGACCAATTCTTCTTCAACCAGGGATTTACCGACTGGCAGGCCAGCAGCCAAAAGGAACGTATTCGCAATACCACCACCGATAATCAGGTTATCGACCTTGTCTGAGAGTTTCTTCAAGACCTGGAGCTTACCAGATACCTTCGCGCCACCGACAATCGCCAACATTGGGCGTTTTGGTGTTGCCGTGGCCTGTTGCAGGGCATCGAGCTCTGCTGCCATCAAAGGACCTGCACAAGCCACAGGCGCAAACTGCGCAACCCCATAGGTTGTTGCTTCAGCACGGTGAGCAGTCCCAAACGCGTCATTAACATAGACATCACACAGCGCGGCAATCTTCTTGGCCAAGTCTTCGCTGTTTTTCTTTTCACCGACATTGAAACGGGCATTTTCAAGCAACACAACCTGACCTGGCTTGACATCAACGCCTTCCGTCCAATCCCGCACCAGCTTAACATCCTGCCCCAGCAATTCACCCATCCTGACTGCGACAGCCGATAAGGATTCCCCTTCTGAAAAAACACCTTCCTTTGGCCGTCCCAAGTGGGAAGTGACCATGACAGCGGCACCGCCCTTTAAAGCGGCCTGAATTGCTGGAATGGATGCCCGGATGCGGGTGTCTTCAGTAATATTCCCCTCTGCATCACGGGGAACATTCAGATCGGAACGGATAAAGACCCGTTTGCCCTTGACCTCACCTTTGTTGACTAGATCGGTCAGTCGCTTGAATGAACTTTCTGCTTGCATAATGGCTTCGATGTTGAAAATAAAAAATGTCTTATTTTACCGTACCACTCCCCCTCGGAAATAAAAAAGCACGGAAACCCGTGCTTTTTCAGGGAATTGGCATTAAAGGATACTGCCTAAACGTTTGATTCCTTCTTCAATGATTTCCTCAGTCGCATTCGTATAGTTGAGGCGGAAGGTATTCACATCAGGCGCCCCCACATAGAATGGGTTACCCGGGACAAAGGCCACTTTCTTACCCATGGCTTTGTTGAAAAGGTCCATGGCAGAACGTCCCTTTTCCATCGTCACCCACATGAACATACCGCCTTCAGGACGGGTATAGGAAACCGTCTTCGGGAAGTATTTATCCATGGCATTGAGCATCGCAGTAGCCTGGCGCCCATACAGGTCAACAATCCGCTTGATATGGTCTTCATACGAATTGTGGGTCAGGTATTCATAGATGGCATACTGGGTGAATACACTGGTATGTAAATCAGACCCCTGCTTTGCAGTAACCAGATAACGCATCAACTGTTTGTTCTTGGTCACCACATACCCCAAACGCATCCCTGGGGTAACTGTCTTGGAGAACGACCCCATCAAAACGCTTTGTTCGTCCAGATACCCTGCCCCAATATAGGGAAGGGATTCGCCTTGGAAACGCAGTTCCCCGTACGGGTCATCCTCCACCAAGACCGTATCGTATTTCGCCAATACTTCGCGAACAGCCCGGCGCTTTTCCAATGAATAAGTGAGTCCCGTTGGGTTCTGGAAATTCGGAACTGTATACATCACCTTGACCTTATTGTTCTTTAAGGTCTCTTCGAGTTTACCGACATCAATGCCATCCCCCTCAAGTGGCACAGAAAGGAACTGGGGTTCGCACAAAGACAGCGCCTGGATGGCGCCCAGATAGCCTGGTTCCTCAATCAGCACCTGATCCCCTTTATTAAGCATGACCTTGCCGATTAAATCCAATGCCTGCTGGGAACCATTGGTCAGGAGGATGTCGTCAGGGCTGAAGTCCAAGCCAAAACGCTTTTTATAACGGGCTGCAATCGTTTCCTTTAGCGGAACGAGGCCTTCTGTCGTGGAGTATTGGAAAAGCTTACTGCCATACTTTCCGACCGCATTGTCGATTGCCTCCTGCATCGCTGCAATAGGGAAGGAAATCGGATTAGGAAGACCACCAGCAAAGGAAATAATTTCTGGATCCCCTAAGACTTTCAGGATGTCACGGATAAAAGATGACGGTGTATTGAGGATTCTGTCGGAATAGTTCATGGTTTATGCCAATCGATATATTGAGCCGTCAGAAATTATACTGCGGAACAATAGCGATAACACCAGAACACCCAGCAAAAAAGGCGGGATAGAAGAAAAAAAGGCACCAAGTAGAAATCCTGGTGCCAATCTTGTATTCGCTGGTGGGCTGTGAGGGACTCGAACCCACGACCTACTGATTAAGAGTCAGCAGCTCTACCAACTGAGCTAACAGCCCAACGAAAGTCCATTATAACAATTTTCAGCTGGATGTAAAACACTTTTCAACTATTTTCCGCCCTCACCGACTCGAAATACCACAGCACGCCACAACGGCCACAACGCACTATTTTGGTGCATTGAACCACTTGCGCAAGGAATACGCGCATCGGCTGATCAATTAACAAGAACCTCCCACACATCTTGTTGACTCGACGTCATACGAATACACATCCAAAAACCAATTCTGGCACGGTCTTTGCTTCCATCTATGGCATGGCGGCCGTCAGGCCATAAGAAAAACACCCCTTCAAGAAGGGATGAAATCAATGCAGGAGGAAAAAATGAAATTGATTAGCGCGGTCATTAAGCCATTTAAGCTCGATGAAGTCAGGGAATCCTTAGCCTCTATCGGAGTCCATGGGATGACGGTTACCGATGTCCGAGGATTTGGGCGCCAGAAAGGCCACACTGAACTTTACCGCGGCGCCGAATACGTCGTTGACTTCCTGCCAAAAATCAAACTTGAAATTGCCGTATCAGATGACATGCTCGAGACCACGATGGAAGCCATCACGGCATCTGCTCAGACAGGGAAAATCGGTGACGGCAAGATTTTTGTCGTCAACTTAGAAGAGGTCATCCGCATCCGCACGGGCGAGTCCGGTGAGGAAGCACTGTAATGGGAGAAAGAAATCATGAGAAGAGGACTTACTGGGCTCATCGCCATACTGGGTTTTGCCATCAGCACTTCTGCATTCGCTGAAGAAGCTGCACCAACACTGGATTCTGGGGACACCGCATGGATCCTGACATCTACACTCCTTGTGCTTTTAATGACTGCACCAGGTATCGGGCTTTTTTACGGCGGGCTCGTCCGTGCAAAAAACATGCTCTCCGTCTTGATGCAGACCTTCATGGCCTTTTCACTCGTTACCATCCTTTGGTTCTTATATGGCTACTCTTTTGCCTTCACTGGAGACGGCCCTATCATCGGTACCGCTGAAAAGCTCTTCATGCGCGGTATCACAATTGACACATTATCATCCGTTTTACCGACTGTCCCTGAATATGCTTGGGCTGCCTTCCAGGGTTCTTTCGCCTGTATCACCGCCACCCTCTTAATCGGTGGCTTTGCAGAACGCATCAAGTTTGGCGCTGTCATGGCTTTCATCGCCGTCTGGTTCACGTTGAGTTACGTTCCGCAGGCACACATGGTTTGGGGAGGCGGCTTCTTGCAGGAAGACGGTGCACTTGACTTTGCCGGTGGTACAGTCGTCCACATCAATGCCGCTGTCGCCGGCCTAATCGGTGCTTACTTTGTTGGACGCCGCAAGGGCTTTGGACGCAACACGATGATGCCGCATTCGCTGACATTGACAATGGTTGGTGCTTCACTGTTGTGGATTGGTTGGTTTGGCTTTAATGCTGGCTCCGCTGGTGCTGCCAATGGCTTAGCAGCCCTGGCTTTCGTCAACACAGTCTGTGCAGCCGGTGCAGCAGCCCTGTCTTGGGCAATCGCTGAAACGTTCACCCGCGGTAAGGCTGGCATGTTGGGTGCAGCATCAGGTGCAGTAGCCGGCCTTGTTGTCATCACACCTGCTGCAGGCTTTGTCGGCCCCATGGGCGCCATTGTCATGGGCCTGATTGCAGGCGTCGTCTGCCTGTGGGGCGTAACAGGCCTCAAGAGACTCCTTCGCGTTGATGATGCCTTAGACTCTTTCGGTGTCCATGGTGTTGGCGGCATTGTAGGCGCTATACTGACAGGTATTTTCGTCAATACCTGCTTAGGTGGACAGGGTTCAGACTTTTCGATGGCTCAGCAGGTTTGGATCCAGTTTAAGAGCGTCATCGTCAGCTTGGTCTGGTCAAGCGTTGTCTCATTGGTTACCTACTTCGTGATTGACAAGGTTTGGGGATTACGTGTCACTGAAGAGGAAGAAGAGGAAGGCTTGGATAAGACTTCCCATGGCGAATCGGCCTACCATTACTGATTCTTACCCACACAACCCAAAACGGGATAGCACAAGGCTATCCCGTTTTGCGTCATACTGGGAATCGATTATTTACCAAGCAAAAGGTTATTCATCAACTTCACGTACTCAGCTGGATTTTCCAACGCACCTCCTTCCGCCAAAACAGCCTGGCCGAACAAGAGGTTCGTCCAATCATCAAAGCGTTCAGTTTCATATTTCAGTCGCTGAACCAATGGATGCGTTGGGTTGATTTCAAGAATCGGCTGCGTTGCCCGGACATTCTGGCCAGCCGCTTTCAACATACGCTGCAGGTTAGAAGACATATCCTTTTCATCCGCAACGAGGCAGCATGGCGAATCCGTCAAACGAACCGTGGTACGAACATCCTTTGCCTTACCTTCCAGAACCTTCTTCATCTTTTCAATGGTTTCCTGGTAATCAGCCTGGTTTTCTTCGTTCTGCTTCTTTTCTTCTTCGTCAGCAAGTTTCAACAGGTCAAAGCTACCTTGGGTGACAGAAACCAGATTCTTTTCCTGATATTCGGTCAGGAAGGAAAGCATCCATTCGTCGACACGATCCGTCAGGATCAAGACCTCAACCCCCTTCTTACGGAAGATTTCCAGATGCGGGCTGTTCTTAGCCGCATTGTAGTTTTCAGCCGTAATGTAGAAGATGCGTGCCTGACCTTCCTTCATACGGGAGATATAGTCATCCAAAGAAACATCCTGGACATCGGAATCATTATGTGTCGATGCGAAACGCAACAATTTGGCAATGCGTTCCTTATTCGTCGGATCTTCGGCAATCCCTTCTTTCAGCACTTTACCGAACTGTTCCCAGAAGGTCTTGTACTGTTCTTTCTTCGCTGCATCATCAGACGTTGCCAATTCTTCTAACATGGAAAGGACGCGGCGGGTCGACCCTTCACGAATCATCTTGACGTCACGGGATTCTTGGAGGATTTCACGGGAAACGTTCAACGGCAGGTCATTGGAATCGATAACACCACGAACAAAGCGTAGATAGAAAGGCAACAGCTGTTCCACATCTTCCATGATGAAGACACGCTTAACATAAAGCTTCAAGCCATTTCGCTGGGTGCGATCCCACAGATTCATTGGGGCTTCTTTAGGGATGTAAAGCAGCTGTGTATATTCAGTACGGCCTTCAACCTTGTTGTGTGTCCAAACCAGTGGATCATTAAAGTCATGGGAAACGTGCTTATAGAATTCTTTATACTGCTCATCCGTGATTTCAGACTTGCTACGTGCCCACAAAGCATTTGCCTGGTTGACCGTGACAAATTCATCCGTCGTCTTGTTTTCCTTGGCTTCCGGATCCCATTCTTCCTTCGGCATCTGGATAGGCAGGGAAATATGGTCGGAATACTTGCGGATGATATTCTGCAGTTCCCAATTGTTCAGGAAAGAGTCTTCCCCTTCTCTTAGGTGCAGGATAATGTCCGTCCCACGGGTGGCTTTTTCAACATTTTCAACGCTGAAGCTACCGGTACCATCAGACTCCCAACAAACAGCCTGATCTGCTGGTAGACCAGCCTTACGGCTGATAACCGTAATCTTGTCGGCAACAATAAAACCGGAATAAAAACCAACACCGAACTGACCAATCAATGCATCATTTTTCTTCTGGTCAGCTGAAAGCTGTGCCAAGAATTCCTTAGTACCAGATTTTGCAATCGTACCCAAGTTGTTGATGGCTTCTTCACGGGTCATACCGATACCATTATCCGAAATGGTAATGGTACGTGCTTCACGGTCGAAGCTCACTGTAATCTTGAAATCCGCATCACCAGCAATCAATTCTGGCTTATCGAGCGACTCATAACGCAAACGGTCAATTGCGTCTGACGCATTGGAAATCAATTCACGCAGGAAGATTTCTTTGTTGGAATAAAGCGAATGGATCATCAACTGCAGAATCTGTTTGACCTCAGTCTGAAAACCCATCGTCTGTTTGTCTGTTTCAGCCATTATTTGTCACCTCAAACGAATAATTAATAAACAATTGGAAGTTATATAGAGACGATGCGCAATATTTCAAGGGATACACCTAAAATAGACTGAATAGGAATAACACCTTTCCTATAAGGCTATGTTCTGATAGGCTTTCATGTTTGGAAATACCATCAATTTAAGCGGCTTCGCCGCCTTGAAAGGAAATTGAAAATGAATGAAACAATCAAGAGCTTGCTGGAACGCCGATCAATCCGCTCCTACAAAACCCAGCAGATTCCAGATGATGCGCTAAATGCCATCTTGGAAGCTGGGATTTATGCAGCAACCTCCCGTGGACGCGAAGCTTGGTATTTAACGGCTGTACAGAACGCTGATTTACTTGAGAAAATCCGCGAAGCGGCTCGTGCAGAACTGAGAAAAGCTGGTGACGAAAAGAGCCTGGCTAAGGCAAACGACCCGAACTTCTGCCCATTCTACAAGGCGCCTACTTTGATTATCGTCTCTGGCAATGACACGCCTAACACACGCATTGACTGCGCGAATGTCTGCCAAAACATCTGTGTTGCCGCCCATTCGCTGGGACTGGGCTCCTGCTACCTCGCAGGCTACACACAAGCCTTCCAAGACCCAGACACCGCCAAGAAACTGAAAGCGGAACTGCAAATCCCTGAAGGGTTCCATCCAGTCTTTGGCGTTTGCATCGGCTACACCGATGAAAAACCGGCCAAACCAGAACGTGACAGAAGCAAGGTCAAGATCATCAAATAACCAACCCGCTACCCACAGGCGCCATGCTTAACAGGTATGGTGCCTGTCTTTACCAAGATTGGGTCAAATCTGAAGATTGGCAGCAGCTTCCCGGAAAAGTCCCGCAGCGCCACCGCCCAACAAGACTATACGCTGAGCCAATTGGGAACGGTTTTCATCCGTGCAATGCGTCACCTCACTTCGCAACATCAAAAGCTGCTGGCTCATACCAAGACCACGCATGATTTTGCCCTTATCCCCCTTCCCTAAACCACTGCTTTCAGCCAAGGCAAGCAAGCCTTCCTGCCAATGGACATCCTGCACATAAAACAGTCGGTCAAACTGCTCTAGAACCCCATGGTGGTCATACGTCAAGCGAAACGAAATATCCTCAGTCAGTTCGTCCAGGTTCGCCACTAAAACCCGCAACCTCCCTAACATCAGATGCGCATACATTTGCCCCACCTCTATGAGGCTACTTCCCCTCTCTTTGCGCATGATGCGATAGAGTGCCGCAACGATAATCAAGAAGACCAAGATGCCGCCAATCGCAAACTCATTGCTGTAGCTCCCATCGGCAGCCCATACCGGCATCGTCACCATCGCCCAGAAAAGGATTTCAACCCTGGCATGGCGGAAGATGACAAACAACTTATGGATGTACCCTGCAAAGCCCATTTGCCGACCAACCTTCCTTCATGCCTCAATATGCCATAATACCTTACGAAGCGGATCCAGTATTGCTTCCACCAGGCTCCGCAAGCGCTTCTGCCAATCCATTAAGGCTGACGGCTCAATAGGCGGTTGCCCATTAAACCGATCCCACTCAGCTTTTAGTTCAGCCAAGCCGTCAAACGCCTTTCTAAAATTAGTGCGCTCCTCCCGGTTCACCCGGCTCTTTTCAAGGAGATCTTCCAAAGACGCCAACCAAGCCGCATTCCCCAATGGGGGTAACTGATTACCTAGGAATGCAAAATTCCGATAGTCCTGCGGATAACATAGGATGTCGAGCTTTTCGTTGAAAGATGACAGTTGTGCATCAATGACCGTCAAGCGTCCGTGGAGCATATGGGCATGCATCCGCTGAAGCATCGCCGCTTGGTTAAAGCGCTCAGATAAGAAACGCTGAATGATGAAAAAGACCAGAATCAACCCTACAGCAAGACAAAGGCCGCTGATGACACCGGAAAAACCCTGCCAGTTCTCTGGGGCATACTGGAAAAGGACTGCTACTGCCCACAGGAGAACCGCCACCACTCCGTAACGGACGGTATCAGGGATTTTCCGATAGGTGTCCCTTAGCTTCACAACGCCTTCCCCAAAATGACACCCACCCCCGACTACCGAGCCCCTTCATGCGGCCCTCCCGACTCGGCAACCCATTTCCCCTTCAAATCACGTCCACTCGGCTGCTGGTACACGGCAAGACCAAATACAGGCAAAATGGCGTACAAGTGGTCGATGATATTGGCCTGTACCGTCTCATAGCGGTGCCATTCCGTCACCGTTAAGAAACAATAGACTTCAATGGGCAAACCTTGCGAAGAAGGATCCAACTGGCGCGCCATAATCAAGTCTTCCTTATCCACTTCAGGATGGTTTTTCAGATATTCCTCAACATACGTACGGAACATCGTGACATTCGTCTGCCGGAAACTCTTGATGTTCCCCTCTTCATTGGACTCACCGCCAGTCCACCGACCACTAATCCTCTCTTCCATCTCGAGCCACGGCTTAAGGACTGCCAACCGATGGAAATTCCGATCTTCTTCCGCCGTTACAAAATGAATGCTGGACTGATCAATATAAATGGATCTTTTCATACGGCGGCCGCCTGACTCCTGCATCGGACGCCAATTGCGCACGGCTTCAGTAACGAGTTTCCTGACGGGGAAAACCACTTCCGTACGATCCAAGTTCTGAACACGCACAGTGTGCAATGCTAGATCAACGACATTGCCATCCACCCCAATACTCGGGATTTCAATCCAATCGCCTACCCGGATGAAACTGCCGGCAGAAATTTGGATACTTGCAACGAGTGAAAGAAGCGTATCCTGAAACACCAGAATCAAGACGGCCGTAATCGCACCAAGCCCCGAAAGCAGTAAGATAGGAGACTTGTTGAAGACAAGTGAAACAATCAGGATGGACGCGACCAAATAGACCGCAAGTTTCAACAACTGGATATAACCTCGGATAGGTCGGTTGTCCGAATTAGAGCGCTTGTTATAGAGCGCATTGATGATGTCAAAAACACCAGCAATCGCCATAGCTAGGCTCAACACAATAAAACAAGCCGCTGTATGACGGATAAAGAGCACCAACCCTTCCGGCAGGTTGGGAATCAGATGGATGGTTTCCGTGTATGCTGTCGCAGGCGCAATATTGGCCAAGCGTGTTGCTACGCGGTTGATCAGATCATACCCCACGTCCGAAATGCCCGTCATACTGAGGATTTTCTGGACAATCTTCAAAAGGATGCGCTTGAAGATGAAATGAAGGAAGACTGAGACAACAACCAATATCATCAGTGCCGCTATCGTATATAAGACAGGGGAACTTTCAAAAAACGACAAGTAGAAAACAATGAACTCTCTTATAGCGTCCATATCGAAGACCTACACCAACCCATAAAAAGAAATGACAGCTTGCCAAAAACACGGACGATATGCAACACTGGAATGCCATTGCAACTCCATGATGCCGTATCGGAAAAAATGCAGGCACCAAAGTCCTATCTTGGCAAACACAAGGTGTTCCGATACATTAAGCGTAAATGACAAAGACACTACGAAAAGTCCCTCACTTTAAGACAGACGAAAAAGCCGTTGCTCTCCTGGAGCAGGAGTGATTGGACTTGGACTATACCCAGTTTGTACCAATGTGGTTCACACACAAGAAAGAAGAAGTACCCATGAGCAACAATCCTTTTGCAGGGCTTGAACCTGCTTCAGTTTGGGCACATTTTGCAGCCCTGTGCCAAATTCCCCGCCAGTCCAAACACGAAGAAGCCATTGTAGCCTTCCTCAAAAACTGGGCTGACAGCCAAGGGCTTGAAAACCTGATAGACAAAGGCGGCAACCTGATCATCCGTAAAGGGGCAACACCTGGTTACGAAAAAGCGCCCGGCATCATCATGCAGGGTCACTTGGATATGGTTTGCCAGAAAAACGAAGGTACCACACATGACTTTGCCAAAGATCCTATCCAAGCCCAGGTTAATGGTAACTTGGTGACCGCCAAAGGGACGACATTGGGGGCTGATGATGGGATAGGTATTGCCCTTGCCTTAGCCGCTTTAGAAGATAAAACCTTAAGCCACGGACCGTTGGAAGCACTTTTCACTATCGATGAAGAGGAAGGTATGAATGGTGCCAACAACCTGGAAGCCGGTATCTTAAAAGGTTCCATCTTACTGAACCTTGATAGCGAAACATGGGGCGAATTCTGCATCGGCTGTGCCGGTGGACAGGATGTCATAGCAACACGGTCACATACCACTGAAAAAATTCCGGACGGCTGGACAACACTCAAAGTTGCCATAACCGGTTTACGTGGCGGTCACTCGGGTGTCAACATCCATGAAGGGCGCGGTAACGCCATCAAGCTACTCGCAAGATTCTTAAACACGCTTTTGCAGAAAACCCCGTCCCGAATCAGCGCAATTTCTGGCGGAACAGCACGGAACGCCATCCCACGTGAAGCATTTGCCATCATTGCAATTGCCCCTGAAAACATGGCTGCACTGAACGCCACCGCAAAAGAAAGCCAAGCCACCTTACGCATTGAATTTGCGGGCGTAGACGACGGTATCACCATTGAAATAAGCGAAGGAAAAGCATCCTCCGTACTATCAATCAAAGATCAGAATGCCTGGCTTTATTCCATCAACGCCGCCCCCGATGGCATCTACCGTATGAGCCCAACGATTCCCGGCGCACCGGAAACGTCTGACAATGTCGGTGTAGTTGATATCATGCCAGAAAAAGGGACTTGCACCATCATGGTACGCTCAGCAGTCGATACCGCCTGCAAAGCCTTATCCGAAGAAGTCGTCAGCCTTTTTGCACTTTCAGGCACTGCAACGCATAAAGAAAACTACTATCCAGGTTGGCAACCTAATATCAACTCCCCCATCCTGGCAACCTGCAAGGCAACTTACAAACGGATTTTTGGGGAAGAACCAACAACGCATATCTTCCACGCCGGTGTAGAATGCGGAATCCTGAAAGCTAAATACCCTGTCTTGGATGCTATCTCGATGGGGCCTACGATCAATAACCCGCATTCACCCCGGGAATCACTTGAAATCGATACCGTGGAAAAATCGTGGCTTCTGCTCAAAGACATCCTGAAAGCCACCGTTTAAGGGCGAAAAAAAAACCATCCTGACCTTGGTATTCACCATATTCTGACGGTTGGATACCGAGGTTTCAGGCTATTTACCCCTTTGGGTTAAGAAAATCAACCGCAATCAAATAGCCCGTTTTTGCATCAACGCCAGATAAAAAGCCTCTTGGTGAGGCCAAAAATCAGAGGTATCAACTTCTCCTGCTTTAAGACGTGCTAGAAACGCCGACATCTCAGATGCCTTAATATGGCGTAGCGACTTCAATTTGTCTTCATCGACCCACGCGTCCAAATCATTGCCATACCAACCGAGTGCCGTATCACCATCCAGTAAATCAGATACATCCTTGGCAAGCCGCTCTGCACTGTCATAAACATGGCAGAAATCATCATCTGGCACCTGCAATTGCAAATGCCCACTCGGGTAAAAAATCACCGTCATTTCCATAAGACTTGAACCTTTCCGGGAAGATACCGAATTGTCGCAGGAGCTCATTGCTTATCAATCTGGAACTCGCGCGCAATCAATACATCGGGATCAATCTCTTTGGCGTAAGAACCTTCGATTTTTTCAACGAATGCTTCTCTGCCTCCCATCGCATTAAGCAGGGTCGTCGGACGGCACTTCTTATCCAGCAACACTTGCATAATGTAAACGTAATAATTGAGAATCCCAGGAATATGATCCCAACGCTTTGGAGCGATTGAGGTATAAAGCCAACGGTCAGTAAAGTGGGAGGGTTCTTCGCAAGACTTCAATGCCTGCCGTAAAGTCGGCTTATACGCATCTCCTAGAATCTGCTTGATAAAGTCAATGTCCGCTTCTTGATTCCTAAGCTCTTGAAACACATCACGTTCATAGTCTTCAACTTGGGGATATCTTTTCTGAAAAGCTTGGATGGCCTCAACACCCTCACGAACCTGCTGCATAGTAGGACTTTTGTTGTACCAATCCTTGATGAGTTTAGGCAAGCAGACAATAACAACTGCCGCTACGACCGCTACGACTATCATCCAAGTTTCCATCAGAATCCCCAATCCATCAGAACTTGCATATTGTACAGGCAATTACAGAATCGGCGGACAAAGGCATGCTCTCTTGAAATGAACAGGCTGGAATACCTTGCGACGCTTAGAATAGCAAAAAGCCCCGTACCTTTAATGGGTACGGGGCTCCGTTAGGTGTTGCCTGACAGTGACCTACTTTCACACCGGGACCGGCACTATCATCGGCGCTAAGGCGTTTCACAATCCTGTTCGGGAT
>JAEEGI010000564.1_pt1 | contig 107556 bp, 104 predicted proteins | sample 8958751 | NCBI WGS metagenome assembly JAEEGI01 (sample SAMN16246545, study PRJNA631951) | gut metagenome | biome: gut microbiome; feature: rumen; material: KS-attached | host: Bos | place: Iran: Karaj | collected 2018-10
GATTGAATGAGTAAAAAAATACAGTAACTATTTACAAAACATATATTACGAGGAGTAGAAGCGATGGAAACAAAAGAAATGGTCGCTCGCATCTATGATGCATTAGACGATAAAAAAGCACAGGACATTCAGATTATTGATATTACCGAAATTTCCGGATTTGCGGACTACTTCATCGTAGCCAGTGCCTCCAACCAGAGTCAGTTGGTTGCTATGCAGGACGCGGTAGATGAAGCAATGTATACCAATGACGTACATGCCAAGAGCATCGAAGGTAACCGCAATTCCACATGGATTTTGATGGATTACGAGGATGTCATTGTACATTTATTCTCCCAGGAGGATCGATTGTTTTACAATCTGGAGAGAATTTGGCAGGACGGTAAGAGCGTATCCCGTTCTGATTTCTAAGAAGCGTAAAAAAGGCCACATACCAATGGTATGTGGCCTTATCTTATATCAAAAATTAGAAGAAGCGGAGTACTCCGAATACCTTACCTAAAATCTGGCAATCCGGTACAATAATCGGATCCATGTTATCATTCTCCGGCTGTAGGCGAATGTGTCCGTCTTCCTTGTAGAAGGTCTTCACAGTGGCGGAATCATCTACCAATGCAACCACCATATCGCCGTTACGAACGGATTCGGTACGTTCTACCATAATGGTATCACCGCTCATAATTCCTGCATTGATCATGCTCTCACCCTTCACCTTCAGCATAAAAGCTTCTCCGGACGGAACAAATTCCGAAGGAATCGGGAAGTAGTTATCGATATTCTGAACCGCAAGCAGAGGTTGGCCGGCAGCAACGGTGCCGATAATCGGTACATTCACAACCTCACGACGGGTTAAGTTAAAGTTATCATCTATAATCTCAATTGCACGAGGCTTGGTAGGATCACGACGAATGTATCCGTTCTTCTCCAAACGCTCCAAATGGGAGAATACGGAAGAGGTGGATTTCAGATTCACAGCCTCACAAATCTCACGAACTGATGGCGGATATCCCTTATTCAGGATTTCATTCTTCATGAAGTCCAGTATTTCCTGTTGTTTTGGGGAAATTTTACCGTATGCCATATCATACCTCCTTTGATTTTCTATTCAAATTATAGCATCTTGTTCGATAATACGCAAACATATTTTCCAAAACTTTGTTCGAAAAAAGTGTTGACATCCAAACATTCGTTTACTATAATCAAAATCAGAACAGATGTTTCGAACATTCATTTTGATAGGAGATGAAGTTATGACAAGAGCACAGAAGAGAAGAGCCATTCAGCTTAGACGTAATCTATATACCGCAGTAATCGTATCTGTAATTTTAATTTTGGCTGTTTTATTGATTAGCCGTTTTACATTGAAGAGTAATGCCAAGAGCGAGCATGAGATGTATTTGTACTACACCAGCGTCACCGTCAGTGCGGGAGATTCCTTATGGAGTATCGCGGATGAATACCATACCGTAGAATGCGGTGATATGCGGGATTATATTCGTGAGATTAAGCGCTTGAACCATCTGGCTACGGACGATATTCATGCCGGCGCAGCCCTTGTCATTCCATACTATTCCGCAGACATGAAATAGAATATTCCTATCTATCGAACCATAGAAAAACTATACTTAGAAGGCTGATTTATCAGCCTTCTTTGCTTTTCTTCCCCTTTCTTTTATGGTAGTATAACGGTAGTTTTTATAACAGGAAAAGGAAAAAGATTATGACTATCAAAGAAATATTTCGTCAGAATGAAGTAACATTGTCCTTCGAGATTTTCCCACCGAAAACCGATGCGGGATTTGCTGCCGTGGAAGACTGCGCACACAAGATTGCTGCGTTAGAGCCTTCTTTTATGAGCATCACTTATGGTGCAGGCGGTGGAACCAGCGCCAATACCGCGAAGCTTGCCGCGAAGCTACAGAACGAGTACAACACCGATGTGTTAGCACATTTAACCTGTGTTTCTTCCGACCGCGCCTTCGTTCGTGCCCGTTTGGAAGAATATCAGCAGTTGGGAATCGAGAACATCATGGCATTACGGGGAGACTTGCCGAAGGATGGCGTGATTTCTCCGGATTTTACCCATGCCATTCAATTGATTCAAGAGATCAAAGAATGCTATCCGGAAGCTTGCATTGGCGGTGCATGTTATCCGGAAGGCCACGTGGAGTGCGAGCGTCAGTCTGATGATATTCGTTATCTCAAGGAGAAGGTGGATGCAGGATTGGATTTCTTAACCACCCAGATGTTTTTCGATAATAATATTCTATATAACTTCTTATATCGCATCCGAGAGCAGGAGATTAAGGTACCTGTGGTTGCCGGTATTATGCCAATTACCAACAAGAAGCAGGTTGCCAGATCCGTAGCGTTGTCCGGTGCAACTATTCCGCAGCGTTTCCGTACCATGGTGGACCGCTTCGGCGATGATCCGGCGAAGATGACCCAGGCAGGCGTTATCTATGCCACAGAGCAGATTATCGATTTGATTTCCAACGGCGTCACCCATATTCATGTGTACTCCATGAACAAGCCGGAGATTGCCGCCGGCATCCAGAAGAGTTTATCCTACATCATCGACAAATAGGAGGGCCGTTATGGAGACGACTTTTCCATATGAGATTCCCAACCGGGAAATCTATCGGTATTTAGGTTATCGGAACGCGCTTCCCGATGAGGCTGTTCTGCAAAAAATAGCCCTTTGTAAAGAACGTTTAATAAAAGATGTTTCCCCAAAAGCGATTTGGCAATACTACGATATTACCTGGCAGGATGATACGACCTTTATGCTGGAAGGAATTCCTGTGCGAAGCCGGAACTTAAGCCGAAACATCGCAGACTGTCATCGCATTTGCCTTCTGGCAGTCACCTTAGGTCCGGCGCCGGATCGATACATACAGAAGGCCGAAGTCACCGCCATGAGCGATGCTGTGATTTATCAGGCCATATCTGCAGCGATGATTGAAGCATATTGTAACCATATCAATGGATTGATTCGTAAAGAAGCAGAAGAGGAAGGGTATTTCCTTCGTCCCCGGTTTTCCCCGGGATACGGAGACTTCCCATTGGAATTCCAGCGCAACATCGGGGATTTATTGCAGATGGCCAAGAACATCGGCATTACCTTGACCGATTCGCTACTTATGATGCCAAGCAAGTCCGTTACGGCAGTGATTGGATGCAGTAAGACCAATTCCAATTGTAAGGAAGCCGGTTGTGAAGTATGCAACAAATCCGCAACCTGCGCCTTTCGAAGAATATAAAGAGGAAAATATGAGACAGGATTTAAGAGAAAAGATAAAAACAGACTGGGTCTTTTGCGATGGAGGAATGGGTACCATTCTTCAGGCCAAAGGCTTAAAGGGCGGGGAATTGCCGGAGACATGGAATCTCCTTCGTCCCCAGGATATTTTGGATTTACACTGCAGTTACCTGAATGCGGGAGCAACCATTTTTAACACCAATACCTTCGGCGCCAATCGCCTGAAGTATCCGGATAACTTGGAAGAGATTGTGGTTGCTGCTGTTGATTTAGCTAAGAAAGCACGAATACAGTGCGGTCGGCAAGAGGATGCCTATATCGCATTGGATATTGGACCTACCGGTAAGCTATTAGAACCATTAGGGGATTTACCCTTTGATCGTGCGGTAGAACTGTTTTCCGAAGTGGTTCGGATCGGTGCCAGAGAGGGCGCTGATTTGGTCCTAATAGAGACCATGAGCGACAGCTACGAAGCCAAGGCAGCCGTTCTTGCAGCCAAGGAGAACTGTGATCTTCCGGTTTTGATTACCACCATCTACGATGAGAAAGGCAAGCTCTTAACCGGAGGTACCGTTGCGTCTACCGTCACCATGCTAGAAGGCCTTGGGGTTGATGCTCTTGGTGTCAACTGTGGACTTGGCCCGAAGCAGATGATGCCGATTATACGTGAGTTGACAGAGATAGCAACCGTTCCTGTTATTGTAAATCCCAACGCCGGGCTCCCCCGTAATGAGAACGGTGCTACGGTATTTGATGTTGGACCGGAAGAATTTGCTGCCTATATGGAACAGATTGCATCCATGGGCGTTCATATTCTCGGCGGATGCTGCGGTACCACGCCGGAGCACATTGCTACTACCATTGCCAAGGTAAAAGACAAGAAACCGGTAGTTTTATCCAATCCCCATGTTTGTCGTATCAGTTCCTATTGTGAAGCATTGGAAATCGGTAAGCATCCGTTAATTATCGGAGAACGTATCAATCCGACGGGTAAAAAGGTTTTTAAGCAGGCTCTTCGGGATCAGAATTTTGAATACATTCTATCGGAAGGATTACGTCAGGAAGAGAGCGGTGCTCATATTCTGGATGTAAATGTAGGGCTTCCGGAGATTGATGAACCGGCCATGATGGAAGAGGTTGTTACCAGATTACAGAGTATTACCTCATTGCCACTACAAATTGACACCACTGACATTGAAGCCCTGGAGCGAGGATTACGCTATTATAACGGGAAAGCTTTGATTAATTCCGTGAATGGCAAACAGGAGAGTATGGATGCTGTGTTCCCATTAGTACAGAAATACGGTGGTGTTGTCATTGCCTTAGCCCTGGATGAAGACGGTATTCCATCTACCAGTGAAGGGCGAATTGCAGTTGCGAAGAAGATTTATGCAGAGGCTGCCAAGTATGGAATTCCTGCAGAAGACATTGTGGTGGACGGTTTGGCTATGACCATTTCTTCCGATACGGATTCTGCCAATGTAACCTTAGATACCATCCGAAGAATCCGGGATGAATTGCACGGACATTCCATTTTGGGTGTGTCCAATATTTCCTTCGGTTTGCCCCATCGGGAAATTATCAATTCCTTTTTCTTCGCTATGGCAATGCAAAACGGATTATCCCTTGCCATTATTAATCCCGGCAATGAGCCAATGATGCGGGCTTACTATGCTTATATGGCACTTAGTAATCAAGATCCGCAATGTAACGCCTTTATTGAACGTTATGCAGCGGTTCCGGCAGATACAGTAACTGCTGTATACGCTCCGGGTGCAACAAGTACCGCAGCTTCTTCCAATAAGGAACTATCTTTGATTGATTCCATTGAGAAGGGAATGCAGGAGAGTGCCATTGCTGCAGTGCAGAAAGAATTAGAGAAAAGAGACCCCCTTGCAATTATTAACGAGGACATGATTCCGGCCTTAGATACGGTGGGCAAGGGCTTCGAAAAAGGAAGCGTATTCTTGCCACAGCTTTTAATGAGTGCGGAAGCTGCCAAGGCTGCATTTGAAGTCATCAAAGACGCCATGAAGGATACCAAGCAAGAGTCCAAAGGTAAAGTCATTCTCGCTACGGTAAAGGGTGACATCCATGACATTGGCAAGAACATCGTGAAGGTCCTTCTGGATAATTACGGATTTGATGTCATAGATTTGGGTAAGGACGTACCACCGGAAGTCATTGTAGATACTGCCATTGACCAGCAGGTGGAAGTGGTTGGCCTGAGTGCCTTAATGACCACCACCGTTGTTAGTATGGAGGAGACCATTCGCCTGTTAAAAGAGAAAAAACCGGGAACGAAGACCGTTGTAGGCGGCGCTGTTATGACCCAGGAATATGCAGACTCCATTGGCGCTGACTGCTATGCAAAAGATGCCATGGCCACTGTCAAATATGCGAATTCCATTTTGTGCCCGGATTCGCTATAATAGGGGTATCAAGATAACTTTATTGAGGTTTTTATGCTACGATTTTACTATGTAATTATACGTAATATGTTTCGTGCGCCACTGATCATGCCACCGATGCGTGATATGGCAAAACACAAAGATCGTTATACCTTCGAGCAGCGTTACGCATATGCCCAGAAGGTCATCAACTACATGAAAGACACCGGTCGCATTAAGACGGAGGTCTACGGAGAAGAGAATTTGCCGAAGGAAGGCGGATACGTGATGTTTCCCAACCACCAGGGCAAATACGATGCGCTGGGTATCATTTATGCCCACAAGAAGCCATGTACCTTCGTTATGGACAAGCGCAAATCCTATACCTTCTTGGTGCGGGAAATTGTGAATCTCATCGAAGCCAAGCGAATTGTCATCGATGATGTACGGCAAGGGTTAACCATCATCAATCAAATGACCGCCGAGGTCAAGAAGGGCAGAAGATACATTATTTTCTCCGAAGGCGGTTACAGCAACAATCATAATAAGGTACAGGAATTCAAGCCGGGTAGCTTTAAGAGTGCTATGCGGGCACAAGCTCCAATTGTTCCGGTATGTTTAATTGATTCTTACAAGGTCTTTTACGGACCCAAGTTCTGGAAGCCGGTCACCACAAAAGTCATTTTCATGAAGCCTTTGTATTATGATGAATATAAAGACATGAAATCTCCGGAAATTGCCAAGCTGGTTCGCCAGCGGATCATCGACACCATGAAAGAATATGGTGTGGACGGCAACTAATCTGAATGATTTTCTTTTTCTCTTTTGTTTTCCAATCCAAAACCATCCGAAAACGATGCAAATATTGACAAAAGAGAAGAAGAGTTTTATAATTTATTTATCGGTTAAATATCTGTTTATCCGATAAAGAGTAGTCAAAAACAGCGTATTTAAGGGATTTTCATATTATGGGTAAGGATTCAGAATTCTATAAGGATAAAAAGAAAAAACAATTATTACGTCTTCGGGAGCTACTGACACTCCTTCCAGGCTTCGCCGTGGATTACATTTACAGTAAGGAAGTCTCTACCCAGACCTCGACATTGATTTCATACAGTTACGACCTCATTACGTTTTTCGAGTTCCTACAGGATAAAAACCCTATGTGGCGTGACGTAAAAATCAAAGATTTTACTCTGGATATGATGAAATCCTTAACCAGCGAAGATATAATTGAATTTCAGCGATATCTCCAGCTCAATATCGGTGAAGGCAAATATCATGAGAATGGCAAGAAGGCGGTTGCCCGTAAGATGGCTCCGCTTCGTGGAATGTTCCTATATCACTACCAACACAAGAATATTCCAGAGAATCCAATGATTCTGGTGCCTTTACCAAAGCTCAAAAAGGATAAAAACATCGTCCGTATGAATAATTACGAGGTGCAATCCATATTACAGGCTGTAGAATTTGGCAATTCTCAGATGTCCGAACGCCAACGCAAGCTCTGTGAAAAGACCAGATTACGCGATATCGCCATCTTAACCCTGATGCTTGGCACCGGAATCCGTGTTTCTGAGTGTAATGGACTGGATCTTAACGATATCGACCTAATTGTGAATTCTTTAACAATAGTAAGAAAAGGTGGAGGACAGGACGTTCTCTACTTCTCCAATGACATTCATAATGCTTTAGATGATTATATTCACTGCGAACGTGAATCCGTAGCCCCTCGGGAAGGTCATGAAAACGCACTCTTCCTCTCCCGCCAGGGCAAGCGCATGAGCGTGGATGCCATTGAGAATCTAGTGAAAAAATACGCTCGCATGGCGGTCCCGAATAAGAAAATTACCCCTCATAAGCTGCGAAGCACCTATGGTACTGCCCTCTACCGGGAAACCGGCGATATCCGCCTGGTTGCAGACGTTTTGGGCCACGAAAACATCAATACCACCATTGATTACTACGCGGCCATTGAGGATGAGCACAAGCGCAAAGCCGCCAATGCCGTGAATTTCAAAAAACCGGACAGTGAAATCTAAAACAAACCTCCTGAAGCTTTTCAGGAGGTTTTCTTATCGTAAAATCTCTAATAAATGCTGGAAATACTCCGGCAAAGGCGCTGAAAACTCCACATATTCGCCGGTGGACGGATGTTTGAAGCCAATGGTCATTGCATGCAACGTCTGCCCTTGTAGCTGATACGGGCATTTTGCCGGTCCATAAACCTCATCGCCCAACAACGGATGCCCAATGCTTGCCATATGGACGCGAATCTGATGGGTTCTTCCGGTCTCTAATACAAATTCCATATAGGTATAACGTTCAAAACGCTGCAATACTTTGTAATGGGTAATGGCATCTTTTCCGTTTTTCTCATTGATGGCCATTTTCTTACGATCAATGGGATGCCGGCCAATCGGGGCATGAATGACGCCTTCATCATCCCTTACCCGTCCGATTACAATTCCGCGATAGACACGATGAATGGAATGCACCTTAATCTGGTCCGCAATGTCCTGGTGGGCTTTGTCATTCTTGCAGACAATCAATGAGCCCGTGGTATTCATATCGATGCGATGAACGATGCCCGGTCGAATGACGCCGTTGATGCCACTTAATTCATCCTTGCAATGATACAACACCGCATTCACCAAAGTGCCAACCGTATGTCCCGGCGCAGGATGTACCACCATGCCCTTGGGCTTATTTACGATTAATACATCTGCATCTTCATACAGAATATCTAACGGAATGTCCTCGGGAAGCACTTCCAGTTCTACCGGTTCCGGAATATCCAGTTCTACCACATCGTCAAGGCGCAGCTTATAGTTGGCCTTCGCAGGCTTATCATTCACCAAAACACCGCCGTCCGTAATCACCTTCTGTAAAAAGGACCGGGTATGCTCGGAATCCATCTCCGTCAGAAAACGATCCAGACGCATACCAACATATTCAGTTGTTACATCATAACGAACGGTCTCCAAGAATTATTGCTCCTTCTTGCGATAAAACACTTCCAACTCATTCTCTTTATAAAAGAAAATATAAAGAAAAACAAATACAATCAGCCCACAGGTTACATAAATATCCGCCACATTAAACACCGGAAAATTAATCAGCGAAAAATAGATAAAATCAATGACATAACGATAAGCAATGCGATCATACAAATTACCCAAGGCTCCGGCCAACATCAAAAATCCAATGAGCCACAACGGAAAATAGCGGCGGTTATCATAAGGTAATTTGGATAAAAGGAATAAAATCACAATGCATAAAATCGGTGTAGTAATAAAGAAAAAGGTAAACTGTCCATTCAGTAAGCTAAAGGCAGCACCGGTATTCTCCAAATAATGAAACTGCAAAACTCCGGGAATCAAAATAATATCCGGCTTTCCAAGGAGTCCCGTTGCAAGGATTTTGGTAATGCGATCCAACACGAATCCCAAAACCGTACACAAGAGCCCAAAGAAATAGTATGCTTTTCGAGAGCGAAACATAGTCGTCACCATCCTATATTATTCTTGTAACGATGCAATGGCACGAAGCATTTCATCGTCAGTTACATCTTTATAAATCTTAGCACAACCCAAACCATCCAAAAGAATGAATTTCACGTGGTCGCCTTCCATTTTCTTATCGGATTTGGTTGCCTGTACAATCGCAGCGGCATCCATAGATAAGGTAAGCTTCGTCGGAAGTCCGAAGCGATCAATCACTCGTAAGATACGCTGATAATCTTCCGTGGAAATCAAGCCTCTTTCTTTGGAAATATATCCTGCGGCACACATACCTAAAGCTACGCACTGGCCATGAAGCAAACGAAAATCCGAGAGTTTTTCAATTGCATGTCCAATGGTATGCCCGAAGTTCAAATGGGCACGAATGCCTTGTTCCTTCGGATCTTCCTGTACCACCTGACGCTTGATATCGCAGCTGGTATAAATCAAAGACTCCAAGGTTGGAAGATCCTTGGCAAGGATGGCTTCCGCATGAGCTTCCATCCAGTCGAAATAGGACAAATCCCGAATCAAACCATGCTTAATGACTTCACCCATTCCGGAAGCAAATTGCGCATCGGATAAGGTAAGAAGCGTTGTAGGCGCAATATAAACCAATCGAGGCATATAAAATGCGCCAACCATATTTTTATAATGCAAAAAGTCGACACCGGTCTTCCCACCAATGCTGGAATCTACCTGAGACAACAAGGTAGTTGGTACCTGAACAAAATCAATTCCCCGAAGATAAGTAGCCGCACCAAATCCGGTCATATCTCCAACGACACCACCGCCAAGAGCAATCAATAAGTCCTTTCGATCGAAACGATTTTCGATTAATTCACGATATAACTTCTCAATATTGGCTAGTGTCTTTGAATTTTCGCCATTAGGGATTGTATATGTTATAACCTGATTATATCTGTTCGAAAGTGCTTCTTTCAAATCATTTAAGTAATACTTCCCCACCAAATCATCAGAGAAAATACATATTTTACAAGATGCATCTGGTTTAATCTTCATTATATTTTCTACTACTTCTGATAGGTTATCATTAAATATAATGTTATAGCATGGTTTATTTTCATATAGAACCGTTAATTGATTTGGCATTTTTGCTCATCCTTTCAGTCATACCATTGAAATGTAATCTTTTCTTTTCCTTTTTTCGTTTGCCCATCAAAGGACAAAAATTGAAACTTTCCAATCCCACGAACCGATATCACATCCATGGGTTTTAATGAATAAGTGCCTCTGGATTCGATGCGCTCATTCACAAATACTTTCTCGCCACGAATCAAATCCGCAGCTTTGCCTCTGGAGAGACGACAGGCTTCCGCCAAAACAGCATCCAAACGATTCGAAGCCACTTGTGCCGTCTGTAAACGGAACTTAGGCTGATAATGGACTTCTCCAAGAGGAATCTGGATGCATCGCACTTCTGTATGGCGAATTCGTGTTACCTGATCCGTTAAAAACGAAGCTATATTCTCCTTACAGAAGATCAAATAGGAATCCTCTAAGACAAGAATATCGCCTAAGAGCTGCCGTTCAATCCCCTGATTCATCAAGGCGCCCAGCAAATCCCGATGGGTCAACTGCTCTGCAAATTTCGGATTCTTCGGAGTTACGCGGATACAGCAAATCGGGAATGCCAACTGCTGCTCTTCTTCCGTAACGCCTTCATAAAAAAGAGCATCAGGCAAAAATCCAATCACCTGACGCTCTGCAAATTCATATCCGCCAAAGGCAATATAAGAATCCTCCGGAAGGTTCATCGACCGAAACAAATTCTTATCATTGAGATTCAAGAAGTCCGAGTAGGTCACCATATAACGGTGCTCGGCCATGGATCTTAAATCCTCTAAGTGACGAAGCATGAATAGTTCTTCTTTTTGTTGATTCATATTAGAAACCTGTCTGAATACCTGAGAAGTCGAACGCCTCCATAATACCCTGTAAGTCGCCGGTAATATCTACAGAATGTGGCGTCAAAATGAAGATATAATTGCTAACCTTCTGTAAGTTGCCGTCGATTGCATAGCAAGCTCCGGAAATAAAATCGATGATTCTCTGTGCCAGAGCCAAGTCAATGCCTTCCATATTCAGAATGACGGTACGCTCCGCCAACAAGGTCTCAGCGATCTCCCTGGTATCTTCAAAAGTGGTAGGCTTAATGACGCAAACCTTCATTCCGGCTCCGGAGGTTGTCTTCTTGCCACCGCGCATTGGAGTAATATTCGCAAATGCACGTGGACGCTCCGGCTCTTCATCAGGCTCTACGCGGGAAACCTTCTTGGAAGGCTTCACTTCTTCCTCTTCTTCTAAATCATCATACTCATCTTCGTAATCGTCATCATCATCATTTAAGCGCATAACATCAAGAATCTTGTCAAACATACCCATATGGATTCTCCCCTACTTGTTATAGTTTCTTTCACCAAAAATGCCGGTACCGACGCGAACCATGGTAGCACCTTCTTCAATGGCTACCTCATAGTCTCCCGTCATACCCATGGACAAAATATCCATAGATACATTATCAATGTTTTCCTTTTCTATGTCAATAGAAAGGGCCTTTATTTTGCGGAAAAACGGGCGATTTTCTTCAGAATCCACAACATATGGTGCGATACACATCAAACCACGGATGCTTACACCGTCCAGGGAAGAAATCTCACGAACCAACTGCATGGTTTCCTCCGGGCGAACACCGAATTTGCTCTGTTCATCCGCAATATTCACCTCAATCAGGATTGGAACTACAACGCCGCGCTTCTTCGCCTGAATATTAATCTCTTCCGCCAGGCGGTAGCTGTCAACGGAATGGATTAAGCATACCTTATCGACGATATACTTTACCTTGTTACGCTGCAAATGGCCAATCATATGCCACTGAATATCGGATGGAAGCTTGTCGTACTTGTCCATAATTTCCTGGACCTTGTTCTCACCGAAGTTCCGGCTGCCCCAGTCATATGCTTCCTGCAGCATCTCTACCGGCTTGGTCTTGGTAACGGCAATCAATGTAACTTCATCGCGACTTCGTCCTGCACGCTTACAAGCTGCAGCAATATTAGCTTCTACCTGTGTTAAGTTTTCCTGTACCATATTCTTACCTCGCATATATCAAATCATTCTCATTAACCAAATTGCCCTGTAAAACAATATGATCATATAAAGAAACACCATACTGAGTTCCGGTATTAATTACACAATAATCCTCGTTCTGATAAAGGATTTCAATCTGCTTAAATACCGCGTATCCCTTATTGACATTGTAAACGCCCTGAAGCTCTGCAATATCATTGCCCACCGCATACCGCTCATTGGAATTGGCCTTAATCAGCTGATCTCCGGTGGAAACATCCTCAGAATCAATATAGTAGGCATCCTCAGTCTCATAGTAAATCGTTGTCTCACGGAACTCATTCCCGGTATCTGTAGCAACCAGAACACCCTTAGAATCCGATTCATCGCTTCCGGCCATAAAATAGCCCTTCGGAACCACGAAGAATTGCTTGGATACAATAGCGGAATTCGGAATCTTAAGTCCCGAACGCTGTGCCAATAAGAGCTTCACGTATAAGTATCTGGACTGCGCATAACGGTCAACGGAGTCATCCAGGAATAACACCAGATAATGGCTACCGCCAATCTCCCGTACTTCACAGGATGCCCATGTAGTAGCACCGTCCTCGCAAAATTCCACTTCGATGGCTGTGGTATCTGCCAGCTGTTCCACCAAATCATCCCCGATTGGAATCACTAAATTCCAATTATCTCCGGTTACTAACTTGTAAGCTGCATCCCCGGCCGCAACGGATTCTCTGGAACGCAGATTCACCGCAGACCACTGGGTCGGTTGAAACAGATCCGGCGTAAAGCTATCCAGGGTCACATCCTCATAGCCGTCGGTATAGAATACCACCGTACCGGGAACCGTAGCATGATAGGTATAAAACAATTCCGCCGAGGAGGCCGCATCAATATCCGCACGGTAGGATTCCGTCATCTGTTGGGAATACAACTGCATCAAGGAATCCGACAGATTCGACTTGAAGGAATACACCTTCGAAAAACGAAGCCCGGAATAATCTCCTACGAAAGCAGAAACATCATTGCGCATAGATAAAATATTATCCTTGGAAATGGAATCCGGCTGGCCTTCCTTCTCGGTGAGCTTCTTCACCAAGGCACCATCGGTATCCACGGAATAGATGGGACTCTTCACACCGACACGGCTGCCATTCTTGCAATAATAGAACAAATAGCCGTCCCGATCCGTAGGAACAATCATCTCCTGACGAATGGCCAGCCCTTGATAGGTATCATTGGAAACAATGGTACCCTGGGTCACTTCATATATCGTAATACTATCTGTGGTGAGATATGTAAAGATATGAAACAATACATAGATGAAGATAATAACACACAACACCGAACCGATATTCAGTTGAAACGGTCTACGAAACCGAACCACATTATTATTCTTCTTCAAGATCTGCTCCTCAATCAAAAAGTCCTTATATATTCTAGCATTTTCACAGGCAAAAAACAACGAAAGCCCCGAAAATTCAACAAAAAAGAGGTCGATGAATCTGTCATCGACCTCCTATAAATTCAATATTTTAATTAAGCAACCTTGCTCTTAGCAAGCTCTGCAAGAGATGCAAAACCTTCTGCATCATTTACAGCCATCTCAGCTAACATCTTACGGTTCATCTCAACACCAGCAAGCTTCAAACCATACATGAACTTGCTGTAGGAAAGACCATTCAAACGAGCTGCAGCGTTGATACGAGCGATCCACAACTGACGATACTGTCTCTTCTTCTGCTTACGTCCAGCATATGCAGAAGTAAGTGCACGCATAACGGACTGCTTAGCAATACGATACTGCTTAGAACGTGCTCCTCTATAACCCTTAGCTAACTTTAATACACGATTATGCTTCTTCTTTGCGTTTAAACCGCCTTTAATTCTTGCCATTTCAAATTCCTCCTAACTTCTAAATCACCTTAAGCGTAAGGTAAAACTTTCTTCATGTTCTTAACATTTGTTGCGTCGGTAATTGCCGGCTTTCTTAAGTTTCTCTTTCTCTTGGTGGTCTTCTTAGTAAGGATATGGCTCTTGTAAGCCTTGCTTCTCTTTAACTTACCTGTTCCTGTTACAGAAAAGCGCTTTGCAGCTGCTCTCTTAGTCTTAATCTTTGGCATAATTTAATTCCTCCTAACTTATCGTTTCTCTGCCAGTATCATGCTGATACTTCTTCCTTCCACTTTGGAAGGCTTTTCCACTACTGCCACATCAGCAAGTGCGGTAGCAATATCGTCAAGGATATGCTTGCTTGCCTGCATATGTGCCATTTCACGGCCACGGAAACGCAGTGTAATCTTCACTTTGTTACCCTTGGTAAGGAACTTACGTGCATTGTTCATCTTGGTGTTCAAATCGTTCTCCTCGATGTTCGGGGACAGACGTATCTCTTTCACCTCAACGATTTTCTGCTTCTTCTTAGCTTCCTTCTCTTTACGGGCCAGCTCATAGCGATACTTACCGTAATCGATAATCTTGCAAACAGGTGGTTTTGCGTTCGGAGCAATCTTGACCAAGTCAAGTTCTGCTTCCTCAGCTAACTTCATAGCCTCTTTTGCTGACATAATTCCAAGCTGCTCACCGTCAGAACCGATCAAACGTACTTCCTTATCTCTGATCTGTTCATTAATCATTAAATCGCTAATGGCTCTTACCTCCGTAACCATAAAAAAAGTGGATAGGCAGACTATCCACAATCAAAGAACACAATAAGAATATTGTGTAAAAATTGAACACTAAGTCGCCCGATTGCGCTTAGGTGAGAGTGGATACTCTACTTGTTTTTTACAACGTCAATAATATATCACAGACCCACACGTGCGTCAACACTTTTCTTCCAAAAAGCAAGAGAGAATCACAAAAATGTGATCCTCTCCTATCGTTAAATAAACGACGATGCTCTAAGTATTGCGGGGAACAATGCTTAGTTTAGGGTCAAAACCCTCGAAATGGTGTGTGCTGCCTGTTTTTGTTTTACTTCATCACAGGCGTTTTTGAAGACCGTACCAAACTCATCCACGTCAACAGGCAGAACGTTCCTACGATAGGAAGGCTGACTGCCGGTATCCGAATCAGAATTTGAGCGGTTTGTTGATGAAACCTTAAAATAGTTCTCCATGGCAACGACCTCCTTGGTTGCTATTTCAACAGGTTCCCTTGGCACATGGGTGTGTGCCTATAAGTATATTAGCACCATATAGGGTTGTTGGCAAGTACTTTCTACAACATATTGTGGTTATTTCATCAATATAAATCGATCAATGACTTCCTTCATTCCGTCATGATTATTGTCGTTGTTTGTAATGTAATCCGCATGAGCTTTGACCTCCTCATGGCCGTTGCACATACAAACTCCAAGGCCTGCCGCCTCAATCATGGAGATATCATTGCGCTCGTCTCCACAGGCAATCACATCCCCTTGGTCCACTCCAAGCAAGTCAGCAAGCTTTAATCCGCCCACGCCTTTGCCGGAATCCAATCCAATGAACTCCAGGAAGTACGGGGAGGAGAAAAAATAATGGAACCTTGCATCCAGATAAGCCTGATGCTCGTCACAGAACTTCTGTAAACGCGTAGGATCCTGATAATCAATGGAAATCACCTTGTAGAGCTGTTCCGATTTCAAGTCATCTACGGATGCAAACACTTTGTAATCATCGCCGGAGATTCCGCGATAATTACGGAATTCTTCCGTCTCACAAGGGATTAAAAGCTCGCCTCTGTGGTAGGTATGATTGTAAATATCCGCCTCACTCAGCATCTTCATCAAAGCAACCGCTTCGGATGCATCCATAAAATGTTCGTAGAGAACCTTCTGCTCATACAAATCGTAAATCATGTTTCCCTGGTAACAAATCAGGTAACAATGCTTCCGATTCAACTCCAATTGCTTGGCAACCTTCATACCGCCGGTTAAGGATCTTCCGGTACAAATGGCAAAATAATGTCCTGCCGCAAGCATCTCTTCGATTGCACGGCGATTTCCTTCGGAAATGGATTTGTCGGTGCAAAGTAAGGTGTCATCCAAATCCGATAATAATAATTTTTTCACGTTTCTTCTTCACTTTCTTCCGACACCGCCCAGATTGGAATAAACTTCCGTTCCTGCCAATGTGTCGTGTTTGATGTATCTTTTTTCATTGCCTCTTCACAGAATTGCTTCTGGGAAGAAACCGCACGATGTCCGCGACGGTCCGGGCGATGATAGTCCCCATCCGGCATCAGATGGTAAGCCTTCAGATTATCCTGTAGCTCCACATCCAAGATGTGCTTCACCCGGCTCTTAATGGCATCGTCTTCCACCGGGAAAATAATCTCCACGCGACGATCCAGATTACGGGGCATCCAGTCCGCAGAGCCCATATAGATATCTTCTAAGCCGTCATTGTAAAAATAGAAAATACGGCTGTGTTCCAGGAAGTTACCTACAATGGAGCTGACATGGATATGGTCGCTGACTCCCGGAATTCCGGTTTTCAGACAGCAAATACCGCGAACCACAAGGTAGATTTCCACGCCAGCCGCAGATGCTTCATACAACTTGGCGATGATTTTCTGATCGCACAGGGAATTCATCTTGCAGACAATGCGCGCTTCCTTCCCTTCCATGGCATGCTTAATCTCCCGCTCAATCAACTGGTTGAACTTCTTGCGAAGCCAAATCGGTGCCACAATCAGCTTGTTCCAGACAGCAGGCTCCGAATAACCGGAAAGCATATTAAAAACTGCCGTTGCATCTTCACCGATGAGCTCGGAACAGGTAAAAATACCGCAATCCGTATAGGTCTTGGCTGTGGAATCATTATAGTTACCGGTGCCAAGATGCACATAACGCTTGATTCCGTCTTCCTCTCGGCGCACCACAAGGGCAATCTTGCTATGGGTTTTCAATCCTACCAAACCATAGATTACATGGCATCCGGCCTGCTCTAACTTCTTCGCCCAGACGATGTTGTTCTCCTCGTCGAATCGCGCCTTTAATTCCACCAATACCGTAACCTGCTTGCCGCCTTCCGCCGCTCTGGCCAGGGCCGCAATAATGGGCGAATTACCGCTGACACGATACAGGGTCTGCTTGATTGCCAATACTCCCGGATCCTTCGCAGCCTGCGCAATGAATTCTACCACAGGATCAAAGGTCTCATAAGGATGATGTAGGAAGATATCACCCTTGGATATGCAATCAAAGATATTATCTCCCGGGGCAATACGGGGATTGAGCTGAGGCGTATAGGTTGGATACCGAAGCTCCTCAAATCCCGGGATTCCGTACAGCTTCATAAGGAAGGTCAAATCAATGGGACCGCTAATCTCATAAATCGCTTCCTTGGACACATTTAAGTTATGGCGCAAGGTGGACAAAAGACTTGGATCCATATGCTCTTCCACTTCCAGCCGAATGACTTCGCCCCATTGACGACGCTTCAACTGCTTTTGAATCTCCTTCAAAAGATCGGAAGCATCGTCCTCATCAATGGGTAGATCGGCGTTACGCATAATGCGATACGGGAATGCGCACTGCACATTGTAATTTAAAAACAACCGATCGATGTTTTTCTCAATAATCTGCTCCAAAAGAATGAAGGATTCTTTGTATCCGGACTCCGTCGGAATGGATACCAGTCGCGGTAAAACCGAAGGTACCTGTACCGTTGCAAACTCCAAGCCCTTGTTTTTACCCTTGAATAAATGGGTGCTTTTCTCCTTCTGGGTAATCAGAGCCGCAATATTCAATGACTTATTCCGAATCAGAGGGAACGGTCGTGCGGCATCTACCGCCAGTGGCGTTAAAACCGGATAAATGGTGTCCTCAAAATACCGGTCCACATAAGTCGCCTGCCGTTCGGACAGCTCCTCATGGCAACTTACAATCTGAATGCCGGCCTGATTCAAGAGAGGAATCAAAGAACGGTTATAGGTGGAATACTGGGTGGCAACGAACCTCTTCGTTACATCGTGAATGGCCGCAATCTGCTCTTCCGGGTTCATGCCCGCAAGATCCGGCTTCTTATACCCGGCATTCACCATATCCTTCAAGGATGCCACCCGCACCATGAAGAACTCATCCAGATTGGACGCGGTAATGCTTAAGAACTTCAGTCGTTCTAAGATTGGAATATTTTTGTCTCTGGCCTCAAACAGAATACGCTGATTGAATTTCAGCCAGCTTAACTCACGGTTCTCGTAGTACTTGTAGTTGTTGTAATCGACTTTCATCATAAGCCCCTCCACGCTACACTCTGCGTTCCCGAATCACCGGTCTCACTGCCATTACGCTCTGGAAGAAATCTGCCTTCTCCTCAAACAGTCCCTTCTCCAAGGTAATGGAATCCTCCGATTCAATCGATATAATCAACTGATTCTTGCTTACGTTCATGGACATATTCTTAAACTTCTGCCGATGGGATCGGTCCATGGCATTGGCTACCCGAAGAATTGCCAACAGCTTCAAAAATACCAGATATTCTGCCTCCGTAAAATGGTCGTTCACCAAATCGAAGGTAATCTCGTCCCGATGGTTATAGGCCGCAATCATAGCCACCATTTCCCGTTCCTTATGGGTGAGTCCGAGAATCTCGCTGGACATAATAATGGTGTAGGAACACTGCGGGGATTCCGACAGGGAAATGTACTTCCCGCAGTCATGAAGAATTGCAGCTGTTCGAAGAATCAGCTTCTCTCTCTTTTTCAATCCGTGCTGCTTCTTGGTAGCATCAAAAATCATGGTAGACATCTTATCCATGGCCTTCAGATGAGGATGATAGCTGCTGTAACGCTGGGCAATGCACCATGCGGCAGACAATACATCCTGTTCAAAGTCATGAGAGGTCTTCAGATAGCGGTGGGCATAGGCATATTCCAGCGCCATACCTTCCGGAACCGACGCGCCCGGCAAATAGATTTTATCGAAATCCATCTGATGCAACAGGGTATCCGACAATAGGAAAAACGGCAAAAACATCTCATCCGGATCGTCAATCAACTGGCCCCCTCCGGAGATAGTATAGCTAACGTCTTTGCCCATTTTCTTCAGGTAATGCAACATCTCATCCTTGGTCAGAAAATGTTTCTCTTTGTAGGAGTACATCTGGCGAAGCACGGTAAGGAGCTGATCGTTTAGCATAATCAGATACTTCGGCTTTTTTTCCCGCAAAAACATATTGGTAAAGGTACCGATCTCCTTGCGAATCATATCATAGAGCTGTTCCCGGCCGTCGGACTTCTGTCCCAGACGTTTTAAGTTCTCCCGTACACGGAAAGCTCCAAGCATAATATGCTGTGTGGTTACGATTTTACCTTTTTCAAAAAGGGTCAGCTGCAGGGATGAACCGCCGATGTCCGCCATGATTGCAGAATCGGAAACCAAATCCTCGAAGGCCGGAGCCTGGGCGGTGGCCTGGTAGCTTAAAAACCGCTGCTCGGAGTTGGACAAAATCGTCACATGCAGCCCGCAGTGCAAACGAATCTGATCTAATACGAAATACACATTCTCTGCGGACTTTAAGGCATAGCCGGCATGGATGCCGTAATCGTCCACCTTGTAGGTTTTCATGGTATTTTTCATATCATTCAAGGCCAGAATCAGGTTCTGCAACGTCTCGAAAGACACCTTCTTGTGATAGAAAATATCCCTGGCCAGCTCGGTTCTGGTCCGAAGACAGTCAATCTCCCGCAGTCCGTTGCTGTCGGAACGAATCTCAAAAATCTTCAGTTGTACTTCGTAGGTGCCGATGTAAATTGCCCCAAAGGTTTTGATATTCTTCATAAAAACCTCCCCATCTATGTTTAATAGTTACCTAAAATCCGAAGGAAATTGGTCTCCTCCCGTAATCCCACCAATGCATTCTGGGTTCCTTCCTGGGTCAAATTTCCCTCAAAATCCAGGAAGAACCGATACTCCCACTGTTTCTCCGGAATTGGCCGGGATTCGATGCGTGTCATATTCAATCCGTTAAAAATAAAGTGTGACAAGATTCGATACAAGGAACCTTTCTCGTGGGGTAATTCAAAGCACAAGGATACAATTCCGGCGTTCCGATGGAACGTGCGATTGGAAGAAACAATGATAAATCTGGTCTCATTGCCCTTCACATCCTGAATATCGGAATCTAATATCTGCAAGCCGTAGAGCTTCGCATTGATTTCTCCCGCAATGGCTGCTTGATGAATCAGGCCGTCCTGTCGTACCTTCTGGGCAGACATGGCTGTATTGGCAAGGGCCACCGTCTCGAAGTTGGGATGTTCCTTGCGCAGATACCCATCGCACTGCATCAGCGCCTGAGGATGGGAATAAACACAAGTAATATCGGAAATACGAGCTTCCGGAAGTCCCAAAAGGGCATGATTGATGCGAATGATCTGCTCGCCAATAATGGCAACATCATATTCCACCAACAAGTCATAGTTCTCCGTAACTGCTCCGGCCGTGGAATTCTCAATCGGAAGCACCGCATAGTCCGCTTCGTGATTCTTCAATGCTTCCATGGCATCCCGCCAGGTATCTACGTGAAAACTCTCCGGCGTCGGTCCAAAGAACTCTTCCATGGCCGCCTGGGAATAAGCGCCAGCCACGCCTTGGAAAACAACCCACTTGCCTTGCATCGGTTGGTCTTCGCTTAATGTAAAGCCAAAATAATCCGGTTCCTTGTTGGAAGCCATAATCTGATACTGCTTCTTACGGCTGGTGGACATAATCTGGGAAAACAGCTCTTCCACGCCCTCTTTGGTGAAGGCATCCTTACAGTTTGCCGTTAGGACGTTCAGCTTTTCTTCTTCCCGCACCTTGTCGAACACCGCCTTATGGTTGGCAATTTTGTAGTTGGCTACATCCTCCGCCAACCCAAGACGTTTCTCATACAAAGCTAGAATCTGACTGTCAATGACATCAATCTCTTTACGAATCTGGGTTAAATCTTTCATGTAATCTTTTTCCTTTTTCCTTTATACACGTTGGAAATCAAACAACGACAGCTGATCGGACTCCGGTAAGTTCGGAATCAATCCCAACGCGTCCATTTTTTCAATCACCGTGGTGCTGACTTTACCGCGGTTCTTTAAATCGTTTTTACTTAAGAAGGTTGCCTGGGATGCAGCAATGGCTAAGTTCTCCGCAGCAGCAGGTCCCATTCCGCCAAGCATACTAAGTGGCGGAAGTAGTTTTCCGTCGACGATTTTAAAATACCGCGCATCCGATGCGTACAAATCCATAGGCAAGAATTCATAGCCACGGGCATACATCTCCTGAACGATGCGCAGGTCTCGATACAAGGCATCTTCATTGGCAGACAGCTTCGTCTCCTTGGCCTTGTTATCTAATGCCAGAAGCTCCGCCTCACAGCGGTCCTGTCCCTGACACATCTTCTCGTAATCGAAGGCGGTCGCACGAATAGAGAAAAACGCTGCGTAGTACGCCAACGGGTAAAACACCTTACAGTAGGCCACACGCCAAGCCATCATAACGTAAGCCGCTGCATGGGCCTTCGGGAACATGTACTTAATCTTCTCACAGGACCAGATATACCAATCCGGCACGCCATGATCAATCATGTCCTGCTTCCATCCAGGCCATTTATCGGCCTTGCCCTTAGCAACCATACCCTTACGAACGGCCTCCATAATCTTGAAGGATTCCTCGGATTCCAGGCCCATACCGATTAAGTAAGTCATGATATCATCTCGGGTACAAATCGCCGTTGAAATGGTAGCTTTGCCTTCTTGAATCAAGGTCTGGGCATTGCCCAACCATACGTCGGTTCCGTGTGCCAATCCCGCAATTCGAATCAAGTCCGTAAACTCCTTCGGCTGGGTATCACGTAACATGCCCATCGCAAAGTCCGTACCAAACTCCGGAATACCTAAGGTTCCCATGTCACAGTTCCACAGGTCCTCCGGCTCCACCCCAAGGGCGGAAGTATTCTTAAACAAGGACATGACCGTCGGATCATCCAGCGGAATTTCCTGGGCATGAAGTCCCGTCAAGTCTTCCAGCATTCGAATCATGGTCGGATCCTGATGTCCTAAGATATCCAGCTTCAGCAAGTTGGAATCGATGGAATGGTAATCGAAATGGGTAGTAATAATATCCGATTCCATATCATTGGCCGGATGCTGTACCGGGGTAAAGGTGTCGATTTCCTCACCCACCGGCAATACGATAATTCCACCCGGATGCTGTCCGGTACTACGACGAACACCGACGCAGCCAGCCAAAATACGCTCAATTTCGCAACGGCGCTTGATCTGGTCACGTTCCTCGAAATAATGCTTTACATATCCGTATGCGGTTTTGTCCGCTAAGGTTCCGATGGTTCCCGCCTTGAAGGTCTGGCCCTCACCGAAGATAACCTCCGTGTATTTATGTGCCTTACTCTGATAATCACCGGAGAAGTTCAAGTCAATATCCGGCTCCTTATCACCCTTGAATCCAAGGAAGGTCTCAAACGGAATATCGAATCCGTCCTTATACAATTCCTCTCCGCACACCGGGCACTTCTTGTCAGGCATGTCACATCCGGCACGTCCGGCAAAAGCTTTTACTTCTTCCGAATCAAAATCCACGTAGTGACACTTACGACAAATGTAGTGTGGGCTTAACGGATTAACCTCGGTAATACCTGCGGTGGTTGCAACGAAGGAGGAACCTACGGATCCACGGGAACCTACCAGGTATCCATCCTCATTGGACTTCCACACCAGCTTCTGGGCAATGATATACATTACGGCGTATCCATTGGAAATAATGGAATTAAGCTCACGCTCCAAACGGGCTTCTACAATCTCCGGAAGCTTGTCTCCATACATTTCATGGGCACGGTTATAACAAATCTTACGCAGGGTCTCATCGGAATTCTCAATGACCGGAGGACACTTATCCGGACGGGTCGGCTCGATACGATCACACCAGTCACTGATCATATTCGGATTGGTAATGACCACTTCTCTGGCCTTCTCACTGCCAAGATAAGAGAACTCTTCCAACATCTCATCCGTGGTATGCAAGAACAGCGGCGGCTGCATGTCGGAGTCGTCAAATCCCTTATTACTCATAATAATTCGGCGATAGATTTCATCCTCCGGATTCAAAAAGTGTACATCACAGGTAGCGCATACCGGCTTATTGAATTCCATTCCCAGCTGTACGATACGACGGTTCAGATTCCGCAAGTCCTCTTCCGTCTCCAACTTGTACTTGCTGCGGCTTTTCTCATCCCGCAGATAAAAGGCGTTGTTACCGATCGGCTGGATTTCCAAATAGTCATAGAAATTCACGATACGGGCCACTTCAGAGTCAGACTTACCAAGCAAAACAGCCTGGAACAACTCTCCCGCCTCACAAGCGGAACCGATAATCAAGCCCTCCCGGTATTTCTCAATGAGACTCTTCGGAATCTTCGGCTGACGTCGGAAATATTTCAAATGGGACGCACTCACCAGTCGGTACAGGTTAATTCGTCCGATATCATTCTTCGCCAAAATAATAATATGGTATGGGCGCTCCTTACGGATACGTTCCTCATTCATACGGGTCTCTTCGTTTAACGTATCCAAATCCTCGATGCCACGGCTCTTAAGGTCTGCAAGGAACTTCACGAAGAACTGTGCGGTACATTCCGCATCCTCCACGGCACGATGGTGATTATCCAAGGATACATTCATGGCTGCACCTACGGTATCCAACTTGTAGTTTTTCAAACTTGGCAACAGGAATTTCGCCAACGGTACCGTATCCACATACGTAAAATCCCACTTGATGCCAAGCTTCTGGCACTGAGCCAGAATACATCCCGTATCGAAATCCGCATTATGGGCCACTAAGATGGAATCTCCGCAGAACTCCATAAACTTCGGAAGAATGGTGTCGATTTTCTCCTGACCGCGCAACATATCATCCGTAATATGGGTCAGGTTCACGATGTCATAAGGAAGCGGTTCTTCCGGATCGATGAATACGGAAAAACGATCGATAATCTCGCCGTTTTGTACTTTTACCGCACCAATCTCGATAATCTTGACCTTCTTGGCATTCAAGCCGGTGGTCTCAATATCAAAGACCACATAGGTATCGTCCAGGGACTGATGCTTGGAATTCTGAACGATGAGCTTGGTATCATCGACCAGATAGCCTTCCACGCCATAAATCACCTTAAAATCACCGGATACGGTATGGGCTGCATCCGGGAAGGACTGAACCACACCATGGTCGGTGATTGCCAGCGCCTTATGTCCCCATTTCATGGCCTGCTTAATAATGTCAGAGACTTCGGAAACACCATCCATATCGCTCATCTTGGTATGGCAATGGAGTTCCACGCGCTTCTCCGGGGCATTGTCCATACGGGGAGCTCTGGTATCCACGCTTTTCATCATGCCAAATACAGAAGCAAAGGTTAACTCCTTATCCCAGGTATCAAAAGCCGGCGTACCCTTCAATTGATAGAATCCGCCTACCTTTAAGTTCTGCAGGAACTCCTCTAACTGCTCATTCGGTACAAACAGCTTCGCTTTGATACTGTCGGTAAAATCCGTTAAAACAAAGGAGACAATGGTCTTCTCAATCTTCTTCAATGGTGTCTGATCCATGGAAATGATCTGACCACGAACCACCACTTCACCAATACCGTCGAAGATCTCCGAAATAGACATTGGCGCATCCTCGAAATCCCTTCCGTAGATGGTATCCGGATTGGAGGAACGCTTCACGCCGAAGCTGCGGCGGGCAAATCCACCCTTGTTCTCGTTGCCCGGTACGGTCTTTTTCTTCGTCGCATCTCCATCGCCGGCATCGAAGGAACCGCCCTTGCCGGAAGTCTTCATGAACTTAGACTTGTCCTCCGCAGGCTCTTCCTCTAAGAGTTCCTTCTGTTTTGCCAACTGGTCACAACGCTCTTCAATAGCGGCAATCTCATTGATGATTTTCTGGTCTGCATCCTGACGATAACGGGTCTCCACACAATCCTTAAATTCGAAGGAGATGGACATGGTAAGACCGCAACGCTCACAGAAAATACGATTCAACAGATCATGGAGCTTCATCTCGCATTCATGGGCAATGACGGTATTTTCCAATACTACAATCAATTCCCGGTCCCGAAAGCGAAAATCTCCACGCTTCAGTAAGCTAAATAAAATAACGTCGTACTGGCTGAACTCCTCAAGGATACTGTCCTTGTAGTTGTTATACAAAGACTCCGGCGTATATTGGTCAGACAGATTGAAATGCTCAATAATGTGCACATCCATATTGTCCTTGGCAAAATACTGTTTCTTAATGGCGTCTTCCAACTTCCAGATACGACGTTTCGGTATGACGGTATCGGAGGTCATATAGATACGCATGACATTATGGTTGCGATTGGTCGCAACCTTATTAACGACAGAATTACGAAGCACCGTATTCATGTTGTCGTCCATTTTCAATTCACGAAATAAGTCAAAAAACGCGGTATCCATAAAACACTCCAAAGGTTATTTTTTAATCGTTCCAATGAAGCAGCTCTTCACGAAGTGCACCAAGCAACTGGTCCTCCGGAAGCTTCTTAATGACTTCGCCGTGCTTAATCAATAAGCCGACGCCGACACCACCGGCAATGCCGATGTCTGCTTCTTTGGCTTCTCCAGGGCCGTTTACCACACAACCCATGACAGCCACCTTCACGCCATCTAACGGAATGTCTGCCACCATATTCTCGACCTGGTTGGCCAGTCCAATCAGATCAATCTGTGTACGTCCGCAGGTTGGGCAGGAAACAATCTCAATGCCGCCCTTGCGTAAGCCTAACGTACGTAAAATTAATTTTGCGGATTTGATTTCCTCCAAAGGATCTCCGGTTAAGGAAACACGAATGGTATCTCCGATGCCCTGGCTTAGAATCAAGCCGAGTCCGATGGAAGATTTAATGTTACCGCTGATGATGGTACCGGATTCGGTTATACCAACATGAAGCGGATGATCCGTCTTCTTGGAAATCAATTCATGAGCTTTGACGCACATAAGTACATCGGAAGACTTAATACTGATTACCAGGTTGTCATAGCCCAAATCCTCGATGATTTTGACCTTATCCAAGGCGCTCTCCACAATGCCTTCTGCTGTAACGCCATGGTATTTTTCAACCAAATCCTGTTCCAAAGATCCGCTGTTTACGCCGACACGAATAGGAATATTGCGCTCCTTGGCAACATCTACAACTGCCTGAATACGGTCAATGGAACCGATATTCCCCGGATTGATACGAATCTTATCGGCGCCATTCTCCATGGCAGCAATGGCCAAGCGATAATCAAAATGAATATCTGCAACCAGCGGAATGGAAATCTGCTTCTTAATCTCACCAAGAGCCTTCGCGGCTTCCATGGTAGGACAAGCACAGCGAATGATATCGCAGCCTGCCGCTGTAAGAGCCTGAATCTGTGCAACGGTTGCTGCAACATCTTCGGTCTTGGTATTGGTCATTGACTGTATCAAAATCGGATGATTGCCACCGATGACACGATTTCCGATATGTACTTCTTTGGTTAATTTACGTTCCATTTTCTTCACCTAATTATCCGATCAATTTGGAAATATCATTAAACATAACAAATACCATCAGGCACATCAATAGAACGAAGCTGATCATATTAACATAGCCCTCGATATCCTCATTCAGTTTCTTACCGCGAATGGCTTCTACCAGGAAAAATACGATACGTCCGCCATCCAATGCCGGAATCGGCAGCAGGTTCATAACGCCAAGGTTCGCGGATAATAATACCGTAATGTTCAGCAAGTTCATCACCGCCAAAAACCAGCTAATCTGTACCGACTGTTCGTAGGTGTCACCAATGGTCTTCACAATCCCCACCGGGCCGGACATCTCATTCATAGAAACCATACCGGTCAATAAAGCCGACAAGCTCTTGAAGGTGGTATAAATCTGGTAACGAATCCACCAGAAACTGTATTTTACCGTACCAAGGATTCCAACCTTCTCGAAGGAACCACCCTGCACACCAATCAGGTAACGTCCACTCTCTTCATCCAGCTTCGGAACCACCGTTGCCTGATGCTTTTGTCCGTCTCGCTGGTAGGTGATTTCCAGTGTCTCTCCCTGATGGAAAAAGGTATAGAGGCTAATCTCACGGTAAAAATGGATGCGGTAATGATTGATGGAGACAATCTCATCTCCCACTTCAATACCTGCTTCCTGGGCTGCATAGCCATCCATCACGCCACCGATTACCGGACGGTCCACACCCATGGCACCAAGCATAATCAAAGAAAGAAGGAATGCCAAAAGGAAATTGAACATCGGTCCGTTCAAAACAACGAGGAATCTCTGCCACAACGGCTTGTTGCCAAAAGCCCGGTCGCTGTCACTGGCTTCGTCTTCCCCTTCCATCATGCAGGCACCGCCGAATGGCAATAGCTTCAGGGAATACTTGGTTTCTTTGCCCTGAATCCCCCAGATGGTAGGTCCAAGGCCCAAAGAGAATTCTAAGACCTTGATTCCGCAGCGCTTGGCCGTAATAAAATGGCCAAACTCGTGGAAGATTATGATAAAACTAAAGATTAAGATTGCGATTAATATATTCATAAGTTGCCTGCTCCGTTGCCAAAATATCATCTACCGTAGGATTCGGGATGTAATCCACTTCCATCATTGCCTCCGAAATCAGTTCCGGAATACGAAGGAAGGAAATCTTCTCATCCAAGAACAATGCCACTGCCCGTTCATTGGCTGCATTGTAAATGGTTGGGATATTACCGCCGGTATTCATCGCTTCAAAGGCCAACTGCAGGCCGAAGAAGGTCTCCATATCCGGTTGTTCGAAGGTTAACTGTCCCACCTGGAACAAATCCAGCTTCTCTCCGCTCATGGGAAGGCGCTGCGGGTAATAGAGGGCGTACTGAATCGGAAGACGCATATCCGGAACCCCCATCTGTGCAATGACCGCACCGTCTTCGTACTCGACTGCAGAATGGATGATACTCTGTGGATGAACCACAACAAGAATCTGGGACAAGCGAACGTCAAAGAGCCACTTGGCTTCCATGACTTCCAAGCCCTTGTTTACCATAGTTGCGGAATCAATGGTGATTTTACGACCCATATTCCAGTTCGGATGCGCCAGCGCATCTGCTACCGTTACATGCTCCAGATCATCCAGGCTCTTGCCTCGAAACGGTCCGCCGGAAGCTGTCAAAATGATTTTTTCGATATCATTGTTCTGATTGCCCTGTAAGGACTGGAAAATGGCAGAATGCTCACTGTCCACCGGAAGAATGGATACCCCACACTTCTTGGCAAGTGGCATAATAATGTGACCTGCAGTTACCAGCGTCTCCTTGTTGGCAAGGGCAATATCCTTACCGGCTTCAATGGCTGCAATGGTTGGACGAATGCCAAGCATGCCAACAATGGCAGTCACTAAAATCTCACTCTCCGGAATGGTGGCAACGGCAATCAAACCATCCATGCCACTTCGTACTTCCACTTCCATATCCGCAAGGGATGTACGTAAGGATACCGCGTCCTTCTCCTCCCAAACAGAAACCAACTTCGGCCGATATTTACGTACCTGCTGTTCAAACAACTTGATATTACGTCCGCAGGACATGGCCACTACATGTAAGTCATCCTTCTCTGAAACGATGGATAACGTCTGGGTACCGATGGAACCGGTAGACCCTAAGATTGCTATATTTCTCATTCCCTTTAACCTTCTTTACTTAAGCTAATGCAAATACGCACAGATAATAAACAATCGGTGCGGTAATAATCATACTGTCGAAACGGTCCAATACACCACCGTGGCCCGGAATCAAGGTACCGTAATCCTTAATATCGTAATTACGCTTGATTGCGGAAGCAGCCAAATCACCAACCATGGAAATCAAACCACCGATTCCGGCTCCGCCGGCAAGAAGCAACAGCTCCGAGGTACGCACCTCCAATTTGCCCTGGAATGCAAAACCAAGAATTAAGGTTAGAAGCATTGCGCCAAGCACACCGCCGCAAGCACCTTCTACAGACTTCTTCGGGCTAAGTACCGGAGCCATCTTATGCTTACCAATCAGCTTACCGACACAGTAAGCACAGGTATCGCAGCCCCAGGAGCATACGAAAATCAACCATACCAGATACGCGCCCTTCGGAAGCATACGTGTGAAGTATACGTAAGATAACATCAATGCTACATAGAAGAATCCAAAGAATACCGCCATCATCTGGTCCGCCTTATACTTCGGATAGGAAAATACGTAGATTGCCAGAATAAGAATCAGATATGCTGCGATCATGCATACAAAGAATGCACTGTGGTCTTGCAACGGGGAAAAATTCCAAATCAGTGCAATATAATATGCCAATGCAAATACGTAACTAAAAACAGCAAGAACCGAACGTTCCATGCCATAAACGCGATAGAGTTCAAACATTCCAACCAGGGAAATAAAACCGATTCCCGCAGCAAGTAACGGGCCGCCGAAACCGATAAACACGATCGCCAAAATCACAAGAACAATGCCGCTTAACAAACGGGTTTTAAACATAATAATCTCGTCTCCTTATACAAAAAATCTCACTCTTAATCTTACCACATTAAGAGTGAGAACACATGATATATACAGAAAAAATCCATAAAAAATGCGTGCTATTTTACCAATCCGAATCGACGGTCACGATTGCAATAAGTATCTATCGCTTCCTTCAGTTCCTTCTCATGGAAGTCCGGCCACGGAACATCGGTAAAATAAAATTCCGCATAGGCCAACTGCCACATCAGGTAATTGGAAAGTCGCTGTTCTCCGCTGGTACGAATCAAAAGGTCCGGATCCGGAATATCTGCCGTATCCAAATAGCTTGCGAAGCGCTCCTCGGTAATGGCATCTACCGATTCTCCCTTTGCTTCCATATCCGAAAACATCTTCTTCATACCGCGAACCATCTCATCTCGGGAGCCGTAATTGATGGCAATCTGCAAATTCAATCCGGTATATCCGGCACTGGCTTCTTCTAAGATTCGAATCTTCTCCTGCATGGAAGGCTCTAATCTTGTAATATCACCAATGACACGAACCCGCATATTGTTATTCTTAGCCAAGTTCAAGCAGTTCTTCATATAGCTCTCCAAAAGCTTCATAAGCGCTGCCACTTCATCGGAAGGACGGTTCCAATTCTCCGTAGAAAAAGCATACATGGTAAGGTATTTGACACCCAAAGCATCTGCAGCACGGCAGATTGGCTCTACATTCTTCGCGCCCATGGTATGACCGTATGTGCGCGGCATGCCCTTCGCTTTGGCCCAACGACCGTTTCCATCTAAAATTATCGCAATGTGCTGTGGTACTTCTGCCATACGTATCTCCTCATCAAAACAAAAAGGGCACATCCTGTGTGCCCTTGTAATTATTAAACAGTCATAACTTCCTTAGACTTGTCATCAATTGCGGAATCAATCTTCTTGATGAAAGCATCGGTTAACTTCTGTGCTTCATCTTCCAGATCCTTGATTGCATCTTCAGACATATCTTCGTCTTTCAATTTCTTGAAAGCATCAATGGCATCACGACGAATATTGCGGATTGCTACCTTAGCATTCTCGCCCTTCTTCTTCACGTCCTTTGCCAAATCCTTACGACGCTCCTCGGTAAGCTCCGGGAATACCAAACGAATCATCTTACCGTCGTTGGTAGGATTGATTCCGATATCGGAACAAAGAATTGCCTTCTCGATTTCCTTCACCATTGCCGGCTCCCATGGCTGAATCTGAATCATACGAGCTTCAGGTACAGATACGTTGGCTACCTGCTGGATCGGAGTCGGAGCTCCATAGTAATCAACCATTAACTTATCAAGAATATGCGGGTTCGCACGACCTGCACGAATGGAGGAAAACTCGGATAACAAGTTATCCAGTGATTTGTTCATCTTGTCTTCGTATTGCTTTAAGCGTTCGTCCATACAAACACCCTCCCTTAAACTGTAACGTGGGTACCGGAAATCGTACCGTCAATTGCTCTGACGATGGAATTCTCCTCATTCAGAGGGAATACAAACATCGGCATCTTATTCTCCATGCACATGATGGAAGCAGATAAATCCATAGCAGCCAAACGCTGATCAATCACATCACCAATGGTAATGGTATCGTACTTCTTCGCGGAAGGATTAACCTTCGGGTCACTATCATAGATTCCGTCAATGGCCTTCGCCAACAGAATCACTTCTGCTTCAATTTCGATGGCACGCAAAACAGTTGCAGTATCGGTGGAGAAATACGGATGGCCGGTTCCTCCTGCGAAAAATACAACCTTGCCTGCGTTCAATGCGGAAATTGCAGCATCCTTAGAAAATAAAGTGCTGAAAGAACCACATACAAACGGAGTCATAACTTCCGTCTCCATACCTACGAATCGAAAAATCTCAGATACGTAAATACAGTTCATAATGGTTGCTAACATACCAATCTGATCTGCCTTCGGGCGATCAATGGTCTCACTGGTACGTCCTCTCCAGAAATTACCGCCACCGATAACGATACCAACCTGTGTACCCTTATCTACAATGGCCTTCACCTGGTTCGCAACCTGGATACAGGTTGCCTCGTCAAAACCGGTCTTTTTGTCACCGGCCAAAGCTTCACCGCTTAATTTTAATAAAACTCGTTTCATCAAAAGGCTCCTAAATTATTTGTTGAATACGCTTGCCACATCAACCTCAGCGTAAGCCTGAGAGCAGAAACCTTCGATAACAGCACCGTTGTTGATCTGAACGGAACGGGACTTAATATTACCCATAACAACTGCAGAAGTATCTACAACAACAGGTCCCTGAACATCGATATCACCCTTAACAGCGCCTGCGATTACTGCAGATGTAGCAGTGATGTTGCCGATTACGACAGAACCAACACCGATCTTAGCAGTACCGTTGGTGTTTACCTCACCCTCAATCTTAGCAGCATCTGCGAAGAACTCTGCAGAAGAGCTGTTTCCATTGATGGTACCGGTAACAGTTAACTTACCATAGCAGGTGACATTACCGTTGATTCTACCTTCAACAGCGATAGATCCGGTAGACTCCAAGTCACCGGTGATGCTCATGCCGGCTGTGATGACAGCGTTCTCATCAGAAGCCTGTGGTGCATTGTTCTGAATTGGGTCAATTGTGTTCATGGTATCCATAGTTCTCATATCCTCAACTTTCTTAACAGGTTTTTCTTCAAAAATTGGCTGAGCCGGCTTAATCTCCGGTACAGCTACGGTCTTATTACTATCTTCGCGGTCAATCTTATCAGTAACCTGCTGAAGAAGTCCATCCAACTTAGACAATTCGGAATCTACATCTACATCCTGGTCCAGTGTGTTTACCATATCAGAAGTATCTGTAGTCTCCTCTGCACTTCCGCCCGGAATCATCTCGTCTACAGCGTCGGCGAAATCTTCCTTGAAATCCTTAAAAAATCCCATAATTATCCTCCATACTCGTTAGTTAGTATCTGCAGCTGCATCCCCCTGGATCAGCGAAACATGCTGAATTACAGTTGTATCGTCACTGATTGGTAAAATCAACGCACCCTGGGCCTGTAAAGATTCAATCATCTGAGGCAGTGCGTCCACTGTAGCAGTCTTGCCATCCGCGTCATGTAGCAATACCACGGACGTCTTATATTTTACCACATCTGTCATGACGTTTTCAACAAGTTCGTCGGGCGTATAAGCCTGTGAAGTGGCGTCTCCGGCGGATACGTTCCAATCCATATAAGTAATGTCATGGTCGTTTAAGTACCGGATATATTCCGACATGTTAATGTTACTCACCTGATTGCTGCTTCCACCCGGGAAACGATAAAGATGGCTCTCTACTCCCGTTGCATCATAAATTGTGTTCTGAATGCGTTCAAAATCGGAAGAAAAAGAATCCAATGACTGATACAAATCACTGTAATTATGTGAATAAGAATGCATCGCAATGGTGTGTCCTTCATCTACGATGCGCTGATACAATGCCTTGGATTCCTCATCGGTCTTACCGACAACAAAGAACGTAGCCTTCACGTTGTAGTCGTCCAGTATATCCAGAATAGCAGCAGTGTTCGTGCTCGGGCCGTCATCAAAGGTCAAATACACCTTCAATGTATCTCCGGCCTCAGCCAGATTGCTCTCCGCCGTGCCATTGTAATTGGTTACCAGAACATCTCCGGATTCCAACACGACAGAGTTGCTCTGGGCACCGCTCTCGGTATTCTCATCCAAGTCAGAAAGCGACGTTAAGCCATCCAAATGCTCACCATCCGCCTTCAAAGCATTGATACGTTTTGAGAATTTTTGATATGAAATTGCTCCTTCTTCATGCAACAGCTCTCCGTATAACACGTTCAACTGATGCTGCAAGGAAATCACCTTAACCGTCAGGAAAACAGTAGCTATTATAGATACAAAAATCCAAACTGCCAAAAAGGTGACAATACCCATCTTCATACGATGGACGCGCTTCCGCTTCTCTCTCTTGCGATCCGCTTCCGCTCTAGGGTCTAAAGTATCGCTCATAGTCCTTACCCCGCTTTTCATGATTGTAAGAAGGGCACTATATATCAAATATATAGTGCCCAACAGGAATTCATTAAGTATTCCGAATTACATACCCATCTGCTTAGCAACTTCTGCTGCGAAGTCTTCGTTCTTCTTCTCAAGACCTTCACCGGTTTCGAAACGAACGAACTGCTTAATAGCAACGGTAGTACCGCATGCCTTAGATACCTGGTCTAAGTACTGAGCAACAGACTGCTTACCGTCTTCTGCCTTAACGTAAACCTGATCTAACAAGCAGATTTCCTTTAACTCTTTCTTAATACGTCCGGTAACCATGCCTTCCTTAACCTTATCAGGCTTAGAAGCTTCCTTCGGATCATTGTTGATCTGAGCAAGAAGGATTTCCTTCTCATGGTTTAAGTACTCCTGATCTACATCAGCGTCAGAAACGTACTTCGGATTCAAAGCTGCAATCTGCATTGCAACGTTGGTAGCTGCCTCAGTAACCTGATCGTTAACGGAATCAGCAGAAACCTCAACGATAACACCGATACGTCCGCCACCGTGTACGTAAGAAACAACAGCTCCGTTAGAAGCGGTAACCTTCTGGAAACGACGAATGGTCAAGTTCTCTCCGATTACTGCAACCTTATCAGTCAAAGCATCCTTAACGGTCTTAGAAGCATCAGCCTTCCAAGCCTCAGCCATGAATGCATCCATATCAGCTGCATCAGAAGTAAGTGCCTGAGCTGCAACTTCATCAACGAATGCCTTGAAGTCAGCGTTCTTAGCAACGAAGTCTGTCTCAGAGTTAACCTCTACGATTGCTGCGGTGTTACCCTCAACAACAACAGAGCAAAGACCCTCAGCAGCAATACGGCCAGCCTTCTTCTCAGCCTTAGCCTGTCCGTTCTTACGTAAGAACTCTACAGCCTCATCCATATCACCATTGGTCTCGTTTAATGCCTTCTTACAATCCATCATGCCTGCGCCGGTCATCTCACGCAGTTCTTTTACCATAGCTGCTGTAATAGCCATCGATATATCCTCCAATATTTATATTATATAACTCAATATTACTCTGCGTCTTCAGCGTCAGCTGCTGCGCTCTCAACAGCCTCAGCGCTTAAAGCCTCAGCACCCTGGTTAGCCTCGATAACTGCATCAGCCATCTTAGAAACGATCAACTTAACCGCACGGATAGCGTCATCGTTACCAGGAATGATGTAATCCAGCTCATCAGGATCACAGTTGGTATCAGCAATACCGATGATGGTAAGTCCAAGAGACTGAGCCTCCTGAATACAAATTCTTTCCTTCTTAGGATCAACAACGAAGATAGCGTCAGGAAGTCTCTCCATATCCTTGATACCACCAAGGTTACGCTGTAACTTCTCCATTTCCTTCTTCAACTCGATAACTTCCTTCTTAGGAAGAACATCGAAAGTTCCGTCTTCCTGCATCTTCTCAATCTTCTTAAGACGCTCGATACGGGAACGGATGGTCTTGAAGTTAGTAAGCATACCACCTAACCAACGCTCGTTAACATAGTACATACCGCAACGCTCTGCCTCTGCAGCAACAGTCTCCTGTGCCTGCTTCTTAGTACCAACGAAAAGAATGGTACCACCCTGGGAAGCGATATCGAAGATTGCGTTGTAAGCCTCATCAACCAATCCAACAGACTTCTGAAGATCGATGATGTGGATGTTGTTACGCTCGGTGTAGATGTATGGAGCCATCTTAGGGTTCCATCTTCTAGTCTGATGTCCGAAATGAACACCTGCTTCCAGTAACTGCTTCATTGAAATAACACTCATTTTTTTACCTCCAAATGGTTATTCTTCCGCGCAATATCCTATCTGACAAACACCTGAAAACAGGCACCGGTTCGTCAAATCGTTACGCGTGTATTATTTTGAACCTTTGGTATTGTAGCACAGTTTCTATATCTGTGCAACGAATTTTGTAAGAAAAACCCTATCTTCCAAGGAAAACCGTCATAGTATTCCAAATAAAGTAACATTGTAGGGCTCCAAAGGCCAAGATCAATCCATAGCGAATCCGTCGGATTGCCACAGAGTGTTCCTCTTTTGTATGAGGAAGGATTCCGTCCAGCGCCAATAGCACCAGAGGAAACACCGGCAAAAAATACCGACCTTGAATGCCGCAAATCACCGTCTCCGTCTCCGGCGTGTCCTTCAGTAACATTGCAGGAATCGTCACACCGGCAATCACAACCGGCAAAAGCATCCATAGGTAATCCCATTTGCAAAAACGTTCCGAACGATCGGTGTTATCCAGGCAGGAAACCATAATCATAAGTACCAACGCAAGATAAATACCGTGGCTTGGATTCACATATTCCAAGAATCCGATATACGCACCCAACATGGACAAAAAATAGAACTTGCTCTGTACGTAGGAATAGGTGCTCCGTAAAAGTCCCAAATAAGAAAGCGGGTCGGCAAATACATCCTTTGTAGACCGCATGCCTTCACTTGCAGCCTCCACCTGATACAACGTGCCGGGAGCAAACGCCACATCCACCAGATAGACCGCAATCAAACCCGCCAAAAGCGGCAATAAGATGCGAATCCCATTGGCCCCCGCCCTTTTGTTACGGTCAATCAGCAAAAACAAAAGCGGCAACAGAATCAAGTATCCGCCACCCTTGGTAATCCCAAGAAGCGCTGCAAAAACAACCACATGGAAGTACGCGATCCTGTGTTCCGGTTCGAAGCGACTCCATAGCACACTAGCAATGAAATTCACACACACCAAAACTACCATTCCGTCATAGGAATATCCCGTTTGGGTCTGCAGCAACAGCGGAAATATCCCAAGCATAGCCAGAAGATATTTGCCCCGGGGAATGCGATACACGGCATACGCCCATCCCAGCAGGAAAACCGCCATTTGGAACAATCGTCCCATATAAACCAGCGGAACAAATCCAAGGTGCAGTACTCTGGCAAGCAAAATACCAAGAATCTGCGGCCAATAGTTGAAGTTCTTGTAGAACAAGAGCTCATCCATGCCGTTATAATTCTCCACCAAAGTCTCATCCACCGAAAGTTCCTTGGCCTGTGCGAAACGGCTATAAGCATCCACCGAAGGATTCTCGCACCAGGTCAGCTCCCATCCTGCCAAGTCACAGGCTCTGGCCATATGCCCGTCATTCCCGTGCAGTATCATCTCCGCCCGTTGATAGGATGTCCAGAAATGGTTCGCACCATCCGGAATGGTCCAGGGCAGCAAAACCATAAAATAGGTTGCACCCAAAAAGACTCCGCTTAACAGGTAAAAGTAAAGCGGAGTCAAGGATTTACGATATGATAAAAATAACAGTCCGGCAGCATACAACGTAATGCATACCGTAACAAAAACCTTCAAATCCATCCTTATTCATCTTTCTTTTTTTTCGAAGCAAACACCCATTTTTTCTGGATGTAGTAATTCATAAAGTACAACAGCGTATCCACCACCATCTTCAAAAGAACAACAATTCCGGAGATGAAGTGATCCAAAAGGGTGACAAATGCACCGGATAAGGTTCCGGATAAAACAACCAACGCCAGATACTTTATAAACTGCACTGCAAGATGTCCTTCCTTCTGGAATACCACCTTACGATTCAAGGTGAAATTAAACAGGCAGGAACAGCCACGGGCTACGTATGTTGCCAGCATAATGGACAGCGGACCGTGTACAAGAATTGTAAAAAGCACGAACTCTACCAATACCGACAACAAGGATACCAACGAATACTTGATCAGACGGCTGTAAATACGAATGGAGTCCAATACCGGATGAAAATGGGAAGAGGAATTATTATCCTCATATACCGTCGTAATCGGAACCTCATAGAACTTCACATGGTGCTTGACCGCTGCAATCAGCATGTTGGTCTCATACTCATATCTGCTTCCTTCCGCATCCATACAAGCCTGTAGGAAGTCAAAAGGCAATCCCCGCAATCCGGTCTGGGTATCGGATACGTTAATTCCGCATAGTACACGATAGACCACACGGGAGATATTATTACCGAAACGGCTGCGGGCAGGAATGGTCTTGTCATCAAATTGTCGACAGCCCATCACTAAATCCGTCGGGTGCTCCTTCATAGCGGCATCGATTTTTAAAATGTCCACCAACAAATGTTGTCCGTCTGCATCAACGGTGATGACACCCTCTACATCCTTATGCTCCAGGCAATAAGAAAAGGCGGTCTTTAAAGCCTGCCCTTTTCCCTGATTGATTTCATGTTGTAATAATACGACTTCCGGAATTGTACGAAGCTCAGAAAACACTCCATCATACTCCGTACCGCTTCCGTCATTCACTACAAGAATCCGTGAAAAATGCTCTGCCAATGATCGAACAAACGGCAGGATGTTCTCTGATGGCTTATACGCCGGAATTATAATTGCGTTCAAAACAATGCTCCTTACTGACGAGTCGTAATAATTTGGGCAACCTCTTCGTAGGTACTGCCCTTCGGGATGGAATAGGTACCCGGCTGAATCACGTTATCGTAATTGTTATCTTCCAGATAACGGTTGAAACGGGATCCGCTATCTACCAAGCCCGCATCCTGCAACTTGTTGCCCACGGTAGCGGAGCCTTCTCCGCCCTGAATGGTAAAAGATACCGGTTCTCCGGTCGCTCCCGGAATGGTCTCCACCGTAGTAACGGTACCATCTTCGTCTACCGTAGTCTCCACATGCTTCTCGTTGGATGGCTGATTCTCCGACGCTTCATCTTCGGACGGCTCTGTTTCAACATTCTTGGTTTCTTCGGAAGGAGCAGATTCTTCAATTGTCTCTTTTTCCTGCTCTTCCTTAATGGTCTGTTTGCCGCTCTCCTGGGCAGTTGCTGTAGTCTCCGCAGTGGTATTTGGCTTCATAAATGCAATGGCAATTAAGAAAATCAGCGTCGTTACAAACACACCGATTCCCATGCCGCGCATGTAGTATTTCAGCTTCATCTGTTTCTCTCCTATGCCGTATAGTCCTCGTCAAACAATCCTAGAACCAACTTGATTTCCCCTAAACCTTTTCCCAACTTTTTCGCGATTTCAATTTCGCTGTAGCCTTCCTTATACATCTTAAGGATCTGCTCGTTGTCATCCTCAGCCTGTGCATCCTCAGACTGGGTATCCTCCATTTTCTGCATGAAAACCTGCTTCAAGGATTCCATATTCTCGCGAACCGCTTCTCTGACGTCTTCCGGAATTACAGAATCTTCTACATCTGTTCCTGCCTTGGAATAATCTTCGGAAATCGGCTCACCCTTCAGTGCTTCGTAAGAAGAAACCATAGCAGCAACGTCTTCTTTTAATGCACGAAGACTAGACTCGGAATGCTGCAATTCTTCTGTCAGGCGTGTAATCTTCTCCTGCTTTTCATTGAGCATGTTGTAGAGGAACATAACTTCCTCATGGGACTTGTTCATGGAATCCAAAACCGTATCGGAATACTCATTGATGGCAAGGATTTTCTCATTGGTCTCCTTGTCGGATTTGGTCTCTAAATCCATTACCGCATGATCCAAATTGTTCTCAATGCGACGATCGATTTCATCCGCCGCACGGCCCATGGCCTTCTCTACAATCACATGCACTTCTTTTTCGCTAAGCTTCTGAATATGCTCCACATCAGAAGAAGACAGCTTCTCCGTAACGAAGAAGCTGCCAATAAAAAATATCGCTCCAATAATTAACAACGAAATCTCTAAACCGGTCATTCTAGTTCTCCATAATTATATTTTCATATCGAAGGATCCGTGATCGTTCTTCAATCGAACGGATCCATCCGAAACCGGACCTTCCTTTTGGTCCTTCTTTTTCTTTTTGTTGCGATTCGCCTGATAGGAATCGCCGTTGCCGCCACCTTCAAAATCAAAAGGATGATCTGCCGCTTCTTCTTTCTCTTTGACGGAATGCAAATTCAATTCCACGCCTTCCTTCACTGCAGCATTGGCATATTCCTGTTGCACAACAGGACGATGCTCTTCCGATGCCTTCGTGGCGGAAACCTCTGTGGTATTCTGAATCATTCCATTAAAATCGATTGGTCGAATAGACATAACTACTACATCCCTCTACAGATTGGTTACTAATATCTCACCGTTCTTCTTCTCAAACTGGCAATAAGAACGCTTGTCCTTCATGGTCATAGACAAATCCGAGATGGTAATCATAACACCGGAATGAATATCCCTTCGAACAATAACCTTCGCGTGCTTGGAATTGATCAGTTCCTGATGCAACGCATTAAATTCCACACGACAATCCTGAAGCATTTCTTTGGTGGAACGAAGTTCCGACATCAGCTTGTTCAAGTATAACATATTCTTATGGTCAAGTGCTTTACCGGATTCAACAAAATCATTATAAGTTTTGATGACCGGTGTCAGCTTGTTAATCTTCTTGGTTAAGGAAGTAATACTCTTATGCAGCTGGGTATAGCGTTCCTTCTTCTCCGGAGCCATACCAACTTCAATATGTGTCATTGCTCCCATATCAGAGCCAATGGTCATGGACTCTACCTTGCCGCCGGCCCGAACACTGCCGCCTGCAATAAAGCCCTTCTTATCAATCACAATAATATCTTCCGAAGCATTGACCTCACTATAGATAATGGAGCCGGTCTCTACATAACCTCCGGAAAAAACTTTGGCATTCTCAATAAACTGTACGATGACGTTGCCCTTGGCATCTAAGATACCACGGCGCATACCGTGAATGCCACGTTTCACAATAATCTGGCCGCCGGCCTGAATCAAAGCATCCTCTACGACACCGTCTACAATCACATCGCCTCTGGCAACTACGGAAAAACCGCCCCGCACATTGCCATGAATATGAACGTTACCATCGTAGTTAATGTTACCAATGGAATTGTCCACATCCGCCGGAACATCATAGACATCCGATACGAAGACTTTTTCATTCACTAAGGAAACATGTCCCGTTACCGCAGCATAAATCTCGGTACGGTCATCGGAAATCCGAATGTTCTGTCCAAATTCTAAGTGTTTGGACTTCACGGTTCGGGTCGGAATATCCTGTCCGCATACATTCTTGCCGGGCTTGCCCCGATCTTCCGGAGTCAGTCTGGCCAGAAGGTCCCCTTCCTTGACACCGCAAATGGTATTCAAATCACGGTAATCCACGGAACCGTCTTCGTTATGTTTCGGTTTTAATGATGGATTGGTATTAAAGAAATATTCTATCTTGGCATCACGGCCGATCTCCGGCTGGAGCCCCTCTGCAAAAACATAATCCGTTGCATAACAAGGATCCGATAGATATGCAAGAATTGCATCCTGGTCGATACCATATACAACCCCGCGCTTAGATAATTCCCCCATGATATCTTTCGCATTCATGCGTGAGCCCTTCATAGAAGGCGGCATAAAGCGACAAGTGACGCGCATCTTATCCAATGAGATCTTGATATTCATGGTCTCAGAGAATTCCAAACCGTCACAATTACCAAAAGCAAATGTAGATTCCTTCGGCTCTGCCAATTGACGACGGAATGCCCCCTTGTCATAATCCGAAAAGCCATGGGCAAACAAGTACTCGTCAACTTCGGCCGCATTAATCGGAAGGCCACCTTCCTTCGGCGGAAAAATATGACCGATGGCTTGTGTGCCGTTTATTTCAACTTGGACATAACCGTTAATCTGACTGCTCATTGGCTGGCCATACCTCCTCCCCTAAAATATTAACCGGTCAAAACATTCATGTACGGTCCCATCTTTTTCTTCATCTTCACCAAAGCCTTGGTATGAAGCTGAGAAACACGTGATTCGGACACTTCCAATACACGACTGATTTCTTTCAAATTCAAATCCTCATAGTAGTACAAGAGGATGACTTTCTTCTCTTTTTCCGTAAGGGTTTCCAGTGCTTCCCCAAGAACTTCCTTCAGTTCTTCCCTGGAAATCACATCCTCCGGCTGTTCAAAATGCGCATTGCGATGCGCATCCATAGCAGGTTCATTGCCCTGCTCCATAAATTCATTCAAAGATACCAGGTTCGTAACTTTCAGCTGGGACTGCCAGCCCAAGTACTCATCCTCGGTAATGCCAAGTTCGCTGGCCACCTCTGCATCCGAAGCCATCTTGCCGGTTCGAATCTCTACCGAACGGGAAGCTTCATCAATCTTCTTCTGCTTCTGTCGCACGGTACGCGGAATCCAATCCATCTTACGGATCTGATCCAAAATGGCACCTTTGATACGCAAACTTGCATAGGTTTCGAATTTGACTTCTTTGCCAAGGTCAAACTTATCAATGGCATCAATCAAACCGAATACACCGTAACCAACCAAATCATCGTATTCAACATTGCTGCCAAGATACATTGCCAGCTTGCCGGCAACCACCTTAACCAGGGGTGCATATTCCACGATAATTTGCTCTCTCAATTGTGGGGTGGGATTCTTGCGATAATCATCCCAAAGTTTTTCCTTGTCTACTGTGCTCATATAAGTACCCCATTTTTGGTATATTATTCGTCTGAGTCATCCTCAGTCGATGCTGCTTCATCTGAAGTCTCCCCCGCTTCATCTGAAGACTCCGCTTCCAAATCTTCCGGCAGTTCCGCCTCCGGAGCCAATGCCCAATCCAAAACCATCTTGATAATGGTTCCGATGGTCAAAAACAAAAGTGCAGAAACCACCAATCGAATGGTAAAAGTTCCGAAAGGAACATGCTGTACAATCGAAACAATGCACGCAATTGCACTTGCTAAAAGTGCAACCACCGGCGGAATCAGTTTCGTATTCATGTAAATAATCTCCCGTTAAATGGTCTTCGGCGGCTTACCCACTGCCTTAATCAGGTAATCCCCTGTTTCACTGTAAAACTCAACCGTACGTCCGTAATTCAAGCCCGTATCTTCCGCCAATAACTTGACGCCTAATTCCTTCAGCTTGGCCTTGCTGGCTTCCGCGTTACGCTGACCTACATTGATGGTAGGTGCTGCTCCGCCACCGGCGAACATGGTAGCTCCTCCGGCAATTTTCGCAACCAAACGGGATTTGTTTGCCCCCATCTTAATCATATCGTCGTACAACTTCTGAATTCCGGTATCCGCAAACTTCGCAATATTGGTATTGTTACGGATTTGTGTACTGTCCGGCAACATGATATGAGCAAGACCGCTGATCTTCGTTACAGGATCATAGATAGCAATTCCAATGCAGGAACCCAGTCCAATCGTGGTGAGATTGTCCGGAGCATTGCATGCTTTAAGATCCGCCATTCCGACCTTAATCATTTCTCCCATATACGCATTCACCTCTTAAACTGGTAAACCTAATGCTCTTAAAATCTTCTCGTAGGACTCGCCTTCCGGCATCAAAATAAAATATCCGTTAATCGCAACATCATCGCTGAACTCGGTACGAATGAACAATGCGTTATCGCTAACCATACCAAACTGAATGGCCGGTACACTAAGAATAGCAGCTGCCATATCGATGGATACGTATGGAATAGTCGGAGAAATATTCAAATTCGTAAGTCCCGACAATGCAGACAAATAAGACCCTGCAATAATATTACCGATTTCACGGATGGCAGACAAGTCCATCTCGTCAAAATCCTCATTATATTCCGGATCACGCATCATCAAACGGTTTACCAGATGATGTGCAGACGGAAGATCCATCAAAAACATCATACTACCGTTGATATCATTCTCTACGCCAAGTAAAATACCAACAACAATCTGTTCCTCGCTACCGATTGCGGAACCAATCTTTTCAACCGCAATCAGCTCAACCTTCGGGACCTTCATATCCAAGCGAAGGTTGAGCATATTAGCAATTGCTGTTGTGGCATTACCGGCACCAATGTTACCGATTTCTTTCAGTACGTCAAAGTACTTCTCATTAATATCCTCAAAAGAAAGATCTGCCATTTTATTATCCTCAAATACAATAATTATGAAGCGTCCACTTCATCCACCAAAGCAGAAATCTCAAAGATAGAAATCAAATCATCTCCGTTCTTACCGATTCCGTTGATGAATGTATTTGCGTTCTTCTTGGTGTTCTGAACATTACGCTCAATTTCGGACTCGCCCAAGGAAATAACTTCCTTTACCTCATCCACCTGGATACCAACCAAGCCCTGCTCTTCTAACTTCAGAATAATAATTCTGGACTTATTGGTTAAAACATCCTCACCGAGCTTCATCTTACGACGGGCACTCATAACCGGCACAACTTCACCACGCAGGTTGATAACGCCGTTATAGTGAGCCTGTGCCTTCGGCACTCTTGTAATCTTCTGCATACGAACGATATTGTCAACCAAAGCAATATCAATTCCGTACTGCTCGTCACCGATTTTAACAACGATGTACTGGATTTTCTCTTCTTCTACTGCGTCTAACTCTCTATGATTTGCCATAATTAACCTCCCTCTAAATCAATGCATTTGCATCCAAAATCATTGCAACTTCACCATCGCCGAGGATAGTAGCACCGCTAATAATCTTGTTGTTCTCAATAACTTTACCGAGAGATTTAATTACGATCTCTTGCTGACCAATCAGGTTGTCAACTACAAGGCCGGCGTAATTATCGCCCTTCTTAACGATGACAACGATGAGGGTATCCGGTTCTTCTTCCATTGGCTCGAAATCCAACAATTCGCCGAGACGAATCAACGGAATAACAAGTCCACGAAGATGGATAACTTCCTTCGCCTGAACATACTTGATGTCGCTGGTAGGAATATCCTCAATGGTCATGATGCTACCAAGAGCAATCGCATATTTCTCATCACGAACCTCAACCATGAGGGCCTGAATAATAGCAAGTGTCAGTGGCAAGCGAACGGTGAAGGTAGAGCCCTGTCCCAATTCGGATTTGACTTCTACATCGCCGCCCAGGGCTTCGATGTTGGACTTAACAACGTCCAAACCAACGCCTCGTCCGGAAATATCGGTAATCTGCTTCGCCATGGAGAATCCAGGGTTGAACAAGAAATCAATGATTTCCTTCTGGCTTAAGTTCTCTGCTTCTTCCGCAGTAACAAGTCCGCGCTCAATCGCCTTATTCAAAACGGCCTCTGTATTGATTCCGCCACCGTCATCTCCAACCTGGATAATAACGTTGTTGCCTTCCTGGAACGCATTCAGGAAAATGGTTCCCTGTTCCGGCTTGCCGGCAGCTTTACGAACATCCGGACTCTCAATACCGTGATCAGCGGAGTTACGTAACAAGTGCTGCAACGGATCACCGATCTGATCTACTACGGTACGATCTAACTCGGTCTCTTCACCGGTCATTACCAATTCCATTGGCTTGTTAAGCTTACGGGACAAGTCACGAATCATACGTGGGAACTTGTTAACCGTACTCTCGATAGGAACCATTCGAACCTTCATAACGGATTCGTGAAGGCTTGTGGTAATACGCTCTAAGTATTCCACCTGCTCACGGAAGGTCTGATCCATATCACCGGTCTTGGAATCGGAAGAACTAATGGAAACAATAGAGTTCTTCGCAATAATCAACTCAGAAACCTGATTCATAAGGTCATCAAGCTTCTCAATATCTACACGAACGGTACGTGCGGTAACCGGCTTGTTAGCTGCCTTCTTATTGTTTGCTGCAGGTGCTTCCTTCTTAGCTGCAGGAGCCGGTGCACTGCTTGCTGCAGGTGCAGGGGCTGCCGCCGGAGCTGCTTCCGCTGCAGGGGCTGCCTCAGGTGCCGGTGCTGCTTCTGCAGCAGGGGCTGCATCGCCACCCGCTTCATACATCTCATATGTTACCTTGCCGCACTCAACGCTCTCGATTTCAGAGACTGCGGAAACAGCTTCCTTCATAGCGTTCAAGTCATCGCCACTGCATCCAACGATACAGCTAAAGGTAAACTCAAACTTCTCATCTTCAATTTCCTGAGCGGACGGATTGTAGATCAAAATCTCACCGTAGTCTTCCAAAGCTTTGAATACAAGGAACGCTCTGGCAGCCTTCAGTAAGCACTCCGGATGAATGTGTAAGGTAAATCCGTACAAGTTCAGTCCGGACTCCTGTGCACTCTTGAGTTTGCCTCTATCGGATTCGTCTAATTTTAATGTTTTATATTCTTCGCCACCGGCTGCTTCCGCAGCTGGAGCAGCTTCTGCAGGTGCTTCTGCCGGTGCTTCATCTGCTGCAGGAGCAGCGGAGTCACCACCCGCACCGTTCAAATAATCATTCAGCTGCTTAATCAGGACTTCGTTATCTTCCGTACCTTCGTCGGAAGTATTCTTAACGGTGTCCAAATATCCTTCAATGGCGTCCAAGCACTGGAATAAGATATCAATCAGATTACTGTTGACCTTGATGGTGTCATTACGCACCTCGGAGAACACGTTCTCCATATCATGAGTCAAGTGCTGCATGCGCTTGAAGCCCATGGTTCCGGCCATACCCTTCAATGAGTGAGCCGCACGGAAAATCTCATTAATGGTGTCCTTGTTTTCCGGTTCCTGCTCCAAAGCCATGATGTTATCGCTCAGGCTCTGAATGTGTTCATTTGTTTCGTCAATGAAAATATCAAGATACTGACTTACATCCATTGCTTCAACCTCCTATTTCTTTGACAATAGCGTTTGCAATGCCTGTAATCGGCGCAGATTGATTAGATAAGCCCATTTGGTCCGTTGCCTTTGGCATTCCGTAAACAACGCAAGTATCTTCGCTCTGTGTGATTACGTACAACTTCTTCTTGGTCCTTAATGATGCAATGCCTTTGGAACCATCCGCTCCCATACCGGTCAGCACGACACATAGAATATTATCGATCGATAAATGTTCTAAGGATTCGTACATCACGTCGGCGCATGGGCGCAAGTTGTTCACTGGCGGATCATCAAAGACCCTAGCCACTAGTTTCCCTTGGTTTTCAATGACCTGAAGATGTCTGCCGCCCGGAGCAATATAGACATGATCCGGTAACAACACTTCATTCGGCTCGGCTTCTTTGACGGTTAACTTCGCTTTGGAATCGATTCGCTCTGCCAGGGATTCGGTAAATCCTTTTGGCATGTGCTGTACGATTACCACCGGTACTCCCAAATGTTCCGGAAGCATTGGGAGCATGGTATGCAATGCTTGAGGGCCTCCGGTGGAGGAAGCAATTGCAATCAAGCTATATTTACCTGTACGAGCAGGTCTTGGAGCAACAGTTGGTGTAGGACTCACAGCCACTTCCGGCTTCGGCTCAGCTTTGGGAGCCGGCGGCGTAGGAACGGCTTTTACAGTCGGTACCGGCGCAGGTCGCGGAATTGGTGCAACCTTCGGAGGAGGCGTTGGACGATTGGGTCGTATTACAGTCTTCGCTGCCTGGGAAGCATTCACAGGAGCTGCATCTGTTAACGGTTTGCCAACAGCCACATGCAATGCCTTCTCCAACTCTCTGGAGAAACTCATCTTATCCGGGCCGGCCAGTCGATACGGTCGTAATACGAATTCCACCGCACCGGACTCTAATGCCTCAATGGTAATATCCTGATCTTCCTTAACCGCTGCACAAATCGCAACGACTGGAGTTCGAATATCATTGGCTTTCATTCGTTTCAAGACTTCTAGTCCCGAGACTCTTGGAAGCATCATATTCATGGTTACAGCGTCATAGGAATTCTTGGTCAAAGCACGATACGCACTCTCACCGTCAGAACATACATCCGTTGCCTGAAAACCTTGGATTGAATTGATTATATCACACATGAGTTTTCTCATGAGTGCAGAGTCATCGACGACTAGAATCTGATACATTTACATATCCCCTTGTTCCTTTTTGCGCATCTTACGTTGCTGTTCAAAAATGTACTTGACGATCATTTCCTGCCATTCTGAGTCACGATACAAAAATTTCACGCGATAAATATGGTTGGAATTTTTGGGATCATATTTATTTTCTAATATTTTACCAAATAATTCTACATTTATCTTACTATTTCCATCTTCAATTGTAAATTGTAGCAATGCATAAGGTTGTTCCCCCACATCCAGCTTGGATGCAAACCTTGCGCCTCCTCCACTCAAATCAAGGATGGTAACCGCTCCCATATTGGTACGAAGTTCCGTATGTTCCTGCAACAACGTACGTATGCTTGGAAGCTTGAGCAATGTTTTCTCGTCCATATTCAGTGCCAGAAAATATCCCGGCAATGTGCAATCCAATCGATAATATTCCCTGCGTTGGAATCGTTCTAACTTACCGATCATGGTCGCTTTCATGATGTAGAACTGGCCGCGTTTATAGCGTTGTACAATCTCTACCGTGCCGACACGAAGACCTGCCTTCGTAGAAAAAACCAGCTCGTAGCGAATGTTGAGAGGTAACAATACCAGCTTACCACCCACACTTGGCACATCTAACTCCAAGGAGCCGTCATCCAACACGTCAAACACCTTACTGACAAAGGATTGTACCGTCTGTCCCGTGGTCTCACTACGCTTTGCTTCCTGATGGATTCGAATATCTACTTTTGTTCCGGGTAATATTTCAGCCATAACATTCCTCTTACGATTTGTTAATAAAGTTTCGGAAAAAATCAGTAAGTCCCCATCGATTGTTTGTTGTTATATCTTCTCCCAAAATCGTTTTTGCGATTTGTTCAAACGCCTTCGAAGAACGAGCGGATGGTGATGCAATGGAAACAATTTGCTGGTGAATCACCGCCTGCTCCAAAGCACGGTCACTCGGCACCATTCCAAGGTACTCCATCTGACCCTGTAAGAATCTGCCGACAACAGAGTTCAACTTCTGATACAAATTCTTGCCTTCTTCCGGAGAATTTACCTTGTTGGCAACCATACGAATCTTGGTCATCTTCGGATCATACTTCGGGCTCTTATGCATTGCCTTCACCAAAGAGTAGGAATCCGTAATGGAAGTGGGTTCCGGCGTGGTTACCAGCAATACCTCCGGTGATGCAACGGCAAATTCCAATACCGTATCGGAAACACCGGCTCCGGTATCAATAATCAGCACATCACATAACTCATTCAATTCCGAAAGGGAACGAATCAAATGACGCACCTGTAATTCATCCAGATTATTCAGGCTAACGATTCCGGATCCACCGGATACGAAGCCAATCCCCATAGGTCCTTCAGATACTATATCGGCAATCTTCATTTCACCGTAAATCACGTCACTGAGATTATATTTGGGCACGCGGCCAAATAACACCTCAACATTGGCAAGACCAAAATCCGCATCGAAAATAATGACGCGCTTTCCTAATTGCCGAAACCAAACACCTAAATTCACCGCAAGATTGGACTTGCCGACGCCGCCCTTACCACTGGTAACGGTAATTACCCGGGCCTGTTGTATATAGTTTAATTCCTGCGCCTTCACAATGTTGCGAAGATGTTGTGCCTGGTCCATTTAGTGTCCTCCCAACAGCTGCCGAACCATCTTTTGTGAATCCACCACTTCAATATCGTTCGGAACGGTCTGTCCCGTCGTAACATAAGACAACTCCTGGCCGGAGTATAACTTCATGTTGTAGACGTTGCCGTAGGTCGAAGTCTCATCCAACTTCGTAAAAATCAAATCAAAGTCCGTAAACTCTTTGTATGCATCAATAATCGCCTTCAGATCCGCACGCTTGGTGGTCGCACTTAACACCAGGTAAATGGAGCGCAGATACTTGGCATCCAATGCATTCAATAAGTTCTCCAGATTCTCCCGCTGTTCCTGATTCTTATGGGAAAATCCAACCGTATCCACCAGAATCAGATCACAATCCGCCTGGGAAGCAACCAATTCATTCAAATTCTCCGGTGTATAGCAAATAGCAAATGGAGCCTTCAGAATGCGGGCATACTCTGCCAACTGATTGGTGGCTGCAATTCGGTACACGTCACTGGTAATGAGGCCAACCTTCTTGTGCATCTCCACCTGGAACATGGAAGCAAGCTTCGCAATGGTTGTTGTTTTACCAACACCGGTTGGTCCCACCAAGAATACCACCTGAGGATGACCACCCTCACGTAACTGAATCGTCTTCGGCTTGCCCATTTTCAAAACCATCTTCTGGTAAACGTTGGAAATCAAATAATCCAAGCTGTTACCGGATGCAAGAATTTTGCCCATATCTTCCAATAACTGATTGATATAGACCTCTTCCAATTCATGCTCTAACAGATTGTTATACAGAATCTTAAGGAAAGAACGATTGCTGGTAGCACGATTCAAAAAGTTCGCCCCTTCCGATGTGGTATGTTCAACGGTAGGCTTGGAAGGCTTCACCTCCGGAGTAACCACAGGCTTCACTTCCGGCGCAGCAGCCGGCTTCTCCTCCACCTTCGGTGGGAACATCGGACGAAACTCCTTCGGCGCTTCATCGTTCTTTTTCAATACTTCGGAAATTTCCTGGAAGGCACTCTTTAAGTCCTCTTCATTGGCATTCAAAGAGATCTTCTCATCTGCAACAGCAGAAAAATTGCCGGCAATCGGTGTTGGTGTTGGTGCCGGTTCCGGCTTCACAGGAGCTGCCGTTTCCGACACCTTCTCTAAGTTCTGTCCAAAACCGGTCGTGGTAAGATCATCCTCTACTGCCGCCGTTACTTCGTACTCCGCCTTTTTGAAAATACCAAATAGACCGCCTTTGCCAACTTCCTTGACATTCAAAATGACCACTTGGTTCCCAAGTTCACTTTTGGCTGCCGCAATTGCTTCTTCTTTTGTCTTTCCCTGAAACTTCTTAATGGTCATCTTAGCCTGTCACCATCCCAACTGATTGTAATTCTACGTTATTCTCAACCTCATTGTAGGACACTACGATAAGGTCATCAAAGAAATCCTCCGATAATTTCTTGAAATACATACGAACGATTGGGGAGCAAACCACAATGGCTGCTTTGCCCATCTCTTCAATCTTGGCCACTTCTACCTTAGTAGACTCCATAATCGCATGAATGCGCTCCGGATCCAAGGTAATGTAAGCACCCTGCTCTGTCTGTTTGATGGAACCCATAATCTCCTGTTCCACCTTAGGATCCACGGTAATGACACGGTTCACCTCATTCGGCTCGAAGTACTTGCCGCTGATAGCACGCTTCAATCCTTGGCGCACATACTCGGTCAATACATCCGTATCTCTGGATGTGGAAGCATGGTCTGCCAAGATTTCAAAAATGGTAAGCAAATCTCGGATAGAGATGCCTTCCTTCAGCAAGTTCTGCAATACCTTCTGAATCTCACCCAAATTCAACAGAGACGGTGTCAATTCATCTACCAATACCGGATTGGTTTCCTTCAGGTTGTTAACGAGATTCTGAACATCCTGACGGGTCAGAAGTTCATCAATATGCTGACGGATGACTTCCGTCAAATGGGTTGCAATAATGGAAGGCGGATCAACAACCGTATAGCCCAAGCTCTCCGCACGCTCTCGCTGACTCTCGGTAATCCAAAGAGCCGGCAAATGGAAGGAAGGTTCCTGTGTTGGAATTCCAACAATTTCCTCTTCCACATAGCCCGGATTCATGGCCATATAATGGTCGAACATAATCTCACCTTCGGTGATCTGAATACCCTTAATTTTGATAATATACTGATTCGGATTCAGCTGAATGTTATCGCGCAAACGAATAATCGGAACTACCGTACCAAGTTCCAGAGCAATCTGTCGTCGAATCATAACGACACGATCCAGCAAGTCTCCGCCCTGATTCACATCTGCAAGCGGAATAATACCGTAACCGAACTCCAACTCGATTGGATCTACAGACAAGAGAGATACCACGTTCTCCGGCCGTCGAATCTCTTCGGCCTCCGATTCTTCCGCAGCCACTTCCTGTTCGATGGACTCTTCTCCGATGGTCTTCTGCATGGAACGACCGGTAATAATGAAGGCCAGACCAAATGCAAGGAACATCACGGTATTTAACGGTGTAAAAGCAAACAAAATCATTACCACGCCAACGATGTAAAGCGCCTTCGGAAGACCGAACAGCTGCTTAACAAGTAAGCCGGAGAAATCTGCTTCCTTGGATCCCTTGGTTACCAAAATACCGGTTGCCAAAGAAATCAAAAGAGACGGAATCTGAGATACCAATCCATCACCGATGGTAAGAATACCATACTGGTTCAATGCATCCCCTGCCGCCATTCCGCCACGGGTCACGCCCATGACAATACCACCGATTAAGTTAACAAAGGTAATGATCAGGCCCGCAGCCGCATCTCCCTTTACGTACTTCGTAGCACCGTCCATGCTACCGAAGAAACTGGCTTCGTTCTGGAGCTTCTCACGGCGTCCCTTAGCCTCTTCGTCTGTAATAGCGCCGGTATTCAAATCCGCATCAATCGCCATCTGTTTACCCGGCATAGCGTCCAAGGTAAATCGAGCAGTTACTTCCGCTACTCGCTCAGAACCCTTATTGATAACGACGAACTGTACAATCAATAAGATAACGAAAATAATGGCACCAACAATCAAATCACCGCCGCCTACGAAGGTACCGAACGTTGTAACTACGTTACCCGGATTACCGGTCGTTAAGATCAAACGGGTCGAAGAAACGTTCAATGAAATTCGAAAGATGGTGGTAAACAAAAGAATCGTTGGGAAATTGGACATTTCCAAAATCTCCTGGGTATAGAGACAACGAATCATAATGACCAATGCAATTGAAATGTTGAACGCCAACATCATGTCCAACAAGACAGAAGGAATCGGGACGATCAAAAATACAATTGCGGCCAGTATATACGCAGCAACGCCGACGTCAGTCGATTTAATACCACTGGTAGCGTCCACAGCAATTCTCCTTCCTTAGTTACTAAAAAACACAAAATGTATTATTTTAAACAAAAATAACACAAGATATACTATCTATTATTATAAATGACTGCGAGAACCTCTGCAACTGCTTGATACAGCTCCGGCGGGATTTCTTGCCCTACATCCACCGTTGCATACAAGCTTCTTGCCAAAGGTTTGTTCTCTACCACAGCCACATTGTTATCCTTGGCTACTTCCTTGATTTTCTGGGCCAGGTACTGCTCACCTTTGGCCACAACAATCGGGGCATTGGCCTCATCAGCATCATACTTAATGGCAACCGCCAAATGGGTCGGGTTCGTAATAACAACGTCCGCCTGAGGCACGGAGGCCATCATACGGCGCTGGGAAGCCTCACGCATACGCTGACGCTGCTGACCCTTGATCTGCGGATCTCCTTCTGCGTCCTTGTACTCGTCCTTCACTTCCTGCTTGGACATCTTAATGTCTTCTTTGAATTTCCACTTGCGGAAAATCAAGTCCGCAATCCCTACAATCATATAAACCAGGGAAATTTTCAGCCCGGTGCTGACTACAAGATCACCAACCAAAGCCACCCCACGAAATAGACTTAACTCGTAAAGGGCAAACAGCTCTCCCGCATGGTCCCTTAGGCTGATATAAGCGATAAATGCAATTACAAAGATTTTCGCAATGGACAAAAACAGGTTAAAAACGGATTCCTTGGAAAAGAACATACGCTTCAAACCGTTGATGGGATTGAACTTGTCCAGCTTCGGCTTCATCGGTTCAAAACTGATTTTGAAACGGAACTGCAAGCCGGTACTAAGAGCCGCCACGATGAATCCACCAATAAAAAACGGCGCACAAATAATGATAATCTGTAAGATTACCTGCGCAACAAACCCCTGAAAGGTATCCATGGAAATGCCGTGTGCTTCGTGGGAGGTAAATTCCAAAATCACATCCCCATACACCCACTGAAACACATTCACGAAACGGCCGGCCATAAAGCCCACAAACAGACGAATCCATAGAAACATAAAGAACAGCTCGATGCCGAAAGCAAACTCCTGGCTCTTACCAACCTGTCCCTTCTTACGGGTATCTTCGATTTTCTTGGCGGTTGCGGGCTCCGTCTTCTCATCGGAGAAGAACTGCAGGTTATACCGCAACACAATCTGCAAAGACTCTTCCATGCTAGTGCAGTCCTTCCGTAAGATTGATAATGTTGTACTTCATCTCATGAACAATCAAATCCACGACCTCCGGATACAAAAAGGTAACCAGAAGCAGAACAGCCAAGCCGGCCAACAACTTAATCTGAATACCGACGGCGAACATGTTCATCTGCGGTGCAACCTTGGCCATAATACCAAGGACGCAGTTAATAATCATAAGAGTAGCAAAAACCGGAAGCATGATACGGAATGCCACAATAAAGTAATTCACCATGGCAATGGTGATTCCGGATAAGAGTACATCCCGGTCTAACTTAGCGCCGCCAAGGGGAATCAAAGAAAAGGAATCCACCACAGCGCGAATCAAATACTGATGGAAATTGGTGACCACAAGAAGCATCAGCATGAAATAGTTGTAAATACTACCGGTAATGGTAACCTGCATTCTCTGGCTTGGATCAAACTCCGTAACCATAGAAAAACCGATTTCCATATCAATTAAGTTACCGGCAAATACAATGATGGTGCTGGCAATATAGGCTGCAAAGCCGATAATAAGTCCCGTGGTAGCCTCCGTAATAACCAAAACACCATAGCCGAATGCAGAGGTATACAACTCTTCTGTCGGATGCATGGTATACAACACCAGAATGGAAACAATGGAAGCCACACCAATCTTGCTCATGGCAGGGATACCCTGTTGATTAAAAAAAGGCGCAACGAACATAAAAGTTGCGATGCGCACTAAAATCAAAAGGAAATATTCAAAATAGACCAAATTAAATACAAAATCTGCCATCTGTTATCCCAAATAGAGGCTAAAGCTACCCCATAAACGCGTCATGTAATCCAAAATATGATTCAGTATAAAAGATCCAAATACAATCAGTGATACAAAGATTGCCACAATCTTCGGAACGAACGTTAACGTCTGCTCCTGGATGGAGGTAATGGTCTGAAAAATACTGACCGTCAAACCTACAACCAAAGAAATCAAAAGTGGCGGTGCCGAACAAATGATAATCGTATAAAATGCATCACGCATAATGTCCAATACCTGACCCTCAGTCATAGCGCAACCTCCTCTAGTAGAATGTCTTCACCAAGTTGACAATAACAAGATTCCATCCGTCCGCTAAAACGAATAGCAGAATCTTAAACGGCAACGAAATGGTGGTCGGCGGTAACATCATCATACCCATAGACATCAGTACCGATGCTACGACCATATCGATGACAATAAACGGAATATAAATTAAGAATCCGATGATAAATGCAGTTCGAAGCTCACTGATAATAAAACTCGGAACCAATACATAGAACGGAACATCATCGTAATCTTCATAAGTCACTTCCGCAATCTCGCAGAACAGATTCAAATCCTTGGTCTGGGTCTGTCCATACATAAACTCACGGAACGGCTTCTCAATCTCATCCAACGCCTCTTCCTGGGTAATGGTACCCTCATCCAGAGGCTGCAATGCATTCTCATTAATCTGGGAAAATGTCGGCCACATAATAAAAATGGTCAAAAAAAGTGCCAAACCAATAAGAACTTGATTCGGCGGAGAGGTCTGTGTACCAATCGCCGTACGAATGAAATGCAGCACAATAATCACTCGGGTAAAAGAGGTCAGCATCACCAGAATGGATGGTGCCAGTGCAATTACCGTAAGGACCAGAAGAATCTGGACCGTTGAGGATAATGTTCCGGTATCTCCGTTGAAGGTTAAGGTAAAGCCTCTACCCTTGGTCGGAGTCTCATCGGAAGCATTGGGCGCATTGTCTGTAGCTCCGTAATCCGTCTCACTCCGCTCGTTGGTGTCCGGTCGAATCTGTTCCTCGGCCCCATAAGCAGGAATATCGGAATCCGCAGCAAAAACTGTCTCTGGTACGAATACCAGAGCCAGTGAAATCGCCAGCGTTATACACGCAAATATAATACTAATTTTACAATATAATTTCTGAAATCCCTTCATTGCAAAAGCCTACTTCTGTGAATTCGAATTCTCATTGCGGAAGGATTCCAAGAAACCCTTAAAATTCTTAGAAAACTTGGTGACATCCGGAACCGTAACGTCTTCCGTCGAAAGTTCAAGATTCTCGCCTTTGACCTGACCGATGGATGTAACCTCATCTTTGCCAACACCGATGACAAAATAGTCATCCTTGCCGACACGAACCACCTGGATATACTTATTATTCGCTACCCTGGCTGTCTCTATAATCTCAATGTTCTTGTTATAGAAATGTGTCTTCTGGTAGTTGGCGATAAAGCGCGTCACATAATAAGTCAGAATCAGAACTCCCACAAAGATAATAAGAACGACGATGAATTCGACTACGTTCTCTCCTGTTGAAGTTAAAAACATGGACTTATCCTATAACTTTCTTAACCGCTTCTAATACACGCTCTGCCTGGAAAGGCTTAACAATAAAGTCCTTCGCACCGGACTGAATCGCTTCAATAACCATTGCCTGCTGTCCCATTGCAGAACACATAATAACGCTTGCATTCGGGTCCTTCTCACGAATACCCTTCAAAGCACCAATGCCGTCCATCTCAGGCATTGTGATATCCATCAAAACAAGATCTGGATTGCATTCAGAATACGCTTCAATAGCCTTGACTCCATTCTCGGCTTCGCCTACAACATTGTAGCCATTCTTTGTGAGGATATCTTTAATCATCATTCTCATAAAAGCTGCATCATCACAAATTAAAATATTCTTTGCCATCTTTTCATCTCCTCTTTGCCTTAGTTATTTCATGATTTCCGTGATACGGATACCAAACGCTTCCTCAATGACGACAACCTCGCCCTTGGCAACGAACTTGCCATTCACGAGTACGTCAATCGGTTCACCGGCTATCTTATTTAATTCTATAATGGTTCCCGGTGCAAAATCAAGTATATCATGAATTGATTTATGAGTTCTACCCAATTCAACCGTTACTTCCAGTGGTACATCCATAATTAAATCGATATTCTCTGCAGAGAATGTCGGTACATACCCCGGAGTAAAAGAGGTGAATTGTGCTTGTTGCACGTTGTATTGCTGCTGTGGCGGCGGCGCCATCATCGGCTGGCCCATCATTGGAGCACCCTGTGGTGGCGGTGCTGCCTGTGCAGGCGCCGGGGATGCTTCCGGGGCAGGCGCTGCTGCCGGAGCAGGTGCCGGAGCCGGAGCTTCGTCCAGAGTAGATGCGGTATCGCTCTCCATGGTGGAAGTAATATCTCCGCACATCTCTTTTGCCAATTCGATTGGATACAACTGCATAATCTTACTATCAATCAGGTCTCCAATCAAGAGTTTAAATTCGATTTTGATAAAATTGCCACGTAAGAAGTCGTCAATCTCAGCCCCATCTAAGGACTCGGACATATCAATGAGATCAGCGGATGGTGGACTGATGTCGACCATCTTGTTCAACATGGAAGAAAGGGATGTAGCCGAAGAGCCCATCATCTGGTTCATGGCTTCGCAGATTGCGGATAAGTGAAGTTCACCGATCTCACCGTCTGTATTGGAGCCATCACCGCCCATCATTAAGTCCGTAATAATCTTGACATCATTCTCCTTCAGTACCAAAACATTGGTACCGTTCAGGCCCTTGGTATAACCAATCTTGACCATAACGCAAGGACGCTCATACTGTTCGGAAATATCCGACCAGGTAGAGACAGAAACCACCGGTGTGGAAATCTCAACCTTCTTGTTCACCAAGGAAAACAAGGTTGTTGCCGCGGTACCCATGCTAATGTTGGCTACCTCGCCAATGGTATCTTTTTCGTTGTCCGTTAAGTCAACGCCTGATGGAGCTGTAGAGCCTTGGGAAGCTGCTGCATCGTTAAACAGTGCATTAATTTCTTCCTGTGACAGTGTGGTGTCACCCATCTTCTTGCTCCTCCCTCAAAATTGTTGTTACGCGTACCGCATAATTCTTGCCGGATGAACCGGGCAATGCGGTAAATTTCTTGATATCACCAACGTAGATCTCCAGCTCATCATCAACCTTACGATCCAATCGGATAATATCACCTATCTGTAATGCCGCGAAATCACTGACATTGATAGAACTGTTTCCTAGAACTGCCGTCACAGGAACCGCAGCCTTAGAAATCAATTTCTCAATATCCTCGCTGAAGGATTCCTCTGCAACATCCTGCTGGGACGAATACCAGAACTTGGTGTTCAGCTTGTCCATGACAGGTTCCAAAGTAAGATATGGGAGACAGACATTAATCAATCCCTCTACATCTCCTATTTTAATATTTATTGTCACAATTGCAATCATTTCCGAAGGAGAAATAATCTGTGCGAACTGAGAGTTGGTCTCAATACGCTCCAATCGTGGCATTACATCCAAAACGTTAAGCCATGGTTCCCGCAGCAGTTCTACACAGGAATTCATGACACGTTCGATAATAATCATCTCAATCTCGGAGAAATCACGAACCTTCTCAAGAGGTTCGCCCTCGCCACCAAGCATACGGTCCACAATGGTGTATCCAATTTTGGTTGCCATCTCCATAATGATATTGCCCTTCAATGGAGCAAAATCAATAATTCCAAGCAATACCGGATTCGATAATGCATTCGAGAACTCCATGTAGGTAACCGCCTCGGAGTTCATAACCTCTACCTGGATGTTCTTCCGCAAGAATACCGGAAGATTTGTCGATAAAAGTCGGCCATAGTGCTCAAAGATGATCTCTAAGGTACGCAAATGCTCCTTGGAAAACTTGGATGGTCTGGCGAAATCATAATCCTTGACGGACTGTTTCTCGCCTTCTTTTTTCATTTCTTCGGCGTCTACCTCACCGCTACTAAGAGCCGCAAGTAGATTATCTATCTCACTTTGAGACAGTACATCACTCATGAGATCTCACCACCTTCGTTACTAAAATCATTCAAGAAACACCTATTGAAAAATTACCTTGGAGAATCCAACATTCACAATTAAATTGGATCCGAACTTGGCATTCAACTCATTCTTAATCTCACGCTGGACTGCACTCTGGTCTGCGGTAATCTCTTCAAACGTGTACTTAGAAATCGTGGAATTTACTGTATCTTTGATGATACCGTCATACAGACCTCCAACGATATTGGCTCCGTAAGTCTCATAGCTCTCACTTTTCTTGTTGATGGAAAGTGTGATACTAACAACACCAATATGCGCTGCACCGTCTTCACCCGTCTTCAGATTGATGGTCAAAGGATCTCCCGGTAAATCATATCCTTCCACATTCTCTAAGGATACGTTCTCGGTAGACTCTGCACCGGTTGCTGCCTGCAAATCCAAATCAATGGCGTCACAGATTCTGGTAACCAGTTCATTCACTTTTTTCACTTCCGGCATAATGGTAATTGTAAGAATCGAAGTCAATACGATGTTTACAAGCACCAATGCAAAGGTAATGATTGTCAGCAAATTCTTTTTCATGATGATCTCCTTACGTACTAATCAATACTGGATGAATTGTACGAATTATAAATCTTAATTTCAACACGACGGTTCCTTGCACGGCCTTCCGCTGTGGAGTTGTCCGCAATCGGTTCGTAATCGCCGCGACCGGAGGAATAAATATGAGCGCTGGATACATCAGACACCTCACGAATCTGGTTCGCCACATTCAATGCACGATACATAGACAGTACATCGTTGCTCTCATACTTGGAAGAAGAAATCGGAACGTTATCCGCATGTCCTTCCACTTCAATCATATTGTCCGGATAGTTGTTAATAATCTTGGCAATGCGCTCCACCAGAGGTACTGCCTCGCTACGAAGGGTTGCCTCCGCAGAATCAAACAACAGCGCACCGCTTAAGGTAATACGAACATACTGACCGTTGAAGTCTACTTCAATCTGGTCCTGAATGCCGTAGGCACTGGCTTGTTCTTCAATCTTCTGGGCCATTCGCTCGCTTTCAGCCATTGCCTTCTGCTCTAAGAGCTCTTTGGCTTCCTGTTCCGACTTCACGCCGGACTGGCTGCCTTCGTTAGCCTCGGCGCCCTGGTTAGCACCGGTTGTGGATTCGCCGCCCATATTGGTCAGCTGTGTTTCGCCGGTGTTCTGAGTCTCGGTATTGGTGGTCTCACCACCGTTGGCATTCTCGGAAGTCTCACCGCTTGGTGTACTCTCGCCGCCTTCGGCACCTTCGCCCTCACTTAAGGAATCGCCAAAGTAATTGGCGATATCCGGCAACTGACTGACACCGGATCCAACTAACTGGCCGTCTACAATGGTGGCACCACTTGGTGTAAAAATACTAAACGCAGCCGATAAAGACGCTGCTACCATCTCGTACTTCGCCGCATCTACGGAAGACATGGAGAACAACAATACGAAGAAGCATAACAGCAAGTTCATCAAATCGGAGAAAGTCGCCATCCACGCCGGGGAGCCGGCAGGTGCGTCTTCTTGCTTCGGTTTCTTAGCCATCAGCCTTCACCTCCACCTTCTTCACCACCAACAGACTCACGAGCCTTCGGAGGCAAGAATGTCTTCAGCTTCTCTTCGATTACGTGCGGGTTCTCACCGGCCTGGATAGACAGAAGTCCTTCCACCGCAATCGTCTTATATGTTACTTCCAAATCGTTGTCTACACTCAACTTCTCAGCTGTCGGTGCACACAACCAGTTTGCAATCAGGGAACCATACAATGTGGTCAAAAGAGCAACCGCCATGTTCGGTCCGATGGTGGAGAAATCGGAAAGGTTCTTTAACATGTTAACCAGACCGATCAGGGTACCGATCATACCCCACGCAGGTCCAAGCTCACCCCACTTCTCCCAGAAGTGTTTCTTCACCTTATGGCGGGCTTCCATAGAATCAATATCTGTTTCCAGAATGGCACGTACCAAATCCGCATCGGTACCATCTACAACCAACATAATACCCTTCTTCAGGAATTCATCCTCGATGGAGTTGGCGGATTCTTCCAATGCCAGAAGGCCTTCCTTACGGGCTACGTTCGCCATATCGATAACGCTTTTAATAACAGCCGTAGGATCGGTACCTGCAGGCTCTTTCATAGCAAGGCTTAAGCCGCTGAAACCACCGGTAAAGTCTGCCATTTTATTACTGGCCATAACGGAAGTAAGGGATCCACCAATGGTGATGATGATAGACGGAACGTCTACGAAGTTACCCAGTGCGGCAACACCACCTGAGGAAACAATTCCGAAAATAACCATGATTACGCCGGCTACAATACCGCCTAAATATGCTATATCCAAAGCATTCACCGTCCTATCTGAAACAAGTTTTTTTGTTCACCTGTAAAATAGTCTGTCGATTGACGCAAAAATACCTACTATTTTTAGTATAATTCTACTAGATTTTGTGTATCTTGTCTACCGACTTTTAAAATCTTTTCCCAGGGGAAACCCAAATAAATAAAAGATTTTTTGGGTTTTTGATGGTATTCTTAAAACCACAAGAAGTAGGAGTTCCAATTTGAACTCCTACTTCTACAATTGTTCATCTAATTCCGAAAATTATTATCTCTTTAAGTTGGTCAACTCTTCCAATAAGGTATCGGAAACGGTAATAATTCTGGAGTTTGCCTGGAATCCACGCTGGGTGGTGATCATCTCGGTAAACTCTGTGGAGAGATCAACGTTGGACATTTCCAACTGACCACTACTCATCTTACCACCGTCTGCAGTAACCTCAACACCGATTCCATCGAAATCACCGGAGTTTAAGGTACTGGTAAATACGTTATCACCCAAAGCTTCCAAACCGGATGCATTGGCGAACTGCGCAACTGCAATCTGTCCAAGAAGTACGGTATTACCATTGTCGTAAGAACCGTAAATCTTACCGGACTTATCAATGGATACACCGGTCATGGCACCAAGCTTCTTACCTGCGCCATCGGAAGAATCCGCTACTGTACCACGCTCAATACCCATGGTTGAGCTTCCGCCATTGTTGTAGTTTAAGGCCTTAGCAAAATCCATGGTAATATCACGGAACTGATCTCCCAGTAAAGATGCGTTGAACATTACGGTAGATCCGTCACCGTTGATGTTGTTGAAGGTACCGTCATTGACATTGAACTTAATCGGGAAGTTCGTGTCAGTAAAAGAAACCATCAAGTTACCAGCGTTACTTACGGAAACACCAGTGATACCAGCCGGGAAGGAAGAAGCGTTTGCAAACAAATCGCTGATTTTCTGCTGGATGGTTGTTGTGGTTCCGTTCTCTGTCTTAGAAAGGGTCACCTGGGTATCCGGTGTAATACCGGTTCCAAGAGCTTCAATGACGCTCTTATCTACGGAATAACCTGCAGGGGATACAATCTTTCCGCCACTCCAAGAATAGTTGGAGTTTAAGATATATGGATTGGATGCGGTAGATGTTGCGCTACCGAACAACTGTGCAATGTTATTGACCTGCTCTGTGGTATTGGAAGTATCTGCAATCGCCTGAGCCAAAATATCGATGTTGTCCTGATCCAAGATGCTGGTCAAAGCAATGGTATACTCTCCCGTGTCAACGTCACGTGCCTTTACTGCGAACTTAGCGGTATAAGCATAACCTAAGTTATCGTAGAACGTTAAGGTCATGGCACGACCTGCTACAGAGTTTACATCCGTATCGTTCTTATCAATGATTCCGGATACGTTTGCCTGTGTGGTTGCTTCCGGCTCACTGGTTAAGTTGCCGGCCTGCATGATACGCAGTGGGCTAACGGTATCCTTACGGATATTTCCGGTATCCGGATCCACCTGCCATCCCATAACAAGATAACCGGTAGAAGTCATAGCAAGGTTTCCGTTACCATCCAGGTAGAAAGAGCCTGCACGGGTGAACAGGTTCTCGGAACCGTTATTTACTACGAAGAAGTTGGTAGAATTAGAATCTGTCAACTTGATATCGAATGCATTACCGGTATTCTGAGCTGCACCGGCCTGTGCGATAGATACCTTAATAGATCCACTCTGAGTACCAAGACCGATCTGAGTCGGGTTGATACCACCGGTGGTTGCGGTTGCACCGGATGCACCGGATGTGGTCTGGTACATGATGTCCGCAAATGTGGTTGAAGATGATTTGAATGCTACGGTGTTAACGTTAGAGATGTTGTTACCAATAACATCCATTTTCGTCTGATGTGTCTTAAGTCCGGACACACCAGCATAGAGTGATCTCATCATAATATTGTTCCTCCAAATAATTCTAAGAGTAATGATTTCCGTCCGTGGAGATCTTATGATAATTCACGCGTCCTTGCATAAATTATGTCAGTATTTGAAGGAGTTGTAAGTGATTGCGTCTGTCGTTTCGCAATCGAAGCTTCCCGAAGGTCCAGCCTATGCAATTACAGCTCCATCAATGTTAGTAAAAACTTTTTCCAAGGATTCTTCCTGATTCATTGCTGTCACCACCGTCTGTGATGGTACATTCACGATAAAAGCCATGGAATCAAGCAAAACCAAGGATTCCTGTATTCCCTTTTCACCTGCCTTTGCCGTTGCCGCTTCCAAGCGTTCACTCTGCTCCGGAGATAAGGTGATGTTACGATCATCCAGTCTCATAGAGGCATGCTTGGAGAACTTTACACTTTGTTTATCGGCAACTTCCAGCTGATTCTTTAGAATATCTGAGAACGCTGTGCCTGCGGTCTTAGGTGCGGAACTTTTTGTTTTGTTTAAGTATTGGTTTGTAACCTGCTCAATGGAGGTAAAACCGTTCACCATTTGGTTCATACGCTTGCTCCTTACGCACCGGTTGTGCTCTGTGTTGCTTCCTTTGCCTTTACAAGTTCTGTCATGCGCTTGATGTATTTGTCAATGGTTGCCTGATCATCTGCACTGACTAAGGTCTTCTGGTAATCTCCAAGGCTTGCATACAGCTGATCCAAGGTTGCAATCTTCTTGATTGTTTCATCGTCTGCCTTCATTTCATCTAGCTTCGGAAGATCCTTCATCAATTTTGCGATGGCATCCTTCGTCATAACTGCGCCGTAGTAAGTATCATCCAAAACAGATTCTACGCCAGAGGCATCATAGAGTTTTCCGTTAATGGAAATCTTGATTCCCGCAGCATCATGCTTAACGAAATCTACATAGCCTTCCACTCCGCCGTTCTCTGCATTCATTACAACGAACTTACCGGTTAAGGCATTTGCGGAAATGGCATTGACATCATTCTGTACGGACTGCATGGATTCTACCTGGGTAAAGGTCGCTAATTCTTTTACATACTCCGAATTGTCGGTTGGTTCCATCGGATCCTGATACTTCATCTCTGCTACCAAAAGCTGTAAGAACATGTCCTTGGTTTCCTTGGCTGCGTTCTTTGCTTTTGTAGATTCAGCAGATGTTGTATTTCCAACGGCCTGACCGTTTTTAATCTGTTGAACTAATCCAATATCTTTATCTGCCATAAATAGCTCCTTTTGTTAAGCAGTAAAATTAACGGAATTGCCTGCATCCTTCATCATACTGGCCACCAATGCTTCCGCTTCATTTAGCATCTCGTCCATATCATCCATCTGATTCAGATTGATGTTGGTACGTCTGGTCTGGCTTGCGGCATGCTCTTCGGTCTGCTGATTACTCTGCTGCATTTGGCCTTCTTCCAAATTCCGTTCAAACTCGTGTGTTCCAACGGATACTTCCACTGCTTCCACTTTGATTCCCTGCTGATTTAAGTTCTCTTTCAGGACTGCCATCTGGCCTTCCATTGCATGTCGAACCGCTTCATTCTGCAAGGTAATGTGTGCGGTAACTTTACCGTCGTTCTCCGCAACGTTTAAAATCATTCGTCCTAAGTTCTGCGGATTCAATTCCATCTCCATGGATGTTACCTGGTTGGAAATGGTCACCTTGGCATTGGATACGATCTGTTCAATGACGTCTCTCGTATCAATACCGTAGCTATAGGTAGTTACCTGTTCTACAGTCTCTCCCACAACCTGCGTCGTTGTCTGAAAAGATGTTGCAAGGTTTTGCTCACTGCTTCGTACCAAATGGTCGTTTCCAACAGGAGTTTCGCTCTTGCGGTTGTACTGTGAGTTGGTATTGCCGTTCTCGGAAGCATCTTTGCCGGTCTCATTCAAAAGATTCTTAAGGCCGCCCTCTGCTTCTTCAGCCACATCGTTGGTCATGTCCACGGTTTGGTTGGTGGAGTCCGTGTTCACCTTGGCGGTGTGGGTATTATCTTCGACATCGTTGACTACAATGTTGGCTAAAACATTTCCCTCATCCTCCGATGTCACTGTAGCATCCTTCGCTACTTCCTGCGGGAGTACTTCCACAGGTCTTTGTTCCGGAATTACTTCCTCTGTTACTGTTGTTTGCTTGATGTTCTCGATTAAGTTCGGAATTTCTTCCTCGCTCACCGGTGCAAATCCTTCAGCAAAAAGCTCTACGTTCTTTAAGGTGGTAACATCAGCATCAACGGAACTTAACAAATCGATTCCAAGCTGTTGTACCTGGTCCAAAATGTCCGTTACGGTATTACTTACCAAAAGAGAAATCGTATCTTCATTGCTTAATTCTGAAACTAATCTGGTGAGATTGTTTGGATCTAAGAGATCCATGTAGCAAAGCCCCAAGTTCTCCATTGCAGTAACGATTTCTTCTTCCGTTACGTCCAACGCTTCTTCCAAGACTGCGTTGGTCTTGTCTGCGAAGTCTTTCACGGACTGCTTCTCTTCCGTCATGGTTGCAAATTTCTTGGCATCTTGATTGCCCTGATCATTAGACTGTGGCACTTTCTTTGCCGCATCATAATTTGCAGTTTGAAGATTGGAAATCGCATTTTGCTGTGGCATTTGAACTTCCCCGGTCGCTGCCGGTAGATTCACAAACGATGTATTTTTCGTCATGAGATCTTGGAAATTGCCGAATGAATTTTCAGATTTCGCTGCGGATTGCACTTGTGTCTGGCCGAAATTCAAAAGAATCGGAACATCTGACACATTTGCACTTGTCATATGTGTCCTCCTTTCTTAGATTTTTGTACCCGAAACATTGCCATCCGTAGCGATTGGGTTAGATGTGTCTTCCTTGACGTATACAAGGAAGTCTATAAGAACAAGGTTGTTATGGTTCCATTAACTTGGTTAAGGCAGCTGCCGTATCCGTATCCATGGCACCAAGAATGTTGGCTCTGGACTGCGTATCCATCGCCTTCAGTATTTTGGCAACCAGCTTCAGATTGTCTGTCATGGAATTGAAAATTGCTGCAGCAGCTTCCGGTTCCATGGAGGAATATGTCTTCGCATAGTCCTCAATCTCAGCATTTGCCTGTAATTGACCAACCACTTGTTTGTATATCGCCTCCGCATTTTCCGGCTCTATACTCTCATAGTACTCCTTATATGCATTTATATCGGGTGCTTGGTCCGAAAAAACAACCTCTTTATAAAATTTTTCTTTTAAAGCTTCAAATTCTTGCTCTTTTTGTTTGTAAGTTGCCAGTTCCGCAGCCTGAGCTTCCAGGTCTGCAATATGGGCAGAGTCCGACCCGGTCTGTTCCTGAGCCGCTGCCAGCTGGCCTTCCAGCTCTTTGATACGAACTACTGCTTCATCTACGGTCTTATAGTCATATGCCGCGTCTTCCTGGGCATATTCCTGGACTTCCGGAAGAATTTTATTAATGACCGGAACGTCTTTTAATCGTGGATAGAGAATGGTAGAACCGATTCCGCCTACATCCATTTTTACCAGAAGCGCAAAGATTGCAGCCCAAACCACAAGAATCAGGAGAATGGCTACAATAATCATTCCAACGCCGCCTTCTGCCTCTTCCTCTTGTCCTTTGTCCTTCTTCTCTTCTACATCCTTTGTTTCGTCTGCCATACCTTCACCTTATTTCGCTTCCTACTCATCCTTAGAACCGTAGGTAAAGCTTACCAATTCATCAATCTCTTTGTTTTCCTGACGAGCCGCCTCTTCCTTGAACTCTTCCAAAGCGTGCTCCCGCAAATTCTCGTGGGTCTTCCGATCCTTCATAACCGCATCTAAACGCATGCGCACCACATCCAGTTCCTTTTGCGCCTTACGTATCGCAAACATCTGGTCACGAATGCTAACCTTCATACGTTCAATGGAGGACTTGATTTGCTGAATGCGCCGCAAATCAATGGTGCCTTCACTGGCTTCCTTCAGCTGTACCTCATACTCGGACTTTCGAATAATCAGTTCCTGCAACTTATTCTGTTCTTCCAGAAGTTTGGCATTGGCAATTGCAAACGCCATCTTCTCCTGGCTCTCCATTTTTTGTTTCAGCTCTAAAATGTTTTGCATGCGATAAACAAACTTCGCCATACAAACCTCTCATCCTAGGCTTCATCCGGCGGGAAAATGCTCTCCAATGTACCAAGGACATCTTCGAAATCAATCTTCTCATCCGTTGCCTGTAACAAAAAATCATTTACAGCATCAATCTTGGAAATCGCATAATCAATGCTCTTGTTGGAGCCCATCTTGTAAGCTCCGATATTAATCAAATCCTCTGCCTCGGAATAGGTCGCCATTACGTTCTTCATACGCCCCGCAAGCATCTTATGTTCTTTGGATGCCACGGCGCTCATAACTCTGGAAATGGAGGCCAATACATCAATGGCCGGATAATGATTCTTCTGGGCCAAGCGACGATTCAACACAATATGACCGTCCAAAATACTGCGGGCGGTATCCGTAATCGGTTCGTTGAAATCATCACCGTCTACTAAGACCGTATACAATCCCGTAATGGAGCCCTTGTCAGAATTACCGGCACGCTCCAAAAGACGTGGCATGGTGGAATACACACTCGGCGGATAACCACGGGTAACCGGCGGTTCTCCGGAAGCAAGTCCAATCTCACGCTGTGCCATGGAAAATCGTGTCAGAGAGTCCATCATCAGAAGCACATCTTTGCCCTGATCACGGAAGTACTCCGCAATGGCAGTTGCAGACATGGCTGCTTTTTTACGAATCAAGGCGGGCTTATCCGAGGTTGCAACTACAACAACAGAACGAGCCATACCTTCTTCACCCAAATCATGTTCTACGAATTCGCGAACCTCACGACCACGCTCGCCAATCAACGCGATGACATTGACCTCTGCTTTGGTGTTACGGGCAAACATACCCATCAAGGTACTCTTACCAACACCGGAACCGGCAAAAATTCCGATACGCTGGCCCTTACCGACGGTAATCAAACCATCCACCGCCTTCACGCCAAGAGGCAACACTTCAGAGATAATCTCACGATCCATCGGATCCGGCGGATCTCCATCTACCGGATAAATCGCATCCAATTCCAAGTCTTCGTCCGTATCCGTCGGACGTCCCAAACCATCCACCGTATGTCCAAGGAGGGCATCTCCAACCGGGATACTTAAGGGATGACCGGTGTTTCGAACCAGACATCCGATACCGACACCTTCTACGGTCTCAAATGGCATCAGCTGTAGGCGCTTATCCAAGAAGCCTACCACCTCTGCCATGACACAGGTGTCATCATCTACGATAATCTCGCACAAATCATTCAGTTTTGCGTCAGGGCCTACGGATTCAATCGTAAGACCAACCACCTTCGTTACTTTACCAAGATGATTGAAATACGAATTATTCAAGGTTCCCAAATATTTCCGTCGGTCAATCATATCCGCATCCTCATCATAAACAAAAAGGATGTAAAATCCTTACATGCTTAAAGATTTTAAATCCTTTACTAAATTATCCAGCTCAACATCCAAGCTGCAGTCAAAGACACCACCGTCCGTCTCAATGAGACATTGATGGATATCCAACACCGGATCACGAATGATATCCAGCTGCAGGTCGTTACCGACCTTCTCCTGCAACTGAGACTTATACTGATTCAAAAAGTCGAAATTCTCATCATTGACTTTGATTAAGAATTCACGGCTGTTCTCAATATTAATCAACGCATTATCAATCAAATGCAAAAGCAAGTCCTTCTTGTTGCCAAACTGAATCAAGAAAAAGCGCTCCATTACTTCCGTAATGACATCCACCAGTTCACTCTCCATTGCACGCTCTTTCTCATCGAATTCCGCTTGCAACTGCTGGCGCTCTACTTCCAGTTCATCCTTCTTGGCATTGAACTCATTCATGGCGTCAGCAAGGCCTTCCTGGTATCCGGTTTTCTTGCCTTCTTCCTCATAATGACTCTTCAGAGCCTCTGCCTGTTCCTGAGCTTCTGCAATAATAGCATCCGCCTCTTCTCTGGCATTGGCAATCATCTCATCCGCCTGGGCCTGGATTGCTTCCATATCCACGAAAGCTTCCTCTGCCTCTTCTTCGGCTTCTTCCACCTGGTTAATGACCGGGTTGCCTTCGTCATCAAGGACAACCAATGGCGTTCCATCTTCGTCCAGAGGCAGCAATACGTGTCCTTCTTCATCGGAAGGATAGATGGTATTTCCGTCATCGTCCACTTCAATAGCTGCAAAAAAATCGTCGATTTTCTGCTGACGGAAGTCATCCTTTTGCTTGATAATCTGCTGCTGGAATTCCTGAATCCGTTCCTGAATGCGGTCATTGTAATCCAGACTCAGCTTGTGTTCTTCATCATCCGGGACAACCTGTCCCTTATATACCTTAAACAACTAGGTCGTCACCTCCACCTCTGGAAATAACAATCTCAGAAGCATCCTCTAACTTACGGATAACACCAACAATCTTCTGCTGTGCTTCTTCTACGTCCTTCATACGAACCGGACCCATGTAATCCATATCTTCCTTGATCATAGAAGCAAGACGGGATGACAGGTTCTTGAAGATAACATTCTGAACCTCTTCGTTCGCACCCTTAAGTGCAACACCAAGGTCAGAGTTCTCAACATCACGCAGCACGCGCTGAATGGAACGGTCGTCCAGAAGAAGGATATCCTCGAAGACGAACATCTTCTTGCGGATTTCTTCGGACAATTCCGGTTCTTCGATTTCCAAAGTCTCCATGATACGTTTCTCTGTACCACGGTCTACGGCATTCAAAATAGCAACAACCGCATCCACACCACCGGCGATGGTGAAATCCTGATTGATAAGAGAAGACAGCTTGCGCTCCAAGACACGCTCCACCTCTTTGATGACTTCCGGTGAAGTACGGTCCATCATAGCGATACGCTTGGCAACATCTGCCTGCTTCTCCGGAGGAAGTGCGCCCAAAATCATGGATGCCTGTGCAGCCGGCAAATAGGACAAGATCATGGCAATGGTCTGCGGATGCTCGTCCTGAATGAAGTTCAATACCTGAGAAGGCTCTGTCTTACGGATAAACTCGAACGGACGAACCTGCAAGGAAGCCGTCAATTTCGTAATGACGCGCTGTGCCTCATCGGTACCAAGTGCAGTCTCCAACAATTCCTTGGCATATCCGATACCGCCTTCGGCAATATATTGCTGAGCCAGGCAGACCTGATAGAATTCATTGATCACATCTTCTTTGATCTGCGGAGATACGCTTCTGGTATTGGCAATCTCCAGGGTCAGCTCTTCAATTTCTTCTTCTTTGAGATGTTTAAAAATTACGGCGGACTTCTCCGGGCCCAAAGTAATCAGCAATATCGCTGCTTTTTGCACACCGGTTAATTCATCAATCTCTGCCATGTCAACCTCCCCAGTCCTCGTTTAACCAGTTGCGCAACAGTGATGCCACAGCCTCCGGATTCTCGTCAACGAATTTCTCGATAAGGATTCTGGTCTCAGACTTCTCAGAGAATCCAATATCCTCCAAATTCTCCTGTTCCTGTTCTTCCAGAAGATCTTCCACGGAAATCTCTTCCGCAACTTCTTCCTCCCGCTCCACACGAAGAGAACGGAATACAACAAATCCAAGCATTGCAAGAATCAGGACGGCAATCACAATCTGTAAAATATTCATCGGGTCAATTCCACCCTCCGAATACTGGAACATCGGCTGTTCGTATGCAATGACGGAAATATTGGCAACCGGGATATTGGTTGCTTTGGAAATTGCATTGATAATCTCTTCATCCACTTCCGTACGAACCTGATCTTTGTTCTGCTCCACGAATTGATCAAAGGTCATCTCATCCAAGGAACCGTTGGCTTTTAAGGTATCCTCGTTATAAACAACATAATTGTAAGCCACTACGGAAATAGAGGAAGTATCGTAATTCACTGCTCCCGCTGCTTTCGTGGTAGTGGTGATTGTCTCATTCGGAAGATAATCCCAATTCTCATCGCTGGAAGAAGATTCGGAAGTATTGCCTTCTTCCATAACATATGTGCTGTCATCATTGGAATCCGTTCCCGGAGTTCCTGCAACACCGTTGGTGCTCTTGGTGGTGGACTTGGAATAGCTATCCAAATAGCCTTCCTCACGACCTTCTGCTACATCGTATTCATATCTGGTGCGCTGTTCATCAGAGAAATCCATATCCAGATTGGCCTCTACACGAACATTGTCAAACAAGGTAGAACCATCGTTACTACCGGAGAGAATCGTCTTAATCTTCTGGGCAGCAACACGCTCTGCATCCCGCTTCACCTGCTGATTGGAAGAAGCAATGCCCGCAGCAGTCGCTTCGTCTCCACCGGAGAAGAGGACATTACCTTCGCTGTCGATAATGGTAATATTCTCTGTGGTCTTATTGCCAAGTCCGGTTGCAATCATATGTGCAATACCGTTGGCCTGATCAACCGTCAGAGGTGCCCCAAGTTCCAACTTCACGCTGGCATAGGAATCTTCCTTCTGGGAAATCAGTGTGCCGTCATACTCCGGAATAGAGAAAGTAACTTCCGCACTGTTAATCTGTTCCATAGACTCTAAGATGCGCTTGCACTTCTCTTCCAAGTAGACCTGGGTCTTCTTCTGCTTGTCTGCTTCCGTAGCACTGAATCCACCATCCAACGCATCGTTGATGGTAAATCCGGTAGACGGAATATCATTGGTACCGAGCAAAATCGTTGCTCTAGCTCTGTCTTCTTCATGAATGGTATAAGTAAGACCATCCGGAGAAACCTGATACGGAATATTCTCACCGGACAATAAACTCTGAATGGTATTGGACTGTGTGGCATTCTCCGCAACCGCAATGGTAATCCAGGTCGGACGGGTAACCACATAGGCCAAAATAGACAGCGCAACTACAACCACTGCAGCTGCACTGACGATCAACACCTGTTGGCGCTTATTAAATTGCTTCCACCAAGTAAGAATCCGATTGATGATTCTTTGGATTTGTTCTGGCATTCCTTTACCCCTTAATTAATGTATCCCTACGACTAGATTTGCATGTTCATAATCGTCTGATAGCTTTGTAAAAAACGATCGCGGACTGCAACCGTGTAATTCAACGCAACCTGAGCCTTCCGCTCAGCAATCATCACATCATGGGTGTTATCCGCTAACCCAAGAGCGAACTTCATCTCTTCCATCTGCGCTGCATTCTGGAGATCATTGGTCTCCTTAATCATATTCTTTGCCGCATCCAACACACGACCGAAATCATTTCCGTCCGTAGCCATGGGACGAGGCGTTGTAATCTCTGTCGTCTTATACAGGTGATTAATTCCTACAATATCCATGCAAGCCTCCTAACTATCAACCCTGTCCAATGGAAATTCCCTGCTGTGCCATAGTCTTCACTGCATCAAAAGCTGTGACGTTGGCCTGGTAAGCACGGGAAGAATCAATCAGGTTCGTCATCTCCGTAACGGTATTAACATTCGGATAGGTAACATATCCGTTCTCATCCGCATCCGGATGGGACGGATCGTATTCCATAATCATATCCGTCTCATAATCTTCCGTAACGGAAATTACCTTCACGCCGTTACCTTTAAAAGACTGTGCATAATTCAAGGTCTGTGCGAAGGTCGGATTCAAATTCTTCTCTGCAAAAGTTACAATCTTGCGTCGATAAGCACCGCCTTCTTCCGTACGAGTGGTATTTACATTGGCAATATTCTCCGCAATGGTATCCATACGAAACCGCTGTGCGGTCATTCCGGATGCGCAAATATCAAATGATTGAAATAATCCCATAATTCACCTCCGGATATCCTTATGACTTGGTTACAATATCAAAACGATTGAATTCGCTTGATACAGTAGTACTCAAAGTCTGGTAATTCAACTGTTCCGAAGCCAGCTCAACGTTCTCCGTATCCACATCCACATTGTTGCGGTCAATACGATACTTGAAGTTGGCATAATCGGTGTACTTCTTGCCGTTTAACTTGGCAAGATCCATATTCTTCACAATACGGTCTACGGAATTATCCGCAATCCGCATAGATGTACTTCTCATCTGCTGTTCCAGGACGCTCTTAAACTCAATGTCCTGTCGCTTATAATTCGGTGTATCAACGTTAGCCAAGTTGTTGGCAATCATGGTCTGTCTGGTCCAACTGGCATCCAGGGTGCGATCCAATACGTTGATGTAAGAAAATGCATTGGAAGAAATCATAGAAACTCCCTTCTGGTACAAACACCATTCTCAATTTATTATAGAAATATATGTAAAAAAAGACAAGTATTTTCTCATGATATTGTGCTTTTTAGATTCGGAATTTACTAAATATAGTCTTTGCCTTTTTCTAAAAAAAGAAAAGGGACTTATAGTCACCTATAAATCCCTTTACGTGTTTCATCCATGTATTCACTTGTTACGAATCTATTCTAGATATCGGCATCTTCCTGTAACTTCTTAAGTTCATCGAATACTGCATCATTCAAGACCTTGATGTAAGTTCCCTTCATTCCGGAAGAACGGGACTCAATAACACCTGCACTCTCAAACTTACGAAGTGCATTGACGATGACGGATCTGGTAATGCCTACACGATCTGCAATACGGGAAGCAACCAGGATACCCTCATTGCCATCCAACTCTTCGAAGATGTGAACGATTGCTTCCTGCTCTGAGAAAGATAAAGTATTGATCGCAGACTTCACAATACGCTTCTTACGGCTCTCCTCTGCATTCTCTTCATTCACGGAACGCATCATCTCAAGTCCCACAACGGTGGTACCGTACTCGGACAGGATAATGTCATCAATGTCATACTGCTTATCGTAACGATAAACAAACAATGTGCCAAGACGCTCACCTGCAATATCAATTGGTGTGATAATTGCTGCATAGCGCTGAATATCATCCTTCTCAAAACCCAAAGTCTCAAGATTTACATTCTCTTTGGTAGATAAAATCCCAAGTAAACGTTCATTGAGCATAGGATCGATAAAACCACCAACCTTGTCAACAATAAGTTCTGTCAAATCCTTGGTTCCGTCTGCGTGGCTAAGGCCAAGAGCCTTACCCTTCTTGCTGATAACAAGAATGGAAGAATCCAGAATCTCGGTCAAAACAGAACAAATATCGTTAAATACTACCTTGGAAGAATTATTGTTATGCAATAATTTTCCAATCTTACGGGTCTTATCTAAAAGCTGTACACTCATATACTTCCTCCAAAAAACTACTACAGATAACAGATACATCATAGCATATCTGTCTAAAAAATTCAATTATTTTCAAAAAACTTGAGTTAATATCTCTAAAGTGTCACAAAAATCAAGATTTTGATTCTGCAATATAACCACATTGCTCGTTCGCACAAACAATTCGGTTACCTTTTTGAACCATGTACCCGCCGCACTTCGGACATTTGTCCGCTACCGGTCGAGGCCAGCTCATAAAATCGCATTCCGGATAATCTTCACAGCCATAGAAGCGACGACCCTTCTTGGTCTTACGAACCACGATATCCTTGCCGCACTTCGGACAGCTTACGCCGATTTTCTCCAGATACGGCTTGGTATTGCGGCAATCCGGGAATCCCGGACAAGCCAAGAATTTGCCGTGTGGGCCATATTTGATGACCATATTACGTCCACAGTTCTCGCAAATCACATCCGTTACTTCATCGGAGATTTCTACCTTCTGTAACTGCTCTTCTGCTGTTTTGACGGATTCTTCCAAATCCGGATAGAAGTTGCGGACGATGGATTTCCAGTCCACATCTCCTTCTTCCACGCCATCCAGTAAGCTCTCCATATTTGCGGTAAAGCTCTCATCTACGATGGTCGGGAAAGATTCCTTCATGATATCGTTGACCACATCGCCAAGCTCTGTCACGAAGATGCTACGACCTTCTTTACCGATATAACGACGCTTTAAAAGCACCGTAATGGTCGGTGAATAGGTACTCGGTCGGCCGATTCCAAGCTCCTCCAAGGTATGTACCAAAGAAGCTTCGGTAAAATGTGCCGGCGGCTGGGTGAAGTGTTGCTTCTCCTGGAATTCCTTCAGAGTAAGCACACTCTCCTCATTCAAAGATTCCGTAACGGCATTCTTATCCTCTTCCTCATCATCGGCAGAAACATAAACACTCATGAAACCGTCGAAGATACGCTTGGAAGTTGCAAGTGAGAACACGTAATCACCGGCACCCACACGTACCGTCGTGGTCTCATATTCCGCAGATGACATCTGACTTGCCATAAAACGACGCCAAATCAGCTGGTACAGGCGGAACTGATCTCTGGATAAGGATTCCTTAATCTCAGATGGAATCAGATGCAAATTCGCAGGACGAATTGCTTCATGGGCATCCTGAATGTTCTTCTTGGACTTCTTCGTGGAGATATCCGTATCATCGGAAAACTCTGCCCCGAAGGTCTCCGTAATGAAGGCCTTAGCATCTGCCTTAGCTTCCTCGGAAATACGAACGGAATCCGTACGAAGGTAAGTAATCAAACCAACGGTACCGCTGCCCTTGATATCCACACCTTCATACAGCTGCTGGGCAACCTGCATGGTCTTCTGCAATGAGAAGTTCAATGCCTTGGATGCTTCCTGCTGTAAGGTAGAAGTGGTAAACGGAAGTGGTTTCTTCTTCTCACGCTTCGACTTCTTGCTGCTGATTACACGGAAGGATTCCTTCTCGCAAGCCTTCATAATCTCATCCAAAGTTGCCTTGTCCGAGATATCCATCTTGCCGTTCTTATCCCCGTAGAAGCTCGCAACAATCGGCTTCTTGGCACCTTTGACGGATAATTCCACATCTAAGGTGTAGTATTCCTTCGGAATAAATGCATTGATTTCTGCCTCACGATCACAAATGATACGCAAGGTTACGGACTGCACACGTCCGGCAGAAAGTCCACGTTTGACCTTCGCCCAAAGCAAAGGACTGATACGGTAACCAACCATACGGTCCAGGATTCGACGAGCCTGCTGTGCATCGACCAGTTTCATATCAATATCTCTCGGATGCTTGAATGAACTCTTAACTGCATTTTTCGTGATTTCGTTAAATGTAATCCGGGAATAGGATTTGTCTTCCAGCTTCAACGCCTTGGTCAAATGCCAGGAAATTGCTTCTCCCTCCCGGTCCGGATCTGTCGCGAGATAAATATGATCTGCCTTCTTCACTTCCTTACGGAGGGAAGCAAGCAAATCGCCTTTGCCTCGGATGGTAATGTAGCGCGGTTCGAAATCATTATCAGGGTCGATTCCCAGTTGACTCTTCGGTAAATCACGAACGTGACCGTTCGAAGCCACAACTTCGTAATTCTTTCCCAGGAATTTTTTGATTGTTTTCACTTTGGTAGGGGACTCTACGATTACAAGATTCTTAGCCATTTGAAAACCTCTGATATTTATTTACATCGAATGTATTGATTCTTAAAGCTTTCCTTAATGAGACCCTTTTCACACAAACGCATCACAACGGAAATCAGCTTTAAGAGGTCTAAGCCAGTCTCATCCGCTACATCCTGGATACTTCTGGCATAGAAATCGAAACAACTATACACCATCGATTCTTCTTTTTCAAGGGAAAAATTCTGTAAATTATCAGATTTCTCCCGAGATTCGACGATTGTTTTATCAATTTTATCTGTTTTGCGCGGGGCATAATGGGTGGTTTTCGGAACATGATTTGTTTCTTCCATATAAGACGCTGCAAGCCTTGGAACGTAGTCTTCCAGGAAGAGATCCGGACTCTGCAGAATCCCTGCTCCCTGGCGGATTAGAAGGTTACAGCCAAGGCTCATGGTATCCGTAATTCGCCCCGGCATAGCATAGATATCCCGGCCCTGTTCCAAGGCAAAATCCACGGTAATTAAAGACCCGCTTTTCTCTTTTGCTTCCATCACCATCACCACATCCGACAGTCCGGAAATAATACGATTTCTTGCCGGAAAAAATCGAGCAATCGGCATGGTTCCCGGACAATATTGGGACAGAATCAGCCCGTTTTGCTTCAAGAGCTCATAAATATCCCGATTCTCCTTGGGATAACAGTATTCCACGCCCCCACCAAGAACCGCAATGGTTTTGCCGTTGCCCTTCAAGGCGCCCCGATGGGCGGCCCCGTCAATGCCACGGGCCATTCCGCTTACAATGACATAATCCTTTTCGGACAGCTGCATTGCAAAGTGTTCCGACATGGTTCGTCCGTAGGCCGTTGCCCGTCTGGCCCCCACCATTCCGATACATGGTTTTTCGGTGATAGAGAGATCTCCGATGTAAAAAAGCCCATAGGGCGCATCCGCGATACAGCGCAGACGCTTCGGATAATCTTCCATCGAAAGTGTCGTCAGACGAATGCCTTTTGCAATCATTTCGTTGGTCTTCTTCTCAATAACACTTGGTTGCTTGGAGGCTTCCATGGCAGCAATCTGTTCCTTGGATAAAAAACCTAACCCTTCGTACACCGAAACAGGCGCTTCATAAATTGCCTTGGCATTCCCCAACGCCTCAAACATGCTGCATTTTTTCAAATCCGTAAGCCCATAATAGGATGCCCACCAATACTCATAACATAAATCCATCATTGTAATTCCGCCTCCCAATACTTTTTGTCCATGCTCTTATAGGTACAAGCCAACATCAGATGATCGATGCCGATGCGCTCTTTTCCTTCCAAATCCGCAATGGTTCTTGCTACCCGAATGACCTTGTGATAGGTGCGGGCCGTAAGACCCAAGGTATCGAACTGCTGCTTCATAAAGGCGGTTTCCGCTTCCCCTAATGGGCAAAATCGAGGTATGTCCTTCGCCGGAATCTCACTGTTGAAGCGGTAGGTTTCCTTGGAAAATCGCTCCTTTTGTATTTGTTGTGCTGCAACCACGCGCTTACGGATGTCTTCCGAAGTTTCATTGCCTCCGTTTTTTACAATATCGTTGTATTGCACCTTCTCCACGGACACACAGATATCCATACGGTCCAAAAGCGGCTGGGAAATGCGACCCAAATACCGATCGATTTGAGGCTTCGTGCAATGACATCTTGCTGCATCCGCAGATGCAAAATATCCGCAGGGACATGGGTTCATGGCAGATACCAGCATGAAATTCGCCGGAAAAGTAAAATCACCGTTGACGCGGGAGACATGGATCACCTTATCTTCCAAGGGCTGGCGCAGAATTTCAATGGTCTCCCGACGAAATTCCGGCAACTCGTCCAGGAACAACACCCCGCGATGAGCAAGGGAAATCTCCCCGGGATGAGGAACACTTCCGCCACCAGCCAAACCATTGGCGGATATGGTATGATGGGGCGCGCGAAACGGACGCTTGTTAATCAGGCTTGGATTCTCTCCAAAAAGACCGCAAACACTGTAAATCTTGGATACTTCCAATTGTTCTTCCAAGGACATGGGCGGCAAAATCGACGGAATGCACTTGGCCACCATAGATTTGCCTGCACCGGGCGGTCCGATCATCAGAAAATTGTGCATACCGCTCACCGCGATTTCACAGGCTTTTCGAAGGAATTGTTGTCCATTGATATAGGCAAAATCCGGCACATCACTTTTGAGCCCCTGCTCCAGGGCTTCTTCTGGAATTTCCAGTGGCACCTTTTCATTCAAAAATGCGATGACCTGGCACAAATTACGTACCGGATGAATGGTCATATCCGGCACCAGCATGCCTTCCCGATAGTTCTCGTATGGTAACAACACATGGTGAATTCCGGCGCTTCTTGCAGCAAGTACCATGGGAAGAATTCCCGTAATGGGGTGCACCTCTCCATTCAGGCCCAATTCGCCGATGAGCAGCGTATCTTCCAATGATTTGGGATGGATTTCACTGTTGGCTGCCAATACCGCAATGGCAATGGCCAAATCAAATCCGCTTCCGTTCTTTTTTACATTAGCCGGGGATAAATTGACGGTAATGCGCTTAATCGGCAAGACGTAGCCACTGTTGCGAAGGGCTCCTCTGACGCGGTCTTTGGCTTCCCGCACTTCCGACGATAGGTATCCCACCAATTCAAACATGGGCATACCTTCACTGATATCCGCTTCCACGCGGACAATACTGCTCTCAATGCCACTGACATTCGTGGACATGACTGCTTTGTACATTTCACTCCTAACCGGGGAAATTCGTCGAACGACATTAGAAAAAATCGTTATGTATCATAACACAAAAATAGGTATAATAAAACCCATGAATCGAAAAATCAATTACGAAATTACAAAAGAATACCCGTCCATCCATGCATTTTTCAAGGAAAAGCTCTACCCGAAAGGGCTGGTGGCTTCTCTGAAGCGCAATCCCTTAGTATGGAAAAACGGCGAGGCATGCATGCTCTATCAACCACTGCAAATCGGAGATATTCTAACGATTCAGCTTCCCGAGGAGCAAACTCACTCCTCCTTGCAAATCGTACCGATTCACGTAGATTTGGATGTGCTCTATGAAGACGAGGATATCCTTGTAATCAATAAGCCTGCCGGAATGTCCATTCATCCTTCCATCAACCACTACGAGGATTCTCTGGCGAACGCCGTCGCCGGCTATTATGCATCCAAGGGCGAATCCATTGTCTTTCGTTGTGTCAATCGATTGGATAAAAACACCACGGGACTTACCATCATCGCAAAGAATCTCTTAGCTTCGGCGGTTTTAAATACCCAGGGCAAGAATCGGGAAATCCACCGCACCTATTACGCCATTGTGGAAGGAAAAATCACAGAGGCCGGCGTTGTGGATGCTCCCATCGGGCGCGTGGCTGATTCCGTCATACTTCGTGGCGTCGACTATGAGAAGGGGCAACCGGCCATCACCCACTACCATCCCATTCGTTACCACAACGGTTACACCCTGATTCAATGTACCTTAGAGACCGGTCGTACCCATCAGATTCGGGTGCATATGAACCACATCGGTCATCCATTGCCGGGCGATTACCTCTATCACCCCGTATTTGACCGAATTAGCCGTCAACCCTTACATTCCTACCGGCTAACCTTTACACACCCGATTACGGGCGAATACATGGATTTTACGTGTCCTATACCAAAAGATATGGAGGAGCTCATTGGTTAAATGGCTCCTCCATTATTTTTTGTTCTTCAATATATAACGGCGAATATAATCTTCCGTATATGCTTCGCCTTTTTCCGCAAGCATTGCAAGCATAAACTCTAACAATGCGCCGGTCTCGGGATGTAATAACATCTTCGCCTTGCCCTTATTGTAATAATTTAAGGCACTGTCATCCCGATAGGCATCCTTCATGTAATTCTTACAGGCCGCCATACGATCCACATACATCTCCACCACATAGCGCACCGGCATCTTCATGCCACCGTACGGGCGGTCGGGATCTAGGGTATAATCAATCCAGTATTCCAAGTGATGCAAATTCCGTCCCTTGTGGTGCAACCAGGCACGGGATGCCCCTTCCTGCTCACGTTCCACGTTATTCGGGCTCTTATCTCCCTGGAAATACCGACATCCGGCAATGAATTCCACCGGATGGTACTTGCTCATATCATGCAATAGTCCTTGCTTGTACAAGCCCAATCGAAAACATCCCTGCATCACCAAACGCTTGTGATGATTGATGGTTTTCAAATGTCCCCAGGCCTTACGCCAGGAGAACTTTCCTTTCTGTCCGGGCATCCGGTTGTATTCCTCCAAGAATCCTTCGATATCTGCTCTTGGATCAATCATTCTTCTGTACTCCTATTTCTTTCCTACCAAAATTGTGACTGTTCCCCCCGGGACCAGGACTTCCGACTGATTCGAAAGCGGCTTCTTTGAAGGATTCCAAACATCTTCTCCCGTATTGGTCACCTGATACCATTTTCTCGAGCCAAGCAACTTCGGCAACGCGAAGGCTTCCTCCCCATAGTAGAAATTGATGCATACCATCACATCTTCTTCCTTCTTGCCGGTACCGTATGCACCGTTATAAAGAATGCCAACCGCCTTCTTCTCATCCCCGATGCCCATAATCCAAGGCTCTCTGCCGTGGTAGGACAAATCCGGCAAACCGGTACTCAGATAGTCATTCTGTTGCATCGGTTCCGGTAAGGACAATACGGAATGTGTCTTACGAAATGCAATCAATTCCCGCACATAATCCCGAAGCTTCAAAGCACTCTTGCGCTTGGAAAAATTCACCCAGCCCACTTCGTTATCCTGGCAATATGGATTGTTGTTGCCCATGGCGGAATTAGCCACTTCATCTCCGGAAAGAATCTGCGGAACCCCCTGACTAAGCAACAGAATTGCCATCGCCGTTCGCATATTGCTATAACGAATCCGCTGAATCATGCGGTTATTGGTCGGTCCTTCCTGACCGAAGTTGAAACTGCAGTTATAATTGCTACCGTCCCGGTTCTCTTCCCCGTTGGCCTCATTGTGCTTCTCCCCGTAGGTGAACACATCCATCAAGGTAAAACCGTTGTTGTTGGAAATAAAATTAATGTATCCGGAATGTTCTTCCTGGCGGCGCATCATGCCGGCCAGCTCGTTCACATTGCCATCCATGTGGTTCTGCAGACGACGCAATGGATACTGGAAAAAGTCATTGTATGCAAACAGATGCTTCATGCCGTCATCCGCAAGCAAACATTCCCTCGAGAACTGATCGTAAAAAATCTTGCTTGCCCCAAGGAACGGCTCCGTTGCAATCCGCTTGGCCGGAAGTCCGGCGCCCAATAGATGGAATCCATCTACATGATACTCTTTGGCCCAGAACTTTAAGGCATCCATGATCAAATCATCGGAGGCTTCCCCCGTAAAAGAGAACTCCATAATCACTTCCATTCCGGCATTATGAATGGCTTCCACCATCTCCTTGCAATGGATTGGCGCTTCACTTCCACCAAAGAAGCTAGCCTTCGGAGCAAAATAAGCAGCATTGCCATAGCCCCAATAATTCGGCTTCATCGGAGGCTCTGCCACCAACACCGACTGATAGTTCTCGTCCAACTCAAAATGGGAATGATAGAAAATATCTTCAAAATCATACAGAGGCATAAATTCCAAAGAGGTTACACCAAGTTCCTGAAGTTCCGGAAGCAAGGCGATGATGCCCTTGTAATTGCCCTTCAAGGAAGCATGCAAGCCGTGCTGCATCGTAAATCCACGCATATGCAGCTTATAAATAATCATATCGGAGGCATCAATCACCGGACGCTGTTCCTTCCAGGTATAGCTTCGATTCTCAAAACCACCGTATACCTGATACAGATTCTCCTGACGCTTCACATCCATCCAACGATCACGACCCACAATGGTCTTCGCATAAGGATCCACTACCTTCTTGCCATCAATCTCATACAGATAGCACAGATGGTCCCAATTGTACCCCGAGACAGACACAGAAATGACACGTCCCATATGAAACTCTTTCGGCACGCGGATCTCATGTAAACATTTGAATGACTTGGAATGGAATAAGAGGATCTTACTGTCACCAAGCTGTGGCAGTTCATAGGTAAATGTTACCGTATCACCGACTCTAGTTGCTCCAAAGCCGTTAAAATCCCCAATTGCAATAGCTTTCTTCATGTGTCTTCTCTCTCTTTTGGCAAACTACGTTTGATTATAACACAACATCTCTTCAAAAGGTGCCACAAAACCGCAAATATCGGCAAGAACCCATTGAAAAATATCCCGAACCAACCTATAATGAGAAAAACTTATGCAAAGGAGAATCATATGGCAAATAATAACGAAGTATTCCCGGTTGATGAGAACGATACCGATGTATGTGTTACATTGGAGTTAGATAACGGTGAGACCTTAGAATGCGAGATCCTTACCATTTTTGACGTAGAGGATCAGGATTACATCGCTCTTCTTCCGGTGGATGAGCATGGCACTCCGTTAGACGAGGAAGTCATCATCTACCGTTACGCCGAAGATGAAGAAGGCGCACCGATTCTTGACAACATCGAGTCCGACGAGGAGTTCGAAGCCGTATCCAAGGTCTTCGATCAGATGTTGGAGGACGCATCCGAAGAGGAATAAATCCCACTTTCTTTTAAGAATCTGGATGGATACAAGAGCTCGTTTTGGCGCTTTTCTACCGCGCTGATACAGAGCTCTTTTTTTGCTCTGGTCATAGCCACATAGAACATTCTGCGTTCCTCTTCCAGACCTTCTTCCGTCTCCACATGCTTCGATGGTGTCACTCCTTCATTGGCATCTAAGATCATCACCCGGTCGAATTCCAATCCCTTCGCCCCATGGAACGTGTGTAAAAACACGTTACAGGAAGCATTTCCTTGCGCCACAGGTTCTACCTCTTCCGAAGACAAAAAAGCAAGAAAGCCGTTTCCGTCCCGAAACTCTTTGGACAAATCCAACAGCGCTTCCAAAATACCACTGTAGTATTCATAGGAGACACCTCGCTTGTGGGCCAATTCCCGCAAATATCCTTCATACCCCATGCCCCTTAGCAGATAGTTCAATCCGGCAAAGGGAGATAATCCGGACAGCACGTCCACATCTTTTTTAAGCTTCCGAAGGGCTGCAGAAACCGTAGCATCCCGGCACATGGATACCGCTAAGCCACCTAAATCTATGTATTTTCCGCTGATGCACCACCTTGGAATATCACGATTTGGCTTATTGGCCACCAACAGCAAATCTTCCCCGTACACCGTATCCACGGCCATGCGGAAATAAGCGCGAATGTCCGCTGTAATAAAGTGCTTCAGCAGCCGATTCCCGGAGTCCTTGAAGGAGAATGCAATCTCCCGAACACGCAGTTCCTCTGCCACAAAAATCGCCTGAATTCGGTTACGAAACAGAATGCCAATGGTCTCCTTCTCCTCTGCCGCTAAGAATTCTTCCACCTTGGTAGCCACAGCCTTAGCCTCCGTCATAGGATCCGGATACCCATGATAAGACACCAATCCTGTTTTCCTGGCTGCAGCGGAAATCTCTTTTTCAAAACGGGCTTTGTTATGGGCAATGAGCTTCATGCTAGGGGTTAGAATGGCCGGTCGACAGCGATAATTGATATGCAGTACAATCCGCTTGGCATCCGGATAATCCCGCTCAAATCCAAGCATAATAGATGGATTCGCTCCGCGAAAGCCGTAGATTGCCTGGTCATCATCTCCCACCATATACAGATTATTCAAGGGGGAAGCCATCAAGCGAAGAATCTCATACTGTCCATCGGACATATCCTGCATTTCATCCACCAGAAAATAGCGGAAACGTTGCTGCCACTTGGCAAGCACCTCTGGATGAGTGCGAAACAATTCCCTGGTTTTATGAATCATATCATCGAAATCCAACAAATGCCGCCGGTCTTTCTGCTGACGATAGAGACGGTGTAAACGGCCTTTTTCTTCCTCGTTCAATTCCGCTAATCCCGCCTGCAATCCCAATTTGCGACGGCACTCTTCTAATAGACCGCTTTGTTTGGAGCCGGAAATAATATCTGCCGTGGTATAGTTGGCTTCTTCTTTTAGAATTTGAAAAAAGATACTGTGAAAGGTACCGAAGGTGACCTTCGTCTCTTTGGATTTGGCTTTCCACAGATACCGACGACGCATCTCTGTTGCTGCTTCCCGTGTGAAGGTTACAACAAGGATCGATTCTTCCGGAATATGTAGGGTATTCACCAGATAACAAATGCGTTCGGTTAAGACGGTTGTCTTCCCGGAGCCCGGGCCGGCAACAACAAGACAGGGACCGCTACCATGGCTGGCAGCGGCCTCTTGTGATTGGTTTAACATGTTTCTCCTTCCCAAGTTCTCTTCTATCGGCGGGAAGAATAACAAACAGATTAAGCAAGCGCTTTTTCTAAGCGTGCAATACCGTCCTTGATACGGCGAAGAGACTCTTCTTTACCGAAGATCTCCATTAACTCGGTGGCTCCGCCCGGAGTCATCTGCTTGCCGGATACGGCGGTACGAAGTGGCCACAATACATAGCCGTTCTTGTATTCATGATCAGCAGCGAACTGCTGGATGGTTGCATATAAGGTATCATTGGAGTAATCATCCAAGCCTTCCAATACCGGAAGCACCTCACGCAGAACTGCAAGGGAAGACTCCTCGGTGGTCTTCATCTTCTTGTGGGTGTACATTGCGGTATCATAATCCGGAAGTGCTTCGAAGAAGTCAATGTGCTCCTTGATATCCGGGAAAATCTCAATACGGGTCTTCACCATAGCTGCAATCTTCTTCAGGTCATAATCCTTGGTAATCACTTCCTTGATGTAAGGAAGAGCCATCTCATAGAACTTATCGAAGTCCATTGCCTTCATGTATTCACCGTTCATCCAACGAAGCTTCACAGTATCGAATACTGCCGGAGACTTGCTGATGTGGTGATAATCAAAATGCTTCACAAGCTCCTCTAAGCTCATGATCTCCTGGTTGTCTTCCGGGCTCCATCCAAGAAGTGCTACGAAGTTGATGACAGCCTCTGTCAAATAACCCTGCTCAATCAAATCCTCGAAGGAAGAATGACCGCTACGCTTGGAGAGCTTCTGATGCTCCTCATTGGTAATCAATGGGCAGTGAATGTAGGTAGGAACTTCCCATCCGAATGCCTCATAGAGACGATTGTACTTCGGAGAAGAAGACAAATACTCATTACCACGAACAACGTGGGTAATTCCCATCAAATGATCGTCTACAACGTTAGCGAAGTTGTAGGTTGGGTATCCGTCGGACTTAATCAAAATCATATCATCAAGCTCTGCGTTATCTACGGTAATATCGCCGTAAATCTCATCAGAGAATGTGGTGGTTCCGGTACGTGGATTGTTCTGGCGAATAACGAACGGCTTGCCTGCAGCAAGGTTCGCTTCTACCTCTTCCTTGGACAGTCCCAAGCAATGCTTGTCATAAATGGAAATCTCCTTGCCTGCAACAACCTGCTTCAAAGAATCCAAACGGCACTGATCACAGAAACAATAATATGCCTCACCTTTATCGATGAGCTGCTTCGCGTAATCCATATAAATTCCGGCCTGCTGACGCTCACTCTGAACGTATGGACCTACACCGCCGTCCTTATCCGGGCCTTCATCATGAATCAATCCGGTCTTCTCTAAGGTACGATAGATAATATCAACAGCGCCTTCCACATAGCGTTCCTGGTCGGTATCCTCGATTCTTAAGATATAATCTCCGTCTTCGTGTTTCGCAATCAAGTAAGCATATAATGCTGTTCTTAAGTTACCGACATGCATACGGCCGGTAGGACTTGGTGCGAATCTGGTTCTAACCTTCATGTTCTAACTGCTCCTTATATGTAAAAATTTAAAACTTAACAATTGTTTTACAACTAATCTATCATGCCTTAAGTCCACACAATTTGTCAACCGAAGAAATGATTTGTATGATTTCCGGAACATAATAACTATGCTCCTTCATCAAGTGATCGATTTCATCCCGCTCGCTCTTAACCGCCTTGGTGTTTTCCTGGATTCTGGCACGAACCTTGGCACGACGTTCCACAAGATTATGGTTCACGTTCTGCATATCTTCCGGATGAATCAAGGCACGAATCTGCTTCAGCCAAATCTTGCGATCGTATAGATCGATGCTCTCTAACAGGCGAATGTAAATCTTATAAAAGTATTCCAAATCGGAATTATCCGCATCAAACTGCATTTGGGATTCCACTGTGTTGTTGTAGCACTCCCAAACATAATTCAACTCATGGGAGTTCTGAATATGATAACGCTCCTGCTCATAACGTATCGCACGGGTCACATTGGCATACTTCATACGAACCACGTTCAAGAGGCCGATGGTGTCATTGAGCTTACGCACCGTTTTCCGCTTCACCTTCTGGTTGTGATTCATACCAAGCATCAAAAGCATAGCAATCAATGCTCCGATCAAAAACATCACCATATACACAACGCTTACATCCATCGGCAGCTCATCCTGTAACAAGAATCCCACCAGCAAAAAGCAGGCAAACACTGCCATGGATAAAATGGCCAGAATCCGAAACCACTTCTTGGAACGATTCAAATCATCATATTCCATCTCCAAACGGTTCTTCTCAGACTCCAAATAATGCATATCCTTCTCCACCGTAGCCTGATACCGTTCATTCTCCTGCATCATAGAAATGGTGGACGGAACGATTTCTTCGTTAGCCTCCATAAGGGCATACTGCTCATCGGAGATAATCGGCTCCCGCTTTAGGAAATTTTGTCTGGAACGGGTCAAATCTTCGATGGTCTTGGCACAGGACTGCAGTTCCTTCTTCTGCTTGTCCGGAAGATTCTGCAAGGTTTGAATATCCTTCAAATAGTCCGTAATAATACGGTATTCCGTCTTCTGGGCCTCGATTTCCTTGGTGGTTGCGATAATCTGCTCACAGGAATCCAAGATATAATGCTCTAGCTTCTTGGGATTATCCCAATCATCAATGCCGCGAATCTCCTCGTAGACCTTGGCAAAGGCTGCATCCAGCTCCGATTCTTTTTTCTTCTTACGACTAAAAAACATGGTAACAATCCCCTCTAGATTCTACACAAACGATTGTAATCCTGCTTCCAATCTCCAACGATTTTCTGCATCTGTTCCATATAGGCAAAGGGTTCCCGATAATCTACCCGCATCTGGTTCACCATATCGGAAAAATCCGTCACTGCAGTAGAATGCATCACTTCGTCCACTGCCGAGCGAACCGTTGCAACATCCTGTTCCGTCACGTTAAAACGGGTAACGGCATGCTCGAATCCATCCGAATCCCCGCCGCACAAGTAAGCATAAAGAAGACTTCTAAGGGATCCACTGTTGTGGTTGGCCATATAGGCTTTTTCAAAACAAACCGCTGCTTCCCGGAAGAAGAACAGCCGGCTATATGCGGTGCCTAAGTTGTGTTGGATATTACCTTCCAACTGCTTGTCCATTGGCAGGTCTCCATCCAGTATATTTTCATATTCGTAGATGGCATCCACCAAACGTTGTTTTTCCATCAAACGGTCACCGCGGATTTTTTTGCACTCCGCTTCCGACTTGTTCTCGAAGGTGGCAATTACATCCATCACCTGCTTAATCTCACTGGCGGTCAAATAACCGCAAGCCGTCAGGATATGTCCCACAAAGATGTGGAGCGGCGTATTCTCCTGGAGCAAATGCATCAGCTCCGTCTCCAAATCTTTCATGTCTAATTCTTTGCCAATCCAACGACACAAATCCGTATTGGCAAAAGAGGAATTCAGAAGGTACACATTATGAGAAACGTAATAACTCAATTCCTCCAGAGAATAAATATTCAAAGATAATTCATCGATAAAATACGGTGTCGCCGCAATGGGGCGCTTACACAGAATTAATTCTCCCATGTGACCTCCTTTCTCTTAAATAATCGTAACAGTATGGCTCCAGGTCTTGTTGCTGGCAGGTGCCAGTTCACCGAAGCCCAAATCCTTAATCTCACTCAAAATCTGCTTATCGCTGGTGGCCTTGGCGCTGATACGAAGTCTGGTCATACGGCTCTCCCGCTTCGGCAAATCGGTAAGTTCCAGCACTTCTACTCTGGACTGACGATTGTCCAATCGCTGTACCCAAATCTCAATCTCCGGAGAACCTTCTAAGATTACTTCACACTCGCCGCGGCTCTCATACCAGTTGTCTCCGGCATTCACCAGGGTTAAAAACTTCATCTCGTTCTGGTCGGACACCTTCAGGGATAACGTCAACTTCAGCTCGTTATCGCCAATGTAGATAAACGGCCAGTCACGGCTGCCATCCTTAATCGCACCGGCATAGCAAGCGCCCTTGGAATACAGGTTCTTACCAAGGAATACCCGTCGTCCCTGACACAGATGCTGCAGGGAGACTTTCATCCAATCATCATCGAATCCGTCACCGATCAGGTAAGCTGCGGAAACATATTCCTCGCCGATGGTCTTGGTAATAATCTCATCGAAGGCCCGGTCTCTGTTCTCTATCAAGCTGCCATGATTGCCCTGTTCTAAAGTAACCACCTGTGGCCGCTGGTACATATCCCGTTTCAGGCGGCAATGCAAGAGATTCTTACCGGTGTAATCATAGAGCATCACATCATGTAGGAAGATGGATGGTTCCTGACTAAGAGCATAGTAATAAAAACTCTCCCGATAATCGATGACCAACAGTTGCTGGGAACTAAGGCCCAATCGATTGGCCACCATGGTAAATAACTCCACTACCGCAAGATTCAGTTCCGAGACACAGATTGTAAGCTTTGCCAAATGACTGCCGGCATAGAAGTTCCCCGGCATGGACAGAAGCTTGCGGATAAAAATCATGAACAGCTCTCTGCTGTCATAATCTCCGCCGTCTACAAAAATCCGCTTCCCGCTTAAGGCGTTCTCATATAAGTCCTCTACAGCTTCCGCTTCCCCGGACTGAATCCGATGCTTGGCTTCATTGCCGAAGAACCACTGTCCCATGCCCTTGCGCTTAGCTAAAAGCGTAGGAATCTGGTAAGCTTCGCTACCCATAACGGTACTTATGGTCTCAGGCTCTTCCATATGCAGTTGGTAATAGGAAATCAAGGTATTGCGGTTGCTGATATCCAGGCCGAAATATACCCCTTCCTCACGCGATGTTTCCATAAGTACCTATCCTCTTACAGTAAAGTAAACAATTGCTCCGTAGCCACATCAAAGCTCTGGTACTGCTTCATGGTAGTAAGCAGTTCCTTATCGTTTTGATATACAAAATCGCTTTGCATGCGATTCAATAAGAGATACCGGCTGAGCTCACCGTTCTCTACAATGTCCTGGTAAGACAATTCATTCTTATCCAGCACCTCTTCGGTCGGTCCATTCTCCCGCACAATCTCGTAGGTAATCCGCTCACCGAAGAACATCATGAACTGACGGACATAGATGCCGTCATACATCTCAATCATCTCTTCCCGAAGTTCTTCCCCGTCATCCTTCCGATATCGGATAAACAGTCTTCCCCGGGGTTCTCCCCGATACTCCGCGAACACCTTGTCATAGAGATGATACTTCACCACCAAACGGTCATCCATACGACGGAAAAATCCGAAGTACACATTCTTCAAAATCGAATCCCGTACCAACTCATCCAACAGCTTAAACTCGTGGTTCTCTAAGGATTCTGCATAAGCAAAATGTTTCATCATAGCAATGCGACAGCAGTCATTGGTCTTCTCGCCACGACGTAACATACGATAAATCTGCGCAAATACATGCTCCGGAACATCCAAATCTTCCAAGATGTATTTGTGGGCAAGATAGGTAAGATACGCTTCCACAATCATCTTATTGTTCTTGTGTTCCAGATAGGACTCGAAAATCTGATAAGCCCGTTCATCCAAGGCATCCATATACAGCATCTGTGTAAGAATCCGCTCTTCCAACGCGGACGTATCCAGCTGTCTGGCCGCCGCAAAGGTCCACAGGGTAATCATCTCTTCCGTCGGACCGGCGAAATGATAATTCAGGTAGAACAACGTCTCTTCCGTAGACTGATACTGCTTCAGAAGTGCCGCCGATACGCTAACCAAGAAGTCGTTGGTTTCATCCAGATTCTCCTGGAGCTTCTTGGTAACCAATCGAAGAATCAACTTCTTCGATGCATTCCAAACGTTGTACTCCGAGAAAATCTCATACGCCTTCTCATACTCATCACTCAGCACCAGCAGCTCGAAAATAAAGCAAATGGTCTTGGAATCCAGATGCAAATAATCCTGTTCTTCCAGAAGATGCTCATTCAGGATGGATTCCTGTCCATGGGCCTGTAAGAACTTAATGAAGAACGGATACATCTTATGTTTGTAATTGGACGCAATCCATTCGGAATTATAGAATTCCACAATATGGTCCATATCCTCAGAAGACAACTGGAATTCCTCTTCGAATTCTGTCAGGGCATGTACGAAGTAATGCAGCGGTTCTCTGGTAAGGGACGTAAACTTCTCCAGAAGCTGCGGTCCCTGCAACAGAGTCTCAACAAAATACGCATGTTCATCCGTAATCAGATTGTTGCCCTTCTCTTCCAGGAAGATCTGATAATGATCCGTATACAGCGGCACATAGGCGATACGGTTCACCACCGGAACAATAATCGGCTCCGCTAACGCTTCTTCAAATACCATCACCCGGGTGATGTCCGGATAGATGCAGATAATCTTCTTGGTAAAAAACAAGGTTGCCATGGCATCCGCCACGTCCTCGTCAATCATTTTATGATCCAGGGCATCCTGATAAATAATGGCAAGATTGTCATCCATCCGTCCACTGGCCATCTGCTCTAAGGCAAAACGTTCCATGGTCTTCTGGTACTGATTGTAGATGTTCTCCTGGCTTCTCTTATTGGTAATGATATTGGCATACAAGAATGCCTTCATGCTTGCCGGTAGGGAATTGTGATATCCGAAATACATAGCAACCGCATTGGGTAACGGCGCAATGGAATCCTTCGGTAAGGACAGCAAAAATGCCTCAAACAATCCGGTGAGCTTAATCTCGTGGTCCACCCCAAGGGCATACCAACTATGATATACTTCTTCCACCTTATGCGCCGTAATCAAATACTTAAGAATCGCAACCAGAAGCTCCTCTTCCGGATACAACTGGTAGGTCTGACCCACAATGGTAAAAATTCGCTCATTAAAGCCCTTCTCCTGTTCCAACAAATGGGTAATCTGAATCGCCAGATTACCGGTAATACCGTCGTGCTTTCTGGCCCAGTTTAAAATCTTCAAAGAAAACGGATCAAACTTCTGCAGAAGGAACGGATCTTGGCAAATCAAGTCATAGGCTTCGATGTACAAAAACGGAGAATCAATACCGTCCATAACCCAACGGGAAATGGCCTGTAGCTTCAACGCCGCATTGGATACATATTCCTTGCGAAGGAAGGTCAAAAACCAGAAAATCCGAACATCCTCCGGACGTTCCCGGAATATGAGCTCAATCTCTTTGGTAAGACGATCCACATAACTCTCTTCCGGCTCAATCAAGGTACACAGATAGAGCAAATACGCCCATTCCGTAGACTTCTTGTCCGTAATATCCTGCTTCAGATTCTGAATCTCCCACAGGGCATCCTGGCGTTGCTTATTGGCAATCAGGGCATGGGTCTTAATCAGTCCGAAATACAGATTGCTCTGGATTTCTTCGTTCAAGGTGGACATCAGTGCAATGGTCTGGTTGCACCAGTCACCGGTGGTAATCTTACGAAGACGGTATGCCACATAGAGGGATAACAATTCATACTCTGTTTTCTTGGCTTCCAAACTTACCGAAGGAACCAGTTCCTCCTCGGCCTTCGTAGACGCCACAATCTGAATCTGGCGATGCTCTCCTGCCGCATCAAAATGAATCACTGCATAATTCTTGCCGGCATGAAGTCGATTCTTGTGAATGTAGTAGTTCAAAGACAGATTGCTTCCCACGAAGAAATCCGCCGTAATACACGTATTCTCTAACGTAATAAAGTCCGCATCACAGCTGATGCGAATATCGATGTAGCCCCAGGTATTCTTGGTAATCTCAATGGATTCCTTCTGGTTCTCATCCACACTGTAATAATAGCGGTCTGCCGTATCCAAGGTATAGGACACCGGACTCTTTAAGTTGCAGGCAACCAAAAAAGCCTCCAAATTCCTAGAGGTTGGTGGCACACTCAAAAAACCGCGATACAATAACTGGATATTCCCTGCCTGATGAGAAATAAAGTCAGAAAAGCCCTTGGAATAAAACAATTGCATCGCCTCATTCCAATGACCGTTGGCCAGATTGGCAAAATCAGACAGTTCCCGAATCTCTCCAATGGAGGAGGTAGGATATTTGCGCACATAATGCACATCAAAAGGAAGGTGATACTCACATCCATTCCCGATAATATCGAAACTACCGGAAATTGTATCCCCTTCGTAAAAGCCCTGATGAATAACCTGATAATGGATTTTGGATTCTACTCCGTCAAACTGAGGTGTCGCAATCAGTATATATGGATTGGAACAATAGACCATCCCCCGAACCGGCACTTGATTGGTACTGCGAATCACGAAATCCCCTTCGCACTTCTCGAATGCATTGCAGGAAATCTCGATCTTCTCCGGCTGAATATCTAAAATCGGCTTTTCATCATCGAATTGTCCTTCCGACAAACGCCAAATTCTTCTGCGCACAATATGCTCCTTATAGTAATGGATCGGTTGATTTCCCGACCCAAAAAGCTATAATGATTATAAACTATTTGCCTAGTACAAACAAGGCGCAAACCCCATTCGAAAGGACCAAATTATGATTGAGCACAAGGATCATTTCCACGGAAGTGACTTAGAAAAAATAGAGGCAGTTTACGGCATTCGCAAAGACGAAATTGTCAGTTTCTCCGCCAATGTGAACCCACTTGGCATCTCCAAGAAGTTACGCAGCGAATTATCGGAGCACATTGATGTAATCACCACCTATCCGGACCGTGAGTACACCGCTCTCCGCCATGCCATTGCCACCTATTGCGGCACCAAGGAAGACCACATCATTGTCGGCAACGGCTCTACGGAGTTGATTGCTCTGTTTATCCAGATTACCCATCCTGCCAAGGCCTTAATCCTTGGCCCAACCTATTCCGAATACGAACGGGAAATTGCCTTGGAAGGCGGTCGTACCACCTATTATCCCCTTCGTGAGCAGCAGGATTTTAAGCTACAGTTAGAAGACTTCAAGAGTAAGTTAACAGATGATTTGGATTTAGTGGTTCTCTGCAACCCGAACAACCCGACTTCTACCTGCATCAGCAAGAACGACATGCGGGATATCTTAGATGTCTGCAAGGAACATTCCATCTATGTTATGGTAGATGAGACTTACGTCGAGTTTGTAGATGATATTGCCAGTGTCTCCGCGATTCCGTTAACCGCATATTACAACAACATCATTATCCTTCGCGGCACCAGCAAATTCTTTGCCGCTCCGGGATTACGCCTCGGATATGCCATTACCGGCAACACGGATTTATTACACCAGATCAATCAGTATAAGAATCCATGGATGATCAACTCTCTCGCCGAGAAGGCCGGTGAGATTATGTTCTCCGATGTGGATTACATCAACGAAGCCAGAGATTTGATTATTTCCGAACGGAAGCGTTTATACGAGAAGTACAATGCAACCTCCAGATTCAAAGCCTATGCGCCAACTGCCAATTTCATGCTGCTGAAAATTTTGGATGAGAATGAATCTGCAGAGACCTTATTCGATCGGGCAATTCGTGAAAAAATGATGATTCGGGATTGTTCCACCTTCCCGTTCTTAAACGACCGATACATTCGCATCTGCTTCATGTCTCCGGAAGATAATGACCGCTTATTCGATTGCTTAACCAGATAAAAAGAGCGTTGCCACAACGGCAACGCTCTCTTCTTATGCTTTTTATGACTCATCAGACAACCGGAACTCATTCACAATATCGTTCAGGTTGGAGGATACGCCCTGCTGGTTCTCAGCCATCATATTAATATCCTGAACCATATCTGATACTTCGGAAATCGTATCCGTAACGGATGCAGACTCCTCTGCCGTCTCCGTTGCACTCTCTGCAATGGAAGCCACTGCGGAGTTCACCTGATCCATAGACTCGCGAATATAGCCGACCATGTCTGCAGTCTGGGTGGTCAATTCACCGAAGGACTGGGCATCTGCACCATACTGCTGTCCTACACTGATAAAATGCTCATAATCCGGAGCAACGGTATCCTTGACGAAGGATAACAGCTCGCCGGAGCTTCGATCCAGGGAAGTAAATGCCTCCTGGATCTTATCAATGGTTTCCTGAATCTGAGTTACGGCTTCTGCCGTCTCACTTGCCAACTTGTTAATCTCCGATGCTACAACCGCGAATCCTCGGCCATGTTCTCCGGCTCTTGCTGCCTCAATGGAAGCATTCAAGGACAACAGATTAATCTGGCTGGCAATATCGGAAATGGAATCTGCAAGGGTTCCAATCTCGCTGATAACCGTTGCCTGCTTGCTGGCGGATTCCAGTTCCATTCCACGTTGTTTTGCAATACTGATTGCACGGTCACAGGATTCTCTGGACTGGCGTTCAATATCTTCTGCACGCTTTTTAATCTCTTCTACCTGTGCTCTGGTATGCTCGGTTTCCTCAGCCAACTGCTGTACAGAGGAATTGACCTCATTGGCGGAAGCAGATACCTCTTCCGTTGCAGCACCGGTATTGGTCATTGCATCATTGACCTTCATCATGGCATCACGAATGACCTCAAAACGATGGCTCAAATCCGTTGCAACTACATTCAATCTGGAGGAAGAATCACTGACCGCATCGGATCCGTGAGAAATGTTACGAATCACAGAGGAATTGGACTCGTACATATAATTCAAGGAATCGGACATCTGGCCGATTTCATCCCGTCGGTTTACACGAATCTTCTCAATGGTAAAGTTACCCTGAGCAAGCTCTGCAGCAAACTGTTTCACTGCAATGATTGGCTTTGCAATACCACCGGCAACCAGCCAAATAATAATGACACAAATCAAAACCGAAATGATACAAATCGGAACAGTAACCTGGGTCATCTTCATCGCAGCAGCATTAATCTCTGCCGACTTCATACTAATCAACAGCTTCCAGTTCACGCCCGGAATCGTACAATAGTATACGCTGTTATCGCCATACCCGGTTTCTCCGGATTCATTTGCTATAATCTCAGCCGCAATACCATTGATGCCTTCATCGGTATCATCTGCCATATTCATTCCGGAGCCGTATTTTTCCTCATCTTCACAATAGATATAGGTTCCATCGGACATGGTAAGAATCGCATGACCGGTCTGACCGACTTTGATTTGACCAATGACTTCGGAGATGGTACCAAGACTAATATCCACGGTAATACAACCCAAATACTTTCCGTTCTTAATAATCGGTGCGGAACAGCTAGCCATAACTGTACCGGAGGCCGGATCGTAATACGGATTGGTAATTGCAGCTTTTACTTCGCCCACACTCTGTGTCTGCGTATAGTATTCTTGTGAAAAATAGTCATACTCTGCATTGGAGTACTCCCAATCTTCCACGATGGAGTCTCCGTCACGATACCAGTATGGTCCAACATATTGCTGATCTGCATATTTTTCATCACCGGTATATACCTTCGGTTCAAACCAAATACCGGAGCCTAGAATCAGTTCGTTATTTAAAACCGTTTCGGAGAAAATGCCCTTATAAGTGGCCATATCCGTAGTCTGATAGGTATTGCCTACTAAAAAAGCCAGGTTCTCACAGGTGATACGAATCTCCTGCAATTTACCATCTACATAACTGGAGTTGGCGTCCAAAATAGCCTGCAGCTTCTCTGCAGACTCCGCCTTGATTGCATTGCTTGCTAACTGTCCGCTTACTAACGCAACAACATTAACAGCAATGATAACCACCGGCAAAATGACCGCCAGTAATCTTCCCTTGATTCCCAACCCCTTCTTGGTTGTCTGCGAAGTAGCAGACTTCGGTGCCTTCTTACTTGTCTTAGCCATAGTCATCTCTCCTTTGCGAACAAAGCATCTTGTAATATCTCATGTCTATTATACTACAGAAAATTGACAGGTGCCCATATTATCTTTTAATTTAATATCTTTTAAACAGTTTATCTGTCAATGCAAAAGAATAAAAAAAGACTCACGGGATTACTCCCATGAGTCTTCGAATACAATGCAATTATGCGTTCACGATCTTACCGAAGTCAGGCTTCAGAGAAGCTCCACCAATCAAGCCACCATCGATGTTTGGCTTAGAAAGAAGCTCTGCAGCATTACCTGCATTCATAGATCCGCCGTACTGGATACGAACTGCCTCAGCAGTAGCACCATCGTACAACTTTGCAATCAGCTCACGGATGAATCCGCAAACTTCCTCTGCCTGGTCAGCAGTTGCTGTCTCGCCGGTTCCGATTGCCCAGATTGGCTCGTAAGCGATAACAAGGTTCTTCACCTGATCAGCAGTTACACCGCTAAGGTCCCAAGTAATCTGGCGCTCAATCCACTCCTTGTAAGTACCAGCCTTACGAAGTGCAAGAGACTCACCACAGCAAAGGATTGGTGTTAAGCCGGCAGCGAATGCCTTCTTAACCTTAGCGTTGATTAAGATATCATTCTCGCCGAAGATATCTCTTCTCTCAGAATGTCCCATGATGACATACTTCACGCCTGCATCAACAAGCATTGGAGCAGAGATTTCACCGGTGAATGCACCCTTATCCTCAATGTAGAAGTTCTCAGCACCAACAGCTACGTTAGTTCCCTTAACAACCTCTACAACAGGAACGATGTCGATTGCAGGAACGCAATATACAACATCAACGTCATCATTAACAACTAAATCTTTTAACTCAGCAACAAGCTTAACAGCCTCAGATGGAGTCATGTTCATCTTCCAGTTGCCGGCAATAATTCTTCTTCTAGACATGTAATTATTCCTCCGGAATGATTGTGTTTTTATTTGTCGTTAGCTGCTGCTACACCTGGCAGCTCCTTACCCTCTAAGAACTCAAGGGAAGCTCCACCACCGGTAGAGATATGGCTCATCTTGTCGCCGAATCCCATCTGGTTAACAGCTGCAGCGGAATCACCACCACCGATAATGGTAGTTGCATCAGTCTCAGCCAAAGCCTTAGCTACTGCAAGAGTACCTGCAGCAAGAGTAGGGTTCTCGAATACACCCATCGGTCCGTTCCAAACAACGGTCTTAGCGGTCTTAACAGCCTCAGCAAAAAGCTCAGCAGACTTCGGTCCGATATCGCAACCTTCACGATCTGCAGGCATCTTGTCAGCGTCAACAACAACGGTCTCAACAGGAGCGTCAATTGGGTTCGGGAAATCCTTAATGGTTACAGCATCAACCGGAAGAAGTAACTTCTTACCAAGCTTCTGTGCCTTAGCCATCATTTCCTTACAGTAATCCAACTTCTCGTTGTCTACAAGAGAGGTACCAATCTCATATCCCTGAGCCTTCAGGAAGGTATAAGCCATACCACCACCGATGATCAAGGTATCACACTTCTCAAGTAAGTTGTTGATTACGTTCAACTTGTCAGCAACCTTAGCACCACCAAGGATAGCTACGAATGGACGTACCGGATTCTCAACTGCATTACCAAGGAAGTCAATCTCCTTCTGCATTAAGTATCCAACAACTGCGGTGTCAACTAAGCTTGCTACACCAACGTTAGAGCAATGTGCTCTGTGAGCGGTTCCGAATGCATCGTTAACGAATACATCACAGATAGAAGCAAGATCCTTAGAGAAAGCCTCTCCGTTCTTGGTCTCTTCTGCGCGGAATCTGGTGTTCTCAAGTAAGATGACATCTCCGTTGTTCATAGCTTCTACAGCTGCACGAGCGTTAGGACCAACAACTTCAGGATCAGCAGCGAACTTTACTTCCTGTCCGAGAAGCTCAGATAATCTCTTAGCTACAGGAGCAAGAGTCTTGGTCTGCTTATCCTCTTCTGTCTTAACCTTACCAAGGTGAGAGCAAAGAATTACCTTGCCACCGTCAGCGATTAACTTCTTGATTGTAGGAAGAGCAGCTACCAGACGGTTCTCGTCAGTAATCTGGCCATCCTTCAATGGTACGTTGAAGTCGCATCTGCAAAGAACTCTCTTGCCGTTTACGTTGATGTCATCAACTGATTTCTTATTTAATCCCATGTCATAACCTCCGTTACGTTTTTAATAAAAAAGGGTCCGGTCCAAAAGACCGGACCCAAATTGAGTCTAAGATTCGATAAATTATGCTAACTCAGAGAAGTACTTGATAGTACGAACCATCTGAGAAGTGTAGCTGTTCTCGTTATCATACCAAGAAACAACCTGAACCTCATACTGGTCATCAGAAATCTTGGATACCATGGTCTGAGTTGCATCGAATAAAGAACCAAATCTCATACCAACGATATCGGAAGATACGATCTCATCTTCGTTGTAACCGAAAGACTCGTTAGCAGCAGCCTTCATAGCAGCGTTGATGCCTTCAACGGTAACGTCCTTCTTGTTAACAACAGCGGTAAGAATTGTAGTAGAACCGGTAGGGGTAGGTACACGCTGTGCGGAACCGATTAACTTACCGTTCAACTCTGGGATAACAAGGCCGATTGCCTTAGCTGCACCAGTGCTGTTAGGAACGATGTTAACTGCAGCTGCACGGGATCTACGAAGATCACCCTTACGCTGAGGTCCATCAAGAGTCATCTGATCACCGGTGTATGCATGGATAGTTACCATGATACCGGACTGAATAGGAGCAAACTTGTTCAATGCATCAGCCATAGGAGCTAAGCAGTTAGTTGTACAAGAAGCTGCAGAGATGATGGTATCAGAAGCCTTCAAAGTCTCGTGGTTAGTGTTGTAAACGATTGTAGGAAGATCATTTCCAGCAGGTGCGGAAATAACAACCTTACGTGCGCCAGCGTTGATGTGTGCCTGAGCCTTCTCCTTGCTGGTGTAGAAACCAGAGCACTCAAGAACAACGTCAACCTTCAACTCACCCCATGGGCAGTTGTTGGCATCAGGGAATGCATAAATCTTGATCTCCTTACCGCAAACAGTGATGGAATCCTCACCTGCAGTAACCTGATCTGCATACTCATACTTACCCTGAGAAGAATCATACTTTAATAAATGTGCAAGCATCTTAGGGCTAGTAAGATCGTTGATTGCAACAACCTCATATCCCTCTGCTCCGAACATCTGACGGAAAGCCAGACGACCAATACGACCGAAACCATTGATAGCTACTCTAACTGCCATTTTGTTTCCTCCTAATTATATATAAAATTTATTGGGCGCGGGCTTAAAACACCCGACGCAACTACTATTTTAATCGACTTCATATGCGATTGCAAGACCTTTAGATTGTATTTGATATTTTTTTCACACTATCCCGTCCCGCTATTTTCGGACTTCTTCCTTGTATTTTTACAGCTGTCTTTTTATAATCGGAGAAAAGGAAGGATGAAAGAAAGAAGGTTACACATGCAAAAGCTTTACGATATGCACATGCACACGCGGTTTTCCGGGGATAGCGAGGCCAATCCCAAGGACATGATTGCCGCTGCAAAAGAGCGTGGTTTGGCCGGTCTCATCTTCACAGACCACTTGGACTGGGACTACTGGCATGAGCCACATTTATTCGATTTGGATTTACAACATTATCTCCCCTACTTGGGAAACCTTGCCAAAAGTGAATCCACGGAGGACTTCTCTGTTGGCGTTGGTATTGAGTTAGGATTACAGGAACATCTGGTAGACCGCCACAAGGAACTGGTTACTACCCGTCCCTTCGACTTCGTCATCGGATCCATTCACCAGGTCAACAAAATGGACCCTTACTACGATGACTTCTACGAAGGACGCACCATTGAGGATGCCTTAACCGAATATCTGGAGTGTACGCTTCGCAACCTGGAGCTGTTCCACGATATTGATACGCTTGGTCACTTAGACTACATCGTTCGTTACGCCAGCCGTGTCAGCGGTGAACACATAACCATCGATACAAAAAAGTATAAAGAAGTACTGGAAGCAATCTTCCAACTACTGATAAAGAATGGCATCTGTTTGGAAGTTAATACCGGTGCCTTCCGTCATGGACTTCCGGAACCGAATCCATCTGTAGAACTGCTAACCTTCTACTATGAACTAGGCGGTCGACTTCTGACCCTCGGTGCAGATGCTCATACACCGGAACACGTTGCACTAGAGTTTGAACGAATCCCAGCACTACTAAAAAACATTGGTTTTACATCTCTGATGCACTTTGCGCATCGCCGGGGCACGGAAGTCGCCTTAGAGTAATCGACTCTGTGTTCCCGTATATTTTCCCGCGGGATCGCTTGCGCTTCCGGTTGCTAACGTAGCGGACACATACGAAAATAATAAAGAGGATTGCTTCATAAGAGCAATCCTCTTCTTTATTTTCTAGTGCCGACGTTAGCAAAGGCCCGCTACAGAAAATATACAGGCCACAGAGTCTTAGCTTAACGAATAAGCGCCCCGGCGGCTACATACTCTCCGTCATATAAGACTAATGTTTGGCCAGGTGTTACTGCGCGTACCGGACGTTCGAAGTGAACGTGTAGTAATTCACCGTCGAATGTTACATGACATGGGGTTCCCTTGTCAGAGTAACGAATCTTGCCAATATAGGTCTTATTCGGATCTAACGATTCTTCGGATACAAGATTCACAGTGTCTGCGATAAGTTCTGTTACAAATAAATCTTCATTGTCACATAAGATAACGCGGTTATTAGGTACGTCAATCTTCTGTACAAATACAGGTTTACCAAGCGCGATGTTCAGGCCCTTCCGCTGTCCGATAGTGTAGTTAACAATTCCTTTATGCTGGCCTACTACCGTGCCATCTTTCCAGACGAAGTCGCCCGGGCCAGGAAGGTTTTCTTCCCCAAGACGTGCCTTCAGAAAATCTCCGTAGCTATCATAGTCACCTTCGATGAAGCAGACATCCTGACTGTCCTTCTTATCTGCGGAAACAAGTCCAAGCTTGGATGCGATGGCACGGATTTCATCCTTGGAATCGAAATCTCCAAGAGGCATCACAGTATGAGCTAACTGGTCCTGGGTTAACTGGCATAATACATAAGTCTGGTCCTTGGATGCAGCCTTGGAGTTCTTCACTGCCCATCGTCCGTTTGGCAGCTGCTCTACTCTTGCATAATGTCCGGTTGCCACATACTCTGCGCCCAGCTCCTTGCCACGTTCCATCAGTGCCTGCCACTTAATGGTGCGATTACACATCACACAAGGATTCGGAGTACGTCCCTGCAAGTATTCATTAATAAAATTGGATACCACACGTTCTTCAAATTCCGGTTTGAAATGCATGATAACATGTGGAATTCCAATCTGGTCTGCCACTTTCTTGGCTTCAATTCCATCCTCACAGACATCCGGTGCATCCCGCCACATTTCCATGGTGACACCAATGACATCGTATCCCTGTTCCTTTAATAAGTATGCGGTTACGGAGGAATCCACGCCTCCGGACATTCCAACTACGACCTTCTTTGCCATTTACTGAAATATTCCTTTACCCTTGGACCGGATACGCTGCAAGGCATTGGTGATTGCCTTGGGATCCTTGCCAAGCTTTCCTGCAATTTGTTTGTAATCATAGCCCCGTAAGGCCAAGTCAAAGACTTCCTTCTCCATTCCGGATAACTTCGCATATACATCAGAGATGATTTTCCGATAGCTCTCCGTCTGCAAATACATATCTTCCGGATTGGAACTGTTTTGTTCGAAAAACAACGAATCAAGCGTTCCGTCTTCCTCTTTGGATTCAATGGAAACAGAATCATTCAACGGTTGATGCTTCTTACGATTATTGGCCTCAATTGCCTTCAACAACTGACGGGAAATACAGGTATGGGCGAAGGTTGCGAACTTCGTTCCATGTCCGTCTTCGTAATCCCGGAGCGCCTGATACAATCCCACACGGCCTTCCTGCTTCAAATCATCCTTATCTGCCCCAACCAGAAACAGCGGGCTGCAACAAGCAGTCACGATTTTATCAAACCGTTTGAAAATATGCTCTTCAAATTCCCGATGCCCGTTCTGATACAAGCGAACCACTTCTTCATCGGACAACTCTTTTACATTAATGGTATTTTTCATGCTTCCCCCAATTTAGCGTTTAAGCAAAGGTACGCTGACGTACAATCTCGTATGCCAAAATACCACAAGCAACGGATGCATTCAGAGAATCAATATCACCCTTCATCGGAATGGATGCCACCATGTCGCAATTCTTCTTCACAAGTGGGCTGATACCCTTGCCTTCGTTACCGATAACAAGACCAATCGGTCCCTTCAGATTCAAATCATACATGCGCTCTCCGCCCATATCCGCACAGACGAACCACATGCCCATATCCTTCAATGCTTCAATGGTAGCACTCATATTGGTAACCTTGGCTACCGGTGTATAGTTGATTGCTCCGGCAGATGCACGGGCAACGGTAGCGGTAAGACCTGCAGCTCTGTGCTTAGGAATAATAACACCATGGGCACCGGCCTGGTTAGCGGTACGAATGATAGCACCTAAGTTATGTGGATCTTCAATCTCATCCAGTAAGATAACAAAAGGATCTTCTCCCTTTTCCTTGGCAAGATTCATAATGTCATCCACACTGGCATAATCATAAGCTGCAATATAAGCAATGACCCCCTGATGCTTGCCGGTCTCAGACATCTGATCCAAACGTTCTTTTTTTACAAAGTTGATGAGAATATTCTGCTTCTTGGCATCCCGCACAATGGTACGTACCGGGCCGTCCATGCAACCATCCAAGACAAAAATCTTGTCAATGGTCTGACCGCTGCGCAGCGCTTCTAATACAACATTTCTTCCTTCAATAACTGATTCTTCGTATCTCATAAAATCCTTCTATAAATCAACATGACATTTGTCTACGGCAATTAATACCAGTTCCATAATTCGATCCATGCGGTTGCACAGATACAAGTACCCGATTAAGGATTCAAATCCTGTCGCCTTACGATAGTCACCGACGCTGGCATTCTTCGCAACGGAATGAGACTTGGCGTTACGTCCACGACGATAAGCATCTGCCTCTTCCTCCGTCAGCACCTCTTCTAACACATCAATCATAGCAGCCTGGGTGGTTGCTTTTACAATCTGACTGGTGTGCTTGTGCAGGTTGTTCGGGGAGGTATTTCCCTTACCAACGACCACGGAACGAATCACAAGATCGAACACCCCGTCTCCGATATACGCTAAGGTCAATGGAGAATAGGTACGAATGTCCTTATCCTCCACGCCGAATTTCTCACTGATATATTGATACCAATTCTGTTCCATAGACTACGCTCTGCTCCATACCACACCCTCACGGGTATCCTTAATCACAATGCCCTTGGCAAGTAATTCATCACGAATTGCATCTGCGGTTGCAAAATCTTTTGCCTTCTTAGCTTCTGCACGGCGGGCAATGGCATCGTTAATGTATGCTTCCAGTTCCTGATCCACATCGCTTCCCGCATCTGCAAGTGCCTTGGCATGACCAATTAAGTCAAGAGACAATACACGATCAAAGCTTTCGATAATTGCCAACTTCGTAGCATCATTGGTATCTGCTTTTAACGCGTCATACAGTACAGTGATTGCCATAGCGGTGTTCAAGTCATTGGACAACTGCTCGCAGAACTTTGCTTCGTACTCGGACTTCACTGCTTCGTCTACAGCACCATCAGCCTTGAACTCAGCAACCTTTTTCACCAACTTGTTGTAGGCAGCTGCTGTGTTATCTAAGTTCTCATAAGAGAAAACCAATGGCTTGCGGTAATGAGACTGTAAGCAGAACAAACGATATACCAATGGGTCGTAACCCTTTTCCTGCAATACAGATACCGTCAGGATTGCGCCCTTGGACTTGGACATCTTACCGGACTGATCATTCAAATGGTTGCTGTGGAACCAGTACTTGCACCACTCATGTCCAAGATAAGCCTCAGACTGGGCAATCTCATTGGTATGATGTGGGAAAATGTTGTCCACTCCGCCACAGTGAATATCAATATACTCACCCAAATGCTTCATGGAGATGCAGGAGCACTCAATGTGCCATCCCGGATAACCAACGCCCCATGGGCTCTCCCACTTCAATGCCTGATCTTCGAACTTGGACTTGGTGAACCACAGAACGAAGTCGGTCTTATTCTTCTTGTTGGTATCTTCTTCTACGTCATCACGAACGCCAACTTCAAGGGCTTCCTTCTCAACGGAAGAAGAAAATACATAGTAATCCTCTAACTTGCTGGTATCGAAATATACATTACCACCTGCAAGGTAAGCATAGCCCTTCTCTAAAAGTACTTCTACCATGTGGATGAATTCCGGAATACAATTGGTTGCCGGCTCAATCACATCCGGACGCTTATTACCAACCGCATCGAAATCCTTGAAGAACGCATCGGTATAGAACTTGGCAATCTCCATAACGGTCTTGTGCTCACGCTTCGCACCGGCAACCATCTTGTCTTCACCGGTATCTGCATCGGAGGACAAATGTCCGACGTCTGTAATATTCATGACACGCTTTACATCATATCCGGCATACTCTAAAGACTTAATCAAAGCATCCTGCATGATGTAAGTACGGATGTTACCGATATGTGCGAAGTGATAGACCGTCGGTCCGCAGGTATACATGCTAACCTTGCCATCTTCTCTCGGCACGAACTCCTCTACCTGACGATGTAATGTATTGTAAAATGTAAACTTGTTCATCTTCTCATACTCTCCTTATTGTCTCATACATCCGCTGCATCCCGCGCAACGTGCTTCGGAATCATAAATTGACTGGCTGCCTTCGTAAAAAGATTCCAGCAAACAGACGGCCTGTGCAGAGATTCCCTCTTCTCTGCCGGTAAAGCCAAGTCGCTCTTCCGTGGTAGCCTTGATGTTCACTTGGGACACATCAATATCCAACACACGAGCCACATTGGCAATCATCTCATCGATATAAGGGCGAAGCTTCGGACGCTGGGCAATCACCGTTGCATCCACGTTACCAACTACGTAGCCCGCTTCCATAATCAATCGCTTCACTTCCGCAAGAAGTTCCATGGAATTCGCTCCCTTATACTTCTCGTCTGTATCCGGAAAATGTTTTCCGATATCACCTAGTGCCGCTGCACCAAGCAGTGCATCCATAATGGCATGCAATAATACGTCCGCATCAGAGTGTCCAAGAAGTCCCAATTCATGAGGAATCTCTACACCACCGATGATCAGCTTGCGACCTTCCACAAGCTTATGGACATCATATCCATTTCCTATTCTCATCTATGTAATCTCCTAGTAAAATACTATTCTATCGCTAACTATACTATTATACACAAAAATGCACAAAGAAAAAGAACCGGAAGTGTTTTTCTTCCGGTTCTTTCGCATTATTTCACCGCATATACGCCAAACATTCGATCCGGCATATAGAAATCATCCTTCGTCGCATAGATGCGGTCACCAACCGAGGTATCCGAGCGCACATCGGAAAAGCCCAATGCCTGCAGGACTTCCAAATCCCAAACCGGCCGATCGAAGGAGCTGATGGACAGCATATGATAGATCTTGTGGCACTCTTCCTTCATGGCATCCGCCACGCCCTTATGAGCACAGTTTTCCTGCCAGTTATACTTATGGAATCCCTTGGCATACTCTGCATCGTAGATGATCAGCATTCCGCCGGGCTTTAATAACTTCATCCAGCGTTCATAAGCCTCTACGGGATGCGGCAAGGTCCAGATGAGATTGCGGCTAACAATCACATCAAAGCTTTCTTCCGGGAAATCCGGTTGTTCCGCATCCATCACAAGAATAGTTGCATCAATACCGTGATGTTCCAAAAGTGCTTTTCCTTTTTCGATCATCTCCGGGGTCAAATCAATACCGGTCACCTCATGTCCCATTGGTGCAAGCACTGCTTCAAAAAAGCCACTACCACAGCCCACATCCAGGATACGAAGACTCTCCTTCTTCGGAAGATTTTGCCGGAATTCCTCCCGCCATAATGACACCTTGTCACTATGGATTTCAGCATGCTTATGCTCTGCGAAGCTCTCTGCCCGCTTGGACCAATAGGATACCACAGCATCCTTTATTTCCATGGATTCCTCATCAAAAGGAATCTGTTTTAATTCACTCATTACTTTACTACCTTAATCATAAACATCGGACTCGATGCATAGTTTATTTTTTCTTTCTCAGAATAGACAATCGCACCAATATCTTCGAACAAGTCAACGGATGCGACTTCATACTCCAAAAACACCCTTTGATCCCATTCCGGGCGTTTGCAATCTGTCATAGGAAGTCTGTTGGCAATCTCTTCCATAACATCGAAATTCGCCCCAAGATTGTAATCCCCGCAACCTGCTTCGGCCACCTTTGCACGGTCTAATTCGTATGCCGCCTTGCGGGCATCGTCCCGAAGATAATGATACCAATTGGCATCAAATACCAACAGCATCCCCTCCGGCTTCAATACCCGAAGCCATTCTTTATACGCTTTCTTTGGATCCGGCAGATTCCAGGTCAGATTTCGGGATAAAACTACGTCAAAGGTTGCATCCGCGAAGCTTAAATCCATTGCATTTTCGATACAAAAATCCATCTTCTCTGCCAAGTTACCTGCATTGTCCCTCGCCTGTTCCAGCATCGAAGATGCAAAATCCCCGGAGGTTACCCGGTATCCAAGCTCCGTCAAAATAATGGACAGAAATCCCGGGCCACAACCGATATCCAAAATCCGTATTTCTTGCTTCGTTTTCCCTTTGCACGCCGGATGTTCCATAATCAATTCATCCAATAGCATCGACCAGGTGGAACGCTGAATGCCGGCCAACTCTTCCTGATTCACCTCGGAATATCCCGTTGCACGCCACATCCAATATGCGTGATTATCTTTTTGTAACTGCTCTATCATAAAAAAACCTTCCTACGCCGAAACCGTAATGACATTCTCAAGCAGTAACTTCGTGTACACATCTTTCGGCTGGGTAATTACTGTTTTCGTATCTCCTGCT